>Ga0213866_10000218_pt1 | contig 47804 bp, 37 predicted proteins | sample PICome_11_FD_160079 | JGI IMG/M metagenome (GOLD analysis project Ga0213866, IMG submission 160079) | Coastal seawater microbial communities near Pivers Island, North Carolina, United States - PICO284 | ecosystem: Environmental > Aquatic > Marine > Coastal | place: USA: North Carolina...
TGATAATAGAGGCTCGAAAGGGGCTTGTCATCTCTACAACAAATTTAGTCTCGCTGCTCCTGCCAATATGTTTGTTGCTGAATACGCTTCTCGCCCTCCTTTGGCACGAATCTTCTACGAAGACGTATTGATGGCTGCCGTGTTCTACGGCTACCCATTATTGATAGAAAATAACAAGTACGGAATTGTGCGCTACTTTGAGTCAAGAGGATATGAGGAGTATGTAATGAAAAGACCGTCTCACCTCAAGACACCCGGATCTGCTAATGTAAAGACTCGTGGCATTCCATCCAACTCCCAAGATGTTATTCAAGCACACGCCCACGCTATAGAAGCTTACGTAGAAGAACACGTAGGGATAAATTCTGAAACAGGAGAAATGGGTAAGATGTATTTTCAAAGAACCTTAGAAGACTGGATAGGATACAAGATAGACAACCGTACAAAGTTTGACCTTACAATTAGCGCTGGTCTTGCACTTCTTGCGGCACAAAAAGTTAAGACCGAAAAGAAAAAATCAGACTTTAACGGTAAGAAGTTCTTTAGAAGATACAGCAAGGAGATAAGACGCTAAAACACAGCGTTTTAATTTCGTATATTTGCGAGGAAGTATTCTGCGAAACGCTATGTACAATAATGACAACGACAAAGGGAAGTACGGTAACTTTCCCGATCCATTTGCACACTATTCTGTAAAGACATCAAAGTCTTACGGTATGAAATATGCCAAAGCCATTGAAAAGCAATGGGGGCAATCTGATGACGAAAGAAGTCTCTTTAGACGCAGAATGAAAGACTTCGAGACTAATCGTGATTATGCGAATGGTACACAGGATACTTCTATCTACAAGCAGATTCTGAACTCTCTAGACCCTAATAACGGTGACGGTACTTTGTTGAACCTAGACTGGTCTCCAGTTCCTATCGTTCCTAAGTTTGTAAAGATTGTAGTAAACAACATTCTTTCAAAAAAACCGTATCCAAATGTAAATGCCATTGACCCTCTTTCACAGTCTGAAAAGGATCAGAAAAAAGCAGAACAGTTATTTAAGGTTAAGAATAAAGAAACTATTGCTCAGCTAAATAACCTAGGCGTAAACACTGGCATAGACCTCAGCGACATCCCTGAAACACCGGAAGAGGCTGAGATCTTTATGGATGCTAACGTAAAGACAGCTGCCGAGATTGCTGCTCAGGTTGGTACTAATATGACTCTTGAGTGGACAGATTTTAACCAGAGAGTATACCGTAGAGCGGTAAATGACCTCGTTACCTGTGGTATGGGGGTTGTAAAAAGAAACAACGACCCAAACTATGGAATCACAGAAGAGTATATCGACCCAGCGTTCTTCTTTCATAGTTACACCGAAGACCCTACATTTAGTGACCTCATTTATGCCGGACACGTCAAAAAAATTAGTATCTCGGAACTCAAGCGTATCGCTGGTGATGAGCTTACTGAAGAACAGTATGCAAAGATAGCTCAGGGTGTAAAAAACAAATATCAAAATAGAGCCGATAAGCTCAGCTATAAATACTACGATGAAACACTAGATCGCACCACATATGGATACGATGAGTTTATCGTTGAAGTAATGGACTTTGAATTCCTTTCTACAGATGATATTATTTTTGAGGAGAAGCAGTCTAGATTTGGTAACACAAACTTTTACTACAAGGGCTTTGAGTACAATCCTCCTAAGGAATCTGTGTACGATAGAAAGCCTGTAAATATGAATATCCAAACTGTGTTCGGGGGTAGCTATATCATAGGATGCGGTTATATTTTTGACTACGGTCAGAAGAAAAATATTCCCAAGAACGCTCACGACTTAACAAAGGCTAGACTATCTTACTCCGTAGTGGCTACAAACCTACGCAGAATGATGCCTAAGTCTCTTGTTGGATCGGTAATCGGGTTTGCGGATCAGTTGCAGCTTTCTCATTTAAAGCTACAGCAAGCTATTGCTAAAGCTAAACCTGATGGTCTCATTGTAGACATCGAGGGTCTAGAGAATGTGCAGCTAGGCAAAGGAGGAGAACTACAACCCTTAGATATACAAGACATCTATGAACAAACAGGTGTATTCTACTATCGTTCGAAGAATCCGGAAGGTGGATTCCAGAACCCTCCAGTTAGGAGCTTGGACAATAGCATCCGTAATATCAATGAGCTTATTGGTATCTACAACCATAATCTCCGTCTTATCCGTGATACAACGGGTATTAATGAAGTAATGGACGGGACATCTCCTAAGGGAGAGCAGTTGGTTGGTGTACGTCAGCAAGCTATTGCAGCTGGTAACAATGCTATCTACGACATTACTAATGCATCTATGTATTTGTATGCTAGGGTTTGCGAAGATATTGTCAAGTGTTTGCAGATTCTACCTCAGGACTCGGTCTTGTATCAAGTGTATACCAAGGCTATTGGTAAAACAAATATGGAGGTACTGTCTTCTTTTGGAGACCTTCCTATGTATAATTTCGGAATCAAGGTTCAAACCGAGATGGACGAAACAGAAAAATCTTACTTAGAACAGAACATTCAAGTAGCTCTTTCTCAAAAAGAAATAGACTTAGAAGATGCTATTGCTGTACGACAGCTCAAAGATGTAGATCAGGCAGAACGACTTCTTATCATCAGACGTAAAAAGCGTATGCGTCAGCAACAAGAGATTGCACAGCAAAACTCTCAGATGCAGGCACAGATGAATCAGCAAACAGCACAGGCTGCTTCTCAAGGAAAGATGCAAGAGATTCAAATGCAGTCTCAAGCTAAGATTGCTGAGATTCAGGCTGAAGCTCAAGCTCAAGCACAATTACTTCAACTAGAGTATCAGCTAAAAGGGCAACTAGAGTCGGCTAAGTCTAATATGGATATTGCTGAAAAAACTCAAGAAAGAGACTTCCGAAAGAGACTAGAGGATATGAAGGAAGACCGTAAAGACGAGCGTGTCAAGAAACAGGCAGTTGAACAGTCTAAAATGATCTCCCAAAGACAAGGTCAACGAGGGGAGTTAGAAGATGATTCAAGTGACCTAACACAATTACTTGATAACCAGTAAATTAGTAAATTTGCAATATGGCAACCAGCGTAAACTTAGACATAGCATCAAGAGTAGATATTACCTGTAGAAAGGGCGATACATTCACATTAGAACTTACATTCAAAGACGAAGACGGAGAGGTTATTGACCTGTCAACTGGATACGACTGGGTGATGCAGGTTCGTGAGTCTGACACTTCAGTAACCGCTGCACTAAGTGGGGATTCTGATGATGATAGCGACAACGACTTCGGTTTTGTTAGTGATGCAAACGGTGTACTTACAATTACCTCACCAGCCTCTATTATGGCTACTATTGATGGAGGTATCTACGTTTACGATTTACAGTCCGTTCAAGGTTCAACTATTGTGACTTGGATGTATGGAGTGTTTAAAGTAAACGAAGACGTAAGTGAGTAACAATATTCAAATACAAAGCGGAGCTTCTACTAGCATTACCGTAAAGCAGACAGGGTACAACAAGTCAACCGTTGTAAATCAACCTGTTGAGAATACTATTTCCATTCGTGGTCTAAAGGGTGGTGGTGACTTGAGTTATGTACACACTCAATCTACCGCTGCTTCTGTATGGAATGTAACCCACAGCTTGATTAAGAAACCAGCTGTAACTATTATAGATGACGAAGGCTATGAGGTAGAGGCTGATGTCCAGCACTTATCAGATAACGCAGTAACAATAACATTCAGTGAGCCGTTTACAGGAACTGCACACTTCAACTAATACGACAGATGGCTAAAAAGTTCTATACCGACATAAACCTTCTAAAGAACGAGCTACAGAATGCTGCTATTCAAAACTTAGCAGAGGCTCCTACAGATCCTGTTGAAGGTCAGATATACTACGATACTGTAGACGATGAAATCAAGTATTGGAACGGAGCTAACTGGATCACTGTCGGTACTACGGGTAGTGAAGAAGGCGAGGGTATTACCATTACTGCGGATAACACAGACCCAGACTTTGGAGACATTGAAATTTCCATTAGAAACGCAGAGAATCTTACTGACGATACGGTAAGCAAGTGGGATGATACTAATGCTCAGTTTGTAGATAGTGTTATTACTAGCACTGGTACAAACGTAGGTATCAATAACGATAGCCCATCTGTTGCTCTTGATGTAACGGGAGATACTAAGTTCTCTGGAGACTCGGACTTCTTAGACGGAGATTATATCGTTAAAGAGCTTCCTAGCTTTAGTATGGGGGCAGGTGGTGTTAATGATGAGTACCTTGTTATCTGTAAGCAAGTGGTGGCTATTCCATCGGAAGAAGAATTAGAGGAAGGCGAAAGTCAATCAGACTACTATCAGGATGCTACAGGTGTTACAGGTAGGATATACTTCTCACGAGGAAGCGCAGGGTCTTTCAATAACAACGGATATATAGATATTGTTGCTCAAGTATCTAAAGACTCGGGCAACGTAAATAACTTTGACCTCAGTGAATTTAGGATTGTTGGTGACAGCTTGTTCTTCACACAGATTGAGGAGATTGACATTGACGGTGTCAAGTATCTTGCGCTAAAAGCTAGACCTAGCGGTGGCGGATCAATAAACCATTTCTTCTTCGTTGGTAACCTCAGCGATGACGGTGCAGACACCAACATCTTAACACGTGTACGTGCCTCAGATGAGACTGTTACTGTTACAGACCCACAGCCTAGCGGATTCCCTATCACTCCATATATCCGTCAGAACGAGAACGGATACACAGGTATCAACAGAACTGCCCCTATTTACTGGTTAGACATTGATGCCGACAACATTAGAGTTGGACTTCATACCATTGGCTCTGGAGCTTCAGATCAAAAAGACAACATTGCTATTGGTGAGGGTGCTATGGCAGCGGATGCTGGAGACGGTTCATTGGCGCTTGGTAAAAACTCATTGAATGTATCTACTGGAGCAGCTGTTGTTGGTCTTGGTGAGGACACTTTAAGATACTCTGCTAACGCTTCTTATGCACTGTCTGTAGGTACATCTGCGGGGATGCGAGATAACGCCACACAAAACACCTTTATAGGTTCATACGCTGGACCATACTATACAGAGCTTACAGGAGGATACAACACAATGTTGGGTTCTCAGGCGGGTATCCAGATGAATGGTGCAGCTGCCAAGAACACGGGTATTGGTAATGGTGCATTGTACTACCTAACTACAGGCTCGGATAACACAACTCTAGGTCAAGCTTCGGGTAGTGGTATTACCACGGGTACTGGAAACATTATGATCGGTATCGGTAATAATGGAGTTACCACAGGTAGCTATAACGTTGTTATCGGTAAGATTACTGGATTGCCTACCGACCTTTCAAATACGATTATTCTTGCAGACGGTGAGAGCAATGAGCGTATGCGCATTGACTCTACAGGTAATGTAGGTATCGGTACAACATCCCCAAGTGATAAGCTTGATGTACACGGTATTATAGCGATAGACAGCGCTGCGCTTATTGACAAAGACGGGAATAAGGTAATCATAGGTGATATTGACGCTGTTGATGATATCGGTTTCTTAGACCTTAATACAGCTGATGCATCTACAAGAGTATTCTTAGACGATAGTGGTCACGTAGGTATCAATACTGACAATCCATTAGTTGATTTACACGTAGTGGGTGAGCTGTTGGGTAACACAGATGGCGACTCATTAACACACGTTACTATTGAAGGTGAAAGACACCACCTAGACGTTAAAGAGGTAAGAACAGCTACGTTAGAGGAGCAGGACTGGAAAAGCACTACGCTAAAGCTACAGCTTAGAGTAGATAGCACAAACCATCAGTCTATAGACTTTGTTAGTGACGACAGCTTCCAAGAGCATATTGATATCCTTACAGGCAATCAAGTGTTCAATACTAGGTTTACTGCTGACGGTAAAGTTGGGATTGGCACAGATAGCCCAATAGCAAAACTTTCTGTTTTGTCAGCTAGTACTGGATACTCTTCAGATTCTCAAATAAAAGTTTCTGACGGTTCAACTAGTTATTATGGGGGATTAAGTTTTGATGATGCAGGTTCAACAAGACTATCTGTTCGTAATTCCTATGATGGAACAGGCTCAATAGTAGGATTTGGATTTGGAGGTAGCTCTGATAAAGTTCAAGTCATCAATGGAACAGGACTAATAGTAAACGAAGGTAAGCTTTTAATAGGCACTACATCCTCAATTCACGGGTCAGCCGACTTACAGATTGTAGGTGCTACGGGTAACTACGCTCGTATTGCTATGAAAGATTCGGACGGTACGAATCAACTAGCTTTCATTGACGAAATAGGTGGTAGTCTAAACTTCACATCTCAGGACGGCACTTCTAACGGTACTATTAAGTTAATTGGCTTTGACGGGACTACTAGCACTACAAGAATGATTGTTGATGCTGACGGCAATGTTGGGATTGGTACAACGAGTCCAGCGCAAAAGCTACACGTATCAGGAGGTCATTTGCAACTTGATGATACGTACAAGATTCAATGGGGAGGAACAAATGCAAGAATAGACGGTAGCGATGCATCTGATTATATACGTTTGTGGACTTCTGATACCGAGAGAATGCGTATTGATAGTAGCGGTAATGTCGGTATTGGTACTACTAGTCCTAATGCATTATTAGAAATATCTAGAGGAGATAGCGGGCAGACTACAGCTGTTGCTGGTGGTGATAATTTAATACTTAGCGATTCCTCAAATGGGGGTATGAGTATCTTTACTCCTAGTACTGCGCTGGGTAGTATATTCTTTGGTGATGAGTCTGATTCAGATGTGGGTTGGATTAGATACAACCACACTAACGACTATATGTTGATTGGTACTGGTGGCGGTACAAGAGTTACCATTAAGAATAATGGTCTGATTAACCTCGGAGCATACGGAGCGGGATACCTCAAGTCAGATGCTTCTGGTAACATTACTGTAGACTCAGACACAATTGAAGATACTTTAGACTCGGTTACTGATAGAGGGAATACTACGACTAATAATATTACTGTAAATGATATCTCTGTATCTGGTGGTATAATTAATCTTGGCACTGCTAATACTAGTTCTGGTCATATAAACTCATATGAAAATATGACGTTTAATATTGACTCAGATAATGACGATACTAACAGATATTTTGCTTGGTATACAAACGGAAATGCTGGCGGAGGTTCTGAGATTATGCGTTTAACTGAAGCTGGTAACATAGGTATTGGCACTACGAGTCCAGAAGTTAATCTTCAAGTTGGAGATGGTACAGATAATAGCAAGATTAGAAGTTATTTTAGCGATGGCGAATATACTGAGGTAACTGGCTATGGTATAAACTTTAGCCGTCAATACGCTCAAATCAATCCGGTTAATGATGCTACTCAATATCTTTACATAGGTGATAATTCTTTTAGCTATGCAGGTATATATACTGATGCAGCTAATCATAGGTTTGGATATAATACCGATACTTTTGTAACTATAAATTCTTCTGGCAACGTAGGTATCGGAACTACGAGTCCTAACGATAAGCTTGTAGTAGCTGGGATTATTAAAAGTATAGGAGGCACAAATAACGGTAAGTTTGCTCAGATATATGTAAATGACAGTTATGCTTATTATACCACTAACGCTGGTGTAATTTATATGAGTACTGAGTTGCAGGTCAATTCTGGTAAAATTGGCTCTTATGATGAAGATTTATCATTAGAAACTTCGGGTACTACTAGAATTACAGTAAGCAACACAACAGGTAACGTAGGTATAGGGACTGCTAGTCCAGATTCTACTCTTCACGTAGATGGAACAATTAGATTTGTAAATTCTGGTTTTGCTGGGTTTGAAGCACACAATACAAACGGCACTTGGGAAAGCTTTATTGGAACCGAGACAGGTGGCGGTGGTAATAGATACAATTCTGCATCAAGTCAACATACTTTCTATAACAATTCTACCGCTGTAATGCGAATTAACAGTAGTGGTAACGTTGGTATTGGAACCGCTTCCCCATCAGAGAAACTACACGTCTCAGGTAACGTCCGCATTGAAGGTGACCTCACCGTCAACGGATCATATACACAGATTGATACAGATGTAAACACTACAGAGCAGTGGAACGTAACTAACGATGGTACTGGTCCAGCTGTAACTATCAATCAGACAGGTTCACAGGACATTATGGATGTCCAAGACGATGGTACTAGCGTGTTCTACATTGAAGACGGTGGTAATGTCGGTATTGGTACTACAGATCCTAGTACCAAGCTAGAAATATCTGGGGCTTCAGGTCAAAAAATAAGAATAAAAAGCACAAAAACATCATTAGCTGCTGATGAATTAGTAGGTGCGTTTGAAGGGTATAAAACTGATGGCTCTACAAATGGTCCAGGTGTTTTTGGTTCTTTAAATATTTATTCTCAAGACCTTGGCGGTGCTTCTTATGTTACTCTTAATACATCAGCTAGTGATGGCAATAATGTAGAGCGGTTAAGAATAAAGTCAAACGGAAGTGTACTTTTATCCTCATACGGGAACAATAACTTCACAGGCACAGCTGCATATGCATTAGCTGTAGATAGTAGCGGAAACGTCATTGAAACGGCTGTACAAGGATCTCCTACAGGTGGTAGCGGTACAGGGAACTACTTGGCTAAGTGGGAGACTTCAAGTACGCTAACAGATTCCCCTATCTATGATAACGGAGGGAACATTGGTATCGGGACTGCTAGTCCTAGTCATTTATTAAATTTAAATTCTACTGATTCTAATTTAGTTGCATTAACAATAGATAATTCCAATACGGACGATAGTGGTGCAGAAACATCTGAAATAAGATTTAGACATTACAGAAGTTATGTTCCAGGTCAAAATGACGCTGGTAGTATAATAGTGGGTAAAGAGCAAGCTTGGGATCAAGCTGGTGACAGAAACTCTTATATGTCATTTGGAACAAGAAGAGGTTCTGATGCTGTTGTTGAGAAAATGCGTATCACTTCAGCTGGCAACGTTGGTATCGGGACTACGAGTCCAGGTGAAAAGCTTGATGTAGTAGGCAACATTAAATCTCAATACAACGGTAACAATTATTCTAGATTAGGTCAAAACTCAAGCGGTGGTTATATACAAGCATATAGCGGTGCTGTAGAAAAAATAATGTTCCGTTCGTATGGAGATTCATTTATTAACGGAGGCAACGTAGGTATCGGGACAACCGCTCCTAGAAGCGGTTACAAACTTACTCTAGACAAGTCTACTAATGTTTCTGGAGAATTCGTTGGTATATCTATAGAAGAGGCAGGAGGTACAGGATATGGTTATATTAGATCTGAAGATCAGCTTACTCCAGATACTTCTTTTGTTATTGGTCATACATCTCGTGTATTAACATTTGAAACAGGTTCTACAGAAAGAGTTCGTATAGATAACTCAGGTAACTTAGGTATTGGGACCACTAGTCCGCAAACTGAACTCCACGTAAAAGGAAATAATGGATGGGGTGAAGTAAGAATTGAAGGACAAACTTTTGCTAGTGGACACGGTGCTTCTTTAGAGTTTTACTCAGAAGGAACAGCATTAGCAGATATTTACGCAAGTACTGACAAGCATTTGTACTTTAGAACTAATGGTACTAATGAGCGTATGCGTATCACTAGTGCAGGTAGAGTGGGCATCGGGACAACCAATCCAGCTTACCACATTCACGGATTGTCAGCAGAGTCAGGATGGGGATACTCTTTCCAAAACGCAACAGGCGATGAAGACGTAAATGTTTATATGTCTCACGGTGCAGGATATGGTATAGCTGTAGACTCTACAGAAAACTCATCTGATAAGTACTTACTTAAACTATCAGGAGGAACAGGTGGCGGAACTGGAATTGGAACCGCAACCAGAATGATAGTTACAGCAGCAGGCAACGTTGGTATTGGAACGACTAGTCCAGCACAAAAGTTACACATTTTTGGAGGTAATGCGTCAATAGATAACTCAACTGATGTTTCATTGATTTTTGCAAAATCAGGTGTTAGTAAATACGAATGGTATTTAGACAATGCTGCAAATAATTTTGGTTTATATGATAGGGGCAATTCAGCCTGGAGACTTAACGTAAATAATACAGGTAACGTAGGTATTGGTACTACTAGTCCTTCATCCAAATTAGAAGTAAGTGGTTCTACTTTGACAGAATTAAAAGTTACTGAAAGTGGAAGCTCGGTAACAACAATGGTTCAATCGTCTACTTCTTATGGGTGGGTTGGAACCAAGACAAACCACACTATGTACATTGGCGCCAATGATGGTGCTAAGATAACAGTATTAACTTCAGGCAACGTTGGTATTGGGACTACGAGTCCAGATTATAAGCTTGATGTAGCAGGCAACATAAAACTATCGGGTTACATTGTAGACAGTAATAGTGAGATTATTGACTTTGCAGTAAACGACTTAAAAGTTCAGGGCAAGCATATCAATGCAGAGTTTGGCGTTTGGGCTAGGTCTTATGGCACCACTAGACAAATGGGTATTGATGGTGGAGCATCATATATGGGCTTGTATACTAGCGGTACGGAGAAAGTTCGTATAGACACTTCGGGCAACGTTGGTATCGGGACAACATCTCCTGTGGCTAAACTAGACGTTAATGGTGCTACGAGAATCGGTGGTAAGACTACATACACTAAAGGATACGCTTCGCTTAATACAACAGGTAATGCTGTTGCAGGTCTTGGGACTTCTGGTAACGGAGCTTCAGCAAGATTTGTATTTGAGATACACGGTGGAGCGGGTGAATACCAGAGAGTAGTATACGCTTGTTACAACGCTAGCGGTAACTGGTATCCAACAAAAGTTATAGATGAAGGCACAAATGCATTTGACGTAACCGATTCAGGTAATGGAACGACTGTTACCTTTACATTCAAAGCAAGAACAGCTTCACAGGCTTATAGCCCTTATGTAACAATAGAACACGTGGGTGCAGCAATAGACACACAATACTTATAATCATAAACAATGGCGGAAAATAAGAACATTAATGCTCAGTTAACTATAAAAGCTAACTCAACTAATTCTATCAGCTTTGCTGATGATGGAGCGTTTACAGTATTAAACGCAGATGCTGTATTAAGGGTTAATCAAAGAATAGAGGTGTGGGGTGGAGGTTCTGGTAAACAGTACCTTGATGTAAGAGATCAGAGCGGTAATGTTAAAATAATGCTTAACGCTGAAGATAATTCTTACTTCGCAGTTAACAACGTTGGTATCGGGACAACTAGTCCAGGGGCTAAACTTGAGGTTAATGGCGATGGGACAAATACTGGTGGTATTGCATTAAGAGAAGGAACTAATCAAGTTCATTATATATATACAGACGGTCCTTATCAGTACAACCTTATTGGTTCATCATCTCCTAATTGGCGATGGGGGCAACAAGGCGGTGATGTTAAAATGGCTCTTAATAATAATGGCTTAGGTATCGGGACTACTAGTCCAGATGCTCCTTTAACTGTACACAGCTCTACAGACCCTGAGATTAGATTCGGTTACTCTTCTAGTCAAGACCACAGAATAGTTTGGGACAGCTCTAAGGTTTATATCCACGCAGATCCTGAAAATGCAAATGCGAGTTCAGCTATAGGTCTAGGGGTAGACGGCACTATAGGGTTGCTTATGGACAATGAACACGATGTGGGTATCGGAACTACTAGTCCTAACACTAGACTTCACGTAGCAGATAGTACTACTGGAGTTATTATGAGAATTCAAAACTCTAGTGCTGGGGAAGAATCCTCTTTGAGGTTCCAAGCTTTGAGCAGTACTTCTACACAAGAGTACGCTGATATTGCTTTAGACCCACAAGCAGGTTCAGGGGCATTAGTGTTCAGAAACCCATACACTTCTGAACGTATGCGTATTGATGGTAGTGGCAACGTAGGTATCGGGACAACTAGTCCTAGTACTTCTTTACACGTTGTTAAGGACGCTTCTTGGGAGGTAGCTAGATTTGAAGCGGATTCTTACCCAACAGCTACAGTATACTCTCAAGCGGCAGCCAAGTACGCACAGCTTAACATTTACGACACTAGAATCAATTCTGAGCCTACGATGGAGTTGCGTGCTGACACACCGCATTTTAATATAAGACTTGATGATACGGGTAACGTTCTAACTATACTTGACGGAGGCAACGTTGGTATTGGCACGACTAGTCCATCATATAAATTAGATGTTGCAGGTGATATTTATATTAGTAATGGCGAATCACTATACTTAGGCAACGCTAATAGCAGAATATCCTCTAACTCTTCAAGCGACATACTTTACTTCCCTAATAATGACCACATTTTTGGTTCGGTAATTAGTGGAGCTGACGTAGAGCGTATGCGAATTACTGAAGCTGGCAACGTAGGTATTGGAACTACTAGTCCAGACGAAAAGTTTGTAGTATCGGATGGAGCAAATATTAATTTTAAAGTTGGTCAACTATCACATCAAACAGTAGCTAATCCAGGGGTAGGTTTTACTTTTAGTAGAACAAGCTCAGATGCTCCTTTAATGGCTATGGGTGTACTAGAAGATGACGACTTAGGGGTAATGTCTAGGAATACTATACAGTTCCTTACTGGAGGTACTAATAATTATCAATATACTACCGAACGTATGCGTATACACGCAGACGGTAATGTTTCTGTAGGTACAACGAATGCATATGCTAGATTCAGCGTAAAAGCTACTTCGCATAACAACGGTATATCTGTAAACAGACAAGCAGATAATACAGCAGCAATTTACATTGGTAATGATGGCGGTAACAATCCAATATTAGCAGCTAATAATGCTGATATGCTGTTCGGTAGAGATTTGTCAGGTACGTTTACAGAACGAATGAGGCTTACTAATGATGGTAATCTAGGTATCGGGACGACTAGTCCACAAGCTGCGTTACACATTAATAATTATAATCTTCCTCAATTACTATTAGATGGTGGTGATGATTCAACTGGTGATATTGTAGTTCCTAATGGAGAAATCTTACAGATAGGGCATTGGAATACTGGGACTTCTACCTATACTGATAGATTTAGGATTATAGCCAACGGTAACGTTGGTATTGGTACTACTAGTCCAGGGGCTAAGCTGGATGTTGCAGGGTCTATAGGCGTTACATCCGGAGATACCTTTGGATATGACAATAGTGGCGCTGCTATTTATATGAATACGGCAGGGGTAGGATTGTCTGGTAAGTTTGCAACAAATGGATATTCAAGAAATCTTATTAGGTCTGACGGCTCTGCTACTATACAAATAGGGGATAACACATCTCTGATTAGCCTTATTAAAGTGCAAGCAGGTAGTAGTGGTGTAGATGGTGTAGTATCATTCTTGACTAAGAACTCTGAAAGAATGCGTGTCCATCACGATGGCAACGTAGGTATTGGTACTACGAGTCCGTCTTACAAATTAGATGTATCTGGAGACGCAGGGATTGGAGGTACGCTATACAGCAATGACATTGAAGTAGACGGTGGGAATCAAATTGTAGTAAACAATTCTGCATCTGCTGGGCATATTACTATCGGTGGTATTCAAAACGAAGCTGAAAACGGATATATGCGTGGTAACGTGCGCTTTAGCCGTGATGATGACCAAATAACTTACGACAATGTAAACAACGTGTTTGTACACGCTGGAGGCAGTTCTACTGATTGGTCTATGATTGCTCACCATAGCGATGGGATGAGAATATATAGCGGTGCGTCTGACTCATCTGGATGGTCTAAGTCTTACACAGACTTTAAAACCGACTATATGTCTATTTATATAAATAACAGCGGTAACGTAGGTATCGGCACTGATAGTCCTAGTCAGAAGCTTCACGTTGAAGGAGGAAATATATTAGTTGGTACTGATAGTGGTGACCCTTTCAATGCTAGTGCATTGGTAGGAATACAAGGTACAACAGCTGCATACTTTCAAGCTAAGACAAATACTAGTGGTACCGCGGGGTTGTTATTGGGGGATACAGATGATGATTATCACGCTGGGTTAATATATAATAATAGCACTAGCGCATTTACATTTAACGCTGGCAATAGTACACGTTTAACGATTGATGGGACATCCGGTAACGTAGGTATCGGGACTACTAGTCCTACTTACAAGCTAGATGTAAACGGTGGAATAAGGACATCATCAGTAACGGGTCCAGGTATATTAGATTTAGTAGCACCTACTAGTTTTTTAAGATTTCAAGCAAACGCTAATAACATTTTTTATGATGCTGGTGGTAACCACTACTTCAGAACAGCCTCAGGAGCTTCTACTTCTATGATTGTTACCTCAGCAGGCAACGTTGGTATTGGTATCGGAACTACGAGTCCTTCTAGTAAGCTACACGTACAAATACCAACATCAAATAATGGAAGCAGACAAGAAATACAACGTTGGGTTAACACAGGACAAAACAGCGTTAGTCTTTTTGCATATGGAGGATCTATAGATTTAATACAAATAGGCGCTTGGAACTCAGAGCAAAACATTGCGATTGTAACAGAAGCTCTAACTTCTATGTCCGCCACAACCGCTAAGGGCATTTATATCAAATCTGGAGGCAACGTAGGTATTGGTACTACTAGCCCTTCTCATAAATTAGATGTAAACGGAGACATAGCTGTTAAAGGTGCATCAATTATAAATAAAGCCTCTGCTGCACTAGTTATAGGAGACATAGCAGGTACTGATTCCGTAACAAACTTAACGCTTACTACAGCTGGTAGAAACACTGAAGTATTCTTAGACGATGCTGGTAATGTCGGAATCAACGACACCACACCTTCATACGCCCTTGATGTAACTGGAACTATCCGTGCTACAGGTGATGTAATTGCTTACTCGGATGCTCGTGTTAAAGAAAACGTAGAAACGATCCCTAACGCACTTGACAGGGTTAAGGCTATGCGAGGTGTCGGATACAACAAGATAGGCTCTGAGGAGCGTTCTATTGGTGTTATAGCGCAAGAGATGCTTGATGTTATGCCAGAGGTTGTACATACAGACGACCAAGGAATGCATTCTGTGGCTTACGGCAACCTTGTAGGTGTACTCATTGAAGCGATGAAAGAACAGCAACAACAGATTGACGAACTAAAAGCAATTATTGCGAACAGATGATTCACTTGTATTTAAAGATATCACCAAAAGGTAAAAAATACTTAGGCAAAACAATTAAAGATCCATATACATATATGGGTAGCGGAAAAGTATGGAAGAGACACATAACTAAGTACAGCTACACAAAAGATGATATAGATACATATGTTCTTTATAGTGATTCAGATTCAAAAAGATTTGCTTACTATGCCAAAAAAATATCTTTATGTTTAGATATTATTAATGATTCAACTTTTTGTAACATAACTATTGAAGAAGGTCAAGGAGGAACAACTTGGAATTGCATTTCAGAACAAGGTAAAAGGAATTTTATAGAATCCACAAAAAGACCTAAAACGGAAGAACACAAAAGAAAAATAGGGTTATCCTCAAAAGGAAGAGATGGTTATGGACATAAACCAGTTTGTCAATACACACTTGAAGGTGATTTAATTAAAGTTCATAGATCAATATCTGATGCTCTTAGATATATAGGGAAAAACCCAAGAAACGCATCTGAAATAAGAGAGGTTATAAACGGGGGGAGATACAGAAAAACTAGAGGTAAAAGAATATTTGTAAAAAGAACCAAAGCTTTTGGCTATAAATGGAGAGACTATGTTACAAAGTAGTGGAGAGATAAAGATGTCTCAGATAAACACAGAGTTGGGGCGGTCTAGTACCGCTACCATCTCTCTTGATGACGCAGAAAACGGCACATACGCTACGATAAATACCGCTTCCTCTTCTTATCCTAACGCTAGTAACCCTGCGGCTATGAGTGAATGGTACAGCTATGACCATAGTGCAGCTTCAGGATACGAAGGAAGAATTTCAGGAAGAGCAGAAAGCGCTAGTAATGAAGCTTGTGAGGGACTTGAGGTAGAAACAACTGTTTACAAGAACGGTACTTCTTCAACTCCAGCTATTGGTGATCAGTTATTTACAAATACAGGGCTAACTACAGATTTAATTCCTGGTGACGGCTTTGGAGCTTGGTACAAGTACGAAGATGTTGATGGCGGTAATGTGCCTTATGCTGTGTATCTGCTAGAGGGTTCTAACGGAGAGTGCTACATTGAGTCTGTATCAGCTTGTTAAAATTAATTATCTTTGTAACGTTATAACATAAAACATTTTTAAAAATGCCTAACACTTACACTTGGGACTGTCGCACAGTAGACACGTACCCATCTCACACAGACGAACAAGATCCTGCAAACACAGAGTCAGACGTAGTATACAACGTACACTGGCGAGTAACAGGTTCGGACGGTACTAATTCAGCTACCGTAATCGGTACACAAACTCTAGAGACTTCTGACCTAGGGGCTTTTACTGCTTTTGATTCAGTAACACATCAGAATATGATTGACTGGACCAAGGCTGCTATGGGTACTGAGCGTGTATCTGAACTAGAGGCTTCTCTAGATTCACAGCTGACAGAATTGGCTAGCCCAAGCTCTGTAACACGCACTATTGCAGAACCAGAAGAGGAAGCTGCCGAATAGTCAGGTAAATAGATATTTGCATTATCTTTGTACCACGTTAATTAACTTAAATATTTAAACTATGGCTGACAAAGCTAAACTCACGGAAGAGGAACTAAAGTCTATCCAGACTGCGGTATCTAACCTCAATCAAGCTAAGACTATTCTTGGCGATTTGTCTAACCAAGCGTACAAAGCACAGCTTCAAGTAGTCTCTATGGAAGAGGCTATGGCTGCTGCACAGAAGTCACTTGAAGACACTTACGGATCAATCTCTGTAGACCTCAACACTGGGGAGTACGAAGAGGTTGTAGAAGAAGCCGAGACAGTAGAAGAATAACTTCACTCGCAACACACTTACAATGAGAGGGTTACAGAAATGTAGCCCTCTTTTTTTATATCTTTGTCAAATGAAAGCAAAGAAGAAAGACTCAAGACTTGCACGTGCTGGGGTATCTGGTTTTAACAAGCCTAAGCGTACACCCAACCACCCTAAGAAGTCGCACATCGTTGTTGCTAAGGTAGGCGATAAAATAAAGACTATACGCTTCGGAGAGCAAGGTGCAAGCACAGCTGGAAAGCCTAAGGCTGGTGAGTCTTCTCGTATGAAAAAGAAACGTGCATCGTTCAAAGCACGTCATCGTAAGAACATCGCCAAAGGCAAAATGTCTGCTGCGTATTGGGCGAATAAGGTTAAGTGGTAATGACTGAAACTGACATCAAAGTAATGCTCTTAAACGCAAGTACGTTTGCAATAACTTTCTCACAAGTTGAGATGGCTCTAAAGATTATGCTGCTTATTATATCTATAGGCTACACAGCGCAACGCTGGTATTTCTTACGCAAGAAAAATGAATGAATCGTATAGCAAAAATATGCTTGGGTGTGTCAGCTGTCATTATGCTCACATTCTTTGCTGTACAAACGTGCATTGTACTAAGGTATTGTGAACCCACATACTTTCTCGCTGAATTTGGTTACGCTTGTGTAATCTTGTTTATGCCACCGTTTTTCTACGTGGTATACAGCTATGTTACCTCTACAAAGATTAAGGAAGAAAACATAGACATACAGCTTCGTGCTATTGACAGCTCTAGCATAGTCGTTACTATGGATATGGACGGCATCATAAAGTCTGTAAACAACAACTTCTGCAAGTCTACGGGATATACCGCTTCAGCTGTAAAAGGTATGCCACACAGCAGACTGGTTCCCAAAGATTATGCGGAGAGTATGGAGTACGCTCACTTCTGGAGAAGGTTGGCTAGCGGTGAAACCATCAGCGGGGAGTTTGAGCGTGTAGATAAAAACGGTAACCAGATATGGGTATTTGGTCACTACACCCCTGTAAAAGGCAGGGACGGTAAGTACAGAAAGGTAATGAAGATCGCCACAGATGTCACTCCACAGCACGAGGCTGAAGACTTGGTAAACCAAAAGAACTCCTACCTAGAACACGCAGCGAAGATACTCCGTCACGATATGCACTCAGGTATTAACACATATATGCCTAGGGGACTCACTTCGCTCAAGCGTAGAATAACAGACGAAGACATTAAGAAGCTCAAGATACAGGCTCCCTTAAAGATGCTTGAAGAAGGGCTAAGACACACCCAAAAGGTATACTCAGGAGTCAAGGAGTTTACCAACCTCGTCAAAGAAGATGCACAGCTTGATAAAGAAGTGTGCAATCTTACAGAGATACTTACCGAATATCTAAAAGCCACATCTTATATAAAGCAAGTGAAAATAGGTTTGTTACCTTCTATATCGGTAAACGAGCCTTTGTTCTGTACAGCTATTGACAACTTGATCCGCAACGGTTTAAAGTATAACGATAGCTCCACTAAATTTGTATCTATATATATGCAAGACAATAACCACCTATGTGTTGAGGACAACGGGCGTGGGATGAGTCAGCAAGACTTTGTAGAATACTCTAAGCCGTACACCCGTAAGAAAGGGCAGAGGGAGCAGGGGAGTGGACTCGGTTTAAACATATGTCTAGCAATATTGAAAGAACACGGATTTACAATCCGAGCAGATAAACAGGAACACGGAACTAAACTACTTATAAAGATTAAACAATGATAAACTCTATACTACTTATAGACGATGAAGACCTATTCCATTTGGTGTTTGAAGATGCGTGCAGCATCCTAGATATAACACTGTCTCTAGAGGCACTAGACTCCTCAGACGAGGCAGATAAAAAGTTCAAGGAATGGTTCCCTGACGACCCTAACGATGAACGCCCAGAGTGTGTATTCGTAGACCTCAACATCATAGGCTCTAGCTTTGACGGCATTGAAATGATTCGTAAGATAAACTTTGACTACGGCAACGGCTGTGTGATTGGTATCATCTCTTCTTCTGACGACAACCAAGAGATTGAGAAAGCTAAGAAGGCAGGCGCACAGTTTTGGATTATCAAGTCTGACGACATTGAGCCAAGACTAGAGGAGTTTAAAAAAGACTACGAGGGGTATAAGGACAAAACAAATCCGTTCAAGGTATATAGATGATAAGCTCTAAGGACACGGTAAAGGAGGCTATAATAAAGGCTAAAGCTAAGAAAGTTTACATAGAAGGAAACTTTGTCAAGCTATTGGCTGACACTTCCGATCCCGATGTCAGGGCATACATTGACGATTGTAAACGCAAAGACATAACAGCTAGGAAGAAACGCCTACAGATTACCAAGCAAGTCCAGAAGCAAAACAAAGAGCTTGAAGAGGCAGCTGTGGTAAAGGAAGCGTTGGTGCTAGAGTTGCAGAATTCCCTAGAGGAGACAAAGAAACTGCGTGACGAGGCGCTAGAAGACCTAGAGGTGATGCAGAAGCGTACACAGTTTGAACTCATCAGCACTATTGTAAAGGTAGCCTTGTGGGTGATTGTAGGTGTGGGTGTGCTTACTACCCTGATGTACGGCTGGGCGATAGCCTCAGGTACAGACACACAGATTATAGGCAGTACCTGGTCTAATATGTTTGGTATACTGCTAACTAATGCGTTTAGTATTGTAGGTACTATTATGGGTGTTAAGTATGCGACAGATAAAGACTAAACATATAAAAGAAAGAGTAGGTCTAGAAACATACTACCGACTCATAGGACTGCCTTTTGACTCTAATATATCAAGTCCTTCGCAGGTAGTTACAGCTATAGACTTTAACAATTTAAGGAAAGAGTTGCAGGATGTAATTATGTCTTTACCGATTGTAAAGTTCACGGGTCGCTTTGATGCGGGTGGTCTAGACAAGAGACAGCAGTTCTACATAATGACTACACTCAAGGAGAATTTCATTGTAGACACACAGGGAAGAAACTATGCTAGGTATGTATCTAGATTAAACAACCTACCAGACATCAGTCACAAGAATATAGAGAAGGTGTTTGAGTCTAACGAAGATATCGCTATGCTAAGGAGAATAGAGGTGTTTGAGGTAAACTACGATGGGGTGGTATACAAGGTGGAAATTGTAGAAGAAGGTGAGGGAACGTTTGCTAGTGTTGAGTATGAGGGTAATTATGTGATGGATGCAAAACTTGAGGAGGAGATAATGGAGTACTTCAATAAGCATAGATAAAATCAGTAAATTTGTAACTCGTTTTTGTCTAACTTATAAATACTTACCGATGAGCGACAGCTTTGCAGATTTCGTCAACGAACTAGAAACAGCAGAACAACCAACTTGTAACCTTGAAAATCCCGAAGACTGTATCGCCTGTGGCAGCTAAGTAAACTATGAGTACCGCTAAAAAGACAAACCCGGCAAAATGGAAACGAATTGTAGCAGCAGTAAAAGCTGGTACTAAGGGTGGTCGTGCAGGACAATGGAGCGCACGTAAGGCGCAAATTGCTACAGCACGATATAAGAAGTCTGGAGGCGGGTACAAAGGGGCTAAGAAAGCATCCAACAGTCTGTCTAAATGGAGTAAGCAAAAATGGAGAACCTCGGACGGTAGTAAATCCGAAGGAAAGAAGCGTTACTTACCAGATGCAGCGTGGAAAGCACTAAGCCCATCAGAAAAAAGAGCTACCAACAGAGCTAAAGCAGAGGGAAACAAAAAAGGCAAACAGTTTGTAAAACAACCTAAAAACATCGCACGTAAAGTAAAACGTTACCGATCATAGGTTAAACAACTGACTAACAAAGGGGTACAGAAATGTATCCCTTTTTTTGTGTAATTTTGTACAGAATTATAATTTATTTAAAATGAGCGACTTAAACAAGGACTTGGAAGCATTAGTCGGAGATATGGGAATGTCTGTATCAGACGAAGCTCCAGTAGTAGAAGAACAGACTCAGGAGGCTCCTGTTGAAAATGTACAAGAACAGGTACAAGAAACTGTACAAGAAGAGGTACAACAAGAACCGGTTCCAGAGGTAGTTCAAGAAGCAACACAGCAAGAGGAAGCTGTAGAAGAAATGCCTCAAAGTTCTTTACAAGAAACAGAAGAGTTTTCCGAGGAAGAGTTGGAGGCTACGATGCTTGAATACCTAAGCGAAAGGCTAGGTCGACAAGTTAGTAGTTTCGATGAAATCCAAGGAACTCAAGATACGTCTGTAGAAATTGATGAGCGTGTAGCTGCGATTAATGAATTCGTCAGCAAGACAGGTCGTGATCCCCAAGACTGGTTTAGATACCAAGCTATGAACCCATCCGAAATGGATGATGTAAGTGCGGTTAAAACACAGCTACGGAATCAGTATGGTGATTTGTCTGATAGCGATTTAAATCTTCTCATTGAAAATAAATACAAACTGGACGCAGATTTGTACGAGGAGAATGAAGTTCGTTTGTCACAGATTCAGCTCAAGATGGATGCAGACAAAGCTAGACAAGAGATTGAAGGCTTGCGCTCTCAGTATGCTGCTCCTGTTCGTCAAGAACAGCAACAGCCTCAAGAAGAGTACGAAGGTATCGTAAATGATGAATGGCTAGGCACTATGTCTGCCGAGGTTGATGCACTGGATGGCATTGAGTTTCAGGTAACAAAAGACAAAGCGTTTACATTCGGATTGGAAGATAACTACAAGTCTCAGCTTAAGTCTAAAAATGAGAAGATTGAAGACTTTTTCTCTAGCTACGTCTCAGACAATGGACAGTGGGACTTTGAAAAGTGGAATATGCATCAAGCGGTTCTAGATAACATCGAAACGATCGTTAAGACTGCTTATCAGCAAGGACTTGGAGAAGGACAGCGTGGATTGGTTGATAAAGCTGCTAACGTACAGTACCAACAGCCAAACGAAACCGCTAATACTGGACAAGGTCAAGGACCAAGCATAGAAGAACAAGTACGCCAAGCTCTCGGATTAAATGATAACGGACTTACGTTCAAGATTTAAAAAATAAAAGAAAATGGCTACATTAGGTAATGTAACGTATGGGTTGGCTGGTTCTAACCCTGCTGGCAACAACTTTGAGTTGCAAAAATTAGATGCAGCGAAATACATTTCGTTGTACGACTTGGTAAACAAACCAGATAACCGTGATGCACTTATTAAGACTTACGGTAATCAAGGTATCACTGGCTTCTTGCAGTTGGTAGGCGCTACTAAAGCGGTTGCTACTAACGATGAAGTACAGTACTGGGAAGAAGAGCGTCTGCACAAGAAGCAAGCTGGCTCTATGGCTGCTATCACTGCTGCTGATGCAACTGTAGTATTGACTGCTGCTTCTGCTGGTGATGTAATTGTACGTCTACAAGACGTAGTATTGGTTAACGGTTCTGAGCGTGCTTTGGTAACAGGCATCTCAAGTGCTGCTATCACCCTTACTGCACTAAGCTCTGACGGTTTCTCTGCTGCTTCATTGAACGCTTCTGCTTCTGTACCTGTTATCGGTAACTTGTACTCACAAGGCTCTGACCAACCAGGAGAATTCATTGAAAGCGGTATCACTAAGCGCACGAATCCTTTTATGATTATGAAGGAAGTATACAGTGTGACTGGTTCTCAAGCTACCAACATCGGTTGGATTAACTTGGGTAACGGTGACTACCGCTGGTACTTGAAATCAGAAGGTGATACTCGTCAGCGCTTTATGGATAAGCGTGAAATGATGATGTTGTTGGGTGAGAAAGTAACTGCTTCTGGTATTACTGACATCGATGGTTCTGAAGGTTACTTCGCTGCTATCGAAGATCGTGGTATCGTACAGTCTGGTCTTATCAACACAATCGCTGAGGTTGATGACATCGTTAAGGTATTCGATAAAGAAGGTGCTGCATCTGAGTACGCTCTTTACGTAAACCGCGCGCAAGACTTGGCTATCGATGATATGTTGGCTGCTGGTCAGTTGGCTTCTGGTACATCTGCTACTACTGTAGGTGCTGCTGCATTTGGAGCATTCCAAAACAGCCCAGAAACTGCGTTGACTCTTGGTTTCCGTAGCTTTGCTCGTGGTGGTTACACATTCCACAAGCACGACTGGAAGTTGTTGAACGACCCAACATTGTTGGCTGATTCAGACTTCTACGGTGTTGCTGTACCAATGTCTCAAGTAGCTGATGCTAAGACTGGTGAGAAAGCTCCTGCTTTGGAAATGAACTACAAAGCTGCAAACGGCTACTCTCGTGAAATGGAACACTGGATGATCGGTTCTGTACTTGGTGCGTCTAACGCTACTAAGGATAACGTGGAATTCCACTACCGTTCTGAGTGTAACTTGATCACTCGTGCTGCTAACCGCCATATGTTGATTAAGGCGTAAGCATAGCTTTATAATAGGGCTGCCCTTCGGGGCGGTCCTTTTTTACTTTTTTAATTTTATTTAATACAAAACAAAATGGCTACAACAGCTAATACCCAAAAGAAAACAACGGGTAGACCTTCTAAGTCTGCCCCTAAAGCCGCTCCAAAGGCTTCTCCTGTATCAACAGTATCCGCATCACCTACAAAAGTTAAAAGAAACGTAATAGACGATTCTAAAAAAGATAGGGTGTATACTATCAATAAAGGCGGTGGTATTTGGTACAAACTCAAGCAAAACAACATCACAATCTTTGATGAGGAAACTCAGTCTGTTAGACAACTGCGTTACTCTCCTAACGAGATGTCTGTATGGGCTGACGAACAATCAGAGAACATTATCCGTGAACAGGTTGTATTCATCAACAAGAACCTTCTTGTACAATACACAAAACCGAATCTACAGAGATACCTAGATTTACACCCGGACAATATTGCTAATGGTGGTAAAGTATTTCATTTAGTAGATACTGAAAAGAAAGCTACTGTAGAGCTAGACAAAGAGTTTATGGCTCTTGATGCCGTAGGTCTGGTTCGTGACAAGTCTATTGATGAATTGCTACCTGTAGCTATGTATCTAGGTATTGATACAGATCAAAAGAATATGGAGATTAAGCGTGAGCTTCTTCGTGAGGCTAAGGCAAATCCAAAACGATTCATTGAGATGTTTGACAATCCTGTGGTGAAAGTAAAGAGTACTATTATGAGTGCTGTAGACTTTCAAATTCTACGTGCAGACAATGATGGCTTAAAGTGGTACGACAGTAACCGACTCATCGTTGCTACACCAGCAGGTCAAGATACCATAGATATTGCCACTCGTTTCTGTCTATCAGAAAAAGGTGCAATGGTTTTAGAAGAGATTGAATCTCAGCTAGACAAAATCTAAGGTAACTTATAAGTTACTGTATCAGAGGGGGTTGCAATAGCAGCCCCTTCTTTTTTGTATCTTTGCCTATAGAACAGAATTATTATGGCATCTGTAAACGAAGTTTATTCAGCACTTAAAAATCTGGCTAACAAAGATGAGCGTGGATTCATTACACCTAAGGTGTTTAACACGTTTACTACTGTTGCTCAGAATAAAATATTTAACGACCTATTCAACGAGTTGACAAAAGCACAAACATTACGTGCTAGAAACGTTGATGCAAAAATGCACCACTCCTACACCAAGCGTTTGGAGGAAGATCTGGCATACTTCTCTAAGGAGTCTAATATTAGCCAAGCTAACGGTGTATTTGCTAAACCAGATGACTTGGCACGTATTATATCTATGAAATCTTCAGGGGCTTACGTGTTCGGAACATCTACTTCAACCCCTATTGATGTTATGTATGATGAATCAAAGATTGAGTATATACTTCAATCTGATTTATCCGCTCCTTCAGCTAGCCATCCCGTGGCGATAGTATCAAATGACATTGAAGTTTTTCCAACTACGGTAAAAAAGATAAAAGTTAAATACTATAAGTATCCAGAAGGAAGAAATGTAAGTACAGGAGCCAGAACAGCTCTATCTCCTAGATACAATGCAACCAACCTAGGTGGATCAAACGAAGTGTTTGACCCTACCACATCTGTAGATTTTGAATTACCAGACCACTATGTACCGACTCTCATTTTGGAAATCGGTAAGATGATTGGTATTAATCTACGTGACCAAGAAGTATTTGCCTACACAAGCGGAGAGGCTCAACAACAAAAGCAGTAATAGATGGCAAGAGATACAGTTTCAGTAGACCAAATAGTAAACGACTTCCTTTTAACCTCGGATGGAGATGACTATGTAAACAATGCCAATGGCGTTGTTATACGCAACTATGCGCTGCGAGGTATCCGAGAGATGGGCTTTGATATACAAAAACGCATTAAATCATTAAAGCTTACGGTAAACACCGACAACGATACAATTGAGCTTCCCGATGACTTTGTAGACTACACTAAGATTGGTGTAATAGGGGGAGACGGTTTGATATATGTTTTTGCAGAAAACAAAAATCAAGCAGCTCCTATGAAATACAAGTTGGATGCAGCCGGAAACAGAATTGACTCAGACAACGATGGCGTGTTTGATCGTGAAGACGCTAAAGATGAGGTAGGAAGCCGAGCTTCTTTGTCTGATTACGAGAGCTACACCTTTAGAAATTTCTTGTACGAGGGCAATATTGGACGTGCCTACGGTATCGGGGGTGGTAAGTACTCTGGTGAGTTCCGCATTAACTACGAACAAAATCGTATTGAATTATACAGCACAGCTGGATACAGTGAAGTGATTGTAGAATATATAGCTGATGAAGCAAGAAGTACTAATCCATCCATCCATATTTACGCAGAGAACGCCCTGCGCTCTTATATCTATTACAGACTTGTGGAGCGTAAAGCTAACGTACCGATGGTTGAGAAATCGAGAGCAAGACAAGAGTACTACAATGAAAGAAGACTAGCCAACGCTCGTCTAAAATCATTTACTAAAGAAGAAGCTCTCAAGACAATTAGAAAGAATTACAAGCAAAGCCCTAAGGGTTAATCTATGGCTATCGATAAACTCATACCTCAGTATTTAACCTCAGATACTGACCAGAAGCTTATAAAGTCTGTTGAGATGACAGACAACCTCAACGTCAGAATAAGTAACGATGACGAAGGTACTGCTGGTGTTGTAAAGAACGTAAAAGGAACTACAGCTATAACAGGTAAGGGGAGTGCTGATATCATACCTGCAGGGGATAACAGAGTTATTGGATCTGTAGCCAACGAGAAAAATAAAGAGGTACTGTTTCTGTTATGGAACTCTAACGGGAATCACGGTATCTACAAGATAGACCTTACTACAAATAAATTTAGAAGACTATACTTTGATTCGGTTTTAAATTTTAGTGAGAAATCTTATGCTAAATGTGATGTAGTAATCAATGAGGATGAGGAGACATTGTTGTACTTTACAGACAATCTAAACCCTCCAATGAAGGTCAACATCAACAGATTAGAAACCTTTGATTACCCTTCATCTTTATACAGTGGTACAGACGAGGAAAAATTACTCTCTTTAACAGCAGCAAAACAACCGCCTCTAAGTCCTCCTACATTTACATTGGTAAATAATCCAGATGTAAAACACAACTTAATCAAAGAGAAGAACTTCCAGTTCGCATATAAATATGTATATGTAGACGGGGAGCATTCTGCGCTATCACCGTATAGCTCTTTAGCTTTTGCATCAAATCAGTTTAAGTATGGGTTTATTGACGATGGTGCTAAAAACTTTTTCAATCAGATCAACGTATTTGTAAGGAACACAAAGGCTGATGTTAAGGAGATTGTACTTTACGCTAGAGAGGGAAACAAGGGTACTTTCTACGAAGTTGCTAGTATAGACAACAACGATGCTAATACCAATGCTCGTACAATCAACTTCATAAACGAAACTATAGGGAAGCCTTTGTCGGACAACGACCTCAACAGAGTGTATGATAACGTGCCTCAGCTAGCACGTGCGCAAGCATTTGCGGGTGGACGGATTATGTATGGCAACTACACCGAGGGCTACGAAAACATTGACACAGACACGGAGCTTCTCACTAACTACCATAAGAAGGAAGATATATACAGCATAGATGTAACTATCAAAGACCCTACAAGCGAGGAGGAATTTTCTAAACCAGTACTCCAGTTTGACTACACCTCACTGCCTTCTAGTGTTCCTAGTGGATCTAAAATACTATTAAACTTTGTAGTAGAGCTTGATGACATACATATAGGTGGCAACGACTATGGTGTAGAAAACATCGTCCTTGATGACGGTGATTTAGAGATTCAGTACAATAAGATTGACGATGTAACCGCACTGGAGACAAAGACTATTGATGTAGAGAAAATTAAGGGCGAATCCTTCTTCTCTGCTAACTGGAGTTCTTTCCTGGGTGCATTGGGAGTTTGGTGGACATATAACGACACTTTTGTTCCTGCACTAACTATGCGCTCAGAAGGCGTTTATTTTAGAGAGGTCATTGATGTATCCACTACAACCACTTTAGCTGGAATCAAAACTCTTGTAGAGAATAGGATTACTAGCAAAACATATGATTGTTTCTTAAATCCAAGTCAAGGTGTAAGAAGGCTGAGTGTGCTAGAGCATACCGTTGTGAATCTTATAGCAGAAAAAGGCGCATTCAAAGGCAGCGCTAAGTTCAAGTTGTTCACTACAGGTACTACTGACGAGTATGAACTCTCTATGCAGTATATCGACCTAGAGCCTTTTGAGTTTTTTAAAAACGGTACAAAGCCTACGGAAATACTATCTACAAACCGATTCCGACTTAACGTTTTTTCGGGCACTAGAAAGGCTACTCCTTACTTCACTGACCCGGAGATTATTATGGGGGCTACAGGAGTGTTTGAGGACCTTGATGGATACAAGTCTTTTAAATCTGGAGCTTCTCATAGACTCGGTGTTGTGTACTTGGATGACCGGGGGCGAGCTTCAGGTGTTCAGGAACTAGGCAGCTCTTTTGTGGAAAAGCTAAATAATAGAGGTAGCGAGAATGAATTGTTTGGTCAGGCTTCTATAGTTATGAGACTAAAGCACTCAGCACCATCTTGGGCTAAAAAATGGCTGCCTGTTTACACGGGTATGGGTGATAATGAGATGAAGCTTATGTACGGTGTGAACGGTGCTTTCATACCTACAAATAATCTTGAGCGAACCACAAGCCTAGATACTAAAAACAAGATATACATATCACTAAACTCAATATTCGGAGACAGTGGGTACAATAAATCTTTTGGTGCTGACATCAACTATCAGTACGAAAAGGGGGATAGGCTTCGTATCATACGATATGACGGAGACGAAACTTACAGAGACGAGTTCAATGTTCTTGGGTTTGAAAGACTAACGAAAGACGAGTCAACAAATCCGATATTTGACAAAGTAAATGAAGACGCTAAGAGTGTAACCTCTGGAGACTTTTTGATTTTAGAGGACAACGGTGTATTCCCATTCAGCTACTCAGCTGTAGCAAACAACAACAGCAAATGGTTCGGAAAATGTATTGTCGAGGTTTACAGACCACTAAAACAGCCTGACGAATTTGTTTATTATGATTTTGGTAAAGCTTACGATATATCGTCTGGCACTCACTCTGACGAACGAGGCACAACTACTCCTACAATCAACATTACTAGGAGAACAGGTACTATTGAATTTAACAGTAGCGATATCATATTTAAGGGAGATGTTCTTTCTGGTACAAACATTGATTTAACTGTACTCAATGTGTACGAGGAGGATGGAACTTACTATGCGTATGCACAAAACAATGCAGCAGTAGCCCCTCCATCAGGAAGCTCTGCTGTCACGGTAACCAATCCAGATTCGGTTATTCAGATTGATCAAGGGGATGTCTACTTCAGACCGCATCTCATTTATGTGTCAAACAAACAAATCGACAACATTTCCTATAAAGGAGCCGGGTCTACACCTTCTATAGTTGACTTCCTTGAGAGCTATTCTATTTGCGACTTCTTTGAGTCTAAGGACAGATCTCAGGGCAAGCCATATGGATATATACCTGAGGCTAAAACAATACGTAGAATCGCTTCTGTGACCTATTCTGATGCATTTGTATCAGACTCAGAAGTGCTTGGACTGAGTGCATTCAACTTGAGCCTGGCTAACTGGACCGACCTAGACATTTCTTACGGTCAAATAGATGCTTTGATTCAGCGTGGCGATGCACTCACTGTATTGCAAGACAGCAAGGCTTCTCAGATGCCTATCGGCAGAAACTTGATTGAATACACTGGTGGACAGGCAGGAGTAACTGTCTCTAAAAATGTATTAGGCGTACCTTCTTATTACGCAGGTGATTACGGAACATCAGGAAACCCAGAGTCAGCTGTTGAAAGGTTTGGTGTTGTTTACTACACAGATGTCAAGGCAGGAAAAGTTATACGCATCAGCGCAGACGGAATTACACCTATTAGCGAAAAGGGAATGTCTAGCTTCTTTGAGAAAACATTCAAGGAGCTGGTTTCAAACTCATCATCTCCTTTGGTGGTAGGCGGGTTTGACCCCGACAATGATGAGTATCTAATATCTATAGAAGGTACTAGCTCTGCTGAAATAACTATAGGTAGCGACAACTATGATCTTCCTACGGATGGAAGCGGTAATATTGTAGTTTCCCCTACATTTACATCTCAAACTGTTCTTTGGAACTTGGCTGGATTTAACTGGGATGAGTTCTGTGGCGACTGGGATGAAGTTGGCAATGGGGTTGTATTTTTAGACAACATACTTCAGTCTAACGGAGTTCTAGTAGATATTGCATTTATGGGTACTACCGGAACTATAGATGTAATAGTAACCGATTCTGATTACTCGTTTACCACAATAGGTCAGTTGAACCTATCTACAGGGGTTCTCACAATTCCTAGCACAACTTGTACAGGAACGGCTATTACCATAGGAGACTCTTCAGCAAACACAACAGGAGTCACTATAGCATACAAACACAAAGAAGGGGTTTGGGGAAGCAAGTATAGTTTCGTACCTTCAAACTACGTATCTGTAAACAACACACTGTACGGATTCTATGACAACGGTACAGACATTGTTTGGGAACACAATGTGAATGCAACTAGAAATAATTTCTATGGAACTCAATACGACTCTATGTTTGAGGTTGTGTCAAACTTTAATCCTTCTATGATTAAAACGTTTGAAGCTCTTGGTGTTGAGGGGAATGGTACTTGGACATCTACACTGACCACTTCTGATCAGCAAACCAGCATATCTGAATTTGATGAGAGAGAAAAGCATAGATACGCACTTATACCTAGAGATACACTGGTATCAACATCTCATAAGATTTTTATCGGTGTTGTTGATTCTGTATCTGGTGATAACATTACATTCACCACTCCTGTTAACAGACTTCCTTTTGTAGTAGGAGATACACTAAACACCGTATCGGGTAGCACTATTACCTCGCTAGGTGTTACAGTTGCATCTCTAGTAGACAGAAAGACGATAGAATGTAGTGCAACGCCATCTGTAAACGCAGGTGACCACATTGTTGTACAGCATACCGCTTCTGTAGATGGTGACCCTATGAGAGATGTTTTCTTAAAGATTAAAATGGAGACCAGTGATACTAGTGCATTTGAGGTTCACGCAATATCTGTGAACTACGACAGGTCTAGGCTACACAACGATAGAGTGAACTAAAAACAGTAAATTTGCAATATGAAGGCAAAAAAGGATAATACAAAAAAATACGCAGTTGGCGGATTCATACAGGCTGGGCTAGGGGCTGCTCAGGCTATTTATGGAGCCAGTCAAATACCAAGGGCTAATGCTGAATTTGCCGCAGCTCAAGCAGCAGCTCCTTCACTGGAGACACCTGCTCAGTTTTACGAAAACTATCGTAACGCCTATGATGCCGAGATTGCAAGAATGGAATCTGAAAGCATTGACCGTAACATCGGAACATCTGTGCAAGCCCTTCAAGGCGCAGGTGGTCGTGCATTGGTCGGAGGACTAAGCGCTGTTACAGGACAGGCTCAAAATGAACGTAACAGAATGCTCGCTCAAGAAAGAGCTGTAAGACTACAGGCTGGTTCAGAACTCGCTAGAGCAGAAGAAAGATCTGTTCAGATGAGAGAAAGACGCAGTCAAGCTCAAATGGATAGAGCTAGTCAGGCTTACCAAGCCGCATTAGGTAATATAGGCGGTGGGCTTAGCTCTATGGCTACAGGTCTTACGGAAGGTTTTGCTGCCTTAAAAGACAAAGAAGGTGGAAGTGGAGACAAACGACCAGGAAGTCTTCTAGAGAGAGCTAGGGCTAGATTCGGGGGATTAGACGGAGAAGGTTCTGAGGCTAAAGTGGCTGATGTTCCTAGTCTCAAAATAGACACTCCTGAAATGGATTTTGCTAAGAACTATATGAGTCGCTTTGAAAGACCTTCTGTAGGTGATTTAGGTGAATCGTTTAAGCCAGCTCAGCCACAGTCTTACGACTTCGCTACAGAGAGAGATAAGTTTGTATCTGGAGCGCCTAAGGGTCGTTTTGACGAGCTTTTAGGAAGGTCTACTAATCCAAACGCTATGAGCTTTGTGCCTACGATAGACCAAAATGGGTATCAGGCTACGCCAGAGAACGAGGCAATCATCAAGAGATACAGAGACAAGATGATGCTGGAGCGTGGATACACTAACTCTGACTACAAGAAGTCACAAGAGATAACATTCACACCAGAAGAAAATAAAATCATTTCCGCTTACGAGAAAGGAAGACCAAAGAGAAACGGTTATCCTGTATTCGAGCAAGGGGGTATGAAGACTAAAGGAGCTTTTAACCACGACACAAACCCTATTCATTTAGTACAAGACGGTCAGAAGGTTGGTGAAGCTACAGGTGGAGAATATATACTGAATCCAGAACAAGCAAAGGCAGTTGCTAAAGAAAGCTCTTATGCACGTAAACTGTTCAAGAGATTTGAAAAGAACGCTAAAAAGAACAAGTAATGTCAGGACCGCTAGGAACAACAGTATTTAAAGTACCAGAGCTAGGAGCTTTGGAGAGACAGTTACGTGAAAAGCAAGAGGCTAAAGACGAGAAAGAGCGTATGCGCAGAGAGCGTGAGATCAACGCATCTGGTGCTGAGGCTCTGTATAGCAAGAATGCGTATAAGCTAAAAGCTGGGTACGATGGACCTGCACTAGGGGCTTTTTCTGAAATGATGAAGGCTGGTGTTGAATACGAAAAGACTGGTAGCGCACAGGCTAAGTCTGATTTTGACAAATGGAATCAAAAGCTCAATCAGATTATGAACGTTGGCGTAAGTGTCAGCGGGACTATGCTTCAAGAATATCAAGGTTTCTATGCAAATCAAGGTGAAGGGTATGCTTCAACACAAGAAGATGTAGACAGATCTTTCTCGGAAAAAATGAATAGAAATGTAAACTGGAAGATTCAGAACGGAGAGATTATGATTGAAAGCGGTACGGGATATGTTCCCTTTGCTCAGCATACTATGTTCTCAGACAAAATCAATCCAGACAATTCATTCATAATCCCCAGAGAGGCAAAGACTGGTCGCTATGTAGCACCGACTTCATTCATTATGGATAGAGAAAACGTTGGCGTGCTTTCTAGGTCTAAAGATGCAAACGAAGCTTATCTAAGACTTGACAAACAACTTAGATACAAGATTGAGTCAGACAAAAACTTCCTAGAAGATGTAGCTATCTACGCAGAAATTGCAAGAGGTCACATCAGTGGTACTGAGCCTATCTCTGTTCAGATGAAGAACGAGGCTGTGAAGAAGATGCAGAAAGAAGAAAATCTTGAGGAGGCTCTCGATTTTTATTCTGCCGCAATAAAAGATAGAATCGATGATGTTTACAATCAGTTCAGAGAAGAAAAGGTAGACCCTACTTCTGCTGAGGCTCTTGCTGGCAGCGAAACAGAAACTGAATCAGAACCTACTCAAAAAGCTGTACCTGTAAATGTAACCGAATCTCTAGCTCAAGAAAGACGTGTGAATATGGAGGGCGCTTTAAATCAAGCTCCTGTGACAATGAATAGAGACTTTGCTGTGAATCAAAAGGAGATTCAGTCTTACATTGAAAAATACTCAGACGGAAACTCCCCAATTACAGCACAAGACGTTATTGATGTATCAGCCAAGTACGGGGTTCCTATAGAATTCATTCTAGCTCAAGGTAGACTGGAATCAAACTTTGGAACTAAAGGTCGTGGCGCTAGAACAAAGAATATTTACAACGTAGGCAACTACACATCTGGCGATACAATGCGTAAAGACTCAGCAGAGCAAAAAGCCGTGAGTCGTGAGATGACTGATTGGGTTGGAGGCTTAGAAGCTTACGCTAGATTGTTACAGCAAGATTATATGCCTGAAGACGGAAACTGGAACAGGTTGTTAGAGAATGAGTTCGTAAATAAAGACGGTAACAGATATGCTACTGACGATAAATACGAAGGTAAGCTAAAAGACATCATATCAGGCATTTACAAATTAAACACTGAAAAATCCGTATCTTCGCAAGAACAGTTCGATGCTAAATCTGCACGACAAAGATACAATTACTGATGGCAGAAGAATTATTCTTAAACGAGCAGGACAAGACTAAACTAGATGGTATTGTCCAGGAGATGCAATCAAACGGAGAGACACCTGATTATATTCAAGCCGTTGTAGACGATTACAAAGGTAAATACGGTAAAAAAAAAGAGTCTACGGATTCTCAATCTTTGGAATCGACTTCGGGTTCTCTATCAGCTGGAGATAACCTCGTTAACAACATTAACAATGTCTGGTATCAAATACAAGGCATTCCTCAACGTGCTGCGTTAAGTATTGTAACTGCTGCGGAAAAGACCCTCGGAGATGAGGTTGGAGAGTTCGTAGCTGATGCTATATTCTCATCTAACCCAATCACAGCTGGACTTGCTGCCACAGACATTAGCAAGGAGCTGCTTCAGATGAATGCTTTAAGCGACCTCAAAGAGCTTGAAGGCAAGATGGTTGAAACCAATCCTCTTACAGAAGCAGAAAGCTGGAACAGCATATCTAAATCAGCATCAAACATCGCAGGCGCTGTGATGCAAATCATTCCTACAGCTGCTGCCGGGGCTTTGGTTCCTGGAGTCGGTATATATACTGATATGGTTGGGTATGGTCTTTATGACTACAATGCAGAGGTTGCTAAGAAAAAGGGTAAGGATATCGAGCAACTTTATTTTGATGGAGAGGACGAGTTTTTAGCACCTGCTGTTATTGGTGCTACTGCCGGTTACCTAGAGAAAAAAGGTTTTAAGGGAGCTACCAAGACTATGACTAAAATGCTAGGTAAGTCTGGTACAAAAGAAGTGCTTAGATCGATGGCAGAGAGTGGCTTCCAAGAGGGGTATACCGAGTGGCTTCAGTCCGGTATGGAAGAGGCTAACCGTGCTATCGCAAGAGGTGAAGACGAAATCTCTGGCACACAGTGGGACTTTATGTTCTCTAAGCAAGGTTTGGAGAATCTTTTAGTTGGTGCTATTTCTGGGGGTGTACTTGGGGGTGGTGGTGTAGCTCTAAGAAGAAACTCTGTTGTTGGGGATACCGAGAACGCAGAGGTAAAAGCTAAGGTTAAGCAAGAGATTATTGATCTTGACGAAGCCGCAAAAGACAAGGCTCTCGATGAAGAAGAAAGAGAGGAATACAGAAAACTTCGTGACGAGAAGGTAGAAGAATACAAAGAGGTTCAGAAAAAAGAAACCGAGTTCTACGATAAGTTCACCGAAGAGGATTATGAAGAAGTAAAAGGACTAGACAGTGAGATTGTATCTGTACTAGACAAGATCGATAAATTCAAGTCCGAAAAAGCAAAACCGGCTCTAGAAAAGAAAGTAGAGCAACTTGTAGAACGCAAGAAACAGGTTGAGCAGAAATACCGTGTTGATGATAGTGAACCACAGGTAGCACCACCTGCACCTAATCAGGAACAAAAAGCACCTGCTAAACCTGCACCTGTAACCGAACCTGTAGCTGAAGAAGTAGTTGCAGAAGAGCAGAGAAAAGAAGACCTAGCCGCACAGAAGGCGCAGGCTATAAAAGCAGGGCTTGGACCAACAGTTCAGAATCTTAAAAAAGCTATTCAAGCATTTGAGGCTGAGAAAGCTAAAGCTGCTAAAGAAGGTGACGATACAAGCGAGTACGACTCTCAGATTAGTGAGATTCAAGGTATGGTTGATCGTATCGAACAATCAGTCCAGCCCAAGGTAGAGGAACAGACTGTTGAAGTTCCTAAGAAAAAAGTTAAACAACAAAAGCCTAAGAAAGAAGCTCCAAAGAAGGCGTTTACCATTGAATCAGCAAATATTGTAACCGAGTCCTCTCCTACAGCAACTAAAGAAGCTGCTAACAAGAAGTTTACTCAAGAGTTCAAGAAGTCTCTAGGCAATGCTACATCTATGACTGAGTTCATCGGAACGTATGGTCAGCAGGGAGATAGATTTACTATTGATAGAGCTACATATGTAGTACAAAATGTAGAAGAAACTGGAAACAAAAAGAGAGTATCCTTCTCTCTAATTGACTCAAAAGGTAACAGAAAGCGTAACTACACAGCTACTATTGAAAACGGAAAGCCTGTTACTATTCGTAACGCTAAAGGCTTGATTGATGTATTCGCTAAACGTAAGAAGGCAACATACGACCGATTCAAAGCTGTATCTGACGCTAAGAAGGTTGAGGTTGAAGTCAAGAAGGAAAAGGGCAAGAAGGATCAAAGAATATTTAAGCCTAAAACCAAGAAGGGTATTCGTTATGCTATGGCTAAAGCATTTGGCTTGAAGGATAGTCAAGCTGAAGCTGCTACTGAAATCATTTATCGTGGTATGAAGAACCTTGCACTTCGCAAGGGCATCGAGATGAGTGATGTAATGAAGGGGATTCAGTATGTAAAAGGTACTGAGACTGATGCCGTACGTCTTCTAAAACAATCTAAACATAGTGCAATAGACAGTAACAAGATTCACGATGAATCTATGACGCTGGCTCAATTAAACCCTATTGAACACAAAATTTTAGAAAAGCACACAAGAGAAGGTATTGATGACCCAATAATAGTAGAAGGAATCAATATACTAAATAAAATTACTGGGAAAAACATTCTCAGGAGAAAGGAAGGTGTAAGCTTTTCTGAAGCTGTGAATACTGCTTTGGATTTTTATTACGATAAAAGTTCTGGTGTTTTTCGTGCGATGGAAGAATCTAAAGTTATATCTCTTGATCCTAAAGATATATCAGAAAACAAAAGTTTAGATGCTTTAATGAGAATAACTGCTGCCGGTGGACTTGGTATAAAACTGGAAAAAGGAAAACCTTTGTCTGAGCAGGTTACTGACGAACAAGCCGAAAATTTTTATCAAAGCTCAGTTCAGGAAGCAAAAACAATTATTGCCGATCACATAAAACAAGATCAAATAGAAACTATACGTCAATGGGGTGAATTTCTGTATAACCTTCCTGATACAAAGCAAAAACTAAGAGCATTGGTTCTTTTTGACAAACTTGTTTCATTTAGATACGACTTAAACACAGACAAGGATTACAAAAGAGACAAAAAGAGTACAGCAAACCTGACCCCTATGGTACAAAAAGTTGCCTTAGAATGGGTAATGTCTGGAAAATCAGAAGAGCATCCTCTAAAGTCGTATATCAAGATGCTTGGTAAATCTAAGCAGGGTGTATTGAAACAGGATGATAGGGTTGTATACAATAAGAACGGTTTTAAAGCGTACAAGTTTAAAGGTGTTAGCCGAGATACTTTTGGAGTGTCAGCAGCGCAAGAAATTGATGATCTTGTTATTATGACTCAGGACACAATTTTTTGTACTAAATACAATGCTAAACAGCACTTAAATAGGGGTGATTTCTATTTATTAACAAAAGACGGTAAGGTTGTAACTGCCATTAATATCGATAATGAAACCAGAACCATTGATCAAATAAAGGGAGAAACTCCTACTCAAAGCAGAATAGCAAAATATAAAGATGCTGAACACGATTTTATATTAAACTCCGGTGAAATAGAAAATGCTCAAAAATTTATAGAAAGAGAAAATGCATCCGCTGAGGCTGTGTTTAATATGCCTCAGTCTATTGAAACAATGGAAGCTGCTGAGAAAACTATTAGAGACTTCGTTTCAAACGGAGCCGTAGAAGATGGTGATGGTTTTATCAGGGAGTTTGAGCAAAAAGGTGGCTGGGATTTACTAGGTGTGACTCCGGAACAAGTTATGCTTGTTTCCTGGGCTGATGATAATTACGATCACAACAAGTATTTAACAGATATAGGCAACATAGAACAGCAGTACAACGAGGTCACTGATGATGTTACTTATTTACCTACAAATGAAATAAAAGTAATTATTAATTTAGACACAGACGGACCGCCTCCAACTATTGTCTACAGAGACACAGATGTAGATATAGAAAAAATATACATAAGAGAAGGTGAGTCTATTAATATAGAATTCCCTCTTTCTGAAAAATACAATGTAAGAATAGGAGACGTACAAGAAGTTATAAACGCAGAACTTCTTGATGGAGACGGAGATATGTCATCCACCTCTAGAGTTAATTTAGTTCCATACGGAAGTATAGAAGACTGGCATAATGTAAGATCCAGCACAAGTATAAAGGTAGAAGGGAAAATAGATTCTACACTTCATATTAAAACTAAAAACGGTATATGGGATTTAGAGGTTGGTGAAAAAGGATATATAGCAAAAACCAGAACAACAAAATCATATCAGGCAAAAACACCTGATAGTATGCGATATGACTTGTTAGGGAAAAGTTCACCATTAGTTCATAGTGCTGTTGGACCTAACACTAAACTAGAGTTTATCGATTATTGGAAGGTTCCTCAGTCTTTTCCTTTATTCCAAGTTTCTGAAATATCTAAAGAGATAAAGAACTTCAAGTCTAAAGACAAGAAAGAGGCAGAAGGTAAAGCTAGAGAGCTTCGTAAGAAGTACAAGCTGATGAACCTCAAGGTATACAAGTACGGAGGCGAGTACAAGATTAAAGCTATCCGTGACAGCAAGACCGAGGCTAAGAAGATTAAAGGTGCAATGGTAGTAGAGGATGCAGCGTTTATGATTTACGCCCTCACAAACCCGGATGTAACCACACCGCTTCACGAGTTCTCACACGTATACGAAAGATACTTATCCGCAGATGAGATTAAAATTGTAGAGAAATGGTCTGGATTCAAAAGAGGAACAGTAGACTTCTCTGAGGCGTTTGCACGTGGTTTTGAAAGATACTTAGCTGACGGCAAAGCACCGGTTCCAGCATTGCAGAAAATCTTTGACAATCTAAGAAAATGGTTGAAGAAGATTTACGAGGGTGTACGCTTCAAAGCTATCGCTAGAGAGCTTACTCCAGAGGTAAGACAAATCTTTGACGATATGATTCTTACGCCTGCTGAGAAAGCTCAGATGCAACAGAACGAAGCCCAGATGGTTGCTGAAGAAACCGCACAGGCAGAAGAGGTTGCTAAGAAGACTAAAGCCCCTAAGAAAGCTGCTCCTAAAAGAAAGACTTTTACTCAGATAGCAAAAGAGAAAAACGATCCGCTCAAGCTGCCAAACGGTAAATTAGACCTTGGAGACGGTAACTCTATTGAATACAAGGGATTGGTAGACGGAAAGCATATGTACTCTTTCTACGATGCTATGTTTGGAGATAGCGCTACTATTGATGAGATGGCTGCTAGAGGTATGCTAGATATGGGCAGACAATCCTTGTTCCAAGAGGATGTGGAAGACGACTTCGAGTCTATGCCAGATCTAGCAGAAGAAATGCTTAACGATTCAGAAAAGCAAATTCTTTTAGCCGATGCATCTAAAAAAGGACAGCTAAAAAAGAGATTCACCACAGAATGGTCTGACAGACAAGGTAATATAAGACGTAAGTTAGAAAAGTTAAATTTAGAAGCAGCTGAGTCTCTGATGACCAATCGTGCTGGATCTAAAGCCAGGGGGGTGAGTAGATTTCAAAAGTTTGAGAAGGAAATCTATGATGGAATTACTAAGCCTGTAGAAAGATTGATGAACAAGATTCTGCAAATGGAGCGTATTGTTCAGATTGAATCTAATCGTAGGGCTAGAAGAAATGTTGCTCAGTCACAACTTGACAAGCTTGTCGAAAACAAGAAAGCTGTAAGAGAAGGATTGAAGCTAAGACTTTCTAAAGAAGAAACAAAAGAAGTTAAGGGTGTACTCAAGAAGATTGAGCAACAAGAAGCTCAACTTAAAAAACGCATTGAAGACAACGGTGTAATGAAGCACCCAAAAGGCACTACTGAGATATACGCTAGATGGTGGCTAGAAAACAAGGCTCCAAGATATTCTTATTATCAAGACGCTAAGAATCGTGCAGATAAGTACTTTTCAGCGATGAACGAAAATTTAAAGAAATCCTACGAAGCTGGACTCATTGATGAACAAACATACAACCGATTCAAGTCAGATAAGTACATCACTCGTATGTTTATAGATAAAATATTCAACATTGAGTTAGATGAGAATGGCGAAATGATGGCTGTTTATAAAGATGAGGAGATATATGGAGATACCGGTTTAAAAACAGAACAAATAAAAAAATTGAGACAAGGATCTGAATCCTCTTTAATTATGGATTCTAGATACATATTAGACAGCGTTTCTGTTTCAATCAGTAACCGACAAGCTGTTAATGAAATGAATAAATCATTGGCTGAATCAATGAAAGATCAAACAGCTGTGTCTTGGTATAAAAAAGCTAAATACAAAACCGATAAGGAAGGTAATGTATTGACTGATAAATTCGGTAATGCGATTGTTATGGATCCCGAAATAGGATTTAAAAACGTATACTATCGTGTTAATGGCAAGCTGCGTGCTTTCCAAATGCAAACAGAACTAGAACAAGAATGGACCGATTCCCTTAAATCTATCTCTCAACATAGCTTTATAGGCGATCTCAAAGATGTGGCTGCTGGTGTGAGTTTACTTAAAGCAGGTGCAACTGGCTACAACCCATTCTTCTTTATTTCTAACGTCCCTATGGATATTGCCAACGTATTGTTCTTTACAGATATTTACGATGACACTATGCTTCCTGTAAGTTTCTTTAAGATATCCAGAAACGTGACTAAGATGACTGCTGGATTGGTTGAAGCAGATGCTAATATAAAATCTAAAAGAGCCGAAGAAGCTTCTCAACTGCTAGAAGAGTACATTGAGAATGGAGGTATGATGGAATTTTTCTACACCTATGGTCAAGAAGGTGTTAAAGGTATTGCCAAGAGACTAAAAGGGGATGATTCAGAAAAGGTTTCAAACATAACGAATAAGGTACTTAAAAACGCTGGACTTACACTTCAATATACTGGCGAGAAAACAGAACTCGGTATGCGTCTAGCTTCTTACAAACAAGTAAAAGACAAGCTTACGAGAGAAAGAAAGCAAGGGAAGAACGAGTATTCTGATGATGAAATCAAAGCTATTGCAGTAGCAAAATCTCGTAAGACAATGGACTTTAACCAAGGGGGTACAGAGGCTAAGAAACTTGATCGCTGGATTCCTTATCTAAACGCAGCCGTTCAGGGCTTCCGTATATCAAGACAGTATATTGCTAAAAATCCTGAGAAATTTATAACTAAAATATCTCAAGTGTCATTAGCTGTTATGGGACTGGTTATGTATAACCTCAGCGCAGGAGATGATGAGGATGACTACGACAATATCCCAGACTACATTAAGGATAACTACTTTGTGTTTATGCTTCCCGGAAAGGATAAAGATGGAAATCCTAGATTCGTAAGAATTAGAAAAACACAATCGCTAGTTCCTTTCTTGACAGCAGCTGAGCTAGCTGGACGTGCGCTGTATTATGGAGCTAAGGGAGAAAAAGACCCTATATTAACTGAAGATAAAATTCAGAGAAGCTGGAACTCACTTAAAGATGCCTTGCCTGTAGGTATAACGCTAGAGGATAATTTAGCAAAACTTCCTCCTACACTTAGCGCAGCTTATAAATACATCAGCAACTACGATGTGTATAGAAGGTCTTTGATTTCTCCAGCTGATGAGTTTGGAAAAATAAGTCCGTCAGAAGAGGGAAGATATGATATGAACATACCTTTACTTTACAAGGCTATTGGGCAGGTAACAGGGGCTTCTCCAAGAAGATTAAAAGCTTCTGTAGAAACCATTACTACCTCGCCAAGAACCAATGCTGTTGTAGCTATAGCGTATAGTATAGGTGACTTTGTAACAAATATGTTATACGACCCTGTTCAGAAAGAAGACTCTATTTACAATGGAAATGTATTGAAAGTATTTAGTGGAATCGGTAAGAGTGCTTTGTCAAGAGTTGTAGGTACATCGTATCCTAAATCAAAACAATACATCAGGTCTAAGGTAAAAGAGATTGAGATGCTAGAGGGTGACGAGAGATACCGAATCAAAGAGACAACTGATATATTGGCTAGAGAAAAGAATTTAGAAGAAATGAAAGAATTCTTAAAGACCATTACTGTACCAGCGGATAGAAAGTATGCTATACAACGATACAACAAGATTTCTACAACAGACTTAAGTAAGATTAAGGATGCTTATAAGATTCTTGATGTTATGTACGCCAGGGATCCAGAGGCAGCCGCTAAGATTTATGTGTACTATTTTGGTACACCAGATTTCAGCAGCGTAGAAGCCGCTAGGAAGACATCTGAGCAACTTAAATATATGAAGCAGACACTTGACTTTAAACCATCAAAAAGATTCATAGAAGAACTAAAAAGACAAGCTAAAAAATAATGCCGAAAAGGAAAAAGCCGCAGGATACTAACGCTAAGCGTAAGTACTGCGAGGTGAGACCTGTCGAGTGTGACGGAACTTGCCAATATGCAAAGAAAAAGAAAGAGGGCTGCTAGCCCTCTTTTTATTTATAAAACTTTGCGAGATCTATATGAAGCATACCTACCTCCTTATCTACAAATTGTCTCTGTGAAAAGTGAGATGTCTTAGGCATACCCTTGATAAACCAATCTGGCTCATCTAATTTAGATAAGTTAAATCCGTAAATACCTTTGGGGGTTTGGCAGATGTAAACGGCTATAGTAGAATACTTGTCTGCCCTAGACATAAGCTTATCGTACTTATACTTCTCTATAACCAAGTCATCATAGTGCTTATTGCGGCACTTTAGTTCTATATCACACTTAAGTAATTCGGAGTAACAGTCGTGATGAGAGTAGCAGTCTTTAGACCAATTTAAATCTTCAATGTATAAAGACTTTAAGTGGTCAAACAAAGCGGTTTCTTTAGGCTTCCAGCTCACAACTTCTCGAAGTGTTCCTCCACCGAAGCTTGTATTAAATCTAGTTCTTGGCGGATCTTAAAGATGTAAGACTGTTTTATAGACTTGATGTCTACCGGATTAGTCTTTGGCTCTCCTTTGCGTGTGTGTAGCTCCTCGTACAGCTCGTCAAGCACCTTATGTGCATTAAGTGTCGCAAGACAGTAGAAGTGGCTTAGGTCATTTGCGTTCATTTTTTATCAGTTGAATAGCTTCGTTTACCTGTTTTTGGTTTTTTAATAGGTAGATTCCCCAATCTCCCATACCGTTTCTACTCAAATATGATAAAAATAATTTAAATCTCAAAGGAAAACTGTGTTGACTTCTTATGTAACCCTTTGTTTCTATGATAATTTGGTCGTCAGGGAGGATAAAGTCCGGGGTATATTTAATACCCCGAACCTTTTTACCAGTCTTATCTATTAACCTACCGCTGCCATTAGTCATAGAATGGTAATCTCCCTCGTAGTAGAATTCATCAAGAACGGTGAACGTTTGAGTTTCGTAACCGAAGTTGAATCCTTCTTCTTCAAGTCTTTTATAACAGTATTTTTCTAGTCCTGATTTCATTAAAATATATCGTCTGGATCAATACTAAATGGAATGTCTATAATCTGCTCGGGCTGAGGCTGAAATGTTTTTGGTTCAAACAAATTCATTTCCCCGTTCAAGCAGTAGAATCCGGTGTTGCTCGTGTTCATCTTGAACATAACAGGATTAATAAGCGGAGTTGGACCGCCACCTGTTTCAGTCTCACGAATCTTCCTAACGTGGAACTCCATAGTCCTGCGAACCTCGGGGTCTTCGTGCTGAATTTTTCTGTGAAACGTCAAGAAATTATCAGCCCTATTCACGAAAAGCCCCCCGCCTTCAGTATCCTCTGCGTACGGAGCCATTGGTAGACCATCAGTACCCTTACGTCTTTGAGCTTCTGTAACAGCGTGAGTGTTTAACCAAACGGCTTTGTCATACGCTGTAGTGAATGTAAGGAACTCTGAAGCCGCTTCGTAGTGATATTGGTGTACACCTATGTTGTTGTTGGAGATAGTGATTCTGAGGGAGTTGTAAGGGTCTATGAAGAAGCCATCAAACTGCTCGTCATTCGCAATCATAATCTCAGCATAAACGATGAGGTCTGCGTAGCTTACTACTTCCTTGTTATTGATAATCACAAAGTGTTCCTCAATCCAAGAGTAAGCCATTCTCATAGTCTGGTAGTCTATAGCGCCAATCGGTCGATCAACTAAGAACTGAAGCAGTTTCATTTTTATTGAAGCGGTTCTGTTCTCTGAACTATAGATAACCCACTTCCAGCCGTGACGGATAGATGCGTTAACCATTAGATACATAGCAAGTGTAGTCTTACCTACGTTGCTGTGACCATTTATAATAGTAAAGTCTTTCTTGTATCTAAAATGTTTGTCCAACTCTTTGTTTCCTGTATCTAAACCTATCTGAATCTCACCGTTTGCGAAAGCTGTAATCCATTTAAAGTCTTCATCGCCTGATGATATGAAAGACATATCGCCCTCTTCTACCTGTAGCTTTCTACGGGCATCTTTCTCGTCTTGAGCAATCTCAGATAAAGGCATCTGCTTACCAACCTCAATACCGTCTCTAACTGTACTATTAGGATTGTAATGCTCATCGTAATCTCTACGAGAGAACTCTCTAACAAGTACACGAATGGCTTCCTCCTCCTCAATACGACCGGCAGCTATATAACCACCACATAGCCTGGCAGCTTTAAATAAAACAGCGTGACGCTCCCCATCCTGAGAGTTGCGTACCATTGTAGCTGCAAGGTTGAGTCGGTAGTAGTCTGTTACATTTTCTTGCTTGACCATTACTTGATTCTGAGACTTCTCAGAAAGCATACCGCCAAACCTTTCGTAACTTGAGTTGACTATGATGTCCGGATCGTAGGATTCAAAACAAGCACGGGATTCATTGATACCACTAGGGTCTACCTCAATACCGTATTGCTTTTCAAAGTAAGATGTTAAAGAGCGGAAGTGGTCACGGTGACGCTCGGGGTTAGTCACACGAACCAAAGCTTTTAACCCATTTCCAGATGGAGAAACCCAACAAGAATATACATACTTGTCTGAGCCAATACTTTGCTTTGCTTGTTCTACGTTATCAAGATTATCGAAGTCTAATACTATGTAACCGCTGTGGTCTTTTAGTAACTCATCCTTACGACCTGTAAAAGTTCCTGAGAACATTACGATTGGTAAATTTTTCTTTACCCGTCCTCTCTCAGAGTCTTCAAGGCTCCTAAGTTCTTCAACCTTGTCCTTGGATTTACCTGTAGCTATACGTTCCAGAGCATACTCCAAACCGATGTGGTGTATGTCGTTGGTGTATAGCGTTTCTGCTATAGATACCATCATATTATGTAGTGGTTTGGTAGTAACCGTTATGACTAATATCTTCCTTATGTAAGATTTCCTCTTGCCAGTCCTGTAAATCAGATTCCTCTTCGGATACAGCTATTTTAAGAAGGATTAAATATCCAATCAGATCCTTGATATTATCTTCTCCGTAGCCTCTGAACCCTTGCGTTTTAATACGCATTAGCTTGTCGTCTATTCTAGCACACAGATTATCTACTGCGTTACCACTTGCAAAGATGTTAGCGGGTTCAAGCGCTGAGTCTCCATAGCTTTCATTCTTTTCTATCAGCAGGTCTACAACCTCTTTACCTACCGATTTAATCTTGTCCTGTGTCGTGAGGTCTAACGGGTATCTTTTAAAATTTCCCATATTAATTGTAATGAAATGATTTACCTAACTCTTTAATGAGTTCTATCTTCTTGATTCTAAATCTAACGCCTTTTCTTTTGGTTGGCAAATGTTTTCTGATGTAGTCCATAGAATGAGGGTATTTACTTATTTGAAAAATACTATCAGTAAGTACAGTCATTTCTATTTGATGTTTAATCCAAGACTTTCTTTGCTCATATTCTACGAGGACATTAGCTAAGTATATTGTTCTCATAGAATTCCATTTCGTTTCTATATAAAATGTAATCAGCCAACTCATTCATAGTTACATCTTGGGAAAGCAGTTTGTTTGTCCCCTTGCTTGTGATAAGCACTATGTTATTGCCCTTCTTATTATTAATATATAGAAACAGATTCGTAACAGGTGTTTTTGCTTCTAGCTTTTTAATCTTGCCGTTAGCGTGTTCAACCTCAACGCACTTAATCTTGTAATGCTTATCATTTATTACACCAGTCAAAAATGGGGGCTGGATATCAACCCCAACCCCCATATCTAATCTGAGTAACAAGGCAAGCATTTTAGTTAGCTTGTCCGGTTTCATTATCCAAATGGATCAGCTTCTACATTCTGAGATGCACGCTTAGCTGCGTTCTCTTTAGCTGCTTCGCTATTTGGGTCGTACACACGACACATAGCCTTACCTGCTTTAGAGAAGAACATAGTAAAAGACACATTGCCTTTTGCAGTTTGATACTTAGTCAAGTCTGCTACTTGTTCACGGTTCAAGGAGAAAGACCAAGATGTGATTTCTCCGTTTTCATTTCTACGTGGGTCTTCTACGTAACCCATCAAAACGCTGTCGTATTTAACGTCTGCCATTTTAATAAAATTTAAATTGTTCGTTGTTCTTTTTAATTGTAATTACAATGTAACTACACTAGAGTTGTGCCTCAATCAGATAGTCTTCACTATACTCCCCATCCACAAACAACTGCTTGTAGAGGTTCATTGCCTTCTCGAACTTATACTTCCCTCTCGCAACAAAATCGTCCGAGGCGGTATACAGGGCTGGTGTATACGGAAAGCTCTTTTCGACAGGAACAAACATAAATGCATCAGCACCCGTTAGGTTCAGGTAAAAGTAAGCTTGTCTATCGTAATCAAAACTTCTTGCTGACTTGGAGAAGGCTGTTACTTCCTTACCAGTGGTCTTCAAGTCTACAACTACTTTCATCCCATCGTATTCGGTAATGGCATCCACCTTACCTTTGATAGGTATTCCATTCCATTCACTAATAAATGGAACTTCACGATCTGCGAAGAGGAACAGCTCCGAGAGCTTATCTCTTCTTTCTATTTGCTCTTGAATAGCTACAGACATCTCGTGTTCAGAAGCTGTAACCACCCAATCGTAACCATATTTTTTGATGTCCTCTTTAAAAGCAGCTGAGGTTCTTGTTCTCATATTGCTAATATGAAACTCACCGATTTTCTCAGGCTCTAAGACCATAGTATGTACGTATCTACCGATTACAAAGTTTGAGTTCTTAGGGTAGTCGTACTTGCCCTGCATCCAAAGGTTAAATAGATGAGGGGAATCCATTAACCTACCCAGCATAGAATTACTTACGTAAGACTTATCTGAGTAGTATTTAGAATCGTCAATAAATGGTTCGTGTACCTTACCCATTACTTAACCAAAGCCTTTAGCTTCTTCTTTTCAGCTGCGGTAAACTTATCACCGGCTTTAGACATAATTTGATCGTAGTACTCTTGAGTCGGTTTCTCCGTTAGTTTCTCTACCGCTTTTTCGTAAAGGGAGGGAGCCTTAGGAGTCTTCTTAGCTTGAGTCTTAGGTGCAGTATTCTTTTGCTTTGCGACCGCCATAGATACTTCGTTAGAACTTGCAATAGAAGTATCGATACCAATACCGAGATTAGCCAACGCACGCCCCCAAGCAGATGTTTCACAGTTTTCAACATAGCTTGTTTTATTTATATAAGAAGATGATTTATCTTCTTGAGCATAACCCGTGGCTCTTAGTACCCATTGGTCATCTCTGATTTCTGCTTTCATAATACAAGCTTCGCTGTTAAAATCTACCAGCTCAGTGTTAAGTGACCAACCCTTGTATTGCGGTGCTGTTCGGAAGTACTTGATACGTTCGTTTACCTCAACGTATTCTTTTCCCTTGATGTTTGTAGTCTTAAATTTGTGTTCCGACATATGAATTGAATTTAGTGCAATTTAAAAAATATTGACAATAAACAAAAATAAATTGTTTATAAATCCCAATTAAAATCCTCAACCCATACCGGAGTCCTGTCTCCTACATATGCGTTAAAGGTATTGTATTCAAGATAATCTACCGCTTCTTCCTCTGGCATATCATCTTGTTTCATTAGTATTCTGATGCATTCGTTACGAGAGTAAACAACTTTCCAAGCATTCGGATCGAATCCGATAATTGCTTCATCGAATCCATCCGCAAACAAGACATCTTCTGTGTCTGCAAAATGCTCTATGATAAGTTGTTTTTTAGTCATTCTCTATTCCGTTTTCATCCAAATCTCTTTGGCATAATGCTATTATGTCTTTCATCTCTCTTTGGTGTTAAAGGCTTTGTTGTAGTATCCTTCTGCAAGAACCCTCATTTCTCCCAGAGATATATCCTTTTCACAAAGTTCTCCTGCTACATA
>Ga0213866_10000219_pt1 | contig 47754 bp, 48 predicted proteins | sample PICome_11_FD_160079 | JGI IMG/M metagenome (GOLD analysis project Ga0213866, IMG submission 160079) | Coastal seawater microbial communities near Pivers Island, North Carolina, United States - PICO284 | ecosystem: Environmental > Aquatic > Marine > Coastal | place: USA: North Carolina...
GGCGACGGCCCCCTTCAGTCGGCGGACCTCCGCGAACCGGTCGTTGAGTTGGGCACGCGTGAGGAGGTCGACCGGATCCTCTCGCAGATGCTGCTTCAACTCGGCGAACATGACCACACGCTATACAAACATATGTTCGCCTCACAACCCTTCTGACCAGGTGATCAGCCCACCGGAGGAGTGGATCTCGAGAGGCGGGGTCCGGCGCTCCACGAGATCAGCGCGCTGCACGCACCGATGGCGACGACGAGCACGAAGATCGGCGTGAAGTCGGAGAGGGTCGGGTCGTTTCCGAGCAGGGTGATGGCGACGGCGATGGCGAGCGCGTTGCCGGTGTTCTGCATGGTCTGGTTGATGCCGGCGGCCCTTGCGTAGCCGGGTCCGTCGAGCTCCTCCACGGCGAGCGTCGGCGCCGACCCCCAGAACAGGCCCGACCCGATGCCGCCGGCGATGACCACGGTGAGCCAGAGGGTCAGGTTGGGTTCGTCCCCGATCGCCAGGGCCAACACGAGCGCGGCGATCGTCCACATGGCCGCTCCGGTCGCGGCCACCGGTCGAGGTCCGGTTCGGTCGACCATCCGGCCCGCCACCGGACCCATCAGGCCGGTCGCCAGGAAGTAGGGAGCGGCGAGGATCCCGGCTCCGCCGATCTCGTAGTCCCACACCTCGGTCAGGAAGAAGATCGCCGCGAACTGCATCGTGAAGAAGCTCGCGGCGAACGTGGCGATGCCCGCGTTGCCGGCGCGGAAGCTCCGATGGCGATACAGCGTGAGGTCGAGGATCGGGGCGGGGTGGCGAATCGATCGCCGCAGCAGCGTGGCGACGAGCACGAGCCCGACCGTCGCGGCGATGACGGTCCGGCGGTCGAGCCACCCCCACTCGTCGGTCTGCACGAGGGCGAGGATCAGCGAACCGACACCGAACATCAACAGGAGCGACCCGAGTGGATCGGGGAGTCGTTCGCGGCGCACGCCGTAGCTCTCCTCGAAGATGCGGGCGCCGACGGCCACGGCGATCAGCCCGATCGGGACCACGGCGAGGAACGCCCAACGCCAGCCGAGGTGCTCGACGATCACGCCGCCGACGGCGGGCCCGGCCGCCGCGGCGAGTCCGCCGCCCATGGTGAAGACGCCGATCGCGATGCCCCGCTTCTCGAAGGGGAACGCCTCGAGTACGAGGGCCAGGGAGGACGGTCCCGACAGTGCGGCCCCCAGCGCCTGGATGCACCGTCCGACGATGAGTACGCCCACGCCCGGCGCGGTGCCGGCGACCACTGATCCGAGCGCGAAGAGGCCGGTGCCGATCAGCGTGGTGCGTTTGCGGCCCCACTGGTCGCCGATCGCGGCACCCAGGACGACGGTCGATGCGCTCACGATGGTGAACGCGTTGATGGCCCACGAGAGCTCGGCGTTGCTCGCGTCGGGGAAGTAGTCACCGAGGTCGACGAACACCACGAACACGGCCGAGAGGGTCATCGCCACCTGGAAGGTCGCCAGTGCGACGACGGAGACGGTGGCCCAGGCGTGTCGCATTGGCGGCACGGTACGGCATGGCGGCCCGCCGCGGCAGATCGTCGGGAGGCCCGGTGTCGGCGACCGGCTACTTCGGGTCGACCGGCATCTCGTCGGGTGGGAGTGGGGTGTTGGAATCGAGATAGCGCCGGAGCGTGTCGGCGTCGCAGTCGGGGCAGAGCCACACGACCTTCATCGACTGGATCGAGAGCTGGGTGCCCCTCGATTTGTCGAGGATCGCCTGGAGCGCTTCGCGCACGTCGGTGCGCCCGCAGGTGTCGCACTTCGGGGTCATGTCGCGGTCCCACACGGCACCGCATTCGCCGCACGTGATCGTGATCGTGCCGTCGACGCTGGCGCCCTCGAGGTTCTCGTCCTCTTCGCAGTGCGGGCAGCTGACCAGCGGCATGGTGGCGAGAGTAGCGTCGAGTCCATGACCGCACCCCTGCGCATCGTGGGCCACGACCACGTCGTCCTCAACGTCTCCGATCCCGAACGGTCGCTGGCCTGGTACCGCGACAAGCTCGGGCTGGCCCCTGAACGCGAGGCCGAGTGGCGGGCGGGCGAGGTTCCGTTCCTGTCGCTGCGGTTGAACGAGACGACCGTGATCGATCTGTTCACCGCCGACCGGACCGGCACCAATGTCGACCATTTCTCGATGCGGGTGGCCGACGACGTCGACCTCGACGCGGTCGCCGCGTCGGGCGAGTTCGAGTTGGTGGCGGGGCCCATGCGCATCTGGGGTGCGCAGGGCCACGGCGTCGGGATCTACGTGAAGGACCCTGACGGCAACACCGTCGAACTCAAGCACTACGGACCCGATCGTGACGACGGCTGAGCCGACGCGGCGTAGGTTCTTTCACCCGACCCCTCCCATGATCGTGAGCAAGCGATGAGCGTCCCCGACTTCCGAACCGTGACCGTGCAGGAGCTCGCCCGGCGGGTTCGTGACCACGAGCTCAGCGCGAGCGAGGTCACCGAGGCGGCATTGGCCCGCATCGACGAGCTCAACCCGGTCCTCAACGCCTTCGTTGCGGTCGACGCCGAGGCGGCCCACGCCCAGGCCGCCGTCATCGACGCACGGCTCGCCGCCGGCCAGGAGGTGGGTCACCTGGCCGGCATCCCGATCGGCGTGAAGGACCTGGAGAACGCCGAGGGGTTCGTCACCACGCGCGGCTCGTTCGTGACCGGTGGGACCGGGCCGGCCACCGCCGATTCCACCGAGGTCGCCCGGCTGCGCGCCGCCGGCTGTGTCGTCCTCGGCAAGACCAACACCCCCGAGGACGGCTGGACGGGCGACACCTACAACCCGGTCTTCGGCGCGACCGTCAACCCGTGGAACACCGAGCGTTCGCCCGGCGGATCGTCGGGCGGATCGTCGGCGGCCATCGCGTCCGGCATGGTGCCTTTGGCCACCGGGTCCGACGGTGGCGGTTCGATCCGGATTCCGTCGGCGCTCACGGGGATGTCGGGCCACAAGCCCTCGCAGGGGCGGGTGCCGGGCGGCCCGTCGCCGATGGGGGCCAGCGACCTCTCGACGGTCGGGCCCATGGCACGGCGCATTCGTGACGTCGCCCTCGCTCTCGACGTCGTGGCCGGACCCCACCCGGGCGACCTCCGGTCGCTCGATGCGTCGACGCGGTCGTATCGCGAAGCCCTGGCCGAGCCGCATGCGCCGAAGCGGGTGTTGTGGGCACCGTCGGTCGAGGGCCAGGAGCCCGACGGCGAGATCCACACGATCTGCCGGGCCGCCGTCGACCGTATCGCCGATGCCGGGGTGGAGGTCGTGGAGACCGGACCGGTGTTCGACGACCTGATGGGTCCGTTCGCCCTGTTGTTCTTCGGCGGGATGGTGCCCGGGTTCCGGGCCGCAATCGAAGATCCCGACGTGATGGCCCGTGTCACGCCGGGGCTGCAGGGGATCATCGCCTACGCCAACGAGCTGCTCACCCCCGACTCCGTGGAGGAGGCCCGCAAGGACTCACAGCGGTTGTCGATCGCGTTGGCCGCGCGGATGGCCGGCTTCGATGCCTTGCTGTCGCCGACGGTGGCCGGCCAGACGCCCGTGTCGGCGGGACAGGGGACGATCAACGGCGAGGAGAGCGAGGCCTGGATCAGCTACACCTACGGCTTCAATGTCACCCGCCGCCCGGCCGGTACGACCAACGCCGGGTTCACCGCCGATGGGATGCCCGTCGGGCTGCAGATCGTCGGCCACCAGAACGACGATCTGGGCACCCTCATCACCACGGCCTGGGTCGAGGATCTCCTGGGGTTTGACCCCATCGCCCCGATGTGACGTGACGAGTGTCTGACACCGGCGTGACGGGTCAGGCGGTGGCGGCGACCGGTTCGGGGGCCGGGGCGGTGGAGCGATCGAGGCCGATGGTGCGGGCGACGCGGGCCAGCGGGCCGGTGGCTCGACGCCGGAGGAAACGGTTGAGTTCGCCGATGTCGAAGTCGCCGTTGACGAGGAAGACGTCGCGGGCCATGCCCTGCTGGGTCGAGACATCGGCGGCCTCGATCGACAGTCCGTGGTCGGCGAACCAGCGACAGATGGCGTGAAGCAGGCCGGGGCGGTCGGGCGACACGACCCGTACGAACGTGCTGTCGCCCGCTTCGCCGAGGATCGCCGCGTCGGTGTGGTCGGCGGGCGCGAAGGCGGGCAGGTCGCCCGGGTCGTCGAGCCCGCCCGCCTGGTTGGCCACGTGGAGGCGTTCGCCCACACGGTCCCACCTCGATTGGGGGATCGGGGTGTCGGCGTGCACGGTCACGGCGTGCAACGCGAGGTTCATCTCGGGCCAGGTCATCGCCGATGCGGAGACGACGGAGAGGCCTTCCTGCGCGAGCACGGCGATGGTGTCGGCGAGCAGGCCGGCCCGGTCGGAGCCGACCACGGTGAGCCGGTGGGTGCCATCGGCCCCCACCGGCTGCACCGCAGCGCGCAGCTCACCTCCCTTCGGTCGGGGATGGCACAGGGTCAGGTCGGCGGCGAGCACCCGGGGCGGGGCGCTCAACAGCCACAGCGGGGAGACGCCCTTCATCAGGCGCGACACGGCCGGTCCGCTGAGCGAGGTCTCGGCGAGGAGCTCGCGCAGGGTGGCGGTGCTGGCGGTCGTCGCTTCGTTGCGATGCTCGGTGGCGCGCACGTGGATCATGTTCTCGAGCACGTCGCCGAAGGCATCCGGGCTGGCGAGCAACCACGAATGGCCACCGCGGACGACCTGGCCCTCGGCGCCGAAGGTGGAGCAGAACGTGTCGAAGGCAGACATGGGGATCACACCATCACGATCGCTCCACAGCACGGTCACGGGTAGGTCGTCCGCGGCGAGTCTGGCCATTTCACGGCGGAGGTCGGCAGAGACGGCGACCAGGGCCGTGGTCGCGACCCGGATGGGGTCGCGACCGGCGTTTTCGAGGAAGGCCCGCTGGGCGTGGCGGGCCCGGGCCCCGCGCGGCGAGGGGGAGAGGGTGCCGAGCACGGGGTCGATGATCGAGCGGCACATGTCGCCGAGGCCCTGGCGTTTCACCCCCGACCAGATCGCGTCGGGGTCGCCGACCGAGTTGAGGATCACGAGGTGGCGGACCCGGTGCGGATGGTCGTGGGCCAGCATCGTGGCCACGCCGCCGCCGAAGCTGTGGCCCATGACGATCACGGGTTCGTCGATGCCGATCGCATCGAGGAAGGCGTCGACCCATTCGGCGAAGGCCGGCAGCGACTGGTCGTGGAGGGGCAGTCCCGCAGTGCGGCCGAAGCCCGGCAGGGAGGGCGCGATCACCCGACAGTTGCGGGCGGTCAGGCGCCGCAGCGACCGCTGGTAGACGCGATGGTCGAGGCCCCAGCCGTGAAGGAACAGCACCGGCAGGCCGCGACCGCCGGTGGCATAGTGGACCCGCTGGCCCTGCACCGTCGTCGTCGCCGAGATCATGCTCGAGAAGGTAGGAAACGTCTGTCTCGGCTCCGCGTCGCCCGTGTGAACGGCGCGAGAACGACGGCTGACTCGGGCCTTGTCCGACTCAGGCCTTGTCCGGCTCAGGCCTTGTCGGCGGTCGGCAGTTGGACGCCGAACAGCCACTTCGTCACTGCGATCTCGACCAGGACGACGGTGCCGACGTCGGGGTCTTCCGGCAGGGTGATGTCCCAGCCGTACTTGGCCAGGAACGCGGCGGCCACGTCGGCGGGCCGATCGGTCGGGTGGACGGTCGCCGTGCCCTCGCCGACGATCGGCGCGTCGCCGTCTTCGAGACTCAGGCTCACGGCCGGGTTCGCGGCGATGTTGCGGACCCGGACCGAGCCCGCCCCCGTCCCGACCCAGATGCGATCGGCCATGGCGACGAACCAGACGGGGGCGAGGTGCGGGCGCCCGTCGGGGCGGGTCGTCGCCATCCAGACGTTTCGCTCGTCGTGCAGCCGCGTGGCGGGATCGGCGTTCATGGCCGCATCGTAGGGCGGCCGTCGCGGCAGTTCGTTTCCGCCGACCGATCGGGTATCGTCGTCGGCTCCGGGCGATTAGCTCAGCTGGCTAGAGCGCTGCCTTCACACGGCAGAGGTCGAGGGTTCAAGTCCCCCATCGCCCACCAATCGAACATGCAGGTCAGGGGCGGTCTCTGACCCCGGCCGCAGTCGGTGAAGCAATACCGCAGGAGCATCCGTCCCGCATCCGTCCCGCATGAGGATCGCTAGGGGCGTCGGATGGGGATCACTCCGCCGGTTGTGCCGTCGGCAGCGAGTGCTTCCTCGTGGAGTGCGTCGAGTGCGTCAGTGACCCGCTCCTCCGTTCCAGGGAACATCTGGCCGTACCGGTCGAGAACGGTTACGACTGAACTGTGGCCCGCCCGCTGGGGGGTCTGTCAGGAATTTTGTGTATCGGGCGTGATCTGAGCGTCCGCAGCTGAGTGCTGTGGGCGAGGAAGGATCATGTCGATGACTGATCAGAATCTGCCGGCGATGCCGACGAGCCGGCCGGCATCGACGACGAGGGCGCGCCGGTCGCTGCGCCCGTCGAGTACTCTCAACAACGCGGTCATCGGGGAGGTCGATTCGACCACGGGAATACCGCTCAACGGGGTCATGCACTCCTCGATCGTCCGCTCGTGCCAGACACTGCGGGGGATCAGGCGCAAGGAGTTGATCGTCAGCAGCCCGACCACGCTCGAGGCATCGTCGAGCACGGGGTAGGCGGCGTGACGGCCTCCGTGAAACCGGTCCTCGACAAAGGCATCGAGCCGAGTTCGGGCCTTCACCACCACCGGATCGGCGCTCATGACTTCGGCCACGGTGAGCTTCTCCACGATGGGAGACACTCGGCTGTGGGCGACCTCTGCCTGGCCCGCCTCTCGGAGGAACCATCCGAGCATCACCAGCCAGAGCCCGCCAAGCAATCCGCCGGCCAGCGCCTCCAGCAGGCCGAGCATGATCATCCCCGCGCCGATGACCCGACCGGCGCCCGCTGCACGGCGCGTGGCGGCGCCGCGATCGCCGGTCCGCCGCCAGATCCAGGCCTGGTAGATGCGGCCCCCGTCGAGGGGGAAGGCGGGCAGGAGGTTGAACAGGGCCAGGACCATGCTCATGGAGCCGAACCACAGGAGCGCCGCGCCGGTGAGCGTGTCGCCGGCCGCGAGACGCAACGCCAGCCCGGTGACCCCCAGCCCGACGCTCACGACGGGGCCGGCCGCGGCGATTCGCAGCGCGGCACCCGGATCGGTCGGTTCGTCGCCGAGCTGGGCGATCCCGCCGAACAACCACAGCGTGATCGAGCGAACCTCCACCCCGTTGCGTTGAGCGACGACGGAGTGGCCCATCTCGTGAGCCAGCAGTCCAACGAGGAATCCGACGGCCGTGAATCCGGCCGCGATCCAGTGCTCCACCTCGGTGGAGCCGGGACTCAGGGAGGGAAAGACGTTGCTCGCCAGCGACCACGTGAGCAGCCACGCGATGACGGCGACGCTCCAATTGATGCGCACTTCGATGCCGCGGATGCGGCCGAGGAGCAGTCCTGACACGGACTCATTGTCGGGGCGGGGCACGCAGGGCAGAAGGGTCCAACGGCCCGATGACGTCGGCGAAGGCCGGGTTCCGCAGCGGCGTTCCGATTGGGGTGAGAAGGCTGGCTCAGGGCATTCCGGCGGCGCTGCCGAGACTCACATCGACCGTGCTACCGGTCACATGACGGGCTTCGTCGGAGGCCAGGTAGAGCACGGCCGCTGCGACCTCTGCCGCGTCGATCCACGGCACCCGCATCGGGTTGGTGGCCTCGTAGCGGGGTGTGACCTCTTCCTTGGTGGGGTCGACGAGGTCGGGGCAGAACAGGCTGTAGAGGGCGGGGTTGTGCACCATGTCGGTGTCGACGGCGGCCGGACAGACCGCGTTGACCGTGATGCCCTGGCTCGCGACCTCCAGGGCGAGGGTCTTGACCAGCCCGATGATGCCCCACTTGCTGGCGACATAGTGGGCGAGGTTCGGGTTGCCCATACGTCCGGCCATCGACGAGGTGGCGATGATGCGCCCTGTGCCGCGTTCGAGCATCGGCACGACCGCGGCGCGCATCGTGTTGAACGTGCCCGTCAGGTTCACCGCGATCATGTCGGCCCACATCTCGTCGGTGATCTCCCAGAAGCGACCGAAGCCCACCACGCCGGCGTTGGCGACGGCGATGTCGAGTGCCCCGAATCCCTCGACCGTGGCCGCGACCGCGGCGGTGACCGCGGCGCTGTCCCGCACGTCGACCTCGAGCGACATCGCTCGGCGGCCCTCCTGTTCGATCAGGGCAACGGTATGGGCGAGGTCGTCGGCGTCGGCGAGGGAGTACGGCACGGTGTCGATCGGCGCACAGCGGTCGACCACGCAGACATCGGCGCCCTCACGCGCCAACGCCAGCGCGTGGGCGCGTCCCTGGCCCCTCGCTCCGCCCGTGATGAATGCCACCTTGCCGTCGAATCGCCCCATGGCGCCTGGATAGCACACCCAGGTGTCGGTCGGTCAGTGTTCTCCGAGACTCGTCCCGGGCAACGGAAGGTGCTCGTGCATGACGTCGAAGTAGATCGACGGGTCGCCGTCGTGCGGCAAGGCGAGGACCTCCTCGGGGGTGCGGCGGCTGTTGAACACGCGGTGGGCTTCCCAGAATCCGGTGCGCAGCGTCCATCCGGGCGTGCCGTCGGCGGAGACCCGCCGTTCCGTGCCGCTGTCGACCGCGATGGGGGGCAGGCCGGCGGCGGTGATGTCCTTCTGGAGTCCGGCCATCGCGGCGTCGATCTGTGAATCGAGCTCGGGGGTGTTGCGGTGCGCGGTCGAGCCGAGGGCGCCGTGCAGGTCGCCTTCGTGGGTGAAGAGGTCGGCGAGCAGGAGCCCGGCGCCGGCGAGGGTGGCGGCGAGGGCGTCGTCGTCGCTGGCCCACCAGCGGGCGAGATCGGACACGGTTCGATGCTGGTTGTCGGCGACGAGCTGAGCGAGCCACGGGTTGGGGTCGCCGCCGCCCATGACCGCCTCCGGAATGTCGCCGGCGACGATGGCCATCGGCATGGCCACGAGGTGGGCGACGAGCGCGTGGACCGTCCACTCCGGACACGCCGGCACCGGCGTTGCGAGCTGGTCGTCGTCGAGCATCGCGACGGTGCCGACGACGCGTTCGCGGACGTCGAAGTACATCGAGGCGAGACGGGTGGGCGCCCGCAACGAGTCCTGCGGCATGGCGCTGGGTCGCGGTGTGGTGTCGCTCATGGTCGGCTCCCTCTCATCGGGTTCGTCATCCTCGCGCACCGGGCGGGCGCGACCGTTGACACCTTTCCGCCTTACAAGGTAGAAAGGTGCCTATGGCCCTGAGCATCAAGAGTGAGCGGGCAGACCAGTTGGCGCGTGACCTTGCGGCGTTGACGGGCGAGTCGATCACCGATGCCGTGGTCGCGTCGCTGGAAGCGCGGCTCGAAGTCGAACGTCGGCGACGGAGCAACCGGGGACTCGGCGACATCGTTCAGCGCTTCTGCGAACTGCACGCGATCGACGAACGCGACCCCGACGACATCATCGGCTACGACGAACACGGGCTGCCGACGTGATCGTCGTCGACACGTCGGCCATCATCGCCCTGTTGTTCGCCGAACCCGGCGGCGACCTCCTCCAACGTCGCCTCCTCGACGAACGGTGTGTGATGTCGGCCGCCACCCGGGTCGAACTCGGGATCGTCATCGAGGCCAGGACCGGCCCTGCGGGCACACAGCTGCTCGAGGAACTGCTCGACCGCATCGAGGTCGAGATCGTGCCGGTCGATGCCGAGCTCGCCCAGGAGGCACTCGTCGGCTGGCGTCGATTCGGCAAGGGCCGCCACGAAGCCGGACTCAACTTCGGCGACACGTTCTCCTACGCACTCTCGCGTCGGCTCGGGCAGCCGCTGTTGTTCGTGGGCGACGACTTCGCCCAGACCGACGTCGCGGTTGCGTGATGACCGGCCAGGGGTTCGTTCGCCCCCCGGTCCTGATGGCAGACTGCGCTCCCACAGGAGAGAGGTCTCGGATGCAGGTTCAGAAGGTGGGCACCAACATCGGTGCGCGGATCGAGGGCATCGACTTCCGGGCCGGGCTCGACGACGCAACGGTCGACGCCGTCGCCGAGGCGCTCTACGCCCATCAGGTTGTGTCGATCGACGCAGCCGAGATGACGCCGGATCAGCATCTGCAACTGGCCCGCCGCTTCGGCGACCTCGAGGAGAACAAGACCGACCAGTTCGGTGATCACCCCACGGTGCCCGAGATCACGGTGATCGACTCCGAGGCCGGTCACACGGCGAGCATGTGGCACGCCGACGAGACGTTCCTCGAGAACCCGCCGCTGGTCAACCTGCTGCACGGCAAGCAGATCCCGCCGACCGGCGGCGACACCGCGTTCGTCAGCACCGCACTCGCCTACGAGGGTCTGTCGCCCAAGTTCCAGGAGCTGCTCGAGGGCCTCGAGGCGGTCCACGACTACGGATCGCTCTACGAACTCGCCTGGCAGGGCGGCCACGATCTCGGTCAGCTGGTGGCCGACGCTCTCGGCAAGGGCCTGATCCACAGCCACCCGGTGGTGAAGGAACACACGGTGACGGGCCGCAAGTGGTTGACCGTCAACACCGTCTACACGCGCTTCATCCGTGGCATCGGGCGTCTCGAGGCGGAGATGCTGCTCGACCTGCTCCTGCGCCACATGCAGAAGCCCGAGTACGGCTTCCGCCACCGTTGGACCGAAGGCGACCTCCTGCTGTGGGACCAGCAGGCCGTGCAGCACTACGCCGTCAACGACGCGAGCGAACGGCGCGTCGTGCATCGCATCGCCGCGCTCGCGACCAACGAGACCTACGTGGGGGTTGGCCGCGACGCCATCGAGGGCTGAGTGCTGGCAGCCGACCCGCTCAGCGGCCGATCGACACCGGTGTCGCGGTGAGCTCCTCTTCGGGCGGCTCGAAGCGGGTGAGGTCGATGCCGTCGACGGCGGCCTTGTACTCCTCGATGGTCGGCGTGCGGCCGAGGACCGACGAGAGCACGACGACTGGCGTCGAGGCGAGCAGTGATTCGCCTCGCTTCTCGTCGGAGTCCTTCACGACACGTCCCTGGAAGAGACGGGTGGATGTGGCCATGACGGTGTCGCCCGGCTCGGCCTTCTCCTGGTTGCCCATGCAGAGATTGCAGCCGGGGCGCTCCAGATACAGGATGTTCTCGTAGCTGGTGCGAGCGGCGTTCTTCGGATCGGTGTCGTCGAACTCGAAGCCGGCGTAGCGAGAGAGCACCTCCCAATCGCCTTCGGCCCTGAGCTCGTCGACGATGTTGTACGTGGGCGGGGCGACGACGAGCGGCGCCTGGAACTCGACCGCGCCGTGCTGGGCCTCGAGGTTGCGCAGCATCTGGGCGAGGATCTTCATGTCCCCCTTGTGGACCATGCACGAACCGATGAAGCCGAGGTCGACGGACTTGGTGCCCTCGTAGTGCGACAGCTCACGGATCGTGTCGTGGGTGTAGCGCTTCGACGGGTCGTCGTTGTTGACGTCGGGATCGGCGATCATCGGCTCGTCGATGGCGTCGAGGTCGACGGTGAAGTCGGCGTAGTACTGGGCGTCGGCGTCGGGCGCGAGGGGAGGGCGGTCGCCGGTCCGGATCTCGTCGATGCGCTTGTTGGCCTTGTCGACGAGGCCCTGAAGGACACCGTTGGCGTTGTCCATCCCCTTGTCGATCATGATCTGGATGCGATCACGAGCGATCACGAGCGACTCGATGAGGGTGTCACCGTCGGAGATGCAGATGGACGCCTTGGCCTTCATCTCGGCGGTCCAGTCGGTGAACGTGAACGCCTGATCCGAAGCGAGGGTGCCGATGTGGACTTCGATCACGCGGCCCTGGAAGACGTTTTCGCCGTCGAATTCCTTGAGCATCTGTGCCTGCGTGGCGTGGACGACATCGCGGAAGTCCATGTGCGACGCCATGTTGCCCTTGAACGTGACCTTGACCGATTCCGGGATCGGCATCGAGGCTTCGCCGGTGGCGAGCGCGAGGGCGACGGTGCCCGAGTCGGCGCCGAACGCCACGCCCTTCGACATGCGGGTGTGGGAGTCGCCGCCGATGATGATCGCCCAGTCGTCGACGGTGATGTCGTTGAGAACCTTGTGGATCACGTCGGTCATCGGCGCGTAGCCGTGCTCGGGGTCGCGTGCGGTGATCATGCCGAAGTCGTTCATGAACTTCATGAGCCGCGGGATGTTCTCCTGGGCACGCGAATCCCAGACCGACGCCGTGTGGCAACCCGACTGATAGCCGGCGTCGACGATGGGGGAGATGACGGTGGACGCCATCGATTCGAGCTCTTGGGAGGTCATCAGGCCGGTGGTGTCCTGGGAACCGACGATGTTGACCTCGACCCGGGTGTAGGAACCGGCGTGGAGCGTCGCGCCGGAGGTGCCGACCGCGTTGCGGTTGAAGATCTTCTCGACCGCGGTGAGGCCCTGACCCTCGTGGGTGACCTCGGCCGACGGGGCGAAGACCGCCGGTGCGTCGATGCCGAGGGTGTTGGCCGCAAAGGTCTGGAGCTTCTTGCCGAAGACGATGGCGTACGAGCCGCCCGCCTTCATGAACTCGACCTTCTGGGGTGTGAACGCCGAGGAGATGTCCATCACTTCGGTGCCGTCGGCGGAGTGGAGGGTCTTGGTCCTGGTGTTGATGGTGAAGACGGTGCCGGTGTCGATCGAGTAGGTCTGCTCGAGCACGGCCTCGCCGTCGTCGTCGACGATCAGTTCACCGTCGTCGTCGAACGTGGTCACCCAGTTCTTGAGGTCGAGGCCGATGCCGCCGGTGACGCCGACGGTGGTGAGGAAGATCGGGGAGATGCCGTTGGTGCCGCCGACGATCGGGGCGTAGTTGATGAACGGCACGAAAGGACTGGCCTGCTTGCCGATCCAAAGGGCCACGTTGTTGACGCCGGACATGCGCGACGAGCCCACGCCCATCGTGCCCTTCTCGGCGACCAGCAGGACCCGCTTGTCTGGGTGCTGGGCTTGAAGGTCGAGCAGTTCCTGCTGCCGGGCCGTGTCGTGCTCGAACATGCTCTTGCCGTGCAACTCACGATCGGAGCGGGAGTGGGCGTCGGCACCGGGGGAGAGAAGATCGGTGGAGATGTCGCCGACACCGGCGACATAGGTGACGACCTCGATCTCCTCGTCGATCTCGGGGAGCCGGGTGAAGAACTCGGCCTGCGCGTAGCTCTCGAGCACCTCGGTGGCGAGAGCGTTGCCGGCACTGTGGGCCTCGGCGAGCCGCGCCATGTCGGCTTCGTAGAGGAACACCTGCGTCTTCAGCACGTCGGCGGCTTGGCGCGCAATGCCGTCGTCGTCACCGAGCAGGAGGTCGAGCAGTGCCTCGATCGACGGGCCGCCCTTCATGTGTGACAGCTGTTCGAACGCCGACTCCTGCGAGATCTCGGTGACCGTCCGGGACCCGAGGATGATGTCCTTGAGGACCCTCGCCTTGAGCACCGCGGCGCTCGTGGTGCCCGGGAGCACGTTGTAGATGAAGAACTGCAGGCAGTCGTCGCGGTGCTCGCTGCCCGCGTCTTCGATGTGCCCGACGACCTCGGCCAGGAGATCGGCGCCGTCGATCGGCTTCGGGTGGAGGCCGTCGGCCTTTCGTTCCTCGATCTCGTTCAGGTACGCGGCGTACAGGCTCATGGGTTCGTTCTCGCTTCGAAGAGGGTGCTGCGGTGGTGGGGGCCGGGCCCGGACCAACATCGGATTGTACCGGAGGGGCTGCGCGCCCGACCCGCTGCTGATCAGCGGGCGACGATCGAGACGACGATGGCGTTCTCCGGGTGGAGGAGGGGGGCGGGAAGGCCGACCGTCTCGAGTAGCCGACCGGAGGCCGTGAGGCCCGACTCGAGCCAACTGACCTGCACCTCGGCCAGGCCTCGCGGCCGACCGCCGAGGTGCACCACGTCGAGCCGGTACTGCCGGTCCGGGTCGAGGCCGACCAGTCGGATCGGTGGGGGCACCGTGAATTCCGACTGGGTGAGCCGGCTGTACGACAGCAGCGCAGATCGGCGATCGAGGGCGACCACCATGTGCGCCAGCGTGTGGTCGTCGTCGAGGTCGAGCCGCCACACCGCGCCACCGTGGAGCAGGGGGCGGAACCGCTTGTGGGTGGCGATGACCTCGGCCAGTCGGCTGCGGTCCTTGTCGGTCGCGGTCAGCAGATTCCACTCGATGCCGAGATGGCCGAAGAAGGCGGTGGCGGCACGGAACCCCAAGGAGTGGGTGCGGCCGGTCGTGTGGGCGGTCGGCGGACCGATGTGGGCGCCCATGACCTCGGGCGGGAACAGCAGCGAGCAGCCCTGTTGGATGCGTTGGCGCTCGAGCGCGTCGTTGGTGTCGCTGGTCCAGATGCGTTCGGCCCGTCGCAGGATCTCGAAGTCGGCCCGACCGCCGCCCGACGAGCAGCTCTCGAACTCGATGGTCGGGTGGGCGGCGCGCAGTCGATCCCACAGGGCGTAGAGACTCGGCACCTGTCCGTGCATCGACCCCGACGACCGCCGGTCGACGGCCACGTGGTCGCGGTTCATGTCCCACTTCACGAAGGCGATCTCGTGCGCCGACAACAGGTCGTCGAGTCGGTCGAACAGGTACTCGTGCACCTCGGGCCGGGTGAGGTCGAGCACCAGCTGATGGCGGCCGACCGGCGCATCGTCGGGCTCGTCGGCCAGCACCCAGTCGGGATGGGTTCGGTAGAGGTCGGAGTCCCGGTTGACCATCTCGGGCTCGACCCAGATGCCGAACTCCATCCCGAGCCGGGTCACCTCGTCGATCAGCGGCGAGAGGCCGTCGGGCCACACGTCGGCGTCGACCCACCAGTCGCCCAGGCCGCGGCGATCATCGCGGCGTCCGTGGAACCAGCCGTCGTCGAGCACGAACCGTTCACACCCGACGGCGGCCGCCTCTGCTGCGAGCGCTCGGAGCGTGTCGAGGTCGTGATCGAAGTACACGGCCTCCCAGGTGTTGAGCACCACCGGACGAGGACGGTCGACCGAGGGGTGCGCAGGGTCGGACCGGATCGACGCGTGAAACGCCTGGCTCACGCCGTTGAGCCCGCGTGCCGACGCGGCGCACTCCAGCCACGGCGTGGAGAACGTCTCGCCCGACGCGAGCGAGATGTCGCCGCTCGTGAGCAGGGCGCCCATCTGCACGACCCGTCGCCCGTCCGGGAGCACGTCCGCCGAGGTGGTGGCGCTGCCGCTCCACCCCAGCGTGAAGCCCCACACGTCGCCGTGGTTGTGGTCGAAGCCGGTCTCGCCCACGAAGACGGCGCTGACCCGGTCGTGCGAGGTCCGTCCCCGGCGGTTGTCGAACGACAGCGTGCCGCCGCTCCACTCGTGGCGACGGGGCTGGAACTCCAGTGACCAGCGGCCCGCCAGCCGCATCAGTTCGTCGGCCCGCGACGGCACCGGCACCGTGATGGTCAGGTCCTCGAGCTGATAGGGGGTGTCACCGTCGTTGCGCAGTTCGAGCCGGACGCGGATCGACGCCGGCATCAGCGCGAGGTGGGTCACGAGCGTGAGCGCAGCATCAGCGTCGGTCGCGGTGATCGAGATCGTGGCGTCGTCGATGTCGAGCGCCGCGGGTTCGAAACGCGGCGCCGAGCCGGAGCCGTCGGGTCGGTGACCGCGCAGGCCGGGTCGCCCCGGCCACCCGGCGGCGGCCTCCGGACACAGCGAGGCCGGCGCCGAGACCGCCAACGACGCCGGTCCACGGGGCCGTGTCAGAAGGGCCGCGAGCGCGGCCCGATCGTCGGTCGTGGCGCCGAGGCCCAGCGGATCGCCGAAGTGCACGACATGGGGGACGCCGTGATCGAGGTCGACGACCATCTGCGTGTCGGCGGTGTCGAGCACCAGCAGGTTGTCGAGCTGAGTGGTCCTCACGCCGGTCATCGACTGATGTCGTTGCCGGGGTGGCGGTTCTCGCCACTGACGAGGAAGAGCTTCCGGTCGACCATGAAGCGGAGGTTCATCTCGGCCTCCTGGGCCCGCGCGAGATCGCGGTCGTAGTGCGACGTCGCCGGCATGTAGCGAAATGCCAGGCCTGCCCGTCTGCGACCCGATGCGTTCGGGTTGGCGCCGTGGATCATGTAGACGTCGTGGAGCGAGAACTCGCCGGGCTCGAGGACGATGTCGAGCGGTTCGGTCCCCGCCCACAGCTCGGGAGACAACTCCTGGTTGAGGATCAGTTCCGGGCTGTCGTTCTGCGCATGGGTCAACAGTGATCGCTCGCGATGCGAACCCGGGATGACCCGCAGGCAGCCGTTCTCGGTGTCGACTCCATCGATGGCGATCCAGGCGGTCACCGTGGCCAGCGGGCGGATCGGCCAGTACTGCCCGTCCTGATGCCACGGTGTGCCGCGGCCTCCGGTCGCGCGCTTGCAGAAGAGGCCTGATCCCCAGAGGATCACGTCGTCGCCGATCAGGGCCCGCACCGGGTCGACCAACTCGGGCAGCATCGCGAACCGGCGCCATTCGGGCATGCGGTCGATCACGTTGGGGATGAAGTCGGCGTTGGGCCAGGTGTTGATCCCGAGGAAGCGTTCGAGTTCGGCCTCGAGTTCGGCCACAGTGGCGGGCGACAACCGGCCGGCCGGTGCGAGCACCCCGTCGGACTCGTAGCGGGCGATCTCTGATGCGGTGAGCGGCACCAGGGGAACACTACGAGTCAGCCGCACGCAGGGCGAGGCGTGCGGCCCCGGGCCGTGGCCTCCTCAGGCCGAGGAGTCGCGGGATCCCAGGTGCCGATCGAGGGCGCGGGTGAGCTTCGCGGCCTCGTACGGCGACAGGCGCACGGTTGCGCCTCCCGCCGTGCTCCTCAGCTGCACCCCGTAGTCGTCCCCCTCGACGAGTAGACGGGGGTGGGTGAAGATCGTGATCGTCTCGGGTTCGAACTCGTCGGTGACCGGCTCGGCGTCCTCGGGGGGTGTCGTCGTCGATGGTGAGCACTTCCCGTGGGACCGTCGCCCCGCACGGCCATTCGGCGTGGATGTGCCGGTCACGGCACCCGCACCGGTTGCACCACCCGTCGTCCCAGAGATGAGTCGCACGGTTCGCCTCTGCCTCGGCGGGCGGGCCGGGCCAGCGCTTCGGACGATTGATCTGGTGTGCCATCGCCCGCATTCTCCCACGAGCCGTACCCGGCCGTGACGAGTGTCTGACACCGTTGTGACGGGGGAGCGTAGGGTGCCGTGATGCGTGACCTGCCGCCGGTGGACGAGCGCCCGCTCGCGGCGATCGACGTGGGCACAAATTCCGTGCACCTCGTGATCGCCCGGGCAACGCCGCTCGGGCCGATCGACGTGTTGGCCCGCGAGAAGGAGAAGGTCAGGCTCGGCTCCGGCGAGCGCGACATGAAGTCGCTCGACCCGGAGGCGGTCGAACGGACGGTTGCCGCGATCGACCGATTCGCGCAGATCGCGACGGCCTACGACGCGGAGCTGGTGGCGGTGGCCACGAGCGCGGTGCGCGAGTCGGACGATCCGCGGGCATTCCTCGACAAGGTCCGGCAGGCGACGGGCGTCCGGATCGAGGTCATCGCCGGCGTCGAGGAGGCGCGGCTGATCCAGCTCGGCGCACTCAGCGCCGTTGCCGCCGGCACCGGGAACCATCTCGTGATCGACATCGGCGGCGGCTCGACCGAGGTGGTGGTCGGACGCGAGACCGAGCCGTTGCTGTTGCGGTCCATGAAGATGGGCCACATCCGCCTGACCGACGGCTTCATGCCGGGCGGGGTCATCGAGCCCGGCTCGGTCAAGCGCCTGAAGTCGTTCGTGAAGTCGTTTCTCTCGCCCGTGGCCATCGAGGTGAGAGAGCTCGGCCACGACCTCGCCATCGGCTGCTCCGGCACGATCGAGACGGTCGCGGCGATCGCCGCCCGCCTCGATGGTCGGGCGGTGCGAACGGTCGACAACCTGGTGCTCACGCGGGCCGCCGTCGATGCTGCCGTCGAGGCGCTCGTGGCCCGCCCCCGGCCCGAGGACCGGATCGGTCTGCCCGGGCTCGACGACGCACGCGCCGATGTCATCGTCGCCGGGTCGCTCCTCCTGCAACAGCTGTTCCGGGCGTTCCGGATCAAGGAGATGGTCGTCTCGCCCCATGCACTGCGCGAGGGCGTCGTGCTCGACCGCATCAACCGGCGGGACGGGGTCAGGGGGGCGCTGCACCACCTGTCGGATCTGCGGCGTCGCAGCGTCCTGGCCGTTGCGCATCGCTACGACGAAGACGTCGCCCATGCCGAGCACGCGACTGATCTGGCGCTGGCCCTCTTCGACCAGACGGCATCGATCCACGAACTCGGCGAACCCGAACGCCAGATCCTCGAGGCCGCCGGCGTGCTCCACAATGTCGGCCGGTTCATCGCCCATGCCGCCCACCACAAACACAGCTACTACCTGATCAGGCACAGCGAGCAGCTCTTGGGGTTCACCGAGCAGGAGCTCGAGTTGATCGCGCTCGTGGCCCGCTACCACCGCAAGAGCATGCCCCGCGGCCGCCACGCCGAGTACTCAGCCCTGTCGGAGCCGGATCAGCAGCGAGTGCGGGTGTTGGCCGGTCTCCTGCGCGTGGGCATCGGGCTCGACCGCACCTATCAGCGGGTGGTGCAGGAGGTCGACGTCGACATCGCGGAGGCGAGCGTCGAGATCGCCCTCCAGGTGGCGCCGGATGCGGGTGCCGATCTCGAGGTCTTCGCCGCGGAGGAGCGGGCCGGACTGCTGGCGCTCGCCCTCGAGCGGGAGATCGGGTTCCGAGTCGTCCGTGCCGCTCAGGACCGAGGTGGGCGGAGCACCAGCGCCGGTGTCGAATCGGTGTAGGCCCGGAACGCGGGGTCGGTGCCCCAGCGCTTCTCGGCCCGTCGTTCGAGCATCGGAATGCCGCTGATGCGGGTGAGGAGCAGCACCACGAAGACCGGCGACACGAGCATGAGCCAACGCCATCCGCTCAGGATCGGGAGGGCGGTGATCGCGATGCCGGTCCAAAGGGTGATCTCGCCGAAGTAGTTGGGGTGGCGTGACCACGCCCACAAGCCGGTCGTGATGAAACGACCGTCGTTGGCCGGGTCGGCCCGGAACGCGCTCTTCTGCCGGTCGGCGGTCACCTCGATGGCGAATCCGATCACCCAGATCGCCATCCCGGCGACGAGGAAGACGTCGACGTCCTCCCGTTCCTCGGCGGTGATCACGGCGAGCGCGGCTGCGAGGGTGAGCAGCACCCAGAGGCCCTGCAGCGTCCAGGTCATGAGGAAGCGCAGGAAGTTGGTCTTGATCCAGTCGAAACGGCCGTCGCCGCCGTCGCGGCGGACCCGACGGAAGAGGAACGAGCCCAGCCGGAGGGCCCAGATCAGCACCGCCGCGGCAACGACCAGCGCCCGGGCATCGACACCGTCGGAGGCCACCACTGCCACCGCGGTGACGGTGATGTAGGTGAGGGAACCGGTGAGGTCGAAGTAAGCCTCGGTCCGCGCCGCGAACGACGGCACGAAGACCGCCCAGTTGATGAGATAGGCCAGGATCGCCGCGATCGCGAAGACGGCGATGCCGCCCGCCTCGACACTGCCGGAGGAGCCCGCCAGTGCGATGCCTGCGCCGACCGCGACCGATGCGAAGATCCCGCCGATCGAGATGCGGGCCTGCTTCTGCTCGTTCATCGGCGCTCGCGTTCAGTCGGTTCGGTGCGGTCTGGACATCCCCGAACGAGGGACATCGTCGCTTCTACGGCGTTCGTCGTGCAAACGGATGCGCGCCCGTCACCCGAGATGGGTGCGGGCCATCAGGTCCACGGGGATGAACGCATCGCGGGCGCGGGTCCAGGGCTGGTCGGACTCCGCGTCGTAGTCGGCGGGGAGCGCGATCCCCGCCGGGATCACTGCGTCGAGGCCGGCCGCCGCGGCGGTGAGCAGGCATCGCGCGGCGTGATCGGCGTGTGCGACCACCCCCACCCGGCCGGGGTCGATGCCCGCCTCGGCAGCGAGCCGGCGTCCCTTCTCGAACACCCCGGCGGTGCTGAGGTAGATGGTCGTCCCGTCGTCGCCCGTGTCGGGACCGACCGAGATGACCCCGCCGACGCCCCGCGCGTCGAGGACGTCGGCAACCTCCCACTGGGCGATCACCGGCACCCGACGGGCGGCCAGGAAGGCCGCCGCGGCGTCGGCGAGCGCGGTGTTGACCGGTCCGGGAGTGAGTGTTTCCCCGGCGCTGTCGCGGCGGTTCCCGAAGGCGAGGATCCAGAGCGAGTCGATCACTTCGGCGGCATGTGGCTCGGGCCGGTAGGTCAGGAGCGGTGACGTCTCGGGGTCGCCGGCGGCCGTGAGGAGGCGCTCGACGATCTCGTCGCCGAGGCGGGCGATCGCGTGCTCGGCCAACGCGGCGTCGCCGAGTTCTCGTTCCAGCCGGTGCCGGAGTCGCGTCGTCTGCATGGCGGCGACCGTAGCCGTCGGTCGGGACGTAGGACCCAGGGCCGTTCGTCGCCGCCGCCGGTACCGTGGGATCGGTGGCGGATCCCTCAGCTCGAGGAGGCCGAGATGCGACGTTTCACCAACATCTTGTTCACGCCCGCGGGTCGACACGACAACGCGTCGGCGGTGCGCCGCGTGGCAGATCTCGCCCGGGACAACGGCGCCCGGCTGACCCTCTTCGGCGTCACGCCACAGCCGTCGCGTCTCCAGCGGGCGTTGCATCGTGCCGACTTCTTCGCCGAGGTGCAGGCCGCCGACCGGACGGCGATGTCGAACCGGCTCGAGCGCTATGCCGCCGCGCAGGACGACCTCGAGATCGAGGTTGCGGTCGAGACCGGAGATCACGCCGTCTGCGTGCTCGACCGGGTGGCGAGTGACGGCCACGACCTCGTCGTCGTGACGACGACCGACGAACACGACGGCCACGCGACGATCAAGCGTCTCCTGCGGTCGTGCCCATGCCCGGTGTGGGTCATCCGTCCGACGCGCGCCCGGATCCAGCGTGTCCTCGCGGCAGTCAACCCGGACCCGGCCGAGCGCGAGCTCAACGTGAAGATCCTCGAGCTCGCGGCGGGCATGGTCGACCGGTTCGGCGGCGAACTGCATGTCGTCCACGCCTGGGAGCTCTACGGCGAGGCCACGCTGCGGCAATCGGCGTTCCTCCACATGGACGACGACGCGGTCGATGCACTCGCCGATGAGGAACACGACCGTCTCGCCGCGGCGCTGGCCGACCTGCTCGATGCATCCGGTCTCGACCAGGCGCCCTGGACCGTGCACCTCGTGAAGGGGCGGCCCGAAGACATCGTGTGCCGACTGGTCGAGCGGGCCCGCATCAACCTCCTGGTGATGGGCACGATCGCCCGCTCAGGGGTGTCGGGCGTGATGATCGGCAACACGGCCGAGCGGGTGCTCGACGACGTCCGGTGCAGTGTCGTGGCGATCAAGCCTCCCGGCTTCGGCGCGGACTGACCACGGTCACGGCATCAGGTGCCGGCGAGGCGGGCCACCACCGGTTCGAGCGCGACCGCCGTGTCGAGCCCCTGCACGATGAAGTAGCTGAACCCCCATCGTGCGCGCCGCTCTTCGAGCTGCTCCGCAATCTGGTCCGGCGAACCCACCAGCAGCAGCGGGGTGGCCGCGACGTCGTCGGTACTCATGCCGAACATCGAGGCGGTCGCCTCGATCGCCGCGGCCTGGTCGTCGACGACCTGGGTCGACATCACGAGCGAGTTGAGCTCGATGTCGTCGATCCGGTCACCGGCGGCGTCGCGGACCCACTCGAGTTTCTCGTCGAAGCGCGCCGGTGTGATGTCGGCGACCGCGTCGGGACCGACCTCGCCGGCCCTCAGGTTCGCGGTCACGCCGACGATGTCCGCCAGCTGGGCCGCGATCGTGAGCATGCGTTTCCCGCCTCCGCCGATGAGGAGGGGAGGGGGCGACTGGACCGGCTTGGGCAGACCTTCGAGCCCGTCGATCACGTAGTGGTCGCCGCGGAAGTCGACCGGACCGTCGCCGAACAGGCCACGGACGATCTCGATCGATTCGAGCATTCGTTCGATGCGGACGCCCGGGCGGTCGTAGTCCATCCCCGCCGCGTCGTAGTCGGTACGCATCCATCCGGCCCCGATGCCGAACTCCATACGGCCGTTCGACAGCACGTCGAGGGTCGCCATGTCCTTGGCCAACACCACGGGATGGCGGTAGTCGTTGCCGAACACGAGTGCGCCCACCCGCAGCGTGCTGGTGGCCTCGGCCGCCACCGCGAGGGCAGGCGCCACCGCCAGCTGGTCTTCGAAATGGTCGGGCATGACGAGGGTGGAGAACCCCAGCGACTCGACCCGCCGGGCGGTGTCGGCCCAGCTCGTGCCGGGGCCGGCGTTGTTGACCTGCACGCCGAAACGGAACGGGTGGCTCATGTCGGACTCCTTCATCGTTGTCGCGGCGACGATACCCAGCTCGCACGGGTGTGACAGTGGTCGCCCGGGCGACTCCCCCGACTCGGTGCGAAATACGATCAGAGCATGGTCGGTGACGAAGCCCAGGCGGGCGGCCACGTGAAGGTGTGGCGCGACGGCACGGTCCGGCGGGTCGAGATGGGAGGCCGGATCACGGCCGCCGAGTGCGCCGACGTGATCTCGAGGGCGGTCGAGCTGGAGCTCGAGGGGCCGTCCACGGCCATGATCCTGGACCTCAGTGGTGCCGACGAGGTCGTCCTCTCCGATGACGAGCTCTTCCGGTTGGTGGCCTCGCTGCGCCGTCGGTTTCGTTGGTTGCCCGACTTCCGCTCGGCCGTGGTCGCCCCTGGTCCGGCTCTCTCCCATCTCGTGAGCGAGGTCGTCCGGACCCGCGAACTGATGTCGGCCAGCGAGAGCGACGTGCCGGTCGTCCGGTTGTTCGAGGGTCTGCCGGCCGCCGACGCGTGGCTGGCAGACGAGATCTGAGCGACCGACGGATTCGACAACACGTCTGCCGACGCGGTGATCATGGGGGATGGCCCTCGTCACCCGTTGGACCGAATCCGTCGACCGGGGATGCCCGTGGCCCGAGTACCCCCGCCCGCAACTCGTGCGCCCTCGTTGGGTCAACCTCAACGGACCATGGGAGACGGCGATCACCGAGCCGGGTGGGGATCCGGTGTTCGATCGCACCGTGTTGGTTCCCTTCCCCGTCGGGTCGGCGTTGAGCGGGGTCGAGGAGCCCCTGCGTCCTGACCAGCGCCTGGCGATGCGCCGTCGTTTCGAGGCGCCGGAGCGAGCGCCCGGCGAGCGGCTTCGGCTCCACTTCGGTGCAGTCGACTGGGCCTGCGACGTCGCGGTCAACGGGTCCGTCGTCGGACGTCACCGAGGGGGCTTCGATCCCTTCCATCTCGACATCACCGATGCGCTCGTCGCCGGGTCGGCCCAGGAACTGGTCGTCACGATCACCGACCCGACCGACACCGGCGATCAGCCGGTGGGCAAGCAGACCCTCCAGCCCTTCGCCATCCAGTACACGGCCGTTGCCGGGATCTGGCAGACCGTTTGGCTCGAACCGGTGCCCGCGGTGTGCATCGAATCCGTGCACGCGTGCTCCCGCCTGGCGGATCGGACCGTCACGCTGCACGTCGTCGTGTCGGGCGCAGTGGAGGGATACCGGGTCGACGCAGTGGTGTCGGGCGACGGCGAGGACATGGCGACGGCCTCCGGGCCTGTCGTCGACGGTCGAGCGACCGTCGACCTCGTCCTCGATGTCCTCCGACCGTGGTCGCCCGACGACCCGTTTCTCCACGACCTCGTCGTGACGGTCGGCTCGGCCGACGACGAGGTGGTCGACCGGGTCGAGTCGTACTTCGGGGCTCGCGAGATCGCCGTGGTGCGTGACGCCGAAGGCCGAGCCCGCCTCGCCCTCAACGGCCGCATCCTCTTCCATCTGGGACTGCTCGACCAGGGCTGGTGGCCCGACGGGTTGTACACGGCACCGACCGACGAGGCGTTGACCTACGACATCGAGGCGACCAAGGCGATGGGGTTCAACACGATCCGCAAGCACGTCAAGGTCGAGCCGGCCCGCTGGTATTGGCATGCCGACCGTCTGGGGGTCCTGGTGTGGCAGGACATGCCGAGCACCCGCTTCGACATGCTGGCCTTCGGCGCGGAGATGGCCGAGGGCACCGCTCCGCCCGACATGGACTGGGCGACGATCAGCCCCGGCCGCGACCCCGGCGGATTCCGGGTCGAGCTCGACGCCATACTCGACGCCCTGATGCCGTTCCCGTCCATCGTCGTCTGGGTGCCGTTCAACGAGGCGTGGGGGCAACACGACACCGATGCAACGCTGGCCCATGTCGCCGACCGCGACCCGAGCCGCCTGGTCGACGGGCCGAGTGGATGGGTCGACACGGGCACCGGATCGATGCGGGACCATCACCTGTACCAGGACCCGCACGAGTTCCCGGGTCTCGAGGGCGACCGGCCGGTCGTCTACGGCGAGTACGGCGGGCTGAAGCTCGCCGTCGACGGCCACATGTGGGCCGATCGTGGGTGGGGATACGAGACCACCGAGACTGCGGAAGAGCTCGATGCTGCCTACGAGCGACTGACGGGGGTCATCGCGTCGTTGATCCCCGAGGGGCTCGCCGGTGCCATCTACACCCAGACGACCGATGTCGAGGGCGAGATCAACGGCATGCTGACCTACGATCGGGCCGTCGAGAAGATCCCGACGGCTCGGCTCGCCGCAATCCACCGCACGATCTGGGAGCACGATGGCTCGACCGCTGGACCTTGACGAGACCCGGGGATTCCTGGCTTCGGGCACCCGCACCGGCAAGCTCGCATGGGTGACGAAGTCGGGACGGCCCGCGGTCACGCCCGTGTGGTTCGTGCTCGACGAGCGGGCCGACGGCTTCGATCTCGTGTTCAACACCGCCAAGGCCTCGGGCAAGGCGAAGGCGTTCGCCCGCGACCCCCGCGTCTCCCTCGTCGTCGACGAGGAACTGCCGCCCTACGGATTGGTCACGCTCGACGGGGTCGTCGAACTGCGCGACGACCCCGGACCCAAGCGGGCGTTCGCGACGCGGATCGGTGCCCGCTACATGGGAACCGACCGGGCCGACGAGTTCGGACTTCGCAGCGGCGGCGACGACGAATGGCTCGTGCGGCTCCGCCCCGAGCGCATCACGGCCGTCACCGACATCACCGGCTGAGAAGGCTCACCCGGCCTGACACTCGGAGGTCGCAACGATGGCTGTCGCCGTGGCCTCCATCTCGTCGACGGTGCCGTTGAACGGGGGCTCGAGGATCCACACGAAGTCGGCACAGGCGAAGGCGACCTCGGCCGCGATGGCGAACCCGAGGTTGTCGTCGGGCAGGGGCAAGGTGATGCGGACGTCGACACCGTCGACGGACTCCACGCGCGTGTCGCCACCGAAATAGCGCGGCGCCATCGGGTCGAACCATCCCGTCGGTGCAACATCGGCCACGGAGATCTGGCCGGTGGTCGAGACGAACTGGATGTAGCCCTCCTCGCTGCCCCGCTCGGGCGACTGGGCGATGCCGACGTTGCGCATGCCGGCCTCGACCAGCGCGTCGATGCCGTGCTGCTCGGACGCCAGGTTGACCTCCTCCTCGAAGGGCAGCCTCGGCCCGATCTCCCAGTCCTTGGCCGCGGCGCCGAGACTGAAGTCGACATGGCCGAGGACGATCGACTCGCCGTCCGGGCCGCTGGCCGCCCACGTCGACATGTCGTCGGCGACGAACTCTCCGGGCTCCTCGGTGACGGGATTCTGCACGTAGGCCCCACCTGTGTAGGGAGTGGACGGTGCGGCCGTGGTCTGGACGGCGAACGCAGCGCGCGAGCCCGTCCACGCCACCACTGCGAGCCAGTCGGAGTCGCCCAGCGCACCGGTCGCGCCGAGAAGGGTGCCGCAGTCGAGCCCGAGACGCGCCGCGTATTCCTCGCCCGATGTGGTGCGCGAGGCGAACGATGTCGTCTGCGGATCTGCCGACCACTCGCTGGGCGTCGACAATCGGGCGGCGGCGAGGGCCTCGTCGAGGAGCGCCAGCGGACCCTCGACCGCACAGGACGGCTCGGGCGGGGTGGTCGTGGGTGTACTGGTCGTGGGTGTGCTGGTCGTGGGTGTGCTGGTCGTGGATGTGGTGCTGGTCGAGGTCGCGGTCGGCGTGGGCTCCGCGGCCTCGTCGTCTCCGCACGCGGTCGCGAGCATCGCGACCGCAGCCACGACTGCGAGTACGCGCCGATGCGTCATCCGAAGGCCTTGCGCAGCCGGTCGAATCCGAAGGCCTTGCTCAAGCGAGCCCGGACGGGGTGGGGGAGCAGGGCGACCAGTTCGTCGAGGTTCTCCTGCATGCGCGCCTGCATCTCCTCGTAGCAACGATGGACGATCTCCGGGTCGTCGGCGGCCTCGGGTCCGTAGTGACTCCAATCGAACGGCTCGCAGATCCGCGAGATGACCTTGGCCGGGAGCGGGGGGCCGGCGGCGGGGAGTGGTGCGAGCCCGAACGGCCCGAAGACGATCGGGAGGACGTGGATCCGGAGACGGTCGAGCCCGAGAGTGTGGGCCAGCTCGTCGCCACGGAAGACGACGATCAGGCTGTCGTGGCTGCCGTGGGACACGAGGGGGATCACGGGGACCTGGGTCCGCAGGGCCAGCCGCACGAAGCCTTCGTGGTGGCGGAGGTCGATGCGGTGGCGCTCGGTCCACGGCCGGTAGTCGTCCTCGTCGCCCCCGGGGTAGACCAGCACGGCGTCGCCACGGGAGAGCAGCGCCTCGGCGTTGTCGTGGCCGGCCGGCACACAGCCCATCTGCCGGCTGAACTGGCCGGTGCCCGGCATCGAGAAGATCAGGTCGAAGCCGAGTGAGTGCAGGGCCGACTCGGCGCCGCGCTGGCGGACCCACTCGCGTAGGAACGCCCAGTAGTCGGGCATGAACACGCCGCCGGAATGGTTGCCGACGATCAGCATCGGCCCGTTCTCGGGCAGGTTCTCGAATCCCGTGACCTCCGGGTCGAACCAGCGCAATGCCGCGTCGAGCCGAGGCATGATCGCCTTGATGAACGCCGGGTCGCGGCCGTCGAGGTCGGACGCGGCTGCCACGTTCTCGGCCACGCGGTTGCCGAGGCGATCGATCAGATCCGGATCCTGCGGTCGGGATTCGCTGGCCATGACCCAGTGGACGCACACGCGTTGTCGCTCGTACAGGGACCTCTGTCCCGAACTGCGCGACCCCGGTCTAGCGTGGCCTCGTGGCAGACGACTGTGTGGTCATCGGTGCAGGGATCTCGGGCCTCGCGGCCGCCCGGACGCTCGCAGAGCGTGGCTGGTCGGTCCGGGTGCTCGAGAAGGGCCGGGGCGTGGGCGGGCGCATGGCCAGCCGCCGGGTCGGTGAAGCCCGCTTCGACCACGGCGCCCAGTTCTTCACGGTGCGATCCGACGAGTTCGCCGAGGTCGTCGCGCGGGCCGAGGCGGATGGGGCGGTCACGGAATGGACCCACGGGTTCGGCACCCCTCCCGACGGTCATGCTCGCTGGCGAGGCACCGAGGGCATGACGTCGCTGTGCAAGTGGATGGCGACCGACGCCGAGGTGGCGGTGGAGCTCTCGACCACCGTCACCGACCTGCGCGACATCGACACCCGGGCCGTGATCCTCACCGCTCCGGTGCCCCAGAGCCTGGCGATCCTGTCGTTCTCCGGTCTGCTCCCGGCCCCCGAACTCGCGATCCGGCTGGCCGGCATCGCCTACAAGCCCACGATCGCCGTGCTGGCGACGCTCGATCGGCCGCCCGGCGGCATGGCCGCGCACGGGGGTTGCCAGTTCGCCGACGGCGAGGACCTGGCCTTCGTCACCGACAACCAGGCGAAGGGCATCTCGGCGACCCCCGCACTGACGGTGCACCTCTCGAACGAGCGCAGTCACGAGCACTGGACGCTCGACGACGCGGCGGTGGTCGCGTTCGCGGAGACCCACACCGCCGACCTCCGGGGTGACGCCTCGATCGTCTCGACCCAGGTCCAACGGTGGCGCTACGCAGGCCCTGTCACCGTGGATCCCGACCCCACGGTGGTGTGGGGCGACGCCCCTGTGGTCGCGATGGCCGGCGAGGCCTTTGCCGGGCCCAAGGTCGAGGGCGCGTTCCTGTCGGGTGTCGCTGCAGCCGAAGCGGTGGTGGCTCGCCTCGGGTGAGCCCGGTCAGCGGGCGAGCGCGCCGGCGATCGCCTCGAAGCTCGCGGTCGACGCGAGCAGTCCGAAATGCGAGCACCGGACCTCGGCCGACTCGGCGGCCTCGTCGAGACAGGTCTGCCACTCGACCACGCCGTCGACCCGTGACCAGATCGAGGTCCACGGCACGTCCACGTCGAACGGGCGGGAGAGGTCGCGTTCGTAGGCCTGATCGGCATCCAGATCCGCGTCCGGGTCGAACGGCAGCCGGGCGAGCAGTCGGAGGCCCTCGACCGAGGCGCGCAGCACCGCCTGGCGGGGAAGGTGCGCCCGGACCGGGCTGCCGAGGGTGAGTAGCTGGTCGACCCGGTCGGGGTTGCGCTGGGCGGCCACCCGGCACTGCTGGCCGCCGCGGCTGTGCCCGATCAGGATTGCCGGGTCGGGGTTGTCACCGAGGGCCTGCTCGATGCGCTCGACCGCAGCCGTGCTCGTCGACCGGTTGCGGGCCATGTCCGCGATGTCGACCCGGTAGTCCGCGGCCCGCAGCCAGCTCGCGAGCGTGTCGGCACTGGCGGGCGGGGCGAGATAGCCGGTGGCGATGACGATCCGCCGGCCGCCTCCCGAAGCGACCGGCACCGACCGTCGGGCGAGGGCCCGGCGCTCGAAGGGTGCGCGGGCTTCGTTCCACAGGGGTCGACCGATCGCCCCGACGATGGCCGGGGGTACCGGGGGGAGCGTGCTGGTCACCGGGGCGGTCAGGTGCGGACCACGGTGGTGCCGGCCATGTCGCCGGCCTCGCGCCAGCGCTGCAGATAGCCGGCGTAGTGCATCAGGCTGCCCGGATACACGAGGTTGCGGGCGCCTTCGGTCGTGCGGCTGCCCTCGCTGTTGTAGTAGCCGGGCGTGCAGGTGGCCGAGTACTCGGCGAGGCCCATCGCAACGCCGTAGAGCACCATGAGCCACTCGTCCTCGGCTTCCGGGGTCGCCTCGATGCTCACGATGCCTTCGTCCTCGGCTGTGGCCACCAGCCACGCCACGTGACGGGCCGACTCCGACAGGAAGTGCACGAAGTTGGTGCCGAAACCGGCCTGGACCGTGCTGATCACGAGCAGGTTGGGGAACTCGGCGGTGAGCACGCCGTGGAGGGTGTGGGCGCCGTCGCTCCAGCGCTCGCTGAGCGCCGTGCCGTTGCGGCCCACCGGGTCGAAGCCGAGCCGACGGACCAGCCCGGTGGTGACCTCGAACCCGGAAGCGAAGATGAGCAGGTCGAGGTCGTACTCGACGCCGTCGACGACCGGACCCTTCGGACCGATCTCCCGGACGCCCCGACCGTCGGTGTCGACGAGGTGGACGTTGGGCTCGTTGAACGCGGCGAGATAGTCGTCGTGGAAGCAGACCCGCTTGCAGTGCTTGCCGTACCAGGGCTTGAGCTTCTCGGCCGTTTCGGGATCCTCGACCGTGTCCTCGACTCGCCGGCGGAGCTCGGCCATCACCGCAAAGTCGGCCTCGTCGAGTTCGCGTCGCTGTTCGGGCGACTCGGCCTCGATGTTCGTGTTCTCCCAGAGGATCTTCGTCCACCCGTCGCCGACGAGGTCGCGTTCGGGCTTCTCGCCGGTGACGGCGGCCGTGAAGTTGCGCATGCGCTCCTCCTGCCAGCCCGGTTCGAGCGACGCGAACCACTCCTCGTCGGTGGGCCCGTTGTCGCGAACTCCGACGGCCGACGGCGTGCGCTGGAAGACGTAGACGTCCTGCGCGGTGCGGGCCAGCTGGGGCACGACCTGGACCGCGGTGGCGCCGGTACCGATGATGCCCACCCGCTTGTCGGCCAGCTCGTCCATCGGCGTCGTGGCACTGCCCCCGGTGTAGCCGTAGTCCCAGCGGGCGGTGTGGAAGGACTTCCCCTCGAAGGTCTCGATGCCCTCGATGCCCGGCAGCTTCGCCTTGTGCAGGATCCCGCCGGCGGTGATGAGGAACTTCGCCCGGATCCGGTCACCCCGGCTCGTGGTGATCACCCAGCGGCTGGCGTCCTCGTCCCACTCCGCGGTGTCCATCTCGGTCTGGAACAGGGCGTGAGGGTAGAGATCGAAGTGGTCGCCGATGCGTTGGCAGTGCTCGAAGATCTCGGTGGCGCTCGCGTACTTCTCGGTGGGCATGTAGCCCGTTTCCTCGAGCAGCGGCATGTAGGTGTAGGACTCGACGTCGCACATGCAGCCCGGGTAGCGGTTCCAGTACCAGGTACCGCCGAAGTCGCCGGCCTTCTCGATGATCCGGAAGTCACGGATGCCGAGCCGGGTGAGTTCGACGGAGGTGAGCATGCCGCCGAACCCGCCGCCGACGATCACGGCCAGCCGGTCCTCCTCGACCGGTTCGCGGGTGAATCCGGGCTCGACCCACGGATCCCGATCGAAGTCCTCGTACTCGCCGGTGAACTCCTTGTACTGGGCGAGACCGTCGTCGCGCATGCGCTTCTCGCGCTCTCGCAGGTAGCGCTCCTGGGCCTCGGCGAGAGGATCGGACTGGGGGTGCTCATCGGAGGTCATGGGACTCACTGGCCTGGTTCGCGGGCGTCGCCTGCGAGTCTGACACTCCACGTCGTCGGCGCGGACATCGGACGCCCGAGGGTCGGCCGGGTGGCGCGGCGCCCTCCGCGAGCACGGCTCGCCATCGCGGTTCGTCGCGTCCGGCGGCGGCCGCTCCGTCGTCGCCGGTGGTGCGGACGGTGCTGCCGACCGCGGGGTGCTCGCCGTCGCATGGTCGCCGGGAAAGTGCTCGAGGTGGAGACGGAGGTGGGTGGGGAAAATCGCCCACCCCTCCGTCATGCCGTCGTAGTAGTCGTCCCACTCCTCGCCGACCAGGAACCCGGAGTTGACCAGCCGGACCGCTCCGTGAGGCCCCGCCGTGGGCGCTCCTCGACGAAGACCACGAGGCCGTGGGATTCGAGGGTGCGCAGGTGGTAGTTGACCTTCTGGCGGGGGATTCCGAGTTGGCCGGCAACCGTGGTGTCGCGTACCGCCGCAGTGTCGTATTGACAAACAGGTTCATCACTACTCGGGATCGGTACGGTCCGCCTACGGGTCGACCGCGGCTTCGATGACCGCCAGCATCTCCCGTCCGTAGACCGCGGCGCTGTCGATGCCGAACTGCACCGCGGCCAACAGCATGGTGATGAAGATGCCGACGATGCCGCTGCCGATCGTGTCGACGTCGATGTCGGCCCGCACGAGCCCGTCCTTTTGATCGGCGCGCAGCCGTGCCGCGACCGCGGCGCGTAGGTTCTCCATGGCCGGCAACTCCACGATGCGGTCGGCGGCATCGGGTTCGAGTCCGGCGAGCATGCGACGGGCCAGCGGACGCCGGTCGAGCTCCTCGATGAGCGTGAGGACGAGCGAGTCGCGCCAGGTCTGGTCGCCCGGCGTGTCGAGGACCGATGCGACGCCTTCCTCGATGAGGGCCGCGATGTCGGCGTCGAGGGCCGCCAGGAAAAGAGCCCGCTTGTTGTCGAAGTACGCATACGCGAGGGTGCCGCTGACCTGGGCCTCCCGGGCGATGTCGGCGACCGAGGTCGAACGGAACCCGTCGCGGCCGAAGCGCTGGATGGCGACGGCGAGTATCGCGTCCCGGGACTGGGTGCCCTTCTCGGTCGGCGGGTCGGTGATCGTGTCGGCGTCGGCCATGTGACGAGGATAACAGATTGAGGGATTGAGTGAATCTCTCAATTCATGTACGGTTGCGGCGCGGCCCGTTCCGCCGATCCCCCGATCGCCCAACTTCCCGACCTGGAGTCCCGATGTCGACCAGTCCTGCGCCCACCGTGCCGGCGAGAACCGTCCCCACCCGTCGAATCTCGTTCGAGGAGTCGCTGCAACACCTCCCCAAGCACTTCGCAGGCGACGAGGATCTCATCGCCAGCCATCTCGCCGCCGTGCTCTCCGCGATGTTTCCCGACGGCGAGGACTTCTTCGTCCGCTCCGTCCGCAACTTCCGCGACCGCATCGACGACCCGGCCCTGAAACGCGACGTGGCCGGGTTCATCGGCCAGGAAGCCATCCACGGGCGCGAACACCGGGTGCTCAACGACCGGCTGGCCGAGTTGGGCTACCCGACGAAGCGCATCGAGCGCGGCGTGAAGTTCGGCCTGGGAATGCGCGAGAAGATCGCGTCGCCGATGGCCAACCTCGCGGCGACCGCTGCGCTCGAGCACTACACGGCCACCCTGGCCGAGATCCTCCTCAGCAGCGAAGAGGCCCGCGAGCAACTCGGCACGGCCGAACTCCGCGACGTCTTCCTGTGGCACGCCCTCGAGGAGAGCGAGCACAAGGCGGTGGCCTTCGACGTCTATCGAGCCGTCGGAGGCTCCGAACGGACCCGCCGCATGCAGATGAACCTCATCACCGTCAGCTTCATCTTCGGTGTGACGGCCAACGCCGGCCTGTCGCTCCTGCGCGACCGCGAGACCTACCGCAAGGGCCGGCTCCGTGCCAGTCTGGGCCGCATGCGCCGCAGTCCCTTGTTCACCAAGGACGTGTGGGCCCGGTTGCGGGACTACAACCGGGCCGACTTCCACCCCGACGACCACGAGACCGACGAGCTCCTCGCCGAATGGCGCGAGGAACTCTTCGGTGCGGAGGGGCGCCTCAACCACATGTTGGCCGGCGCCGCGTGAGCGACTCGCTCGACCCCGTCGAGCACCTCGATGTGCTCGTCGTCGGAGCCGGGCTCTCCGGCATCGACGCCGGCTACCACCTGCAGACCACCTGCCCCGATGCCGCCTACGCGATCCTCGAGGCCCGCGACGCCATCGGGGGCACCTGGGATCTCTTCCGCTATCCGGGGATCCGCTCCGACAGCGACATGTACACCCTCGGCTACCCGTGGCGTCCGTGGCGCGGGGACAAGGCGATCGCCGACGGCGACGACATCCGTGACTACATCGTCGATGCCGCCCGCGAATACGGCATCGACGAGAAGATCCGTTTCGGGCGCAAGGTGGTCGCCGCCGACTGGGTGACCGACGAGTCGCGCTGGCACGTCACCGTGGCCGACGTCGACAGCGGTGCGCACACCCGGCTCACCTGCGGGTTCCTGTTCGCGTGCACCGGCTACTACCGCTACGACCGCGGCCACATGCCCACGTTCGCCGGGCTCGACGACTACGAGGGTCAGCTCATCCACCCGCAGTTCTGGCCCGACGACTTCGACGGTGCCGGCACGCGCGTCGTCGTCATCGGCAGCGGGGCCACCGCGGTCACCCTCGTACCGGCCCTGGTCGAGCAGTGCGACCACGTCACCATGCTGCAGCGCTCGCCGAGCTATGTCGCCGCCGTGCCCTACAAGAACCCGATCGCCCGCGGACTCGAGAAGGTCCTGCCCGACCGCTGGTCGGGGCCGGCGGTGCGCTGGTTCGCCGCCCTCGGCTCCCAGGGCTTCTTCCGGTTCTCGCGGCGGTTCCCCAATGTGGTGCGCCGGCTGCTCCTCAAGGGTGTCGAACGCGAACTCCCCGAGGGCTACGACGTCGCCACCCATTTCACGCCCCGCTACGACCCGTGGGACCAACGGCTGTGCGCCGACCCCGAGGGCAACCTGTTCAAGGCCATCGGCCGGGGCGACGCCTCGGTCGTCACCGACGAGATCGAGTGCTTCACCGCCGACGGCATCAGGCTCCGCTCGGGCGACGAACTCCCCGCCGACATCGTCGTCAGCGCGACCGGTCTCGAGCTGCTGTTCCTCGGCGGGATGCACCTGTCGGTCGACGGTGAGGAGGTCGACCTGTCGTCGCGGCTGACCTACAAGGGGATGATGCTCGAAGGTGTGCCCAATCTCGCCATGGCCGTCGGCTACACCAACGCCTCGTGGACCCTCAAGTGCGATCTGACCTGTGACTACGTGGCCCGGCTCCTCGTCGAGATGCGGGCTCGAGGTATGACCCAGGCGACACCGCGCAACCACGACCGCAAGGTCTCGGCCGAGCCGCTCCTCGGGCTGAGCGCGGGATACGTCCAACGGTCGGCGCATCTGTTCCCCCGCCAGGGGAGTCGGTCGCCGTGGCGCGTCCACCAGAGTTACCTCAAGGACTATCGGGCCATGCGCATGGGCGATGTGATCGACGAGGCGCTCGAGCTGCGGGCGCCGGGCAGCTCCCCGCGGGCCGGTCAGGCCGATGGGTCCCGTATCCTCCCCGTATGAGCGAGGCCGCCGAGGAGTCCAAGCAGCAGACCCTGGTGGGCATCTCGTTCGCCGACATCTACCGAGCCCAGGAGTTCATGACGGCCGCCGTGGGCATGGCGTCCCGTGGCGACCTGGTGCTCGACGACCGGGTGCTCATCGTCAAGGACGAGAAGGGCGACACCAAGGTCGTCGAGACCACCGATCTGCAGGGCGGCCGCAGCGCGGTCTCGGGCGCCGTGTGGGCAGGCCTCGTCGGCCTGATCCTGGGCGGGCCCGTCGGGTGGGCCGCCGGCATCGCCGCGGGTGCGGGGGCCGGTGCGATTGCCGCGAAGGTCATCGACCTGGGCATCTCCGACGAGTGGGTCGAGTGGTTCCGTCAGGCGGTGGTGCCCGGCTCCGCGACCGTCGCCCTGTTGGTCACCGACCTCCGGGCCGACGCGCTGGTCGAGGAGGCCGGCCGGTTCACCGGCTCGCATCTGGTCTACGCCAACCTCGAGGACGGCCTGGTCGATCGTCTCGCCGCCGCGCTGGGCGACGCCGACGGCCCCGACGCCCGAGTCGACCCCAGCGAGACGCCCTCGGCCGATCAGTAGCGCCGCGGCCGGTCAGGCTGGTCGCGCGGGCTTCCAGTAGCCGCGGATCGTGGTCTGGGCGCGGCTCAGTCCGCGCCCCTCGAGCAGGACCTTGCGGATGCGCTGCATCGACGCGGCCTCGCCGGCCGCCCAGATGTGGGTGGTCGGGCCGACGTCGACGATCGCCTCGGCGGCGGTGACGAGGCACGCGCCCGGCGGGTCGGCGGGGGCCCGTACGTACCACTCGAGCGATGCACCGGGATGGGCGGGCAGCGGACGGATCGCGTCGTCACGATCGACCTCGGCGTGGACCCGGACCGAGGCCGCCGCGGGGAGCCGTTCGAGCAGCTGCGCGATCGCCGGAGTGGCGGTCTCGTCGCCGAGGAGGTGGAAGTCGTCGGCATCGTCGGCGAATTCCGTGCCTCGGCCGGGGCCCGAGATCGCGGCCGGTCGGCCCGGCTCGACGTGTTCGGCCCAGCTCGACACCACGCCTCCGGCGTGGCGGACGATCTCGAGGTCGAGTCGATCAGGAGCGTCGGCCGTGAGTGGGGTGAAGGTCCGCAGGGCCGGACGGACCTCGCCGGGAAGGAGGAACTCGTTGCCGTTCCAGGTGGGCAGCACCAGTTCGTCGGTGCCGGGTGAGGGCACGAGGAGTCGCACGCTCGCGGCCGGTTCCGATGCCATCGTGTGGATGTCGGGGCCCTCGAAGGTGAGACGGAGGAGCCGCGGGGTGAGGGCTTCGCGCCGGACGACGGTGACCGGCACGAGCGCCGGTGGCTCACGGCGGGATCGCAGGCGCCCGGTCGCATCATCGGTCATGTCTGGTCAGGATATTGACGCGACGCCGCCGACCACCCTCATCGTCTACCCGCAGGGTCGGTGCCGGCTCCAGACGCCGTCCTCGTGGCGCTGCCAGAGGTCGACCTCCCATTCGGCGGTGAGCGCCGGATCGAGGTCGGCGAGGAGAGGCTGTGCCGCTGCGAGGTCGCCGTCGCCGTAGGCGATGCTCAGGTGGAGCCAGTCCTTGGGCCGGAGGGGATCGTCGTCGGGGCCGACCGAATGACGGTCGACGAAGGCCATGGTGAGCTGCTGCAACCAGGGCGAACGGAGTTCGAGCCCGACCCAGTCCGGACGCCGGTGCAGGGCAATCACCTCGACGGGCTCCGCGGGCATGGTGCCGACATCGTCGTGGGCGCCTCTGAGCTCCTCGAGGATTCGCGGAACGGTGTCGGCGTCACGACGGAAAAACCCGGTGAGGGTGCAATGCGGGGGATAGGTCTGGGCGGTGGTGGGGGCACTTCGCCGGAGCCGTTCGAAGACGACGTCGAGCTGATCGGCGAGGGCCCCGGTCGGCGTGGCGTAGAGGATGAGCTCAGCCGTGCTCACGGTGTGTGCGCCACCAGCCGACCGTCGACGACGACGGCGCGCACGCGGGCCGGTCGACCCGCAGCGGGAGGCTCGACCACGATCAGGTCGGCGAGCGCTCCCGGCTCGATCCGGCCACGATCGTGCAGACCCACCGCTTCCGCCGGTCCGCGGGACACGGCATGCCAGGCATCGACCAGTGCCGTGCCGCGCTCGGCCAGTGCGAAGGGGGCATGGAGCAGCGACTGGTAGTGGTAGTCGGAGCAGATCAGGTCGGCCACGCCTGCGTCCCATGCGTCGCGAACGCTGAGATTGCCGAGGTGCGATCGGCCCCGGACGAGGTTGGGTGCCCCCAGGAGGATTGCGATGCCGGCGGCCCGGTAGCGACCGGCGAGTTCCACCGAGAGGGGGAACTCGGCGATGTCGACGCCGAGGGCGAGATCACGCGCGAGATCGTCGTCCGACGAGGCATCGTGGCTGGCGGTGGCGATGCCGGCTGCGGAGGCGGCCTCCGCCAGCTGTCGCTCCTGCTCCGCGCCGTCGGCCCGTCGAGCCACCGCGGCCTCCCGGCAGTCGTCGAGTTCTTCGCGGCTGACCCCGGAGCGCTTGACCTGGAGGTCGCTGAGTTCGCCGATGTCGGCGATGCCGCCGGGGGTGTGGTCGTTGTACGACAGCATGTCGATCGAGCCATCGCGCACCCACCCGACGAGCTCGTCGAAGTGCGCGGTGTTGCACCGCTCGTGCCGCACGTGCAGGTGCAGCCGCGGCGCCGCCTGCCGCCCGGCCGGGTCCGCCAGCTCTGTCACCAGCGCTCGCAGCGTCGAACGGCTGCGCAGGCCGGGCTCCCAGCCGTCGGTGACCGACACGAACGCCGTGGTGATGCCGGCCGCGAGCAGCTGTGAGCGGGTCTCCTCCAGCGCGGGCGCAACGCCCAGCTGCACGCCCGCCCGGGGCATCAGCGTGCGTTCGAATCCGTCGCCGTGGAGGTCGATCAGGCCGGGCAGCACGAGCGCACCGGTGGCGTCGATCTCGACCTCGGCGGGCGCGGCCTGAGACTCGATCGCGTCGATCGTGCGGCCGGCGCAGCGCACGTCGGCATCGATCGTGGTGCCGTCGGGGAGCAGCGCCGAGCCGCCGCGAACGGCGAGTGGGGGTGGCTCGGGAGTGCTAGTGGACACCCCGGTTGTCCTCGAAGTTGGGGGGCAGCGCTTCGGGGATCTCCACGATGCGTTCGAGCACGAACTCGAACGGCAGATACGACACCTTGTGCTCGTCGCCCGAGCGGGGCGGGAGGAGCTGCGACATCTGGATGAGGCGCCACCCGTCGCGCAGGGCGTCGAGGCCGCTGATGTAGGGCGACGCGTCGCCGCGGTCGGGGATTCCGGGCCCGCACCCGTCGCTGCCGTCGTGGAAGGCCCAGGCCACGACATGGCTCGCGAACGACGAGTTGGTCGTGTAGAGCTGCAGCACCTGTTGACGTTCGACGCTCATGCGTCGGCCCCGTCGAGGAGGCCGGCCCGTCCCTCGATGCGGGTGCGGTACCAGTCGACGTCGAAGTCGGCGTCGCCGCTCAGGTAGCGCCACAGGCGGACCCGCTCCATCGTCTCGATGCGGTACTCGCCGTCGAACGACCAGGGGTGCATCTTGCGCAGGATCGCGGCAACCGTTCGCCCCTCGCCGGTGGTGGCGAACATGTGGTCCCACGGTCCGGTCGTGACCTCGTCGTAGTCGCTCGTGTCCCACAGGCGGACCTGGGGCTCGGTGGGGTTGAGGCGGAGCTTGAACATCCAGCGGTGCTTGTCGGACGGGTTGGCCTGGCCGGCATGCCACATGCCCTGGTGGAAGATCAGGATCGTGCCGGCCGGCCCCGAGAAGAACTGCTCGCCGGCGAAGTGTTGGTAGCGGGCGACGCTGTTCTCGTGGATGTTGCGGATGTGGCTGCCGGGCACGAAGCGGGTGCCGCCCTCGCCCTCGCCGACATCGCGGGGGAAGTAGAAGAGTTGGATGTCGAACGTGGGATCGCCGCTGTCGATGGCCGCGTCGCAGTGGAGGTCCTGCACGCGGGGCGATCCGGCCGGGTTGAAGTGGATGGCGTGGTGGTCGAACAGCGGGTTCTCACCGGCCAACGACCGGATCGCGCCGGCCACCACCGGGAGCTCGTAGACCCGGCGGAGCGCGCTGTCGGCGGGGTAGCAGTCGGCCAGCGGGGTGCCCGAGCGGGGTTGGAACGGACCCGGGTCGTCGGAGCGGCGTCCGAGCAATGCCGACAGTTCTTCGAGCACACCGCGGTTCAGTTCGTCGGGCACGACCGCGTCGAACCGGAGGTAGCCGTCGGCCACGAAACGCGCCATGTCGAGTGTCGTCAGTCTGACCGGTTCGTCCACCGTGGCCTCCTTGCGCTCCGCCATTCGTAGCAGCCCGGCTACGGTCGCCGCCATGAGCGCAACCGACCTCGCCACACCGAACGTCAATCCCGACATGGAATACCGCCGACTGGGCCGCACCGGCCTCAAGGTCAGCGTGCTGTCCTTCGGGAGTTGGGTCACCTTCGACACCCAACTCGACGATCGACTCGCCTTCGACTGCATGGCCGCGGCCGGTGAGGCGGGCTGCAACTTCTTCGACAACGCCGAGGCCTACGCCCGCGGCGAGAGCGAGGCGATCATGGGCCGGGTCCTCCAGGAGCTCGGGTGGCCCCGCTGGTCCTACGTGCTCACGACCAAGGTGTTCATGGGCATCCACGGCGCGGTCCCCAACATGCAGATGACGCTCAACCGCAAGTACCTGATGCAGGCGATCGACGCGTCGCTCGAGCGGTTGCAGACCGACTTCGTCGACGTGCTCTACTGCCATCGCGCCGACCCGGACACGCCGATCGAGGAGACGGTCTGGGCGATGAGCGACATCATCACCGCGGGCAAGGCCCACTACTGGGGGACCAGCGAGTGGCGGGCCGACGAGATCCAGGCCGCCATCGACATCGCCGAGCGTCATCACCTCCACAAGCCGGTCACCGAGCAGAGCCAGTACAACCTGCTCGAACGCAAGAACCTCGAGAAGAACTACCGCCGCCTCGTCGACGACCACGGCTACGGCAACACCATCTGGAGTCCCCTCGCGTCGGGTCTGCTCACCGGGAAGTACCGCGACGGCATCCCCGAAGACTCCCGGGCGGCGCTCGAGGGCTACGAGTGGTTGGCGGGTCGTCTCACCGCGGCCGAGGCAGTGGCCCGGGTCGAGAAGCTCCGACCCATCGCCGACCGACTCGGCTGCACGATGGCGCAGCTGGCCCTGGCGTGGTGCACCCTCAACCCCGCGGTCTCGACCGTCATCACGGGCGCGTCGAAGGTCGAACAGGTGGAGCAGAACTTCGGTGCCCTCGCCGTGATCCCGCTGCTCACCGACGAGGTGAAGGCCGAGATGGAAGCCGCCGTCAGCTGATGGAACTCGGGGTCGTCGACCTCGATGCATCGCTCGATGCCCAGGTCGAGGCGATGTCTGCGGCGTGCGAGGCACTCGGGTTCTTCCGCGTCCCGTGCTCGGTGGTGCCGGGGGCTGTGCTCGACGGGGCCTGGCGCACCGCCGAGGCCTTCTTCGCCCTGTCCGACGAGCTCAAGCGCGAGCTCGAGTTCCCCGAACCCGGATATCCCTACGGCTACTCGCCTTATCGCTTCGAGACCCTCGCACGCTCGCTCGACGACGGCTCCCTCGCGGATGTCGATGGTGCGCTCCCGGATCTGAAGGAGTCGCTGTCCGTTGGCCCGGACTGCGGCCCGCCCGTCGACGGTGTCTCGCCGGACCAGCAGTGGATCCGCTCGCCGAGCCTGTGGCCGACCTCGCTGCCCGAACTGCGACCGGTGTGGACCGCCTACTACCGGGCGTTGAGCGGCGTCGCCGAGCGCCTCATGTCGGTGATGGCGAGGGCCCTCGAACTGCCGGCTGACCACTTCGAACGGCTGATCGACCGGCCCATCACCTCGATGAGGGCGATCCACTACCCGGCCGCGTCGACCGAGGATCGAGCGCTGCGGGCCGGTGCCCACGCCGACTACGGCACCCTCACCATCCTGCGCACCGACACCGTGGGCGGGTTGCAGATCCGCGATCGCGACGGGCGGTGGGTCGACGTCGATCCCGATCCGTCGATGTTCGTCGTGAACCTCGGCGACTCGATCGCCCAGTGGACGAACGATCGGTGGCCTTCCACGGTGCACCGGGTCGTGCCTCGGCCGGAGCCACGCCAGTCGATGGCGTTCTTCCACATGGCGAACTGGGACGCCCGCATCGAGGCGCTGCCCGGATCCGTCGCCGAAGGCGAGGCCCCCCGTCACCCGCCGGTGGAGGCTGGTCCGTGGCTCATGCGCAAGTTCCGGTCGACCGTCGGCTGAGCGCGCCGCGGCTGGTTCGGTGTGACCCCGACGACAAGCGGCGTGACGTGTGTCACACTGTGGGCATGTTGATCGGTGAAGTGTTGCGACGGAAGGGGAACGCGGTCGCCACCGTGACCCCCACGTCCACGATCGCCGAGGGGGTCGAGGCGCTCGCCCAGTTCGGCGTCGGCGCGCTGGTGGTCTCGGCTGACGGACAGTCGGTCGACGGGATCATCTCGGAGCGAGACGTGGTCCGCGCGGTCGCGGCGCGAGGCCGAGACGCGGTCGACGAGACCGCGGCCGACGTCATGACCACCGACGTGGTCACGTGCAGCGAGACGGCCACGATCGAACAGCTGATGACCGAGATGACGGAGCGCCGCTTCCGCCACGTCCCGGTGACCGAGGAGGGTCGCCTGGTCGGGATCGTCAGCATCGGTGATGTGGTGAACGCCCGCGTCCGCAATCTCGAGACCGAGACCCGGCAGCTGACCAACTACATCTCCGGCTACTGAGTCACCCGTCGGCCCGGTCGCGCGGGGGTGTCGTGAGTGGGCCGACCGGGGGGTCCGCGAGCGTGCGGAGATGGTCGTGACGCCCGGCCGAGATGTCCTCGGCCAGGAGTCGGGCCGCGGCGATCTCGAAGCGACGTCCGAGCTCCTCGTCGACGGTCGGGGTGAAGACCTCGGGCGGCCCCGGGGCCATCGTCACTTCGCCGAACACCGCGCCGCGGTCGGTGTCGTAGAAGTCGAGCCGCACGAACGGCAGGCGCAACTCCCGCCCCATTCGTTCCGCGGCATCGATGATCGCGGCGCCGTGGAGGGGCGGACCGAGCTGCGGGTCGACACGATCGGTGAACTTGATCGAGCCGACGTCGGCCCAGTCCCTGTCCCAGAACTTGAACCGCCACTGGGCCGGGTCGGGGTGTCGGCCCATGTCGCGCTGCATGACCATCGCCGCCCGGTCATAGAAGCAGTAGACCTTGAAGTCGTCGGGGATCGAGCCCGGGACGCCCGGCTTGTGCAGGAGCTCCTCGATGATGAGGGCGGCGGAGATCTGGCGCTGCTCGACGTGGCGGCGGTACTCGTCGCGGATCTCGGCCTGCTGCAGACGCCGACCCCGGAGCAGGTCCACATGGCTGCCGTCGCGCTGCCGCTCGAGCGCGAAGACACCGCGGTTGGTCGCGCCCCAGCGTGGCTTCACCAGCACCTCGTCCGGGAGCGACTGCCACTCGATGTCGTCCACGGAGTCGTGACGTGACAGCTCGCGGGGGACGTCCACATCGAGGGATCGAGCGAACCGGTAGCCGCCGTCCTTCGCGTTGACGTCGCCGTACGGCTGGCGTACTCCGGCCGCCCGCAACAGCGCCATCCGCCGCATGGTCTCCTGGCGGGCGTGCATGTACGACGGCCGGACTTCTCGGTGCCGTGCGAAGACGGCCTCGGTGGCCGGGTCCGCGGGTCGAAGGGGTGGGAGTGTTGCGTCGGGATCGCCGTCGCCACCACCCGCCCATCGCTCGAGTCGCGCGACGACTCCGCTCGCCGCCCGACGGCGCACTCGGGTCGCGAGCCGCGGCGCGCGTACTCGTCGCCAGAGTGCGTGCCGCGCCGGCGCGTCGTCGTTCACCTCAACGACGGCGCGCCGCCGGCTCCATGTGGGGCTCGGGTCGATTCGTGTCGACGGTGTCGATGTCGCGCCCGGGCGGAAGGAGTTCGTCGAGGGCATCGAGCGTCGCCGTGTCGAGGCGCACCTCGGCGGAGGCGAGCGCATCGTCGAGCTGCCCCGGGGTCCGCGGCCCGATGATGACGCTGGAGACGGCCGGATGCTCTGCGGCCCATGCGGTCGCGAGATGGCTCAGCGGGATCCCGGCGTCGTCGGCGATCGCGAGGAGCCGCTCGACGAGGTCGAGCTTGTGCTGGGTCTGCGGCCGATCACGGTCCCATCGGGCCGCGTTGTGGCGCATGCGGACGGCGCGGGCATCGTCGGGCACCTCCTGGTCGTGCCGGTACTTGCCGGTGAGCCACCCGCCGTTGAGCGGTGCATAGGTCATCACGCCGACCCCGAGCCGTTCACACGTGGGCAGGACCGCCCGCTCGACGTCGCGGTTGAAGAGGTTGTAGAGGCACTGCTCCGAACGGACCCGCACGTGACCGCGCTGGTCGCTGATGTGGCGCGCCTCCACGATCCATTCGGCGGGGGTGGCCGACATTCCGGCGTAGAGGATCTTGCCGTCGCGGACCAGTTGATCGAGCGCCCCGAGCGACTCGTCGAGATCGACCCGGGCGTCGCGGCGATGCAGCTGGAAGAGGTCGATCCGGTCGGTGCCGAGTCGTCGCAGACTGTCTTCGACCGCGGTCATGAGCCACCGTCGGGATCCGCCGAAGTGATTGGGGTCGGCGCTCATCGGGATGAACGCCTTGGTCGCCAACACCACCTCGTCGCGCCGGCCCGCGAGGGCCTTGGCCAGCACCTGTTCGCTCTCGCCCATGCTGTAGGCGTCGGCCGTGTCGACGAAGTTGATGCCGGCGTCGAGCGCGGTGTGCACCATGGCCACGCACTCGTCGTGGTCGGTGTTGCCCATGGCGCCGAACATCATCGTGCCCAGGCAGTACTTAGAGACGGTGACTCCCGTCGCGCCGAACGTTCGTGTCTCCATGACCTGCTCCTCGGGACTCAACGGCCCCGTCGGGCCATGTACTTCTCCATGCCGTCGGCCATGTCGCGCAGTTCGGGGTCGGCGGCGAACATGGGCTCGAACTTCTCCCGGGCGGCCTTGCGCTTCTCGGGGTAGTACTCGGTCGGCCAGTAGCCGTCGTGGGGGGCGTAGCCCTTCAGCACGTTGCGGGCCACGGTGGCCTTGTGGACCTCGTCGACGCCGTCGGCGATGCCCATCGTCGGTGCCGACGCGTACATCGCCTGGATGGGCGTGAGGTTGGTGGTGCCCAGCGAGCCGAGGATGTGGAGGGCGTTGAACGACACCTCCCGCAGCACCTTGGCCATCGAGAACTTCACGGCGGCGATGTCGGTGCGTGTCTCCTGGGTGCTCGAGTTGTCGATCTTCCAGGCCGTCTCCAGCACGAACAGACGGAGCATCCGGATCTGGGCGTAAGAGTCGGCGATCTTCTCCTGCACCATCTGGTGCTCGCCGATGATCTTGCCGTGTGACTCACGGCTGAGGGCCCGCTCGCACATCATGTCGAAGGCGAGCTTGCAGTTGGCGATGGTGCGCATCGCGTGGTGGATCCGGCCGCCGCCGAGCCGACGTTGGGCCAGGACCTTGGCGCCGTCCTCGGGGCCGAGCAGGTGGTCGGCGGGGATGCGGACGTCGTTGTAGATGATGTGGTTGTGGGTCCGGGGCTCGGGCTGGATCTCGACGCCGGGCGTGTCGCGGGGCACCACGAACATGCCGTTGGTGCACATCACGAACAAGATGTCGGCCGCCCGACCGGCGCTGGTGAACCACTTCTCGCCGTTGATGACCCACTCGTCGCCGTCGCGGACGGCGTGGGTCCTGAACAGGTTCGGGTCGGACCCGCCCTGCGGCTCGGTCATCGAGTAGGCCGACCACAGCTCCTGTTTCAGCATCGGCGTGAGCCAGCGTTCCTTCTGCTCCTCGGTGCCGTAGGCGGCGAGGAGTTCCATGTTGCCGGTGTCGGGCGCCGCCGATCCGAACATCTGCGGCGCAGACCCGTATCGCCCGAGGATCTCGTTGAGGAGCCCCAGCTTGAGCTGCCCGAGACCGGGGCCGCCGAGGTCCTCGTCGAGGAACAGCGCCCACAGGCCCTGGGCCTTCACCTGGTCCTGCAGGCCCTTGACGATCGCCTTGATCTTCGGGTCCTTCGAGCGCACCGCGTAGGGGAAGATCATGTCGAGCGGCTCGATCTCCTCGCGGCAGAACCGCTCGACCCAGTCGAGCTTCTCTTGGAATTCGGGTTCGGTGGAGAAATCCCAGGCCATGTGGTCCTCGTTCGGTTCGGTCGGGGTGCGGCGAGGGTAGGTCAGACTCGGCATCGGGTTCACATGCCCCGGTCCACCGGGGTGTCTCCACCACGACGCATGGGCGACGCGTCAGGATCGTGGTGATGGACGACGACGAACCCGACGAGGGCGAGCTCGACCCCGAACGGCTGGCGGAGTGCGCCTACTGGCGTTGCGGAGAGCTGTTCGAGGCTCGGTCGAGCGCGCACCGCTTCTGCCGGAAGGCCTGTCGGAGTCGTCAGCACAAGTGGCAACGGGCCCAGGACCGACGGGAGCGGCGGGCGGCGAAGTCGAAGCGGCCCCGATGAGGCCCTCCCGCTCGATCGTCGGCGGCGGGGGTCGACCACTACGCTCCCGGCATGGCCACGATCACCGGACGCCTCGCCAACCTGCTCAGCCGGCGCCTGCCCGGCGTCGGACGCCGCGCCACCCTCCGCCAGATCGAGCAGTTCCGGTCCAGCAAGGGCGCCAAGGGCAACCGGCTTCTGGGCAAGCCCGTGTTTCTCCTCGACGTGGTCGGACGCAGCAGCGGGCAACCCCGGCCCGTGATGCTGATGCTCGTCCATCGGGGCGACGACCTCGTGGTCGTGGGCAGCAACGGCGGCAATCCCGACACGCCGAACTGGTATCGCAATCTCATCGCCGCCGGCGAGGCCCATGTCGAAGTGGGGGCCGATCGCTGGGCGGTCGACGTGCGCGAGCTCGAGGAGGGCGGCGAACGCGATGACTGTTGGGCGTTGGCCTGCGCGGCCTACCCCGATTTCGCCACCTATCAGGAACTGACCGATCGCCGCATCCCCGTTGCGGTGCTCACCCGAAAGGCATGACCATGGCTCCCTCGATCTCCATCGGACTCCCACCCCATCCGGCTGCGCCCGATCTCGCCGTCCTCGCGGAGGAGCTCGGCTTCGAACGTGTGTGGCTCTACGACTCGGCATCGATCTACGAAGACATCTGGATCCATCTCGCCCTGATCGCCGAACGCACCTCGCGTATCGGCCTCGGCACGGCCGTGATCGTGCCCAACCTGCGCCACGTCATGGCGACGGCGTCGGCCGTCGCGACCGTGGCCCGTATGGCTCCGGGCCGCCTCGCCGTCGCCGTGGGGACCGGCTTCACCGCCCGCTTGGTGATGAACAAGGGCGCGCTGTCCTGGGCCACCACCGAGACCTATGTGCGCCAGCTCCGCGGACTGCTGGCCGGTGACGTGGTCGAGATCGCCGGCGAGAAGTGTCAGATGATCCACCACCCCGATCTCGCCGCGCCGCGACCGATCGACGTGCCCATCCTGCTGTCGGCCCTCGGTCCCAAGGGGCAGGGCATCGCGGCCGAGATCGCCGACGGGCTGATGACCGTGACCGCCCCCGAGACCCCCGGAGCCGACTGGCATGTCCACATGGTCAACGGCACGGTGCTCGATCCCGACGAGCCCGCCACCGCCGCACGGGTGGTCGATGCCGCGGGGCCGTGGGAGGCGCTCGGTCACCACGGTGCCTGGCACCTGGCCGGCGAGGAGGTCGTGCCGATGCTGCCGGGCGGGGCCGAATGGCTCGAACGGGTCGTCGCCGACCGACCCGCCGACGAGCGGCACCTCTCGGTTCACCAGTACCACTGCACCCATGTCAACGACCGCGACCGGCCGCTGCTCGAGGGGAAGGGCACGGCCGACAACCCGTGGTCGGGGTGGGTGGGCGATGACGCCGACATCGCAGGACAAATCGCCGCGAGCGGCGAGGCGGGCACGACGGAGATCCTCTACACGCCGGCCGGCCCCGACCTCGCCCGGGAGATGCAGGCCTTCGCCCGGGCCGCCGGCCTGGGCTGACCCGGCCGCCGACGTGCCGACGTCGGTGAAATAGGGTGACGAGATGACCCAGATCCTCGGCCAGTTCTGTATCAACGTGCGCGACATCGAGCGTGCGCTCGAGTTCTGGGTGGGGGTGTGCGGCCTCGAACTCCAGCACCGCACGGAGATCCCCGCGGCCTACGAGGCGGTGGTCCAGAGCCCCCACGGAGGTTCGCGGATGCAGCTCGCCCAGCAGAAGGACGTGGCCGACCCCGACGCACCGATCGACATGGGCACGGCCATGTGGAAGCTCTACGTCAACTCCTCCGACTGCGAGGCGGTCTACGAGCGCGCGGTGGCGGCCGGCTGCGAGTCGGTGACACCGCCCCAGAAGCTCGACCGTTGGCCGGTCACCGTTGCGTTCGTCAAGGACTTCGACGGCTATCTCGTCGAGTTCGTCGAGCACCACGAGGGGACGCGGGAAGGGGTCCCGGACCCCAAGAAGGTGGGCTGATCGGTGGGCGACCGACCGTGGATCATGCGGACCTACTCGGGGCATTCCTCCGCGTCGGCGAGCAACGAGCTCTACCGCACCAACCTGGCCAAAGGGCAGACCGGTCTCTCGGTCGCGTTCGATCTCCCGACCCAGACCGGTTACGACCCCGACCATCCGCTCGCCCGCGGCGAAGTGGGGAAGGTGGGCGTTCCCGTCTCCCACCTCGGTGACATGGCGACCCTGCTCGACGGCATCCCGGTCGACACCATGAACACGTCGATGACCATCAACGCACCAGCCGCGTGGCTGTTGGCGCTCTATGTCGCCCATGCCGAGTCGCAGGGTGTCGCCCGGACCGCCCTGCGGGGCACGACGCAGAACGACATCGTCAAGGAGTATCTGAGCCGCGGCACCTACATCTTCCCGCCCGAGCCGTCGCGGCGGTTGATCGTCGACACGATGGCGTTCTGCGCGCACGAGGTGCCGAGATGGAACCCGATCAACATCTGCTCGTATCACCTCCAGGAGGCCGGCGCGACGCCGGTGCAGGAGATCTCGATCGCGCTCGCCACGGCCGTCGACGTCCTCGACGCGGTCCGTGCGTCCGGTCAGGTGTCGCCCGAACGGTTCGTCGAGGTGGTCGCCGCCGTGTCGTTCTTCGTCAACAGCGGCATCCGTTTCGTCGAGGAGACCTGCAAGATGCGGGCCTTCACCACGATGTGGGACCGGCTCACCGAGCAGCGCTACGGCATCACCGACTCGAAGGCCCGGCGCTTCCGCTACGGCGTGCAGGTGAACTCCCTCGGTCTCACCGTCGAGCAGCCCGAGAACAACATGCACCGGATCGCACTCGAACTCCTC
>Ga0213866_10000220_pt1 | contig 47744 bp, 32 predicted proteins | sample PICome_11_FD_160079 | JGI IMG/M metagenome (GOLD analysis project Ga0213866, IMG submission 160079) | Coastal seawater microbial communities near Pivers Island, North Carolina, United States - PICO284 | ecosystem: Environmental > Aquatic > Marine > Coastal | place: USA: North Carolina...
ATCTTACATTGCTTATTTTTATTATAACCAATTTCGGGGCAACGAAGGGGCAATGAAATAGCAACAAGGAGACAACCAAGGTGCAACGAAAGAGTAACCAAGAGGTCACGACACTACAAGACAGCAATCAAGGTGCAACAAAAGAGCAACGAAACGTTTAATCTTAGCAACACGAATTACTGCATCAGCAACGAGACGTTCAATCCTAGCAACACGAACTACTGCATCAGCAACAAAACGTTCAATCCTAGCAACAAGCATTACTGCATCAGCAACGAAACGTTCAATCCTAGCAACAAGGAATACTGTAAGAGCAACAAAACGTTTAACCCTAACAACACGAACTTACTGCAAGAGCAACAAAACATACAATCCTAGCAACAAACATTACTACATCAGCAACGAAACGTTTAATTCTAGCAATACGAATTTACTGCAAGAGCAACGAAACATATAATGTTAGCAACACGAACTACTACATTAGCAACGAAACGTTCAATCTTAGCAACACGAACTACTACATTAGCAACGAAACGTTCAATCTTAGCAACACGAACTTACTGCAAGAGCAACAAAACATACAACAAAGCAACAAAATATATTTTGCAATGATTAAGAAAAAACCAATTACAGGGAATCTTATCATACCAGTTTTGCTTTAAAATTACTCAATAAAAAGGTAGTTATTTTTTCTTTAGGCAAAAAAGAAAATGCAAGCATAGCCATAGCTACGGTTAAATTTTATTTTGAAGTATAAAGGAAAAAGCCCAAGTTTTTGTGGGTAACTTTAAAGTGAAAATGGTATCAAATCCTGTTCAATATAGACAAATCGTGTCGTATCCTTCCAAATCTTACATTGCTTATTTTTATTATAACCAATTTCGGGGCAACGAAGGGGCAATGAAATAGCAACAAGGAGACAACCAAGGTGCAACGAAAGAGTAACCAAGAGGTCACGACACTACAAGACAGCAAAAAAGGTGCAACAAAAGAGCAACGAAACGTTTAATCTTAGAAACACGAACTACGGTATCGTCCTAAAATTTGTCTATATTTAATCATAGAAAATTAAATTTTGATTATTTACAACTAAAAAGATGAACAAGAAAAATGAATTTTTAAGTAGTAAGGAAACTATGAAAAAAAGTTAAAACTTTCTTCATGTGAATTAATGCACCTACGTGAAGACGGTAAAATACATTTTGTTAAAAAAGGGAATGGTTATTTTATGAAAATAAATAATAATTTGTAGTAATAGAAGTGGATGTGTAAATTAAACTATTTCTGCAATAGACTCAATATGATTATCATATTCTTCATTAAAATTATCATATATTCTTCTTATATGATCTTGTATGTCATAGCCTACGATATTCAAATCACCCAAAAGAAATAAAAATAATCTTTCTTTTAATCTTAATTCTTTTGGCATCATTCTTCCGTTATTCCAAAAGATATAATTTAGAGTATTTCCAGAAAGATTAAAGTCAATATTTCTTATGTTTTCTATTAAATGATTTAAATTATTAGAATCTTTAAAATGTTTGAAAGTTTTCGCCATAAAATATTGTCCAACAGGTCTTAATAGAAGACTACCTCCAGTATCAGGATTTCTATCAAACAAATCTCCATTTAAATAAATGTCTCTTTCTCCATCAACAAACCTTACTAATTCAGGAAAAGATTGAAATAAAAAATCCCAAAAAGATTTTGAAAGCTGATAATATTCTTCAATTACCTCGTTTGAGGGTCTAAGCGTGTAAAAATCCCTTCTTTTATTATAAAGAATTTTGTTTATTCTATTAACCGTAACTAAAGTTGTTAAACTACTGTAGTCATTTGCTTGGATATTCCCAGTCCTTGTATCACTCAGACAGTGTAGTTTTGATAAATGTTCATGTTCAGTGATTAATCTTCTTGAATTAATAGCAGCCAAATCATCCTCTTCTAAAATTATTAATTCTGCTTCTTTTGGTTTCTCTGCGTATTTGTTTAACACGGTAAACAATCTCCTTGTTTTCTCAATATAATTATCATCATGTATTACATAAACTAACGATACCTCTTCTTCTCCGATGTTATTATTTTTTTGAAATGCACTTCTTAAACCTTTTAATCTATGCTGTCCATCGAGAGCGAAAATTTCTTCTTCTCCAGATAAAGTTAATATACCAAATTTATTTTCTATAAAACTTAAACTTTCTTCATCCAAAACCTCTTCATTTATTGAAAAAAGACTACTTATTGAAACATCTGACCACTCTGGATTTCCTCTATGAATACCTACAATTATACTACTAAAAAAATGCTCGTCATTTTCTAATAGATATTTTGATATTTGAGAAATCCGTTTTTTATTTATTTCTCGCTGTAATATTCGATTAATATTTTCAGTATATAGCTCTGATTCAGCTACAGTAATAATACGATTGTTTTCAACAATATCTTTAATTTTCATTATAGTTGAAAAATAAGTCCAATCTCCTATACGTCCTCGCAAACAAGGTAAGTTAATTTTTGCCATAATTTAATTATATAAACTTCGTGTATTTTGAGCCTCATCAATTCTATATTGAACATTTAGAGGTGGTATAATATAATTGACTAACTGATTTTCAATTTCAGTTATGTCAATATCACTAACATTACTTAAATCATAAAAATAAACATTGGTAGAACCGTACCAAGCATTTGCCATTAATTGTCTATTTCTCTTCACATTCATATTACCAATAGCTTTAACATACTCATAGAAACGTTTAAAAAAAGTATTATTACTCATTACCCTACCAATATAAACTAAATAGTTAATATCTGGTATAAATGGAAAACTTGGTTCAACCAAAAACATATAAATACCTTTTTTATCTTTTATGTTTTGAGGTAGATTTTCTCTAATATTTTCATCAAAAGCTAACTTTATTGGGCTAGGTAAGGGTACTGGTAAATTAAACCTACTCCACAAATCAATATTCATTGTTAAAGGCAGGTCGTATATTTTTTCAGGATTTACGCTATTTAATTGGTCTAATGAAAGAGCTGGCATAAGTTATTATTATCTTTTTAAAGTTTCACAAATACGAATATAAGTCTATGGATTTAAAGAATTCTTAAACTTTTCATATTGTCTTTTAAACATATAATTGATTTTTCTGTCACCATAGAAAATTAGTAGTGATAAAAGAATACTCATGATAAAAATAATTAATATTAATAATCCATAAGTATTAAAAAAACTCAATCTATAGACTAAAAAGTAAATCAACAATAAAATACTTGAAGCGAAAAATATGTTGATTGAAAAATGGTAGATACTTGTATATTTTTCAGTTATAGCTTTTTGCTTGTCAGATATTTTATCATCATAAAATTGAAAATATCGATTATGTACATTATCAATATTAGATAAGTTTTTATTTATCAATGTAGTAGGAAGATTTTTTTTAAAAAACCACACTCTTTTAGGAATATCAATTGAATAAATTAACATTCCTGTTAATATTGAAAATATAGATAAAACAATAACCTCAACCTCATTCGAAGAATTTGTAATACTAGTGAATTTTAAATCATCAAAAATTGGTTTCAATAACCCTACGAAGTAAATGCCTGGAAGAATTATTTGTAATGAGTCTCTTAATGAAAATTTACCTGTTACTTGTTTCATATTATTTAGTATTAAAAATATCGCCAAACTCAAACTCTTTAATGTTTGTAATAGCTTGTCGAGGATTTATAGTTTCCATTGAACGATTGATTTTTTTTCTTTGTTTTTCTCCTGCACCTAAAAACTTACTAATCGACTTCCAGTTATTACCGTCTTTTATAGACATTAAAAATGCAGATTGACACATTGAAGAAAAATCAAACGTAGGCTGATTAAATTCCTCAATCCCCTGAGAAACTAACATAACAGCAACACCTTGTGAGCGTATTTCCCTGAGTAGTTTTTCAAGTATCTCTTGAGATTTCTTCTCCTTAAATACATTATGCGCTTCATCAATCAATAAAACATAGCGTAAGCCACTATAATCATCTTCTATTGGAGTCTTATCCATATTCATGAACGTATTGTAAAGATAATAGATGACAAGGAATGTAGCGGTAAAACGGACTTCTTTGCTTAAATCACCCGAAAGACTTAAATAATAATTTGAATTTATAAAATCTCCGTGTTTATCATTATCAAAAAGTTCAATTTCTGTCAATCCAATTAGTATTTGTGTCAATGAAGTTGGCTTGTCGCCTGTTAGCTCATAGACATTTTCCAATACTTCTTTTAGTGTAGGATAGGTTCCATCATTTCGATTCTCAAAAGCATTGATTGTTGCATCTTTCAAATGTTGTTTTTGGACATTTCCTAAATTAGCATATTTAGTAATTATGTCTACAAACCTTCCAATTCCTACAATTTTATTCTTCTCATTAATATTATCTATGAATGAAAGTGGATTAACTGGAAAAGATTCTTGTGGTGTATCTATTAATTTTGCATTGGTCGTTTTGAAAAAACTTTTGAAATCAGGACTAGATTTATCACTTTCATTTAATCCTTTAAAATCAAGATATAAAAAATTTACTTTTCCATTGGTCTCTTGAACGATGCGTTCCAGAATTTTCCTTGAAAAATATGATTTCCCAGTACCTGAATTTCCAGCTACTGCAATGTGACAGTTACCATAGATGGAAGTATTATTTGGCGTGAAATAAATGTTTTCTTTTTTATCTGTTTCGCCAACTAAAATTTTGACAGGCTTAACATAACTCTCTTTTTCATTTAGTACAGAATTATTATTTTTTATAAATTCAAATGAATTCTCACTTTCATTCATAGAATCAATACCTATTTCAATATTATCAAGTAAGAACTCAATTCCTGAAAAGTTTTGGTTGTCATCAAAAAACTTACTTATTAGCTCTAATCCTTGGTCAATGTGCATTTTAAGATACTTTCTTATGTTCGTATCATCTTTATGAATATTATACCGCTGACAAATTAAAGCGATATAATAATCTCTGTGATTACCAAATAGGGTATGATCTTTATACTCTTTTCCACCAAATGCTTGTAAATCTTTTTCTAAATCTAAACTATGTCCTTTACTTAGAGAATACGCTAAGGCAATACGAGATATGTGGTTTTCAGAACCTAGCCCAATTCTTTGCGTTAAAGATTTTACTAATGGCTCATTTTCAGGTGATGTACTTATATTAAATTGCATCTTGATAATCTTTTTCAAACACGTCAAACAATTCTTCTTTATTTTCTACATGTTCAAAAGTAGATTGTTCGTTATCAGTGTTTTTTATTAAAAAAGTTTTACTAATACTTGGTAAGAGAATATTAAATTCTTCACGTGTCATTTCCTTTTTTAATAAAGGAAAGATAATTACTTGATTTGAAACTTTCGGATAAAAATGTTTAACAATACTATTGGAATGGTCAATATCAAATTTCTGCATAGGAGAATCAATAAATACAGGAAAATCTATATTTGACTCATCAACTAAGCCCTTTAGCAAAGCTGTTGCATACATTTGTTGCTCTCCCTTTGAAAGTGAGTCTTTATTGATTTCCTTTCCTCTAGCATCTATTAGATCAATTTCGATATCATCTCCCAATATCTCAACATGTACATCGCTTATAAAGCTTTTTTTATGAAGTAGAATATCTAAGCCTTCTTTTATTCTTCTCGATAAACTATGTTTTTTTTCAATTTTAAAATCAGCTATGAAATTTTTAAGATATTTTATAGATTTTTCGACCTCTTGACTTATTTGTTGTTTGCCTTTAGAAACTTTTAATTTATCTGATATTCTCTTGATCTCCTTTTTTGAGTTAACTTTAGTATCACTATTAGTACTAATTTCTTGTTCTAATACTCCAATATTTCTAAGTATACTTTCATACTCTTTCTCTAATTGAGACTTTCGTTCTCTGTCAGCTTTAACAAGAGGATTTTCAGATTTTTCTTCTGCAAGTTTGATCTGTTTATTGATTCCATTTAATTCATTTTTTGCTCTAATATAATCTGAATTAATGCGATTAAAAGTTTCCTTAAAAGACAATCTTATATTGTTTATGAATTGATTTAATTCAGATTTTTCAGGTTCTGAAAAGTTATGTATTACTTGTGTATTGGTATGATACTCTTGATTTCTGTCAGATTCTCCTCCAATATGTTTATATATCAATTGTTTCAAATTATCAATATAATACTCTTGGACTTTGTAGTTTATTACAAGATCCTCTGGATGAGGAATTTTAATTAAATCATTAATAATATTATCTGCTACTTGCTCGACTCTGTCATCATTAAATTTTTGACTGATAATATCTCTTTCTATGATTACTTGACCTAACACTTCTGTTAATAAATTACCCGAAATTGCAAAAGGAATTATTTCATAATGTTTTTTAAGTTCAGCATTTAGAATTCCTACTTGTTTCTCTAAATCATCTTTTCTATCTTTAAGTTCATTCAATTGTTCAACAGTAATAACACTACCTTGTTTTATCAACTTTTCTTGCAGTTTGTTGATTTCATATTTCATTCCAGAAGCTTCTTCTTCTAAATTCTTTATTTCTTCTTGAACTTCTTTTATTCTATCATCGGCAATTTCAACATCAGTTTTGAGTCTTTTTAATTCAGCTTTTTCTTTTGTATTTGCTGATTCTGATTTTAATTTATCCAGATATTGCTCTAAATCATCTTTCAGGTTTTGATACTGTTTAATTCCTAAAACTTCAGAAAAGGCGTAGCTTAATTTTTGTCTTTGCTCGGCTGTGTGTATCTCTGCTAAAGAAACTATTTTTTCAGCATCAAAAAAGAAAAACTTTGCAATTTCCATAGGCATGATAAAGTCACGAATAAAATGTTCTGCTCCTATATCTTTAACTAACTCACTTTCATAACCATCAATTAATATTTCTAAATCTTCCTCTTTATTACCTTCTGTATAATAAGTTCTAGTTATTTTGAGTTCATTACAAGTAACATCTGGAATCGTAGTAATACCAGAAAATGTTACTGAAACAGAAAATTTTGTTTTTCCTTCAAACTCGGCTTGTCTATTTAAACTGCTTTTAATGTATTGTCGATAGTTTCCATTATTCTCAATTTCTTTTTTATAGATATCATCGACATCACTCATTTGCCTTCCATATAAACACCAAACCAAAGACATTAGAAAAGTAGTTTTACCAAAACCATTTTTACCACTAACAATGATAATATTTTCATGATCTGTAACTGATAAATCTATGATATTCTGACCTTTGTAAATTCTAAAATTATTTAGCTGAATAGATTTTATAATCATTATGCTGAGATAAATTGTTTGTATCTATTTTCAATATCTTCTATTAGACCTCTTCTTTTCATCATAATAGTTTTAGACTTTTCTAATTTTAGTAAATCTTGGATAAGGTTAAATTGTTCCTTGTCGTTTTCACAAGCGGACAGTAAAATTTCTTCCTCTTTTTTGATAAGTTCATTATGTTCTTTCATATCAAGATTTTTATTAAATACTTTATTGTAAATGTCCGAGACTTTAAAATCAAAATATAAGTCTCTATACCAAGTCACTTGTATTGCTATTAATTCTTGGTTACTAATCAACTCTATTTCAATACCCATGTCGTAAATTTTCTTTTGAGCATCGAACACTTTTTCTAATATTTCAGCCCTATGCTTCAGCTTGACATAACCACCATTAGGTATGGAAGCCAATGTTCCATTGCGACGATAATCTGATCTATTTTTTGGATTATTCCGTTCCTGTTGAATCCAATCTCTAACATCTCTTAATGGTGCTAACCACTCTTCACCATTTTCAATTTGAGCAGATATAGATTTATCTTTTTTTACAACTGTACATGTCCAACAACCAAATCTGCTTTGCCCACAAGATTTATGTTCTTTATTAGATACCATAGTTGGGCATTCGTAGTCATCAGCACTTGCATCAGAATAAATATTAAATAATTGATTTTTTTCAGCTCCCCAAGGAGATTTGTAAGTGTTTATGATATACCAAATTTCCTCTAAATGAAGCTCTTTTATAGGGGAGTATACAAAAACATTTTTTTGAAGCGGATGCTTGGTTAATCTTTTTCCTTTTATTTCATGTTTTTTAATAGACTTAGCCCTTGTAGAACTTTCACTTTTTCTTGTTCCAACTAATACAATAGCTTCCTTATGATCGTTATCTTCACTATTAACAATCTCGTCAATGAATCTTGATGTAGGTTTTATTTTTAATCTTTCCGTACACCACCTAAAAGCATTATTAGGTGCAGGATAGCCTTTACCTATTAAATTAACCCAAAATGAATCTTCAAGTCGAGGTATTGTTTTCTTTACTTTTATTGGTAAATTATGTTTGATAGCTGCATTTTCAATTTTTTCTAAAATACCATTTACATAATTTGTAATTATTGGATTTTCAACTAAAGTATCATTACAAACCACCCAAACCTCTCTTTTTAGAAATTTTTCATCGCCTTCATTTTTAATTTTCAAGAGACTCAACCAAACTAAAGTTAACATCACAGTAGAATCCTTACCTCCGCTAAAACCTATAATCCATGGTCTATTATTGTCTTCTATTGTATATTGATCTATTATTTCTTCAATAATATAATTTGTCTTTTTCATCTAAATACAGGAAATTTCATATTGATCGGAAATTTACAATTTTATAATCTATTGTGAAACATTCGAGAATTGAATTTTCAAAATATCATCTCTACTCATATTGAGTTAGAATATTTTATATCATAACGTGTTTATTTAGAGATTTATATCACTTAATAAAAGTAATATAAAATTTACAGTTAAAAATATGGTTTCCCGTAACCTAACTAAAATGTAGTACTTTATTAGATTTCAAAATAAAAATAGCTATGATCGTGCCATTAGCTTTTGTTGCTCATTCGTTGCTCCATAATTCCAGTCAAAAACATCAACAACGACACTTTTTACAACTACAACAACTACCTTTCAAAGGTTACTTATTATATAATATATTGATATACATTATTATACATAGAGTGTGGACTTATTTTAACGTGAGTTTTAGATAAGCTTTTAATGCTTCAAAAAACTATTCTCGATACATTTTTTTATCAAAAAATACTCGAATTGACGTTTTTTAAGTTAATCATTTATTTAAACAAATCTAAAGGGGTGAAATTCTGGAAGAATTTTGTATCGAGATTAAGTGATACTCTTATGTCGAACTCACGTTATTTTAGGATTAATTAATAATGTTTAGCCAAATTTTAGGACGAGACCTTCTGCATCAGCAACAAAACATATAATCTTAGCAACACGAAATACTACAACAGCAACAAAACAATACGTACAATCAAAAAAGCCACAAAATGAACTTGCGGTTTTTTCAGTTTATGTCAGTTCCAAATCTTTTAGATACGAAGCAGTAAAATAACCCACAAAATCCTTCGTAATCGTTCGCAATCCTTCTCAATCTTTCACTATGCGACTATACACTTTTTTTTCTTGCAACCTTTGTCAAAAGCATATTAAACATGACAAAATGAAAACAATACTGCTATAAAAAACGCATGATTTCCCTTTATAAAACAAAATTGTAGGTTTTAGACTGTTAAATAATCGAAAAACGGTTGGTTTCTATTGCTATTTTTCGTAGTATTGAAATATGATTTCAAGCAATTTTACAATTTTAAAAAAGGGAATGACAACTTTTAGCTATGTATTGGCTACAAGTGTTAATATGACAGTTCCTGTATATGAAAATTGTAAAAGACAGCACGACATTAAAAACGATTTCCGTTGAAGAATTAAAAAGCTTTGAGGGATTTGCTGATGTGTCTATTAAAGAAGCTGAACATATCATAGCAACACTAAAAGAATTATCATTATTAACTCATAACATCATTAGCAACTATGAGCAATCTGAAAGAATTTCAAGCCTTCGCTAAGCAGCATAAACAAAAAGTTATTCACAACAGTAATGCAGTTATTTATACGAGAGTTTCGGGAGCGAAACAAGAAGATAATACAAGCTTAGAAAGTCAAAAAATACAATGCACTTCGTACGCTGAACGTTTTAAATTAAACATTTCAGCCTATTTTGGCGGAACGTATGAAAGTGCCAAAACGGATGACCGAAAGGAGTTTTCAAAGATGATAACCTACGTCAAACGAAATAAAATAGCATTCATCATCGTATACAGTATAGATCGTTTTTCAAGAGCAGGCGCAAGTGCAATTTCTAAAGTAGAGGAATTAAAAAAAATAGGAATCAATGTCTTATCTGTCACACAACCCGTAGATGTAGAAACTTCCACAGGAATGTTCTTTCAAAACTTAAACCTACTATTCAGCAAATATGACAATGACCAAAGACGTGATAAAACGGTAATGGGAATGCGTCAACGACTTATAAATGGCTATTGGATGGGAAAAGCACCATTAGGCTATAAGAACACAAAAAACGAACATAATATTGCTGTTATTGCATTGGACGACAAGGCTAAAATAATACGGAATATATTTTTGTGGAAAGTAAATGAGGGATTAAAAAACACCCAGATTGTTGAACGTTTACAAAAACAGGGTTTCAAAATACTTAGACAAACGATTACTAAGATTTTAAAAAATCCTGTGTATTGCGGATTGGTAGCGCATAATTTGCTTGAAGGTAAAATTATAGAAGGAAAGCATCCCGCCATAGTGTCTAAAGAAATATTTTTAAAGGCAAATGAGTTACAAGCAAAAAATCCACATAACTACAAACAATTTAAAGAAAATAATGAATTACCATTAAGAGGTGGTTTCTTAAAATGCGAAAAGTGTAAAAAACCATTGACAGGGTATAGTTTTAAAAAGAAAGATGCTCATTATTACAAGTGCAGAACTAAAGGTTGCGGTTGTAATAAAAATGCAAAGGTTTTAAATAGTCAATTTGTTGAGATATTAAGTAGATACAAAATAGATAGCAGGTTAATTGCTCCATTAAAAGTACAATTAAAACATACATTTGAGTACTTCTCTAATTCAAATGAGGACAATACAGCAAGTTTAAAACATAATTTGAATACCATTAAAGTAAAGCTAGAGAAAATTGAAGAAAGGTTTGCAATAGGTGAAATAGACCTAAGTATTTATGAAAAGTTTTCAAAAAAATTCAAGGACGAAGTAAAAGCAATTGAGCAAGAAATCAATAAAACGAGTTTAGAAAAGTCTAACCTTGATTTATACATCGATAAATCGTTAGAATTGTCATGTAACTTACATAATATATGGGAGTTAGGTAATTGTTCAGAAAAGCAAAAACTACAAAACCTATTGTTTCCTAATGGAATCCTATATAGCAAAGAAAACGATAGGTGTCGAACTACCGAAGCGAATAGCGTGCTAGAGTTAATCAGTTCATTATCAGTAATTTTAAGTAAAAATAAAAAGAAGCAAGAAAACAAAAATGTTAACTTGTCCCGTTCCCTAAGAGCGCAGCGCGTCTAAATCACCCGTGCATTGTTTCTTTCGTACCCAAATCTTTCATAATTTCTGCTTCAAAATCGAGGAGTGCTTGCCACTTTTCATCCACTTCAGTTCGGTCACCATATTGTCGTGCAAACCCTAAAAACATTGTATAATGATTGGCTTCACTCACCATTAAATTCTTATAAAAACTTGCCAATTCTTGATCGCTGATGTTTTCAGATAATAACTTAAAACGTTCGCAACTTCTGGCTTCAATCAAAGCAGCGTACAATAATCTGTGCACCAATTGAGTAGTTCTGCTTCCGCCTTTTGGGAAAAACGTAAGCAACTTCGCTACATATTCATCCTTTCGATCGCGGCCTAATTTCCAACCTCTGGCAAGAATGCGATCGTGCACCATTTTAAAATGAGCAATTTCTTCTTTTACCAACGCAATCATGGCTTCTACCAAATCAGAATATTCTGGAAAACTCACAATTAGAGAAATCGCCGTGCTCGTTGCTTTCTGTTCGCAAAAAGCATGATCGGTCAAAATTTCTTCTATATTTTTCTCTGCAATATCTATCCAACGCGGATCGGTTGGTAATTTTAAACCTAACATCATTTTTTTAAATTTCTAAATCAAAATCTCTGCGTAAACGTTCGACCAACGGATTGATTTCTTTTAATTTTTCATACTTATCACGTGCGGTAAACGCATATTTTTTCTCCGTTTCTTCATTGACATCAATTTCCAGTGAAATATCGTAATTATTCAAGGCGGCACGAATGTATTCTAACAATGGATATTGCGCACGTTCAATCTCAATTTTCATCGTTTCATTCGGCATTTCAATGCAAATGATCGTTTTATCTTTCAATTTTGGAACATCCGTCGCTAACAAAGAAGACATGATTTTTTCGCCTTTTTCATCCAGTTTAGCGGTGTAGGCTTTCCAAACTTCTCGCAAACGTTCTACTGTAAAGGCATCACTAGGCAAATCTTTTTTATCAACAATTTTATCTTGTTGTTTTTTGAGATGCTCTTGTTTTGCTTTGATGCTAGAAAGTGACAAACCAGATACTTTATTGCGCATCATGGAAATATCAATCTTTGGTTTTTCAGGTGGCGTTGCTACTTTTTGTGGAGAAGCTTTGGGCGTTTCAACTTTATTTTTAACCTCAGTTTCAGTTTTTTGAACTTCCGAAGTCTTAGCAATTGGATCAATCTTTTTGCCATTTAATAAAAAGAAAGTAGCAGGAATTATGAACTGATCGCTATTTTTTTTTTCTCCATCAAAATTGATAGAGGCAAGTTGCATCAAACAAAGCTCTACTAAAAGCCGTTGATTTCTACTGGTTTTATACTTTAAATCACAATCATTTGCCAGTTCAATTCCTTTCATGAGAAATTGTTGTGACGTTTTTTGCGATTGAGCTAAATATTTTTGTTTGGTTTGATCGCCTACTTCGAGTAACGCAATCGTCGCTTGATGTTTACAGACTAATAAATCTCTAAAATGCGAAGCAATTCCTGAAATAAAGTGATGTCCGTCAAACCCTTTGGATAGCGTTTCGTTGAAATCTACCAATAATTGCGGAATATTATTATCAAGCATTAAATCAGTTGCCGTAAAATAGATCTCGTAATCAAGCACATTCAGGTTTTCTGTAACAGCTTGTCGCGTCAACTGTTTTCCAGAAAAACTCACCACTCTGTCAAAAATTGACAACGCGTCACGCATGGCGCCATCTGCTTTTTGTGCAATAATATGTAATGCATCGTCATCGGCTTCCACACCTTGACTTTCCGCAATATATTTTAAATATTCTTTGGCATCTTTAACACCAATTCGTTTAAAATCAAAAATTTGACATCTTGATAAAATTGTCGGAATAATTTTGTGTTTTTCGGTCGTTGCCAGAATAAAAATGGCATGTTTTGGCGGTTCTTCTAAAGTTTTTAAAAACGCATTAAAAGCGGCTTGCGACAACATGTGAACCTCGTCAATAATATACACTTTATATTTTCCCACTTGCGGTGGAATGCGAACTTGCTCTATTAAACTTCGAATATCATCTACAGAATTGTTGGAAGCGGCATCGAGTTCAAAAATATTAAACGCAAAATCTTCATCTGGATTTTCCGTGCCATCTTGATTGATTTTTTTCGCCAAAATACGCGCACACGTTGTTTTTCCAACACCTCTTGGGCCACAAAAAAGTAATGCTTGTGCAAGGTGACTTTGTTCTATGGCGTTTTCTAAGGTATTCGTAATCGCTTGTTGCCCAACAACATCTTGAAAGGTTTGTGGTCTGTATTTACGAGCTGATACGATGAAATGTTCCATAGAATTCGGTAATCTTCTTATCGCAAATATAACAATACAATTCTAATGAAACACAGCAAACAAAGAGATAGTTCTGCTTTTTTATTAACAGTTTTATGTGTGAAAAATCAAATTATTTAAGCAATTCAATTTTAAGTAATAACTAGTTGGAATATCAAACAAAAGTGTATTTTTGCCCTGAGCAGGCTACCTTATCGCTGCTTCTTTCGGGAAGGAGAGGAAAGTCCGGACACCGTAGTGCATTGTAGCGGATAACATCCGTCCGTTGAAAGACGAGGACAAGTGCAACAGAAAGTATGTACAGGTAATGCTGTAGTGAAACCAGGTAAACTCTACGAGGTGCAATGCCATGTAAATGAACGCTTGAGGGCGGCACGCTCGATGTTCAAGGGTAGGCAGATAAAAGTTGCGGGTAACTGTAATTTTAGATAAATGATAAGGCTCGACAGAATCCGGCTTACGGCCTGCTTTTTTTAATGAAACTCAGTTTTGAGAAGCCTGAAAGGCGCACACAAAATTGTTAGTTGAATTAATCCCGCTGCATAGCGGGATCTCATTTTGTTAAGATATCACTCAGTTTTGAGAAGCCTGAAAGGCGCGCGCAAAATTGTTAGTTGAATTCATCCCGCTGTATAGCGGGATCTCATTTTGTTAAGATATCACTCAGTTTTGAGAAGCCTGAAAGGCGCACACAAAATTGTTAGTTGAATTAATCCCGCTGTATAGCGGGATCTTATATTTTGAATTTTTGTAGAATATCACTCAGTTTTGAGAAGCTTGTAAACTAGCTTTTGTTTTTTGAAGTGGCATAAAAAGAAGAGAAACGCTTAGATTAAATTTGAAGAAAACTTAGTATTAACTTAATAATTCACATATGAAAAAATGATACAAATTTTTCAGCGATTTCTCTCCTAATCTATTTATGCACTAACACTCAAATTCTTAATTTTTAAAAAGAATTTAATGATTTGATTATTACAGTGTAAATGTACTCAGGTTTTTACTCTTTAGCTATAAAAAACATATACACTTTGTAAGGTAAAACCGTATTTATTATTCTTATATATAATAAAAGCCTTTTTTAGAAGGTCTTTTCTATTCTTTTTACTTATCGCTTTTATCAAATAGAATTTTTAGCAATACCACGAACCACTAAATGGATCATAACAATCAAAGCAGGTTCCATTTTGACAAATTTGGTCAATAGTACAATCAGATTGTGAGCTACATTGTTTCTTTGGTCTTCTTATTCCGCCTATGATTTCTTTTTGAGAAGTTTTGTTTGGTTCTTTATGATTAGGTATCTAATTTAATGAAATGCTAACTTAAGTTGTGTATAAGTTTTAGTTAGGTTGTAAATTTAAATAATCAAATTATCAGTTAGATACGTTTAATCCATAGTTTCTTTACTGCATTTTTATTTTAACATTAAAATCGATTTTTACTACTAATTTTTGTAAATAAATAAGTGTGAAAAAGTAACATAAGTTTGTGGATTAAATAGAATGTAGCAATAGCTGAAATTTTTGTACTAATACGTTTATTAACTATTTTCAACACTTATACATTTATTAATAGATGGTAACCTTACTTTCCTTATTTTTACGCTTCTAAAATTATACGCATGAAAAAACAGTACTTTTTATTACTTCTTCTTGTCATAACTGGACAAGCTATTTTCGCTCAAATTGTGAATATTCCTGATAATAATTTTAAGAATAAGTTAATAGGTAATACTGCAATTGATACTAACGGAGATGGTATTCCAGATTCAACTCTTGATTATAATAATGATGGAGAGATTCAAGTAAGCGAAGCAGAATCTATTACAGTCTTGAGTGTAGCAGAGAACTTTATAAGCTCTTTAGTTGGTATAGAAGCATTCACGAATTTAGAGGAATTAGATTGTTCAGGAAATAATATTTCAGGATTGTTAAACCTTTCTACCATACTGAATCTAAAGAAATTGTATTGTGACGATAATCAGATCACTGGCTTAGATTTATCTTCAAATATTAATTTGGAAGAAATTTTATGTAAGGATAATCAGATTCTTAATTTAGATGTTTCTAATAATCAAAATCTCATAATTTTGGATTGTTCAGAGAATTCAATAGAGAATTTGACTTTAAATTCTAGTTTAGAAGAACTAAATTGTAGATTCAATTCACTGACGAGCCTTGATGTAACAGCGAATTTAAATTTAAAAGAATTAGATTGTTTCTCTAATCAACTGACAGAGTTAGATGTAACTCAGAATACTAATTTAGAAAAATTGACACTTAATTTCAATAGTGTATCCATTTTAGATGTAACTAGTAACACATTATTGACACTTTTAAGTTTTAGTGATAATTTAGTTTCTAGTATAGACGTATCGATGTGTACAAATCTTGATCGTTTGAGTTTTGCAAGAAATCAAGTAACGAGTTTAGATGTGTCGATGTGCCCTAATTTAGAGTACTTAAATTGTAATGTCAATCAGTTAACAAGTTTAGATGTAAGTTCTAATCCTAATCTTATTAGACTAGATTGTACATCAAACCAAATAACAACATTAGATGTTTCTCAGAATCTAAACTTGGATACATTTTATTCTTCTTATAATCAACTAGTTAGTTTGTCACTCAAGAATGGTAGTCACTTGATTACATATCTTAGCTTTAATTATAATCCAACACTTCAACATGTTTGTGTAGACGAATCAGAGGTCATGGTCGTTCAACAAAACTTTGTAGACAATTATGGTTATACTGACTGTGTTGTGAACAGCTATTGCTCTTTCACACCAGGTGGAACATTTTATACAGTTTCGGGTGAAACGAAACTAGATACAGACAATAATGGATGCGATGTTACTGATGGAGTATTTCCAAATCTATCTTTTAACATAACGAATGGTTCTGACACTGGAACATTTACAGCAAATACTTCTGGAAATTATGAAATTCCGTTAAATGCTGGAATACACACGATTACACCACAATTAGAAAATCCAACTTATTTTACGGTAAGTCCAACAAGTATTACGGTTGATTTTCCAACAGATGCAAGTCCAACTATTCAAGATTTTTGTGTTACGCCGAATGGAAATTTTAACGATTTAGAAGTGACAATTATTCCACTCGAATTAGCACGTCCTGGATTTGATACCGATTACAAAATCATTTATAAAAACAAAGGAACTACCACACTTTCAGGAACGGTTTCGGTAACTTTTGATAATGATTTTATGGATTTGGTTTCTGCGAATCCAACATCAGATGCACAAAGTACAGGAAGTTTAGGTTGGAATTACACCAATTTAACACCTTTTGAAACACGAAGTATTCTGTATACGATGAACTTGAATACGCCAACAGATACTAACTTTCCTTTAAATGGAAATGATGTGTTAAATTTTGTGGCAACGATTTCTCCAACCATGTCTGACGAAACTCCAGATGATAACACCATAACGCTGGCACAAACCGTTGTCAATTCTTTTGATCCAAACGATAAAACATGTTTAGAAGGCGCAACAATTACGGAAGCTAAAGTGGGCGATTATGTGAATTATTTAATTCGATTTGAAAACACAGGAACGGCAAGTGCCATTAATGTGGTTGTAAAAGATGATATTGATCCAAATAGTTATGAAATTTCAACCTTAAAAGTATTGGAAGGAAGTCATGATTATGTGACGAAAATTGACGGACAAAAAGTTGAATTTATCTTCGAAAACATCAATCTTCCGTTTGATGATGCCAATAATGATGGCTATGTATTGTTTAAAATCAAAACAAAATCAACATTAGTTGTAAATGATACGTTTACCAACAAAGCGGAAATTTTCTTTGACTTCAATGCGCCAATTATTACCAATGATGAAATGACGTTGGTAAGTGCGCCATTAAGTGTGAATGAAACAAGTTTGGATGTAAGTATAGAAGCATATCCAAAACCAACAAGTGATATTTTACACATAAAAGGCGATTATGCAATTGAAACTATCGAATTGTATAGTTTAGAAGGAAGATTAGTGCTTTCAAAAGTATTCATCGGCAATCAAAGAGAAACAACTATTTCTGTAAAAACGCTTTCCAAAGGATTGTATATTTTAAAAGTAACTTCCGAAAAAGGAATATTTACCAATAAAATTATCAAACAGTAAAGATTGTTGTACATAAAAAAAACACGCCAAGAGCGTGTTTTTTTTATGTATATAATTTAAGTATCTATTTTATTCTGCCATCGTGTGATACACATTTTGTACATCATCGTCTTCTTCTAATTTTTCTAAAAGCTTTTCAATATCAGCGGTTTGTTCTTCATTTAAAGGTTTGGTTACTTGTGGAATGCGCTCAAAACCAGAAGATAAAATCTCGATTTCTCTATTTTCCAATTCCTTTTGGATATTTCCAAAGCTTTCAAAAGGTCCGTATAATAAAATTCCATCATCATCCGCAAACACTTCTTCTACGCCAAAATCAATAAATTCTAATTCCAATTCTTCCGGATCTTGTCCTTCTGACGGAATTCTAAAATTACAGGTATGGTCAAACATAAATTCTACCGAACCTTGCGTTCCTAAGTTTCCATCACATTTATTAAAATAACTCCGAACATTGGCAACAGTTCTATTATTGTTATCCGTTGCGGTTTCTACCAAAATAGCGATTCCGTGTGGTCCGTAACCTTCAAACAGTACTTCTTTATAGTTTTCTGTACTCTTATCAGACGCTTTTTTTATGGCACGCTCCACATTGTCTTTTGGCATGTTGGCTGCTTTTGCATTTTGAATTACAGCACGCAATCGAGCGTTTGCTTCAGGATGCGGTCCGCCTTCTTTTACAGCCATGACAATATCTTTCCCAATACGGGTAAAGGTTTTTGCCATTGCAGACCAACGTTTCATTTTTCGTGCCTTTCTAAATTCGAATGCTCTTCCCATTTTGCTAGTTCTTTTTATTTTTTACAAATATATATCTTGTATTATTCTTTTGGAATATGTCGGCTTAAAAATTTTGCAGAAGCTTCATTCCATTGATTGATAATTTTTGTACGTTCTTTATTTAATTGCTCGTTTGCTTTATTGAAATCTACCACCGCTTTATTCATTTCATTTGCCATAGCATTGTACTGATCAATATCTTTTTTAGTTCTGTCTTTTTGAGCTTTTTTGTCAATGGCATTCTTTATTGCCGTAAATTTTTCATTCAATAAGAAAAATTCTAGCATTTTAGGAATTTCGTTTTTTGTTTCGTTCAAATAGAATTCCAAGGCTATTTTAGTCGCTTTTATAACAGAAGTATCGTCTTTGTACAGCGTTATCGTGTCTAATGCTTGTATGCCTTCTTCGGCGAAGGTTTGTAAAGCATTTGCATTTTGTTGAATAGCACTAATATCGTTAGATGCTAATGCGTTTAACATAAAACGTTCTTGAATATTACTTTTAAAAAACACCAAATATACTTCATTTTTATGCTCAAAAACTTCGTTTGAAATTTTCATCTTTCTTCCCAAGTCGGTTTCAGATTCGATCAATCGGATGTTATTTCTTGCAGCATAATCTTTCTGTGCATTTTCATAGGTTTCTTGGGCTTCTTGCATGCGTTCATCAGCCAATTTTTGCGCCAAAATATAGGCTTCCATAAAGTCATACGATTGCTCGGCAACTTCTTTCATATCGACAATTTTTGCATAATCATTCTTTAAAATGCTCATGCGCAAATCCATATAATCCAACACTGTTTTTTGGTACGCATCTTCGCCTTCAAACGGTGTCGCATTTTTAATTTTTTGCATTGCACGTTCAATAGATTTCAACAAGCGTTTTCGATCGCCTTCAATTTTTCGTGGACTTTTACTGTGTGCGACAGATTTGGTATAATTCCATGAACTTTTACTAATCTTTTGGTTTTCTTCTCCAATAAAACTTAGATATTCATTGGCTTTTTTAAAATTTTGAGCAGTTGTCAGTTGAAATCCGACCACACAGCACAGCACTAAAATGGTTTTAATGTAATTTGTTTGCATATATATTACTTTGCTAATTGTTTAATGTAATCTGAAATAATGCGATAGGTTTCTTCAATTTCATGATCGGTTTCAATTCCTTTGATCGCATACGAATTTAAGGTTGCCTTGTCTTTATTATAGGCTAAAATTTCTTTGTAATCTTCCAAATTGACCACTTCAAAGGTTTCATGTTTCATTTCAATGTCGTCACTTTTGTCAAAAATTGCACTAAAAACAGCTCTATCTTTTTTGATATCTTCCACAGATAAAGACAATTTTCGTTCTTTATTTAAGTAGTTGACTAAACTTGAATTGATATTTTTAATCGTATTGGAAGCTTTATTTTTTTGGTTTCGTGCGGCACTTTTACTTCGTAGGCTTTCGTAATTTGCCACTTCAGGAATTTTAAAATAGACATTTTTTAAAACAGTATCATTTTGGATGAAATTTTCGTTTTCATTTTCGCCATTTTCCAAACCAGTGTACAAACTTGGAAACTCAATATCAGGCTGAATTCCAATAGCTTGATGCGAATTTCCTTTAAAACCATACATTTTTTCAATGGTAATTTTAATAAAACCAATTTCATCTTCTAAAGGAAGAATTTGTTGAATAGTGCCTTTTCCGTACGTTCTACTTCCGACAATAATGGCTCTGTTATGATCGCGCAACGCAGCAGCAATAAATTCAGAAGCCGAAGCACTTTCGTTGTTGATCAAAATTACCATGGGTTTTTTAAACAAGGTTCCACGATTAAAATCTTTGATAATAGTTTTGTTATTATTGTGATCTCGGTAAATGCCTAGCGGACCTTTGTCTATAAACATTCCCGCCAAATCAATTGCTTGTTTCATGGAGCCGCCACCATTTCCACGCAAGTCCAAAATTAATCCGTCAATATTTACCGCATTTAATTTGAAAAGTTCTTTCGCAATGTCATTGGCACTTCCAAAACCAAAATCGAGATTGGTATAAAAACTCGGCAATGAAATATAGCCAATATTGAGTTCGCCTTTTAAAATAAAACTATTGACAGCGTTGGCTTCAATTTTTAAATTTTCTTTTTTGAGAACGATAGTTTTCTGGAGGTTTTTCTGATTCAATACCTTAATCGTAATCGTTTGATTTTGTTCGTCATTGATAAAATCATACAGATTTGATAAAGACAAACAAGTCGTATTGATCGTATTTTTTTCGGAACTTAACGAAAGTACCAAATCGCCCGCGTTGATTTTCTTTTCTTTCCAAGCGGTACTTCCTGTTTGCAAGCCCGAAACGACAATTTTTCCGTCACTATTTTTTGAAAACCACACACCAATGGAACTTGTTTCCGTTCCGATAGCATTCATAAAAGCAGTGTTTGCTATTGGATCAAAATAACTGCTATGCGGATCAAAATAGGAGCAAACTACATCTAAAAAAGTTGTTTCTACATAAGATGAAAGTCCATTGACAGCTTGCAGTTTGTCTAAAATATAGCATTTATTTTCTGCAATTACTTTTTGTGTCAATTGTGCTTTTATTTTGTTGAAATTTGCAGGATTCGATAAGGATAAATAATCCCCAATAATTTCAATCCGAATTTTTTTGGACCAACGTTTTTGTAGTGTTTTTGGCGTATTCGAAAATTCAGCTACGTCTTTTAAGCTTCCATAAGTTACGGAGTCTTTTCCAGAAAAATCGAGCTTACTTTTTTCCACAAGTTCAATGGTTTCTTGCGCTCGTTTTAGTTGTGCTTCATACGATTTTGTGAACTCTTTTATAAAATCACAGTCGCCATTTACTAAATAATCGTCCAGTTTTGTTTTAAAAGTTTCTAAGGCTTTTATATCTGCTTTTGAATATAGCATTCGTTTTTGATCCAATCGTTTAAACATCGTATTGAAAACATACGTAGAAAAGTCATCGTCAATCGTTTTGGGTTGGTAATGATTCTTTTCCAACATCGATAAAACCAACGAAGATTTTTGACAAAAAGTCGTGTCGGTTTGCGCGTACGTTGATGCAATTAGACAAAGAAATATAAAGCGAATAATAGTTTGCATGAATGCGAATAAAAAAGTTGTAGTCTATAAGGTAACGAATTTAATAATTCTTTTTAGTTTTAGGTAAGAATGTGTTTAAAAAGCGTTGAATTTATGGTGTATTTTTCCCAGAAATAAAATCCAACGTTTCCTGATTGGTGGTTGCCAAATGTTTAGGAAGCTTATTGTCTTTGGGTAAAACAGCTAAAAAACGATCAAAATTAGACGTGTATACATTTTTGAACAATGGTTTTTCAAAATTCATACTTTTCAGAATTTCTGTGAAAAATTCATCGTGATGTATCAAATCTTCCGAGCCTAAATGGAAGATACCGTTTTTTCGTCTATTGATGATGTAATGGATTTGTTGCGTGATTTTTTTATCAGAAATCGTATTCATGACTAAGTTTGGAAAGACTTCAATCGGTACTTTTTCTTTCAAACATTGCTTTATTTCCATGATTCTTGGCGAATTGTTCCCAAAAACCATCGGTAATCGAATGATTGCGTATTTTTTTTGCGGCAAACGCATCAACATATTTTCAATCCGAATCTTCAATTTACCATAAATACTTTCCGAAAGTGTTTTGTCGTATTCATACGAAGGATAACTGCTATATGCGTCAAAAACATTCGCAGAAGACAAGAAAATGAGCTTACACGGTTTTGTTTTTATATATTCTGTGAGGAAAATATGTGCGTCAATTTGTGCGGTAAAATCGCCCCGTAACGCAGAAATAATAATTGTAGGTTGTACTTGTAGCACAACTTCATCAATTCCGTCATAATCTAAGTCGTACCGTATAAAATGTGCATTTTTGGCGAACGATTTATTGCTGTAAAACGTCCCGTAAACGTCAAAATAGGAGCAAAGTTCTTTATATAGTGCATTGCCTATAAATCCACTCGCTCCTAATATTAAAATTCTATTCAAAAGATGTTTTTCTATTTCTTGTAAAAAGGAAGTTTTACCACTTTCGCAGGAATCCTATTTTTACGAATTTGAATGTAAATGATGCTATCAGGCTTTGTAAATATCGTAGAAACATACCCCATTCCGATTCCGACTTTCAATGAAGGCGACATCGTTCCAGAAGTTACATTTCCAATTTTGTTTCCGTTGCTGTCTACAATATCATATCCTTGTCTTGGAATGCCGCGTTCTTGCATTTGAAAAGCAACTAAACTTCGTTCAACACCAGTTCTTTTTTGCGCTTCAATAAACTCACGATTTATAAAGTTTTTCGTGAATTTCGTAATCCAACCCAAACCAGTTTCAATCGGAGAAGTGGTATCGTCAATATCATTTCCATACAAACAGTACCCCATTTCTAAACGAAGTGTATCTCTTGCTGCCAAACCGATCGGCTTGATTCCGAAGTCTGCACCAGCTTCTAAAACTTTGTTCCAAATATGAGCAACTTCATCATTTTTACAGTAAATTTCAAATCCGCCAGAACCGGTATAACCTGTTGCTGAAATAATCACATTTTCAATGCCTGCAAACGTATCAATCGTAAACGTGTAGTATTTCATATTGATTAAATCTACTTCCGTCAATGATTGCATAGATTCCGCAGCTTTCGGTCCTTGAATCGCTAATAACGAATATTCTTCAGATACATTTTCCATGATTGCTCCGACATCATTATGACTCGAAATCCAATTCCAATCTTTCTCAATATTAGAAGCATTTACGACCAAAATATACTTTTCGGCGTTCACTCTGTAGATAATTAAATCGTCTACAATTCCGCCATAACTATTTGGCATACAGCTATATTGTGCTTTTCCGTCGTATAACTTAGAAGTGTCGTTTGTGCCGATTTTTTGAATCAATTCTAAGGCATTTGGACCAAAAATTATAAACTCGCCCATGTGACTTACATCGAAAACACCCACACCATTTCGAACGGTTTCGTGTTCAATCGTTACACCTTCATATTGTACAGGCATGTTATAACCTGCAAACGGAACCATTTTTGCACCTAATGCTTTATGAATTTCTGAGAGCGCTGTATCTTTCATTTGTAGTTTTCTTAAATTGATTGCGAATTTATGAAAAATAGGATTAAAAAAATGATGATTTTCTAATAAAAGATTTTAGATCGCTACGCTTTTTGAGTCAAGAATAAAGACAAGATGCTAACGAATGAGAATTCCGTGTAAGTAATCACACTATAATTGCCAAACCTACTAAAATTAATCTCAGTCACATCGAGCGAAGTTGAGATGTTTTTTTACAAAGTTGCTATCGAATAATGCCTTAAATGAAATTTGAAGTAATTCAGATATTTTCAAATCAACACATTCATAGATTATTCCATCAAAAATTGCTTCAACCCTTCATAATCCGTAATAAAATGTGCTTTTTTCGCTTTGTGCATAATTTCTTGAATCTGCTCAGGAATATCTATTTTACGACTCAAGGTCGATTCTACTGTGGGTAAAAATTTGACAGGATGTGCGGTTTCTAGAAAGATTCCATAAGCATCTTTCAATTCGTGATTTTTTAAGCCTAAATAGCCAACAGCGCCATGCGGATCTGCGATATAATTTGTTTCATCATACAACTTTTTCATTGCGATTTTTGTTTCCGAATCGGTAAAACTATATGATGAAAAGTGCTTTTTAATAGTTTCTAAATCATTTCCATACAATTCTTGAATCCGAATGAAATTACTCGGATTTCCAACATCCATGGCGTTTGAAATGGTTGCAATTGATTTTTTCGGCGTATAATTTCCGCTTTCTAAATAGTTTGAAACCGTATCGTTTACATTCGTGGCTGCGATAAAATGTTGAATGGGTAAACCTAGTTTTTGTGCCATAATTCCTGCGCAAATATTTCCAAAGTTTCCACTCGGAACAGAAAACACGAGTTTTTTATGTTGTTGATGCATGGCTTTGTACGCAAAGAAAAAGTAGAACATTTGCGGCAACCAACGCGCAATATTGATGGAATTTGCGGAGGTTAAGGTACGTTTAATTTCAGTATCTAAAAAAGCCGTTTTGACCATTTCTTGACAATCGTCAAAAACGCCATCGACTTCCAACGCAGTAATATTTTGACCTAAAGTAGTCAATTGTTTTTCTTGAATTTCGCTGACTTTTCCACTTGGATATAGAATGACAACATCGACACCTTTTACACCTAAAAAACCGTTAGCAACGGCACCGCCAGTATCACCAGAAGTCGCAACTAAAACCGTCACGCTTTCGTCTTTATCACGATTAAAATAGCCCAAACAACGCGCCATAAATCGTGCGCCAACATCTTTAAATGCCATCGTTGGTCCGTGAAAAAGTTCTAAGGTTCCAATATTTTCTTCAATCGGAACAATAGGAAAATCAAAACTCAAGGTTTCTGCAATAATTTCTTTTAAAATTGCTATTGGAATTTCATCACCCACAAATTGTTGAATGGCTTCAAAGGCAATTTCTTCGTGTGAATAGTTGCTAATGTTTTTGATAAATTCATTTGATAAAGGCGTAATGTTTTCTGGAAAATAGATGCCTCTATCGGGTGCTAATCCTTTAATAACTGCTTCTTCAAAAGAAACTTTTGGAGCTTTATGATGTAGACTGTAATAGTTCATTTTATTATTGTATTGAAAAATTCAAATATTAAAAGATTCAAAAATTCAGAATTGTGAATTCAGAATTAAATAATTCGACAACCTTCCACATTTACTTTTGAAACATGAATGTCATAGTCGATGTTGAGTATTTTATAGGTTTCTGCCATGGTTTTTGCCACTTTTTCTGCCATTTCTTTGCCTTTGCTTAACGCGAAAATAGATGGTCCAGAACCTGAAATTCCTGCGCCTAATGCGCCACAAGCGATGGCGTTTTCTTTGACTTCTTTGAATCCTGGAATCAAGATTGCGCGCAACGGTTCTACAATTTCGTCATGTAATGATCTGCTGATTAATTCGTAATCAGATGTGTACAATCCGCTGATGAGTCCGCCTAAATTTCCAATTTGAATGATGGATTTTTTTAATGAAATCGTTTGTTTTAATACCGATCGTGAATCGGAGGTTTTGACTTCAATTTGCGGATGAATGACCGTTGCGTACAATTCGCTCGGTGTTGGAATTTTGATTAAATCCAACGGTTGATAGCTTCGCACTAAGGTGAATCCGCCCAAAAGGGCAGGAGCTACATTGTCCGCATGTGCCGTTCCGCTAGCCAATTTTTCTCCTTCCATGGCAAAAGGCACGAGTTCTTTCATCGAAAACGGTCTGCCAAGCAATTCATTCATCGCAAAAACAGTTCCTGCCGAACTTGCCGCACTGCTGCCAATTCCGCTTCCAGCTTTGATATTTTTATAGATTTCAATTTCAAAACCGTGATCGAGATTTAGTTTTTCTAACATTGCCAATCCAGCAACACCAGCCACATTTTTCTCGGTTTCCATTGGTAAATCTTGCCCGACAAGTTTGATGATTTTAATTCCTTTTTCAGCCGTTTTCCGAATTACCATTTCGTCACCAACCGTATCTAAACAGAGTCCGAGTACATCGAATCCGCAAGATACATTTGCAATCGTTGCTGGTGCGAATATTTTTAGTTCGTTCATTTTTTATTTTTTAGCTTTTGGCTGTTAGCCTTTTGCTTCTAGCTTTTTATTTTTATTTAAAAGTACTTCTCGATACTAATTTGCCCATTTCGACTGAACTCAATGTGACAAATTCACTCGAACCGACGATTTAGAATCATTTTAATGGTTACATTTTCAAATTGTCAAATTGATTCATTGATAATTAAAACTTCCCAATTCTGATGACGTCGGCAAAAATACCAGATGCGGTAACTTCTGCGCCAGCGCCAGCACCTTTGATTTGTAACGGCTGTATTTTATAGCGATCTGTGAAAAATAACACAATATTATCGCTTCCTTCTAAATTGTAAAACGGATGATCTGATGGGATATGTTGTAAGCCAACTTTCGCCTTTCCATCTTCAAAGGTCGCCACATATTTTAAACGACAGTTTTTGTCATTCGCTTTTTTGTAAATTTCTTGAAAATGTGCTTCATATTCCGTTAATGAGGCATAAAAATCTTCATTATTGTCTGTGGCTAATGTTTTTTCTGGAAGAAACGAGTCATTTACGATATCTTCTAATTCCATTTCATAACCACTTTCACGGGCTAAAATTAGGATTTTCCGAGCTACATCAATTCCGCTTAAATCAATTTTTGGATCGGGTTCTGTATAGCCTTCTTTTTGTGCTTCCATCACAATATCATGAAAGGTATTTTGATTACTGAAATTATTGAAAACAAAATTTAAACTTCCCGAAAGTACCGCTTGAATTTTATGAACTCTATCGCCCGAAGCAATTAAATTTTTGAGCGTATCAATAATCGGCAATCCTGCGCCAACATTGGTTTCAAATAGAAATGGCGCATTGTATTTTTGTGAAACTCTTTTGAGTGTTTGATAGTTTTCATATTCAGAAGCGCAAGCAATTTTGTTACAAGTCACCACCGAAATATTGTTACGCAAATAATGCTCATATACTTCAGAAACTTTTTGATTTGCCGTGATATCAATGAAGATACTGTTGCGCAAATTGAGCGATTTTATGGTTTCGTGAAATCCTTCGAGATTTGCTTTTACACCTTCGGCTAAACTGTTTTTCCAGTTGTTTAAATCGATTCCTTCTTCTTCAAAATGCATTGTTCTCGAATTGGAGATTCCTATCACTCTGATATTTAGTTTTAGTTGCTCCACTAAGTATTCTTGTTGTTGATTGATTTGTGATAAGAAGCGTTCACCTACATTTCCAACACCGGTGACAAATAAGTTGAGCTGTTTTCTTTTTTCTTCAAAGAATTCTTCGTGCAAGGCATTTAATGCTTTTTTAGCATCATCACTATTGATGACAGCCGAAATGTTTTTTTCAGAAGCTCCTTGTGCAATAGCTCTAATATTTACATTGTTTTTTCCGAGCATGCTAAACATTTTTCCACTCAATCCTTGATGGTTTTTCATGTTTTCACCTACTAACGCAATGATGGATAATTGCTGTTCCACCAAAATAGGATCTACTTTTTTAGAGGCAATTTCGTATGCAAATGTTTCATCTAGCGCAATTTTTGCTTTGGACGCTTCTTTGTCATTGATTCCGATACAGATGGAATGTTCTGAAGAAGCTTGCGTAATGAGAATGATGTTTATTTTTTGTGTTAATAAGGTTTCAAATAATCGTTTTGAGAATCCTGGAATTCCAATCATTCCGCTTCCTTCTAAAGTTAGAAGTGAAATATTTTCGATGTAACTGATTCCTTTGACCGCTTGCTGTTTTCCGTTAGGATTTTTTGTGATGCGCGTTCCTTCTTGTTCAGGCGCAAATGTATTTTTTATTAGAATTGGAATTTCTTTGTGTAATACAGGTTGAATGGTTGGCGGATAGATCACTTTTGCACCAAAGTGCGATAATTCCATCGCTTCTTGATAGGATATGTGTGGAATCGGCGTTGCTTGCTTTACAATGCGCGGATTTGCCGTGTACATTCCGCTGACATCTGTCCAAATTTGTAATTCTTTCGCATGAACTGCGGCGGCAATGATTGCTGCTGTATAATCTGATCCACCACGTCCAAGAGTCGTCGTTTCGCCGTTTTGGGTTGCTGCAATAAATCCAGGTAGGATGACAATTTGCTTTTCGTTTTTTTCAAAATATGCATGACAATTTTTACGTGTCAATTTCATATCTACTTGAGCATTTTCATAGCTTTCTGAAGTGATGATTAACTCGCGACTATCTTTTAGGACACTATCGAGTTTATGAACTTTCATGACTTCTGAAATGATATAGGAAGACAATAATTCACCAAAACTAGCAATGGTAGCCAATGTTTTCGGAGTTAATTCGCGTAGTAAAAAACAACCTTCATACAGCGTTTCTAGATAATTTAGTAAGCGTTTTGTGTGACTAATCACAGCACTTTGATCTGTGACAGGAATTAAGTCTTTAACTACTTGCATGTGTCTATTTTCAATTTCTTGCAAGAGTTCTCTAAAATATTCGTCTTTTACAGCGGCAAGTTCGGCAGTTTTTAATAACATATTTGTGGTGTTTCCAAACGCAGAAACTACTACAGCTATTTTTTCGTTTTGAGAAGCTTTTGAAATAATATTAATTACTAAGCTTATATTTTGTGCATTACCGACAGAAGTACCGCCAAATTTGAGTACGTACATGAGAATTATTTTGAATGATTAGTTGTAAGTTTTTTTAAATGTTTATTTATTTTGAGGTTCTTTTTTTAATTAAAAATCCTGTGATGACTACACCTGCTAATAGATAGAGTAATTTTTTATCTGTGACGGCTTCCATCCAGTTTTTATCAAAAGCAATCATGTTAATGCAAGTTGCTATAAAATACCCAACTAAGATTCCGAGTGATATTTTAAAGTTTTTGTTTTTGTTTGACATTAAGTTAGGATTGAATGAAATAAACGAACACCGATTGGTTATATATAGCTAGACCCCAAAAGGGGTAATCGTAGCAATGGTTACAGTTGTATAGAAAACTGCAATGCTATTTGAGAAAGTTAAAATGTTAGCTACTAAACACATGTTTTATAGGATGATGTTATTCAAATGTATTACTTTTATGTCCATAAACAAATTATATATTTATTTTTCACGGATGCGTAGTGAAATTCCCTTTTTTTTAAAAATGCACTAAAAAAGCATAGCGAAATGTAAAGAATTTCATTAAATATGTAATACTTAGCAAAAAACATCGGATACATGAAGATATATTCAGCAGATCAAATTTACGAAGCAATCAGTACAACGATCGAAAAAAATCAAATTACATTCAATGAGTTGATGGAATTTGCAGGAACTCAAATTTTTGATTGGTTTCATTTGCGCATGCAAGGTGCACAAGTGCCTATTCATGTGTTTTGTGGTATTGGAAATAATGGCGGTTGTGGTTTGGTGTTGGGAAGACAATTGTTACAGCACGGTTATAATGTACATATCTATATTGTAAATTTTAGTGATAAACGTACCAAAGATTTTTTAGTCAATTACGATCGAATTAAAGAGTTTAAAGTATGGCCAAAATTATTGAGTTCAGGAGAAGATTTTCCTGAAATGAAGCGTGAAGATATCGTAGTAGATGCTATTTTTGGAATTGGTTTGAACCGAGCAACATCAGCTTGGGTAAAGAATTTAATTAAACACATTAATGCTTCTGAAGCGTATGTAGTTTCGTTAGATGTTCCTTCTGGATTATATCCAAATAAAGCACCCGAAGATAAAGAAGCGGTGATCGAAAGTAATTACACTTTAACGTTTCAAGCGCCAAAATTGAGTTTCTTTTTACCAGAAACAGGGATTTATATGCAACAATGGGAAGCGTTGGATGTTGGACTTGATCCAGCATATTTACTCGCAACCGATACCGAAGTTCAATTGATTGACACGTTTGAAGTTTTACCATTATATATTCCAAGAGAGAAATATGCGCACAAAGGAACCTACGGACATAGTTTGATTATCGGTGGAAGTTTCGGGAAAATGGGCGCTGTCACGTTGGCAAGTTCGGCATGTTTACGTGTTGGAACAGGATTAATTACGGCATATATTCCTCAATGTGGTTATACTATTTTACAAACGTCTTTACCAGAAGCCATGGTCATTTGTGATGAAAGTGAAAAAAATATTTCTAAGATTACTTATACAATTGAACCAAAAGTGATTGGAATTGGCGTAGGAATGGGTATTGACGAAGTAACCGTAAAAGCGTTGAAAGCATTTTTGAAAACAAACAAAACTCCTTTGGTTATTGATGCGGATGCCTTAAACATTTTGTCAGCGCATCAAACAGCATTGAAATTAATTCCTGCGAAATCTATTTTGACGCCACATCCAAAAGAGCTAGAACGTTTGATAGGAGCGTGGTCAGATGATTTTGATAAGTTAGAAAAAACAAAAGCATTCACTAAGAAATATGATGTGATTGTCATTATAAAAGGCGCGAATACCATTACTGTTTATGACGATCATTTGTATATTAACAATACAGGAAATCCGGGAATGGCAACTGCGGGAAGCGGCGATGTGTTGACAGGAATGCTCACCGGGTTGATTTCACAAGGATATGATGCATTGAAAACCGCCATTTTTGGCGTGTATTTACATGGAAAAGCGGGCGATATTGCATTGGCTAGTTTTGGCTATCAAGCATTAACGGCAAGTGATATTGTAGATCATATTGGGGATGCGTATTTGGATTTGTTTAAAAAACCAGAAGAGCCAGCGGAAGCTGAAGAATAAGAAATAAAAAAATCGCTTTGAAGATATTTTCAAAGCGATTTTTTTATATGGTAATGAATTGAAAAATTATATTTTTAATTCATTAAATAGTTCAATCAATTTTGGATTTGACGGTCTTGGAGCATCTGCATTTACTATGTTTCCATTTGGGTCTATTAGAATGAATCTAGGAATGCCTTCAATTGCGTAATCTGTTACAAATTTAGATTTCCAAGCATCGTCTGCAATTACTTGAATTCCGCCTAATTCTTTATCATTTACCATTTTTTTCCATGTTTCATAAGCTTTAGGTGTGTCAATAGAAATAGAAACAAATTCTATGTTTTTGTTATGATATTGAGATTCTACTTTTTTCAAGGATGGAATTTCTGCAAGACATGGTCCGCACCAAGTTGCCCAAACATCGATATACACATATTTTCCTTTTAGGTCGTCTAACTTAGTTGTTCCTCCTTTATGGTTTTCATAATCAAACTTTGGAGATTCTTTTCCAGTAACCAAATTTTTAACTTTGTTATATTTTTCTGAAACTTCTTTCTTTAATTCTTCTTTGTTTGAGATTGCTTGTATTGTATGGTAGATTTTTTCAGAATTTTCGTTTGATGGTGAAATTCCATAAGCAAGTTCTCTAGCAAGATCGTTTTTAATATTCTGAGATTTTAATCCTTTGATGAGATCAACACTTTCTATCATTAATGAATCTTTGTACACTTTATCCATGTAATGACCAGTGACAAGTTCTTTGTACGAGTCAAAATTCTTGTAATCTTCTGTATTATCATAATCAACGTTCTCTAAATCAGCCAATAATTCTTTAGATGGTTCAAAATTCTCTTTTTTAGCATAATATGGATGGTATGAAGGATATCTGGAAAGATTTGCTAAATACTCATAGTTGATATTTTTCTTTTCCTTTTCAATAAAATCAGCCGCTAAACCTTTTGCATTGCTCAGTGTTTCTTCTGCTTTGGTTTTCATTTCGCTAATTGTTTTCAAAAAATCAGCTTCTTCCGCAGCATATACTTCTTGAAAATTAAAGTTTTCATTTGCTAAGAATTTAGCCGCTAAATAATTGTTGTTTTCAGCTCCTTTTCCTTCATACGAAATAGTTTCGTCAAACTTTTTGCTATCCAAAGACATTTTTAAATTATCACCAGGAGAAACAAAGAAAGATGTACGTTCTCTTCCATGACTGAACGAATAATATCCTTTGTCCACAACTAGTGTGTCTGCAAATGTTCCATCTTCTTTGAGTTTAATTTCTTTTTTAAATTCATTTCCATATACAACAACCTTATCTCCTTGAGGATTTTCAATTTTTCCTGAGAATAAAACATATTCTATTTCTGGCTCATTTTTACAAGAGAAGATTGCTAATACAGCAACCAATAGCACTAATTTTTTCATTTTCCGTAAGTTTAGTAATTAGATTTTTAAATCATCAAACATTTTAATCAATTTCGGATCGGATGGTCTTGGTGCATCTGGACTTACCACGCCGCCATTAGGATCGATCAAGATAAATCTTGGAATTCCACTAACCATATATTCATTAGCAAATGTTTGATCGCCTCCATAATGTAGTTGAATACCGCCTAACTCTTTTTCTGTGACCATTTTTTGCCAAGCCTCTTTGTTTTTATCTACGGAGATACTTACAAAAACAATGTTTTTATCATGATAAGAAGCTTCTATTTTTTTCAATGAAGGAATTTCTTTAATACACGGACCACACCAAGTTGCCCAAAGATCAATGTATACATATTTTCCTTTTAAATCTGCCAAAGAAGTTTTTCCGCCTTTGTGATTATCGTAATCAAATGTTGGTGAAGGCGTTCCTTTTGGAAATTTTCTTTTGATTGCACTTATTTCGCCGATATATCCTTTGTAAAAATTGATCATTGGCTCAACATCTTTTAAGGAATTGCTAATTAAAGTACTATCAACCTCTTTTTGAGAGTTAAAAAAGCTTGTCAATTCATTTTTAATTTCGTCCATTCTTTTTTCAAATCCTAAAGAATCTAAACTGCTCAATATATCAACATCTAGCATTTCTTCAGATTTACGTCTGCTTTCTGCAAGGAAATTACTGTGTACAGCACCTTTTCCCGTAAACTGTACCGTTTTGTAAAAACTTTCAGTATTTAAAGTAAGGTTGATATCAAAATCATTTTTTAGATAAATGCTTGTTCCTTCTTTTCCATCATATAAACTATATACGCCAGGTTCAACTTTTAAGGTATCTTTAAATGAACCATCTTCATTCACTTTAATCGTTTTTGAGAAAGTTCTATTCGCAATGACGAGTGAGTCACTATTTTTGTTTTCAATTTTTCCAGAAAGCGTCACATAATCCTTTGGAACTTCAGGTTCATTTTTACATGAGAAGATTGCTAATACAGCAATCAATAGCACTAATTTTTTCATTTTTGCATGGTTTATTTGCTCAAATTTAAAGGTTTCTTTTTTTAATCGATAAATTATTAACAATTATTTGGTTAATACAGATTGAATTTTGACTTTTGAAGTAAATTTGACAACAATACCATGACGCACGAAATAAGTTCACAAATCCTAGCTATTACAGATATTCAAGAGTTACTACATTCAAATGTAAAACTCGTATTGTCGGAAGAAGCTACGGCTAAAATTATTGCTTGCCGTGAATATTTAGCACAACGATTGAAAGATCAAAAAGAGCCTATTTATGGCATTAACACAGGATTTGGTTCGTTGTGTAATGTGAAAATTTCGGGTGAACATTTGTCTAAATTACAAGAAAATTTAGTGATGTCTCACGCCTGCGGAACGGGCGATCGTGTTCCGCAAGCAATTATAAAGTTGATGTTATTCCTCAAAATACAATCATTAAGTTACGGACATTCAGGTGTGCAATTGGCAACTGTACAGCGTTTGATTGATTTTTATAATCATGATATCTTACCCGTAGTTTACGAGCAAGGTTCGCTAGGCGCATCGGGAGATTTGGCGCCTTTGGCACATTTGTCATTACCATTATTAGGAAAAGGAAGTGTATATTATAACGGAAAAGAAGTTCCGTCTGCGGAAGTTTTAACAGCGTTACATTGGGAACCTATTGAACTGAAAGCAAAAGAAGGATTGGCGTTGTTGAATGGAACACAATTTATGAGTGCGTATGGAGTTCATACGTTATTGAAAGCCTATAAGTTATCATATTTTGCAGATTTTTTCGCGGCTATTTCGCTTGAAGCTTTTGATGGACGATTGGAACCGTTTAATGATTTAATTCACTTAATTCGACCACATAATGGACAATTGAAAACTGCCAAAAGAATTCAAGAGTTTGTAGAAGGCAGCCAATTAATTTCGCAAGAAAAGAAACATGTACAAGATCCGTATTCTTTTCGATGTGTGCCGCAAGTACATGGCGCAACGAAAGATACATTGGCATTTATCAAAAAAACAATTGAAACTGAGATCAATTCGGTGACGGATAATCCAAATATATTTATTGCTGAAGATGTGATTATTTCTGGTGGAAACTTTCACGGGCAACCGTTGGCGTTGGCGTTAGATTATTTGGCAATTGCAATGGCGGAATTAGGAAATATTTCTGAACGTAGAACCTTTCAATTGGTTTCTGGATTGAGAGATTTGCCTGCTTTTTTAGTGAATAACCCAGGATTGAATTCTGGTTTTATGATTCCACAATATACGGCGGCAAGTATTGTAAGTCAGAACAAACAGTATGCAACACCAGCAAGTATAGATTCTATTGTGTCATCAAACGGACAAGAAGATCATGTGAGTATGGGTGCCAATGCAGCAACAAAAGCACTAAAAGTAATTGATAATGTTGAACGCGTATTGGCAATTGAATTATTGAATGCTTCGCAAGCATTGGTATTTAGAGCGCCATTGAAAAGTTCGGAGTTTATAGAAACCTATTTACAAATGTATAGAGCAGAAGTTCCGTTTGTAGATGAAGATAGAGAATTGCATATTGCGATTCGTGATACGTTGTCATTTATGCAAAATATGAATATGGAAAACGAAGTGTTGTTTGATTAAAATTAAAGCTCTGCTGTTGCCCAAGAAATCGCTTCCGGAAGTGTTTCGAAGATATTCATAGGTTTGTTGAAAAAGTGTTTTTCAATTTTAATGTTATGATTATCAATGAATTTGGCTGAAACAATGGCAATTGCTTTTAAGTTTTTGATTTCAAATATTTTTAAATACATCATCGGATCTACAGCATACGAGTTTTTTCGAACAGTTATGTAGACAAAAGGATCTTTAGGAAAATGTGTTTTTGTAATCAGTAAAAGTTCTTCAACACTTTCGAGGTTTAATGTAATACCTTCATTTAATTGCGCAATCATATAGTTTTCATACACTTCAACTTCACCTATTTGTAAAGTATATTTTTTAATATATGAATTTCTATGTTCGTCTGTTATTTTCACTTTTTGCTCTTTTCAATAAAGGTAGTTCTTTTCTTCTGACGATCTTTAAAAAATAGATGAACTACACAAATACTGTGTTTTGAGTTTGTATTAAAAAAAAAAGAGATCATTTTTAGCATTGTGCAGTTGTATTAGTTGAATCACTGATATTGTTATTCTCTAAAGGAATCATTTAATCCAACCAATGTACTTCGGTATCAATTGTTGCGAACAATTTGTAACATCCATTGAAAAAGTTTCTTTCCAATTGTGTATTTAACGTGAGTTCGAGATAAGCCTTTAATGCTTCAAAAAACTATTCTCGATACATTTTTTTATCAAAAAATACTCGAATTGACGTTTTTTGAATTAGAATTACGTCAAATCGAGTAGTATCTGAAATCAAAATATATTTTGATTTCAACTACCTAGCGAAGCTATTCTGGAAGAATTTTGTATCGAGATTAAGTGATTCTCTTATGTCGAACTCATGTTATTTAAAAAAGAAAATCCTGCTTTTTTGAAAAACAGGATTTTACATATATTTGATGGTATATTTAATTAAGATTCAGTTGGCTTTTCTGCTTTTTCAATCTTAATTGTCAATTCGTCTTTATCTTCATCTAAGTCCATGAAAATTTTATCTCCATCATGAATTTTAGAAGTAATAATTTCCTCCGCAAGTGCATCTTCAACATACTTTTGAATAGCTCTATTTAGAGGTCTCGCTCCATATTCTCTGTCAAAACCTTTTTCAGCGATATAGTCTTTTGCTTTTTCGCTTAACAATAAGTCATATCCTAAACCTTCAATTCGTTGATATAATTTAGCGATTTCGATATCGATAATCTTGTGAATATGTTCACGTTCGAGCGGATTAAAGATGACTACATCATCAATTCTGTTTAAGAATTCAGGCGCAAATGCTTTTTTCAACGCGTTTTCAATCACACCTTTTGCATGATCGTCTGCTTGTGATTTTTGCGCATTTGTTCCAAAACCAACTCCAGCTCCAAAATCTTTCAATTTACGCGCACCAATATTTGATGTCATAATGATGATGGTATTTCTAAAATCGATTTTTCTGCCTAAACTATCTGTTAAATAGCCGTCATCCAGCACTTGTAACAACATATTAAATACATCAGGATGTGCTTTTTCAACTTCATCTAATAATACAACTGCGTACGGTTTTCTGCGAACTTTTTCTGTTAATTGTCCGCCTTCTTCATATCCAACATATCCTGGAGGCGCTCCAACCAAACGAGAAATTGCGAATTTTTCCATGTATTCACTCATGTCAATTCGGATCAATGTATCTTCAGAATCAAATAGCTCACGTGCTAACACCTTCGCTAATTGCGTTTTACCAACTCCTGTTTGACCTAAAAAGATAAATGATCCAATCGGCTTATTCGGATCTTTAAGTCCTGCACGATTACGCTGAATCGCTTTTACCACTTTTCCAACCGCTTCGTCTTGTCCAATAACTTTCCCTTTGATCAACTCTGGAAGTTGCGCTAGTTTGTTACTTTCTGTTTGTGCAATTCTATTCACAGGAATACCAGTCATCATTGAAACTACATCGGCAACATTATCTTCCGTTACCGTTTCTTTATGTTGTTTAGATTCTTCTTCCCATTTTTCTTGCGAAATGGCTAGTTCTTTCTCCAAACGTTTTTCGTCATCTCTCAGTTTTGCCGCTTCTTCATATTTCTGTTTTTTGACCACAGAATTTTTTAATTCACGCACTTCTTCTAATTGGCGTTCTAATTCGAGAATTTGTTTTGGAACTTCAATGTTGATGATGTGAACTCTTGAGCCAGCTTCGTCCAACGCATCGATCGCTTTGTCTGGTAAAAAACGATCTGACATGTATCTGTTTGTCAATGTTACACAAGCTTTTATGGCTTCTGGAGTATAACTTACATTGTGATGATCTTCATATTTATCTTTGATGTTTTCTAAGATTTCAATGGTTTCTTCAACAGAAGTTGGTTGAACCACTACTTTTTGAAAACGTCTTTCTAACGCACCATCTTTTTCAATATGTTGTCTGTACTCGTCCAATGTGGTCGCACCAATACATTGCAGTTCGCCTCTGGCTAAAGCTGGTTTAAACATGTTTGAAGCATCTAAACTTCCTGTAGCACCACCGGCACCAACAATCGTGTGAATTTCATCAATAAAAAGAATAATATCATCATTCTTTTCTAGTTCATTCATCACGGCTTTCATGCGTTCTTCAAACTGTCCACGGTATTTTGTTCCGGCAACTAAACTTGCCAAATCGAGCGTTACCACTCTTTTATTGAATAAAATACGTGATACTTTTCGCTTCACAATTCTGTTCGCTAAACCTTCTGCAATGGCAGATTTACCAACACCAGGTTCACCAATTAAAATTGGATTGTTCTTTTTACGTCTACTTAAAATTTGTGAAACACGTTCAATTTCTTTTTCTCGTCCTACTACGGGATCTAATTTTCCTTCTTCAGCCATGGCTGTCAGGTCTCTTCCAAAATTGTCTAAAACAGGTGTTTTAGATTTTTTGTTCACTTTGCCACCTGAATTAGAAGCTCCAAAAGGATTTTCTTTAGATGGTTCTTGCGATCCGCTATTATCATCAGAGTATGATTCTGAACGCGGTGTGTCTATATAATCGTCATCATTTGTTATCATATACTTGAATTGCTCTTTAACATTATCATAATCTACTTTCAACTTATTTAAAAGTTTCGTTGTAGGATCGTTTTCGTTTCGTAAAATGCACAGTAATAAATGTGCGGTATTGATAGAAGAACTTTGAAAAAGTTTTGCTTCTAAAAAAGTTGTTTTTAGGGCTCTTTCGGCTTGGCGAGTGAGGTGTAAGTTACGCTTTTCGTTTGGAGCTATGGCTACATTTGGGTTTGCGGGACTTAGAATCTCAACTTTACGACGCAAGTGTGTCAAATCGACATCGAGTGCGTTTAAAATATTGATAGCTTTGCCATTTCCATCTCTTAGAAGTCCTAGCATTAAATGTTCTGTGCCAATAAAATCATGGCCAAGACGCAATGCTTCTTCCTTACTATATGCTATTACATCTTTTACTCTTGGGGAGAAATTATCATCCATAAATCTTGTTTCCTTTCGACATTAAAATTAATACTTCCGAACTAATAATACAAAAATTGTTCCGCTATCGTAAGCTTATTAAAGCTAATAGACGAAAAAAAACAGCGAATTCAAAAATTATAATATTAAAATGTCAAAAAAACTTATCAAAAATTGTTAATAAAAAAACCTTAAAATGCTTCTTGAAATCGTCGCTCAATCCTAGTAAATGTTGTATATTGACCCGATTTGTAAAACTCAAAATATTAAAATATAAAATACATGGCAGAAGGAGAAAAATTAATCCCTATTAATATTGAAGATGAGATGAAGTCTGCTTACATCGATTATTCGATGTCAGTCATTGTGTCACGTGCGCTTCCGGATGTAAGAGATGGTATGAAGCCCGTACATCGTAGAGTATTATTTGGAATGCATGAACTCGGAGTTCGATCTGGTTCAGCGCATAAAAAATCTGCAAGAATTGTTGGAGAAGTATTAGGTAAGTATCACCCGCACGGAGATACTTCGGTATATGATGCAATGGTTCGTATGGCGCAAGAATGGAGTTTGCGCTATATGTTGGTAGACGGACAAGGTAACTTCGGATCTATCGATGGCGATAGTCCTGCAGCAATGCGTTATACGGAAGCAAGAATGCGTAAAATAGCCGATGATATGTTGGCTGATATTGATAAAGATACCGTAGATCATTCTCTGAATTTTGATGATACCTTAAAAGAACCAACAGTACTGCCTACAAGAGTTCCAGGATTGTTAATTAATGGAGCCTCAGGAATTGCAGTAGGTATGGCAACGAACATGCCGCCACACAATTTATCGGAAGTTATTGATGGAATTCACGCCTATATTGATAATCATGACATTGAAATTGACGAATTAATTCAACATGTAAAAGCACCCGATTTTCCAACTGGTGGAATTATCTATGGATATGATGGCGTTCGTGAAGCATTCAAAACGGGACGAGGAAAAGTTGTCATGCGCGGAAAAGCGATGATTGAAGAGGTTCAAGGGAGAGAATGTATCATTGTCACAGAAATTCCATATCAAGTTAACAAAGCAGATATGATTAAGAAAACTGCGGACTTGATTAATGAAAAAAAGATAGATGGTATTGCTTCAATTCGTGATGAATCGGATAGAAAAGGAATGCGTATTGTGTACATTTTAAAGCGCGACGCCATTCCAAATATTGTTTTAAATACACTATATAAATATACCGCATTACAATCTTCTTTCAGTGTCAATAATATTGCATTGGTAAAAGGACGTCCGCAATTATTGAATCTAAAAGAAATGATTCATCATTTTGTGGAACACCGACACGAAGTAGTGACGCGTAGAACAGAATACGAACTAAAGAAAGCTGAAGAACGTGCACATATTTTAGAAGGTTTAATCATCGCTTCTGATAATATTGATGAGGTGATTGCCATCATCAGAGGTTCGCAAAATGCAGAAGATGCTCGTAACAATTTAATTGAGCGTTTTCAATTGTCAGAATTGCAAGCCAAAGCGATTGTTGAAATGCGATTACGTCAATTAACAGGTCTGGAACAAGATAAGTTACGTGCTGAATATGACGAAATCATGAAGAGTATTGAAGATTACCGTGACATTTTGGCAAACAAGTCAAGAAGAATGGAAATCATCAAAGAAGAACTTGCTGTTATCAAAGAAAAATACGGAGACGAAAGACGTTCGGTAATTGAATATGCTGGCGGCGATGTAAGTATTGAAGATTTAATTCCGGATGAACAAGTGGTCATCACCATTTCGCACGCTGGTTACATCAAACGTACTTCATTAAACGAATACAAAACACAAAATAGAGGTGGTGTTGGACAAAAAGGAAGTGCAACACGAAACGAAGATTTCCTTGAGCATTTATTTGTCGGAACAAACCATCAATCCATGTTGTTCTTTACACAACAAGGAAAATGTTTCTGGATGCGAGTATATGAAATTCCAGAAGGAAGCAAAACGTCTAAAGGAAGAGCGATTCAGAACTTAATCAACATCGAAAAAGAAGATAAAGTAAAAGCATTCATCTGTACGCAAAGTTTAAAAGATGAAGAATACATCAACAGTCATTATGTAATCATGGCGACCAAAAAAGGGCAAGTTAAAAAAACACCTTTAGAGCAGTATTCGCGTCCGCGTACAAATGGTATCAATGCTATTACGATTAAAGAGGGCGATGAGTTGCTAGAAGCGAAATTAACCACTGGAAACAGTCAAGTAATGTTAGCTGTAAAATCAGGGAAAGCTATCCGATTTGAAGAAGAAAAAACACGTCCAATGGGAAGAAATGCTTCCGGAGTTCGTGGAATTACACTTGCCAATGATAACGATGAAGTAGTTGGAATGATTGCTGTAAACGATATGGAAAGCAATATTTTGGTAGTTTCTGAAAAAGGATACGGAAAACGATCTAACTTGGAAGATTACCGAATTACCAATCGTGGTGGAAAAGGAGTAAAAACCATCTCCGTTACAGAAAAAACAGGAGGTTTGGTTGCCATTAAAAACGTTACTGACGAAGATGATTTAATGATTATCAACAAGTCAGGAATTGCAATTCGTATGTCCGTTTCAGATCTGAGAGTTATGGGACGCGCAACGCAAGGAGTTCGATTGATCAATATTAAAGGGAAAGATTCAATTGCTGCTGTTGCAAAAGTAATGCATGAAGACGAAGAAGACGTGGAAGACATTGAAAACACTGAGATTTCTGAAGATGGCACGGCTGTTGATAATACTAATGATAGTGACAACGAAGTACAAGAATAATTAACATTAACCCTCAATTATTAAACATTAGAAAAATGAAGAAGACAATTTCAATTTTCTCAGCCTTATTAATTACAGCCTTTTCATTTGGGCAAAAAAAAGAATTAAAAACGGCAGAGAAAGCATTAAAAAAAGGAAATACAGTAGAGGCAAAAGATATGCTCTCCAGTATTGAATCCATGATTGATGGAGCTGATGCAAAATACAAAGCTCAATATTATTATTTAAAAGGGCAAACGTACCAAGAACTTGCTGAAAAAGGAGTAGATGCGGATGCTTCTTTAAAAATTGCTGGCGATGCTTACAATCAGTTATTTGCTTTTGAAAAAGAGCAAAAAAGCTTTGAGTATACAAAAGATGCGCAGCCAAAGTTGCAAACAATGATCAGTAAAATAGTAGACAAAGCTATTGCTGCTCAAAATGCAAAAGACTACAAAAAGGCTTCGGAATTATTGTATCTAACGTATACATTACAGCCAGATAACAAAGATTTCTTATACTTTGCAGCTTCAAACTCAATATCTGAACAAGATTATGATACGGCTTTAAAGTATTATGAAGAATTAAAAGAAGCGAACTACACAGGTGTAAAAACTCAGTATTACGCAGTAAACGTTGCAGACGGTAAAAAAGAGTCATTTACAGATAAAACATTCCGAGATTTATCTGTAAAAGCGAAAACGCATTCAAATCCAACGATGGAAAAGACGGCATCCAGATTGCCAGAAATTGTAAAAAATATCTCTTGGATTTACACAAATCACATTGGCGACAATGAAAAAGCATTAAATGCTGTTGAAGAAGCAATTGCGATCAACCCAGATGATCCATCATTATTATTGACAAAAGGAAATATCTACTACAAAATGGGAGATACGGCTAAGTTCAAAGAAATCATGAAAGAAATCATCACGAAAAACCCAAATGATGTAGATTCATACTACAACATTGGTGTAATTAGTGCTGAAAATGGAGATATTGAAGAAGCAAGAGCCGCCTACATTAAGGTATTAAAATTAGATCCTGGCTATATCAATGCAGGAGTTAACTTATCTAAAACCTACCTAGACGAAGCTTCTGATGTAGTTGAAAAAATGAACAAGCTAGGAAATTCTTCTGCTGATAACAAAAAATTTGAAGAACTTCAAGCGCAACAAATTGCATTATACCGAAAATCATTAAAAGTATTAGAAGGAATTGCCGAAAATGCTCCTAATGAAATTACGATTTTAAAACAATTAAAAGGATTATACTCTTTCCTTGGAGAAGACGAAAAGTTCAAGAAAGTGAAAGCTAAATTAGCAGAGCTAGAAGGACAATAATTCCTTAAACATACAAATAGTAAAAAACCTCGTTGCATTATGTAACGAGGTTTTTTTATAGTTGAACTTGATAAAAAACAAGTTTATTAAATTACTTTCTTAATTACGCGAAGTCGGTGTGTATGTCGTTGTGTTTCTATATTAAAAATTCCTGAATGATCAATGCGATCAATGCGAACTTTTCCGTGGGCGTGAATAATATAATTATCTTCCATAATAATTCCGACATGAATAATGCGTCCTTCTTCATTATCAAAAAACGCCAAATCACCAGGTTCACTTTCTTCAATAAAACTTAATGCTTCGCCTTGTGTCGCTTGTTGTGAAGCATCACGCAATAACTTGTACCCATTCAATTTATACACCATTTGGGTAAACCCAGAACAATCAATCCCGAAAGGTGTTTTTCCACCCCATAAATACGGCGCACCCAAATACATATAGGAAGTTTTAATGATATTTTCTTTTGGAAAAACAGTATTCACGGTATTTCCATCATGTTGATGTTTCAAAAGTGATAACGAATTTAAAACTGAACCAACAGGAATTGGCATCAAATGTGAATCATCGGTAATAAACTCTACCAAATCGGATGAAAGAATCAGCTTTTGTTGGTCATTTGCTCTGTAAATATCTTCCGTAATTTCTAAATACTGTTTATTATCAACCCAGCCTTCATACTTATCAAAAGCGATGCGAATCTTACTCCATTTCTTGCGTTGTTCCAGTACTTTAAAATGTTCTCCATACAACACTTGTGATACAAGTTCGCTTGTATCACTTGGTTCAGCACGAAGCGGAACAATACTCAAATTGCAAATTCCGTATTGCATGTATTAAATTCGGGTGATTTTTAAAATTGAAAAAAATTAAGCTCTTTCTAGCACTAAAGCAGAAGCGCCGCCGCCGCCATTACAAATAGCCGCCGCTCCAAGTTTAGCATTATTTTGTTCTAAAACATTTAGTAAAGTGATCAAAATACGAACTCCTGAACAACCTAATGGATGTCCTAAAGAAACCGCGCCACCATTTACATTTACGTTTTTATCAGTTAAACCAAGAATCTTCATATTGGCTAATCCAACCACAGAAAATGCTTCGTTAAACTCAAAATACTCAATATCTTCAATACTTAAATTTGCTTTTGCTAATGCTTTCGGAAGTGCTATTGCGGGTGCTGTTGTAAACCATTTTGGCTCGTGAGCCGCATCTGCATAACTTTTTATAGTTGCTAAAGGTTTTAACCCTAATTCAGCTGCTTTTTCCGCACTCATTAACACCATTGCACCAGCACCATCATTAATGGTAGAAGCATTTGCCGCAGTGACAGTTCCGTCTTTTGTAAATGCAGGACGCAATGAAGAAATTTTGTCCATCTTTACGTTTTTATACTCTTCGTCTTCACTCACAATTACAGGTTCTCCGCGTCGTTGTGGAACTTCTACCGGAACGACTTCATTGGCAAACTTTCCTTCCGCCCACGCTTTCGCAGAACGCTCGTAGGATTGAATTGCAAACGCATCTTGATCTTCTCTTGAAAACTTATATTCAGTGGCACACGCATCTGCGCAAACGCCCATGGCTACATTATCATACACATCTACCAAACCATCTTTTTGCATTCCATCTTCCATTTGCGCTGGACCAAATTTAGTACCAGTTCTTGCGTGGTAATAATGTGGAATTAAACTCATATTTTCCATTCCGCCAGCAACTACAACATCTGCATCGCCTAAGGCAATAGCTTGTGCAGCTTGCATAACAGCTTTCATACCGGAAGCGCACACTTTATTAATGGTTGTACATGGAACCGTATCTGGAATACCAGCAAAAATAGCAGCTTGTCGTGCAGGAGCTTGTCCAGTTCCAGCCTGAACTACATTTCCCATAATCACTTCTTGTACGTGTTCTGGTCCTAAATTTATCTGTGCCAAAGCACCTTTAATAGCTATTGCTCCTAACTTTGGAGCTGGTATAGTGGATAAAGCGCCTAAAAAACTTCCGATTGGAGTTCTTGCTGCAGCGACAATGACAACTTTTTTACTCATGATTTTTGCTTAATGTTTAATTGTTGCGAATTTAATTATTTTTTAGAAGATATCCGTACAAATTCTCAATTTAAGCGATAATAACACACGCTTAATTTTAGTATTTTTGAATATTAGCATATATTCGTTTCATGAAGAAGCTCATAACCAAATTATACAAAAACCAATCGTTCGTATATAAAGCCTTTTTATATGTCTTAACGACAATTTTGGTGGTATACCTTTTTCCGAAAGGCGGAAAATTTCAATATGAGTTTCAAAAAGGAAAACCTTGGCAATATGAAACCTTAGTAGCGCCTTTTGATTTTCCTATTGAGAAAAATTCTGATGATATAGAAGCTGAAAAAGCAAGAATCACCGCAAAGGCAAAAACATATTACACGTATGATACTCAAATTGCTGAACGTGTAAAAAAAGATTTTAGCAAAGCGTTTAATGAGCGTTTTTCAAAAGATAGTATTTTAGAAACACAGGCGTTTTCAAATTTGAAAACGAAATCGAACAGACTGCTTACCAATTTGTACCGAAATGGTGTGATTGCTACGGTTGACGAATCTAAAACAGATCAATTAGTTGTATTGATAAAAGATAATGTTTCGCAAGATGTAAGTTACAACAGCTTTGTAAAGCTAAATAATCTTCAAAAGTATGTTCAAGATTTTGCTGCACTCGAATTGCTGGAAGATTATGAAACACAGTTGTATAACCTCCTTTTTGAAGTCATAGAATCCAATGTTTCTGTAAATGCTGAAATGACAAATAGTGCGCTTTCGCAAGAATTAAATAGCATTGCGTACACACGCGGAAACATTCAAGAAGGGATTCGAATTATAGCCAAAGGAGAAGTGGTAGAAGGTGAAAAACTAGCCACTTTAAATTCACTCAAAAAAGAATATGAATCACAAGTTTGGAACGAATCTAATTACAATTGGATTGTATTCGGTTACATTATATTAGTCGCATTAGCCTTATTAATGCTCTTACTTTTCATTCGAAAATACCGCCCAGATATTTACGATAACAACAATAAAGTGACGTTTATCTTCATGAATATTGTGTTTATGATTGTGTTGACAACTTTGGTTGTAAAATACAATGCAAACTATGTTTATGTAGTGCCGTTGTGTATTTTGCCCTTAATCCTAAAAGCCTTTTTTGATGCACGATTGGGATTATTTGCACACGTGTTAACGGTTTTATTGCTCGGTTTTATCGTTCCAAATAGTTCAGAATACATTTTTTTACAAATCATCGCTGGAATTGTCACCATTTTGACGGTTTCCGAATTGTATAAAAGAGCGAATTTGTTTATTTCTGTCGGGCAAATCACATTGATTTACATTGTGGCGTATTTTGCATTTTACATCACACATGAAGGCGGCATTAAATTTTCAGAAGTATTTAGTAGAAACGAATTAGGACAAGTACATGTAACTTGGGTTTATTTCATGCAATTTATGTTGTGTGGATTGGCAACGTTGTTTGTACAGCCGTTAATTTATATTTATGAGAAGATTTTTGGACTCGTGTCTGACGTATCGTTGTTAGAACTTTCGGACACCAATTCCAAACTCTTGAAGCGACTCGCCAATGAAGCACCTGGAACGTTTCATCATTCGCTCCAAGTGGCAAATCTGGCGGAAGCCGCAGCCAGTGAAATAGGCGCAAATACGATGTTGGTCAGAGTAGGAGCGTTGTATCATGATATTGGAAAAATGAACAATCCGACGTTCTTCATAGAAAATCAGGCGACATCGGTAAATCCACATGATGAATTAGCGCCCGATGAAAGTGCCGCGATGATTATTGATCATGTGTTGGACGGCATTGAAATTGCAAAAAGTAATCAATTACCAGATAGAATTATTGACTTCATCCGGACACATCACGGAACTTCTACGGTATATTATTTTTATCAAAAAGCAAAAGAGTTGGATGAAGACGTTGCAATTGAAAAATTTCAATATCCTGGACCGATTCCATTTTCAAAAGAGACCGCTATATTAATGATGGCAGATTCGGTGGAAGCTGCTTCCAAAAGTTTAAAAGAACCGACATCACAAAAAATTGATCAGTTTGTAGAACGCATCATTGACAAGCAAATGGATGAATTGCAATTTATGAATGCTGACATTACTTTAAAAGAAATTGTAACCATCAAAAAAGTCCTTAAAAAGAAGCTAAATAACATCTATCATTTACGAATTGAATATCCAGAATAAAAGGTAGTTAATTGAAAACTAAAATATTGCAAAAAAAAGAAAAGGAAAAGAGGAAAAAAACACACAAATAGTTGCGTCATATAAAATGAACTGTTACATTTGCATCCGCAATTTAGCGATTGTGTAAGTTCTTAATTCATAAGAAATATTGGAGAGATGGCAGAGTGGTAATGCAGCAGCCTGCTAAGCTGTCAACCTTCGGGTTGCCTGGGTTCGAATCCCAGTCTCTCCGCTTTTTTTTGAATTATTTTTTTGTGGTTTTGATGGTAAAACATCTTAAAAACTACATATTGCTCAAGTATTTAGTTGTACAAATTCCCAATATTACTTTATGTAAAAGCACAATTAAATATTATTTTCGGGGTGTAGCGTAGCCCGGTTATCGCGCCGCGTTTGGGACGCGGAGGTCGCAGGTTCGAATCCTGCCACCCCGACGAAAATAGAGATTAAAAGAGCAATGGTCGCGTAGCTCAGTTGGATAGAGCATCTGCCTTCTAAGCAGACGGTCACAGGTTCGAATCCTGTCGCGATCACAAGAGCGGACAAATTAACAGTATTGTTTTTTTGTCCGCTTTTTTTGTTGCTCAAACGTATTGAAAGTGAACGTGTTAATTCAAATATTGAATTAGCTTTACTGGTTCGAACTACATCTTTTTT
>Ga0213866_10000221_pt1 | contig 47544 bp, 49 predicted proteins | sample PICome_11_FD_160079 | JGI IMG/M metagenome (GOLD analysis project Ga0213866, IMG submission 160079) | Coastal seawater microbial communities near Pivers Island, North Carolina, United States - PICO284 | ecosystem: Environmental > Aquatic > Marine > Coastal | place: USA: North Carolina...
GGCCCGGGGCGAGGGTCAAGGGGTCGGGGCGAAATCCCCAGGACAAGCCGGGAAACCCACCGGCAATCCCCAGGTCACTCGGGGTTCTCCACAGTTTCAACCACAGCAGGGGCCTCCGGGAGCTCGAAGTCGGCATAGCGGTCGGCGTGGCCGATCACGTCGTTCACGTAGGCGGTGGAGTTGTTGTAGCCGAAGTACGCCGCACGCAGCGCGGCGCGGGTGGTGAGGTTCCCCCCGAGTGCGCACAGGTAGCGGCCGGCGCTGTAGGCCGCGTCGTACATGTTCTGCGGGTCGGCTCGCCCGTCGCCGTCGCCATCGCGGCCCCGACGCAGCCAGGTCTCCGGGATGAACTGGAGCGGGCCGACGGCTCGGTCCCACTCGTCGTCGCCGTCGTAGACCCCGTCGTCGGTGTCGACGATGGCACGGACGCCGGGGCCTCCGTCGAGCGCGATCCCGATGATCGGGCGGTCGACGCGACCGTCGGCGCGGAGCGTGCGGCCGCCGTACCGGCCGTGACGGCTCTCGATCCGGGCGACGCCTGCGATCATCCACCACGAGAGATTGCAGCTCCCCATCGTCTCGGCCAGCAGTGCTTCGGCGTTGAGATACGCATCGAGCGCGGCGACCGACAGATCGGTGCCGGGAATCGTGGCACTCCAGCGAGCCGAACGGACGTCGTCGGCGGCTTCCCTGACGGCGGTGTCGAGCGCCTCCACGGAGGCTCGGCGTTCGCCGACCACCGTCCGGGTCGACCCGATCTCGGCGCCGAGTTCGACCGACCGGCCGAGCAGGGCGCGCTGGTCCGCGTCGGTGCGGGCCTGACGGTCGAGGAGGTCGTCGCGGGTGGAGACCTGGACCTCGTCGACACGCTGACCGAGCTCCTCGTCGCGGGCCAGATCGGTCGCGTCGGCCGGGTCGTCGAGGCCCGCGAGGGCATCACCGCCGAAGTTGACGAAGCGATCCACCGCGCGGGCGGCGAGGACCGCTTCGACCGCCTCGAGTCGTGCGGTCAGCCCCTCGATCTCTTCCACCACGTCGCGGAGCCGGGCGCCGACCTCGGTGGCTTCGGTCCGGAGCGCCGCCAACCGCGCTTCGGCGGTGGCCAGGTGCCGTGCGTTCTCGGCCTGCGCGAACAGGGCCTCGTCGAGACGGGCGACCGCTCGATCCCAACCCGCCCCTCGCAGTTCGAGCGCGGCAACCCGGACGTCCAGGCGATCGTCGGGCACGAGCAGCGCCATCGACGCCACCGCATCGTCGACCGACTCGCTCGCCGCCGCCCGGTCGGGCGAGTCCGGTCGAGTGGCGATCACGGTCGCGGCGACGGCGAGCAGGAGACCGAGTGAGACGGCGAGCCGGCCGCGGGAGCGGCACCGCCGGGTGCGAGGGGATCGGTTGTCGAACACGGGCATGACACCTCAGGGGCCCTTCAGCCCCGGGATCGCCCACGTGACCCGAGTCGTCACTCTACTCAGCAGCGCCCCGAACGGGGGGACAACGACCGCTCAGGCGCCGGGCCAGATCCCTCGCTGGCGCATGACGTCGCGAAGGACCTCGGTCTGATCGGTCATGATCCCATCGACGCCGAGGTCGAAGAGCCGGTGCATCTCCTCGGCGTCGTTCACGGTCCAGACGTGGACGTGTATGCCCCGTCCGTGCAGGTGTTCGACGAAACGCCTGGTCACGAGAGGCACGCCTCGCATCTTCACCGGCACCTGGGCCGCGTGGGACCAACCACTCCTCACCGGCAACCCGCGGCTCTCGGCCACGAACCTGGCCGTCTGCTTCGGCCCGGCACTGAACGCGAGGGCCTCGCCCACGCGACGACGGACCGCGGCGATACGACGGTCGCTGAACGAACCCACCATGACCCGGTCGACCGACCCCGTGCGGTGATCGTCTCGGCCAGCGGTTCGACCGCCGCCTCGTGTTTGGGATCGAGGTTGATACACACCTCGGGGAAGGCTTCGAAGAGTTCGTCGAGCCGCATGACGGGCTCGGTGCCGTCGACCCGGGCCCGGCGAACCTCGGCCCACGAGAGCTCCGAGATCAGTCCTTCGCGGTCGGTGACCCGATCGAGCCGTTCGTCGTGGAACGCGATGGCCACGCCGTCGGCCGTCACGTGGACGTCGGTCTCGATGTGGGTGTAGCCCAATCCGATCGCGTGCCGGAAGGCCCGCTCGGTGTTCTCCGGATGCACACTCGCGCCGCCCCTATGGGCGAAGGCGATCGGGTTCCCGGTGGACAGGTAGGGGTGGCTACTCGGCACGCGAGCAACTTAGTTGGCTACGGTCCCTCAGGTGACCGCTGCCGACCGCCTGACCGACCTGTTGGCGGGCGACGCGGAGATCCATCTCGACGAGTCGCTTCTCCTGCTGGCGGCGGCTCGGCCAGGTGCCCGCGACGACGTGAGCGCCGGACTCGCCGCACTCGACGACATCGCCGCCACGTGTCCCGAGCCCACGGTCGAGGCGATCCTCCAACACGTCTTCGTCCGGGAGGGCTTCAGCGGGGATCGTGACGACTACCACGATCCCCGCACCTCCTACCTCGATCAGGTGCTCCAACGGCGTCGGGGCATGCCCATCACCCTCGCAGTCGTGCTCGTCGAGGTCGGCCGACGACTCGGCGTCGAGCTGCGGGGCGTGGGGATGCCGGGCCACTTCCTCGTCCGGGAGCTCCACGACCCCGATGGGTTCATCGACCCGTACCACCAGGGGACGCGCATCTCGGCCAGCGCGTGCGAGGCCCGGTTCCGGTCGGTGCACGGCCCCGATGCGCCGTTTCACCGGGCCTATCTCGAACCGGTACCGACCCGGGCCATCGTGCAGCGGGTGCTCAACAATCTCACGGTGAGCTTCCGGTCCCGCAGCCCCCGCGACCTCGATTGGCTCCTGGACATCCGGGTGCAGCTTCCCGCCGGTCCGCCGGACCTCAGGGCCCTGGCCGAGCTGTGCGAGATGCGAGGCCGCTACGGCACGGCGGCGACGCTCCTGGAGCGTGCGGTGGCCCATGTGACCGACGATCCGACCGCCGAACGCGTGCGCGGCCGCGCCGCTCGGCTGCGAGCCCGCCTGAACTGATCCTGCGGCGAAAACGACACGGGAAGTGGCAAGGTGCGCGCGCCGCGCTGAACTAGCCTCGCATCCATGCACCGTCGAACGAAGATCGTCGCGACCATCGGACCTGCGTCGCAGGACGAGTCAGTCCTCCGGGAGATGATCCGCGCCGGCATGGACGTGGCCCGCATCGGACTCGCACACGGCACGATCGACGACGGTCTCGAACGCTTCCACCGGATCCGCAAGGTCGCCGCCGACGAAGGCCGCCGGGTCGGCATCCTGGTCGACCTGCCCGGCCCGAAGGTCCGCGCCGCGTCGTTCGGCGAAGACGGTGTCGACGTGCCCTCCGGGCACACCGTCGAGCTGCGGGTCGGCACCGACCGGTCCACGTCGTCCGTGGTCGAAGTCGACTACGAAGGGCTCGTCACCGACGTCCAGGTCGGCGACCGCCTGACCGTCGGTGATGGTGGCGCGGTGCTGGAGATCTCCGAGAAGACGAGCGAGAAGATGCTCGCCACGGTGGTCCACGGCAGCAAGCTCCGCGGCCGACCCGGCATCCACGTCCCGTCGGATCGCCTGCAGATCGCGACCCCGACCGACGAGGACTTCCTCGCCCTCGATGCGTTCGTCGACGTCGGAGTCGACATGGTCGCGATCAGCTTCGTCCGGTCGGCCCACGACATCCGCCGCGTCGGCACCGAGCCGCACCCGCGTGGACCGCTCGTCGTCGCCAAGATCGAAACCCGCGCCGCCGTCGACAACCTTCCCGGGATCATCGAGGCCGCCGGTGCGATCATGGTCGCCCGCGGCGACCTCGGCAACGAGTGCTCACTCGAGGACCTTCCCCACCTGCAGAAGCAGATCATCCGTGACTGCATCGCCGGCGGCCGCCCGGTGATCACCGCGACCCAGATGCTCGAATCCATGGTCACGAGCCCGGCCCCCACCCGGGCCGAGGCCTCCGACGTCGCCAATGCCGTCTTCGACGGGTCCTCGGCCGTGATGCTCTCGGGCGAGACGGCGATCGGCGCCGATCCCGTCAACGTGGTCCGCACCATGAGCCGCATCGCGCGCCGCGCCGACGAGGAAATGGACCACGAACAGTGGGCCCAGATGCTCGCCGAGTTCCGGATGACCGACGAGGAGGCCGGCGCCGCGTCGGTCACCGACGCGATGACCATGGCCACGTGGCGTGCCACCCAGGAGCTCGGGATCGAGCACGTGCTGTGCATCTCCGGATCGGGCTTCACCGTCCGTTCCATCGCCCGATTCCGGCCCGAGGCCCAGATCCTCGGCTTCTCGGCGAACGAAGCCACCGTGCAGCAGCTGAGCCTGAGCTGGGGCACGCTCCCCATGCTGATCGAACCCCGCGACAGCAACGAGGACATGGTCGCCGAGGCGATCCGCCACGCTCGGGCCGAGGGTCACATCCGTTCCGGCGAGACCGTCGCCGTACTGGCCGGCTCCGACAGCCGGAGCCGGTCGACCAACGTGTTGCGCATCGAACGGGTGCCCTAGGCGTCGACCTCGAGCGTGGTTCGGCATCCGACGTCGCCGTCGGCGAGGCGGACCCGCACGTCGTCGGGAAGCTGCTCCCACGGCACCGTGACCGTCTGGCCGTAGAGGGAGCACTCGCAGGTACGGGCACAGTCCTCCAGATCGGCGCGCTGTACCCACAGCGAGACGCCGACACCGGCGAGGACGGCGACCAGCACCAGCTTGAGGACCACCCGCTGGACGAATCGGACCACGACGTACATCAGGTAGAGCAACACGGCGATGACGACGAGGATGATCCAGGTCAGCAGTTCCGGGTCGAGCCATTCGGGCAGGGCGGCGACGAACACGGCAACGATCGTAGGGCCGCCGTCCGCCCGACCCTGGTCACCTCGGTAGGCTCGCCGGCATGACCGAAGTCAATCTGTACCGCGAGGGCCCGCCCGACACCGTGCTGGCCCCCGAGCCCGACGACGCCCTCGCGGCGCTCGACGCAGCCCTCGCCACCGACGACCGGGTCGCCGCGATCGGCGCAGTCTGCGCCCGCTGGCCCACGTTCCTCGCCGCCTGGGCCTCGCTCGGCGACTCCGTCGACGAGCCGGCGCTCGCCTATGCCGCCTACCGCACCGGCTACCACCGGGGGCTCGATCGTCTCCGGGCCAGCGGCTGGCGCGGGAGCGGCTACGTGCGCTGGCGCAACGAGACGAACCGAGGATTCCTGCGCGCCCTCGACGGGCTGCAGCGAATGGCCGCCGCGATCGGGGAGACCGACGAGGACGAGCGCTGCGCCCTGTTCCTGAAGCAACTCGACCCCGAGTGGCCGCCGACCACGTGAACGCCGCGCCGACGCTGGGAGGCGCCGTCCTCGCCGGCGGCCGTTCACGGCGCATGGGCACCGACAAGGCGCTGATCTCGATCGACGGCATCACGCTGGTCGAGCGGGCCGTCGGCGCGCTCCGATCGGCCGGGGCCGATCCGGTGGTCGTGATCGGCGGGAACCGGCCGGCCATCGAGGCGCTCGGCCTCGATGCGATCGACGACATCTGGCCGGGCGAAGGTCCGCTGGGCGGGATCATCACCGCCCTGCGAACCGTCACCACCGAGCTGGTCGCCGTGCTCTCGTGTGACCTGACCGATGCGTCCGCCATCGCCGTGCGCAGCGTCGCCGGCGCCCTCGGCGACGCCGACGTGTCGGTACCGGTCGTCGACGGGCGTGCCCAATGGCTCCACGCCGTCTGGCGTCGCCACTGCCTGGCCACGCTCGAGTCGGCCTTCGACGATGGCGTCCGCGCCCCCCGCGATGCCGTTTCGCCGCTCCGCGTCGCCCAACTGCTCGACGGCGATCCGTGCTGGTACCACGATGCCGACCGGCCGGAGGACCTCCCCGGCCAGTAGCGGTGAGCCGTGTCCTCCCGCGTCCTCGCTAGCATCGCCGCCATGGATCTGCCCGAAATCGACGTCGACGAACTCGAACGCCAACTCGCCGCCGGTGCGCCGGTCTTCGATGTGCGAGAAGACGACGAGTGGGCCGCCGCCCACATCGACGGGGCGACGCTCGTGCCGCTGGGCACCGTCAGCGAGTCGGTCGACCGGTTCCCGACCGATCGCCCGGCCTACATCATCTGCGCCAAGGGCGGCCGCAGCGCCCGGGCGGCGGAGTTCCTCCGGACCCGGGGAGTCGACGCGGTCAACGTGGCCGGCGGCATGGGCGCCTGGGTCGAGTCCGGCAAGCCGAGCATCTCCGGCGCTGGCGGCTGAGCGGGGTGCCCGACTACCGCATCGTCGATTCCCAAGCCGATCTCGACCCGGTCGTCGACGCCCTCCTCGAGCAGCCCCGCTACGCCCTCGACACCGAGTTCCATCGAGAGCGCACCTACTGGCCCAAGGTCGCCCTGGTGCAGATCGCCTGGCCGGGCGATCTGGTGCTCATCGACCCGCTGGCCGTCGACCTCGCACCGCTGCGTGCGGTCATGGACAGCGACGCCCTCGCCGTCCTCCATGCGGCCTCGCAGGATCTCGAGGTGCTCGAGCTGGCCACCGGTGCCGTGCCACGGCGGCTCTTCGACACCCAGATCGCCGCCGGGTTCCTGGGGATGTCCACCCCGTCGCTCGCCTCGCTCCACGAGCGGGAGCTGGGTGTGCAACTGCCCAAGTCCAACCGCCTGACCGACTGGCTCGAGCGTCCGCTCGGCAAGGCCCAGCTCGACTATGCGGCCTCCGACGTCGACCGTCTGCTCGAGATCCACGACCGGCTCAGCGAGCAGCTCGAGTCGCGGGGTCGGGTCCAATGGGCCGAGGCCGAGTGCGAGATCATGCGGACGCGATGGCGCGGCCCGCGCGATCCCGATGAGGCATGGCGGAAGATCAAGGAAGCGCGCCATCTCAAGGGGCGAGCGCTCACCATCGCCCGGTCGGTCGCCGGGTGGCGAGAACGACGAGCCGCGGAGATCGACCAGCCGGTCCGCTTCGTCCTCTCCGACATCGCCGTCGTCGGTGTGTCGCAGGCTGCGCCCACCGATCTCGAGTCGCTGGCGAAGGTCCGCGGCGTCGACAAGGGAGTTGCGAAGGGCGCGCTCGGCCCGGCGATCCTCGCCGCGGTGGCCGACGGCGTGGCCTCCGACTGGCGACCCCCACGGCCACCCCGGCGTCCGGCCGATGCCCAGGACCTCCGGCCCGCCGTGGCCCTCGTCGCCGCGTGGGTCAACCAGTTGGCCCGTGACCGAGCCCTCGATCCCGCGCTCCTGGCGACCCGAGCCGACGTCGAAGCCCTCGTCCGAGGTGACGCCGACGCCCGTCTCGCCACCGGCTGGCGGGCCGAGCTGGCCGGCGGCCCCATCCGGCGCCTCGTCTCCGGCGACGCCGCACTGGCGTTCGAGGACGGCGCCGTCGTCCTCGAGGAACGATCCGGCCGACCGGTGGCCTGACGTGGGCGCTCGGCGCGAACGGGGCTACAATCGAGGTCTTGACGTTGTCGAATGGGAGCTCACCAGGTGAAGAAGGGGCGACACCGGCGGTATGAGGAGGCCCGTGAGCTGAAGCGCTCACACGATGGCGATTTCGACGCCCTCCTCGACAGCTTCAACGAAGACGACGACGAGCTGAAGCCGGAACACCTGGCCTGGGCCGACGAGTTCGACGACGCCGACGCGGACACCGACGACTGATTCAGCCGCCGGTCTCGTCGAGGATCTCGTCGAGTTTGAGGATCTCGTCCTCGGTCACCACGCCGATGAAGTGCCCTTCACCATCCGTGACCGCCAGCACGTCGGTCTGTGATTCGTCCATGGCCGCCACGGCGTCCCGGAGCGTCCACGACGGACTGCCCGCGGGCATGTCGGTGGCCATGCAATCGCCGACGGTCGTGTCCTCCCACTGGTCGCGTTCGAGTTCGCTGATGTCCTCGAGACGGGCCATGCCCATGAAGAGGCCGCCGTCGACGACCGGCACGACCCGCTCGCGCCGACCCAGGACGTGGACGTAGACGAACTCGGAGACCGTGGCGTCCGAGGGCACGGTGAAGACGTCGGTCGACAGGATCGACGTCAGCGGAAGCTCGAAACGCCGCTCCAGATGACCGAGGCGTTTCGACCGTTGATAGTCGGCGATCGACAGCGGACCGGCCACGACCTGACTCACCGCGGCGGCGACGAGCGCGGGCACGACGAACGACCCGACACCACCGGTCGACTCGGCCACGAACATCACTGCGGCGATGGGGGCGTGGTAGCCGGCGCCGAGAAAGGCCGCGAGGCCGAGGATCGGGTAGAGCGCCGTGTCGTCCTCACCGATCGTCGCGCCGACGAACTCGCCCAGGATCACGCCGAGGGCCGCGAGGGGGATGAACATCCCGCCCACGCCGCCGGCGAACGTCGTGGCCATCGTCGCGGCGATGCGAAGGCCGAACAGCAACGCGATGAGGCCGAGGCCGCGGTCGCCCACGACCCAACCCATCGCCTCGGTGCCGGGCCCGAGCGTCAACGGCTCGTCGAACGCGACGTCGGCGACCCAGGCCAGGGCGGCCAGCGACACGCCGCCGACCAGCAACCGGCGGGACAGGGGAACGGAGGTGGCGCCGGCTTTCGCTCGCCGGATCAGCCAGGCGAACCCGCGACCGCCGAGACCGGCGGCGATCCCGAGCAGGAGCGCGCCCAGAAGATCGACCAGGTCGACGCCGAGCACCGAGATGCTGCCTTCCTCCTCGAGCAGAACGCTGCCCTCGGCGAAGAACGGGATGACCGGTTCGGTCCCGACCAGCGACACGAAGGTGGCGTAGCTCGTCGCCGCGGCCAGGAGGGACGGCAGCAGGGCCTGCGGCGTGACGTCGTCCCGATAGGGGGCCTCCATCGCGAAGATGACGCCCGTGGCCGGCGCCTTGAACACGGCGGCCACACCGGCTGCCGCGCCGGCGGTGAGCAGCAGCCGGGCCTGGTCGCGGCGCAGGACGCCGCTGGTCTTCTCGTTGATCCACAGACCGAGGCTGGAGCCCGCATAGATCGACGGACCCTCGAGGCCGACCGCGCCACCCATGCCGATGGTGGACACGCCGGCCAGCAGCTTGCCGGGGAGTTCGACGATCGGGAGCCGCGGGTGGCGGTCATGGAAGACCCGGATGTATTCGTCGGAGGTCGAACCGGTGGTGCCCCGACCCAGCGTGCGCAGGATCAGGTGGGCGGCGACCACGCCGACGATCGGCGCGACCATGACCAGCGGCAACGACTGATGGAGAAGCCACTCGAGCAGCACCGGTTGGGCGAGCGCCTCGAAGATCGCCACCACGACGGCCACCACGACGCCCGTCGCCACGGACGCGGCCAGCAGTCGGAGATCGTGGCCGCGGGTCGCGGCGTCGAGGTACTTCTTCACGGCCTCCCTTCCTACACCCGAAGGGGAGCGGTCACACCGATGGGGGAGGCTCAGTCGCCCCGAGCGGCCACGACCGCCACGTCGACCGCCCGCACGATGTCGTCGACCTCCACGATCGGCACGACACGGCGACCGTGAGCCCGGCCCTGGAGTTCACGCTCGACGGCCGCACGATCACGTTCCTTGAGCCGTTCGGGCACGTCGACCAGCACGTTGCCGATCAGCACACCGTGCACCCGGCTGCGGTCGCCGCGCCGGCGCGGGTGGACGAACTCGACGGGGCCGGCGAAGAGGGAACCCCCCTCGGCCCGCAGCGCCGGAACCCGCATCCCGCGGGACTCGAGTTCCTCGATGATGCCGAGGAGGAGCCCGTGCTGGGCCCGGGTGCGGCGATCGCAGTAGGGCGACAGCTCGGCGAGCGAGAGCGGCTCGTTGGCCCGCTCGAGCATGGCCAGCGCAGGCCGATAGGCCGCCCCCGTCTTGCCGCTGCGCGTCCGCTTGATGGCGCGAGCGCTCGGACGCCCCTGGACCCTGATGGCCTCGAGGGTGCGATGGTCGAGATAGCGGCGGGCCACCTTGGCGTTGTGACGGGCCCGGCGAAGTCCTTCGTCCTCGTAGGAGTCGTCGCCGACCTTGTCGATACTCGCGCCGGCCCGGGCGACGGCCTGGAGGGCACCCACCAACACCTGGTTCTCGTCGATGTTGTAGGCCCGGCGAGTCGATGCACAGATGTAGACGTCGCGGTTGCCGAGGCTCGAGGCCTGTGCGGCGAGCGTCTCCGACCACTGCACCGGGCCTCGGAGCTCACCGACACACCGTTCGTGGTTGCTGCCGACCGACGTCTTCAGCGTGCGCAGGGTGCGGGGCATGTCGTGCAGCAGCGTCTCGGCTTCCTCGCAGGTCGCGACGAGCACACCCACGAGTTGTTCGACGACGTCGGTCGACAGACCGAGAAGCGCGTCGACCGTGAGACCCATGTCGAAGGGACGGGCCAGCCGGGTCCACAACTCGGCCGTGGCGTCGAGCGACGCGTCGAAGGGGTCGCGACGGGAAGCGTTCACACCACGAGCGCGACACCGAGGATGTCGCTGATCGTGCGCTGTGCCTCGAGCTGTTCCGGCGCGTCGAGGTGCTCGGCGACGGTGCGGTAGAGCGTCATCGCCCGCCGTTCCTCCATGCCTTCGAACTGGGGCAGGAAGTAGGCGTAGAAGACCTCGTAGAGCAGGCGCGAGTCGGTGATGCCGTCCCGAGAGCGACGGGCGGCGTACTTCGCGGCGTCGATGTAGACGGCCGGGCCGAGGTCCGTGAACGCCCGCAGGGCGAGTAGGTGCTGGACGATCTCGCCCTTGCCCTGCAGCAGTTCGCGGTAGGCGCTCTCGGGCGGGGTGCCGACCTCGATGAAGGCGAAGCGGCGCATGAGGGCGTACGACATCTCGAAGAGGAGGTTCTTGTCGAACACGTTCATCGTGGCGATGATCCGCCAGTTGGCCGAGACGCGGATCACGTCGGTGTCCTCGGGCGCCTCCACCCCGCTCGGCACGAGCGAGAGGGGGTGAGGTTGGCCCTTGCGCTTGAAGGGCAGCACCACGGCCGAACCGGACAGCACGGTGAACAGCTGACCGAAGGCCCGGTCGAAGTTGGAGCGGTTCAGCTCGTCGATGACGAGCCAGCGTCCGCTCTCGATCGCCTCGACGAAGAGCCCGGGCCGGAAGATCAGCCCCTCCGCGGTGGGCTGGAGTCCGCCGATCGTCTCGAAGGTCGTCCACTCGGTGGTGGCGGTCGTCGGCAGGTAGCCGGTGCAGAACATCGCCTTCCGGGCAACTTCCGACGCGATGTACGCGAGAGTCGTCTTCCCCGTGCCGGGAGGACCCGTGAGGATCACGTGTTTCCCCGAGTCGATGGCCGCGACCAGCTGGTCGATCACGTGGGCGGGGAAGATCATCCCCGCCTCTTCGGCTGCTGCGTTGAGGTCGTCGCTGGTGAAGGCAGTCACGACGCTCCTTTCGGCCGGTGAAGGGCCGATCTGAGCCTCAGTCCGCGGGATTCTCGGCGCGTCGCCTGACCTGGGGGTGGGGGAGGAACACCGGTGCCTCCGGATGGGTCGCTTCGCGGTGCACCAGATAGTCGACGAGCTTCTCGTAGGGACCCTGGCCCACCAGTTCGACGATCTCCTCGCGAAGCGACCGCCAGACCGGTCGATCCTCGTTGAACGCCAGTGGATCGTCGGTGCACCACCACGCGAACTCGGCGCCGCCCTCGCCCCAGTCGTGGCGTTTCCACTCGCGCAGCATGTAGGTGGTGTGGCCGTTGTCGTCGGTCCACTCGTCGAAGCGCAGCGGGACCTGCCAACAGACCTGGGGCTTCCAGTCGAGCGGGCGCTCGCCTCGGGCCTCGGCGGCCTGATGGAAGGCACACCCAGCTCCCTTCGCGAAGCCCGGGCGATTCAGGAAGATGCACGCGTCGTCGATGGTGTGCGTCACCCAGTCACCGTCGTCGTTCTTGTAGATGGCGCCGCCGAGTTCGTCGGCCCGGTCGCGTAGCTCCCACTCGTCGGGCCCGAGCTCGGCCGCACGGGCGGCGGTCGCCTCGCGGTCGGCTTTGTCAACGAAGTGGGCGCCGTAGGTGCAGCATCCGTGTTCGTACTCAGGCGCCAGCTCGGTGAACACGCCGGGACACCCGCGCCCGTAGATGCAGCCGTAGTTGCTCATCATGAAGGTCACGTCGAACTGCCAGCTGTAGCCGTCGTCGTCGGTGAAGGTCACCCATTCGTGCAGGTCGGCGGCGTCCATCCCGGCGACGGTAGCCCCGTCACGAGGCGATACGGTCTCCGACGTGGCAGGAGAGTTCGACGAGATCAAGAGCCGGCTGGAAGTGATCGCCGAGGACCTGGCCGACCTGGCCATTCAGCGCCTGCGCGAGTCGATCGATGCGGGCGGCACCGAACTCCCCGTCGACGAGAAGCGCCTGACCCGCGCCCGGCGGGCCATCGAGAAGGCGATCCACCTCCTCGACGAACCGAACGACGACCCGTTCGCCTAGCTGTGATGACCGGGGAGGTTGTCCCTGGGTTGATGGGGTGGGGTGATCCACCTTTGGGTTGAGCCCTCCGAGTGAGGCTGTGGGTCTTCGACAACTCACTCCCCACTCAGGAGGGCTCGTGTTTCACGCTAGAACGCAACACCCCAACGCGCGGTTGACGCCGCGGCATCGCCGCAACATGGTCGGTTGTGTCCTCGATCAGGGCTGGATGATCGAGGCCACCGCGGAGCGGTTCCAGGTCGACGCGAAGACGGTGCGGAAATGGCGCGACCGGTTCGTGGCCGAAGGCGAGGCCGGACTTCGTGATCGGTCGTCGCGGCCGCGGTACTCGCCGAACAAGACGTCTCCGCGGAGACGCCGTCAGGTGATCCGGCTGCGCAAACGGCACCGTTGGGGCGCTTCGCATATCGCGTTCGAGACCGGCCTGGCCGCGTCGACCGTGCAGGCGATTCTCAACGCGGCCGGCATGGGCCGTCTTGATCGAGGGGACCGGGCCACGAACCGCGAACCCACGGTTCGCTATCAACGCGACCGGCCCGGCGAGCTCATCCATGTCGACATCAAGAAGCTTGCCGCGATCCCTGACGGCGGCGGGTGGCGCTTGCATGGCCGCGGGGCTGATGGCCACGGCGGCCATTCCGGCGCCGGCTCCATCTACATCCACTCCGCCATCGATGACCGCACCCGGATCGTGTACTCCGAACAACACCGCAACGAACAAGCCGACACGGCCGCCGAGTTCTGGCTCCGCGCCGCGCACTGGTTTCAGCTCGCCGGCATCAACTGTCAACGCGTGTTGACCGACAACGGCTCCTGCTACCGCTCCCGGGCCTGGCACGACGCCTGTGACCGCACCGGCACCAGCGTGAAGAAGACACAGCCCTATCGGCCCCAAACCAACGGCAAGATCGAACGATTCCATCGAATCCTGCTCGAGGAATGGGCCTACATCCGACCCTGGACCTCAGAACACCAACGCGCCACCCACTACGCCGGGTTCATCCACTTCTACAATCACCACAGATCCCACGGCGCACTCGGCTGGGCAACACCGGCCTCAACGCTCAGGGACAACCTCCCCGCGACGCACACCTAGCCGGCGTCGTTGAGCGCGTCGATGAGACGGCGCACGCCGGCCCAGCTCCGCTTGTCGAACCGGAAGGCCAGCCGGGGGAGGTCGACATGATCGTCGTCGCGGATCTCGGCGTCGGTGGCGCCGATCCGCTCGATCTCTCCCTTCGCAACGATGTGACCGAACCGGGCGTTGAGGTCTGCGAGTTCGGCGTCGCCGACCTCACGCTCTAGCCGCATGACCAGGCGAGAACCGACGTGACGCACCGAGTGGTAGGAGCGGTAGAAGTGGCAGATCTCCTCCACCGCCTCCTCGATGGAGTCGGTCACCCGCACGAGGCAGAGATCGTCTTCGGCGATCATGCCCTGGTCCCGGAGCTCGATCTCGACGAACTCCTTCCAGAAGCTCCAGTAGGTCCCGCCGGGCGGATCGAGCAGCACGATCGGCGCGGGGTCCGACTTCCCGGTCTGGATCAGGGTGAGGAGTTCGAACGCCTCGTCCATCGTGCCGAAGCCGCCCGGCAGCATCACGAAGCCGTGCGACTCCTTCACGAACATCACCTTGCGGGTGAAGAAGTACTTGAAGTTGATGAGCTTCGGGTCGTCGGCGATCACCTGGTTGGCGTCGGCCTCGAAGGGGAGCACGATGTTGACCCCGAAGCTGTTCTCGGCACCCGCCCCTTCGTGACCGGCCTCCATGATGCCGGGGCCGGCACCGGTGATGACCATCCAGTCGCGAGCGGCGATGGCTTCGGCGAAGTCCCGTGCACAGGTGTAGGCCGGGTCGCCTTGCTTGGTCCGGGCGCTCCCGAACACCGTGCACTTGCGGATGCCCTGGTAGGGAGCGAACACGCCGAACGAGTACCGGAACTCCTTCACCGCGGCCGCCACCATCTTCAGTTCGCCCCGGTCTACCTCTTCCTTGGCGAGGCGCACGGCCGACACCATCAACTCGAAGACGAACTCCTGGTCGGCCGGCTCGACATGGCGGAGGAGTTCGACGATCTCCCGGTCGACCTCGTCGTCGCCGGTTCGGTAGCTGGAGGGGAAGCTGGTCACCGCGTGAAGTTAGCGCCTAGCCCCGGCGCTCCTTGCGCACCATCAGCTTTGAGGCCCGACCAGTCTTCGTCGATCGCGCAGACCTTCACGTCGTGGCTCGACTTCTTCGGCCAACACACCCAGACCGACCGGCCGGGGAAGGCCAGCGTCCACAGCTGACGGCGGCGGCGATCGAGCGCCCGGCGGTCCGCGCAGAAGACGAGACTCACGTCCGGCGCCTCGAGTGGAGCGACGACATGGCCGGCCTTGATGCCGAGCTTCTTCGGCCGACTACGGTCGGCCCATGCCGCTTCGTACCCGCATCGGTCAGTTCTTCAAGAAGATCCTGCGAATCGGCAAGTCGAACGATCACTTCTTCGGCGGCCGACGGCCCCGCACGGAGAATGCCGCTCGCGGCGAGTTCGAGGCCCAGTCGCGCTACTGGAACGGCTTCTAGGCGCCGGCGACCGGGATCGCCACGCGAGTGCGGCGGGTGGTCTCCAACGGGAGAGTGTCGAGATCGGGGCGCCCGTAGAGCGTCGTCCGCTGCACGAGCGCGCGGCCGAGCGGCTCGACCACGCGACGGAAGTCGTCGGGCGTCACCCCGGTGCCGTGGTCGGCACCGGCCGCCCGGGAGATGTTCTCGTCGATGAGCGTGCCGCCGAGATCGTTGGCGCCCGACTGCAGCAGCTGGGCGATCGACCCGAAGCCGAGCTTGACCCACGATCCCTGGATGTTGTCGATCCGGCCGCGGTAGGCGATGCGTGCGACCGCGTGCATCAGCAGCACCTCGCGCCAGGTCGGTCCTCGCCTTGCCATCTTGCGCAGGTAGATCGGTGACGCCATGTGGACGAAGGGCAGGCCGACGAACTCGGTGAAACCGCCCGTCTCCTCCTGCAGGGCACGGGTGCGCAGGATGTGGTGCACCCAGTGTTCGGGTCGCTCCATCGACCCGAACATGATGGTGACGTTCGAACCCAGACCGACCGAGTGGGCTACCCGGTGGGCTTCGAGCCATTCCTCGGTGTCGATCTTGTCGGGGCAGAGGGTCTCGCGGACCTCGTCGTGGAGGATCTCCGCTGCGGTCCCGGGCAGGGAACGTTGGCCGGCGTCGCGCAGTCGGGTCAGATAGTCGACGAGGGGCTCCTCGTTGCGCTTGGCCCCCTCGGTCACCTCGAGCGCCGTGAAGCCGTGGATGTGCATCCCGGGCACGGCCTCGTGGACGGCGCGGGCCACGTCGATGTAGTAGTCGCCGTCGAAGTCGGGATGGATCCCACCCTGCAGGCACACCTCGGTGGCGCCCAGTTCCGCTGCCTCGATCACGCGGTCGGCGATGTCGTCGAGGGTCAGCAGGTAGGGCGTGCCCCGCAGGTTGAGCGACATCGGGCCCTTCGAGAAGCCGCAGAACCGGCACTTGAACGTGCAGACGTTGGTGTAGTTGATGTTGCGATTGGCGACCCAGGTGACCTCGTCCCCGACGGTGTCGGCCCGCAACTCGTCGGCCACTTCGGCAACGGCGGGCACCTCGGGACCGCGGGCCCGGAACAGCGTGAGGATCTCGTCGAACCCCACGTCCTGCCCGTCGCGGACGCCCTGGAGCACCTCGCCCACGGCGCCGCCGGCGGCAGCCCGGCCCGGCACGAGCACCTGGGGATCGCCACCGGCGCCCACGTACCACTGGGTCGACAGGTCGCCGACGAGATCGAACTCGGCACCGTCGTCGACCTTGGCCTTCTCCATGGTCCGCTCCGGCCACACCGATCCGGGATCGTCACGGGCGAACCCGTCGCTGTCGGAGCGATCCATGACGGGGAAGTGCAGTGCGTCGTCGAGCCAGGTCTCCGGCTCGCGGGCATACCGGGCATGGACGGTGAGCCGGGGCGCGAGGGTGTGGCCGTGTGACTCGGTGACGGCGCGGAGCCGGTCGAGATCGGGCCAGGGGCGCTCGGGGTTCACGTGGTCGGCGGTGACCGGGGAGACGCCACCCCAATCGCTGACGCCGGCATCGAGCAGGTCGCCGAAGTCGTCCGACAGGTTCGGCGGCGCCTGCACGTGCACCTCGGGCGGGAGGATCAGGCGGGCCAGCGCGATCGCTTCGAGATAGTCGGGACGCGGACAGGCCGGGGCCGAGTGCATGGCGGTGCCGGGCTTGGGCAGGAAGTTCTGGACGATCACTTCCTGCACGTGACCGTGTCGTTCGTGGGCCGCGGCGATCGCTTCCAGTGCCGCGACCCGGTCCTCTCGGTCTTCGCCGATGCCGACGAGGATGCCGGTGGTGAAGGGAATCCGCTGCTCGCCCGCCCACTCGAGGGTGTCGAGGCGCCGTTGCGGCACCTTGTCGGGGGCGCCGCGGTGACAGTCGAGGTCATCGCGCAACGACTCGACCATCATCCCCTGGCTGGGCGAGACCGCCCGGAGCCGGGCGAGCTCGTCGGCATACATCGCGCCGGTGTTGGCGTGGGGGAGCAGGCCGGTCTCGTCGAGCACCAGCTGAGCCATGGCGACCACATAGTCGACGGTGGTCTCGTAGCCGTGCCGCTGCAGCCAGTCCTTGGCGACCGGATACCGCTTCTCGGGCCGCTCGCCCAGCGTGAACAGTGCCTCGTGACAGCCCAGGTCGGCGCCGCGACGAGCAATCTCGAGGACCTGCTCGGGCTCGAGGTAGGGCGCGTCGAGCCGGGCCGGCGGCTGGGCGAACGTGCAGTAGCCGCACTTGTCCTGACACAACATCGTCAGGGGAATGAAGACCTTCGGCGAGAAGGTGACCACGGTGCCGTGCACGACGTCGCGCCGTGCCCGGGCGCGGGCCGTCAGCTCGTCGAGCGGCAGGGCCAGGAGATCAGGACGCGGCATCGGCCGACACCTCGGGGTGATGGCGGCCCGGACCGGGCCGCGAGGAGATCTGGGTGGGTGCGACGGCGCAATTGCAGCGAGTGCACCACGGTTGGAGCTCGAGACGGGTCCCGCACTCGTCGTGGACCAGTTCGGTCGGGGCGCCGTCGTCGCTGCACCAGGCATCACCCCAGCGCATGAGGGCCAGCAGGGCAGGGGAGAGGGCTCTACCCTTCTCCGTCAGCCGGTACTCGTGACGGACCGGGCGTTCCTGGTAGGGCACCCGTTCGACCACACCCGCCTCGACCAGGGCACCCAGCCGGTCGGTGAGCAGGTTCTTGGCGATCCCGAGATCGTGCTGGATCCGGGAGAACCGCCGTACGCCGCGGAAGACGTCCCGCAGGATCAGGAGCGTCCAACGGTCGCCGATCACGTCGAGGGTTCGCTGGATCGAGCAGTCCTCGGTGGACGCTGACGGAGGGGCATCGCGGGTCATGGCCCGCCGACTCTAGGTCGGGTCGGTTGCGATTCGCAACCAACCCCCGGCTGGAGGCGTCAGGAGGAGAACACGTGGGTCGCGTGCCAGCCGCCGGAGTCGCTGCGCCAGAACCCCACACCCATCGAGGTGTAGTTCTGGCGCGTCATGTTCGCATAGTGACCCGGGCTGTTCACCCAGAGGTCGTGCATCTTCTGAGCCGCCTCTTCAGGCGAGGCGTAGCCGGCACTCCACCAGGCGATGTTCTCCCCGTACGGGAGGTCGCTGTGCTCGAAGTCACCCGTCGCGTCCATCGTGTGGGACCAGGCCCGGGCGTCGGCGTCCATCGGCGACAGGCGCACCAGCGGAGGAAGGCCGAGCCCGACCCGCAGGTCGTTGAGCAGGTTGAACGAGTGGGCCTCGGCAACGGCGAGCTGGACCGACTCGGCGGCCGTCGCACAGTCGCCGCCCGATGCCAGGGTGACGCCGGGACTCCCGGCCACCCGGTAGAGGAAGGTCGCGACCTCACCGCGGGTGACATAGCGATCGGGCGAGAACGTGGTCGGCGAGGTGCCGGTCGTGATCCCCTCCGCGACCATCCAGCCGACGGCATCGGCGAAGAAGTCGCCGGCATCGACGTCGACGAAGGACTCACCACCGCTGACCGGCGAGCCCTCGGCGCGATGCAGGAAGGTCGCGAGTTCGCCGCGGGTGACGAGGCGATCCGGTTCGAAGGTCGAGGGCGAGGTACCGGTCGTGATGCCGGCGTCGACCATCCAGCCCACGGCCGATGCGTAGAACGACCCGGCCGCCACATCGGCGAACCCGGAGGGACCGGCCGACGGCTGGCCGTGGGCCCGGTGGATGAAGGTGGCGACCTGGCCGCGCGACGTCGCGTTGCCCGGCGAGAAGCAGCCGGGGGACGTGCCCGAGGTGATGTCGTTGTCGACCATCCACTGAACGGCGTCGGTGTAGAACTCGTCGCCGGCGACATCTCCGAACCCGGCCACCGCTCCGGCCGGCGTCGCGGTGACCATCGACAGCGAGAGCACAAGCGCGAGCACGAGCGTGGCTGTCGTCCGCAGACGTCGTTGCATGGTCACCCCCTGTGGCGCGGGTCGTTGCCGAGATATCGTCCCGTGGGTTCCCCAGCTTTACCAGAATGGCCGCCACTGTCGGTGGCGGACCCCGAATACGGTTCGTGAGACCCGGGTATTCGGTGCGAACGACCTATCCGGTGCGGTCGTCCGACGCGGGTGAGTCGAGGTCGCCGGCGGCCGCGAGGGCGCCGGCGAGGAAGGCCGCCCGCTCGTAGACCATCGAGAACCAGTGTTCCGCGGGCGTCTCGTTGCCGGTCAGCGGAGGCCGACCCAGCGACGTAAGGACGGCACGGACATCGGGGGAGTGCCCGATGCCGTCGATGCGCTCGGGCAACAGCTCGGGATCGCCCCAGAACTCCTTCGGGTCGACCTTCGGGGTGTTCTTGCGGGCACCGGCCTGATTGCGTGACGACTTGCCACCACCGCGGTTGCGCGAGCGGCTGCGCTTCGCGCGTGCGTCGTTGCGTTCGCTCACGACACGACCTCCTCGGTGAGCCCGGATTCGGTGATCTCGCCCTCGACATCGAGCAGCAGCGAACTGTCGATGCCCAGCGCCATCTGCAACTGATCGGCATCGAGATCGCCGATCGAACTCGACTTGGGGAGCGTCAGATTGGCGATCTGACGCTTGCCCGCCACGACCTCTTCCACCCGCTCGTCGATCGTCCCCGGGCAGACGAGCCGGTGACAGATCACGGTGTTCTCCTGACCGATCCGCCACACGCGGTCGCGGGCCTGGTCCTCGACCGCCGGGTTCCACCAACGGTCGTAGAGCACGACATGGTTCGCCGCCGTGAGATTGAGCCCCGTGCCACCGGCCTTGAGCGACAGGACCATCGCCCCGGCGCCGGGGGTCTGCTGGAACTCGTCGACCAGCCGATCGCGGGTGCCCCGCCCGAGCCCACCGTGGTAGCAGTGGATCTTCTTGCCGGTCCGCTCGCTCAGATAGCCGGCCAGGGTCTCGCCCCAGGTCGCGAAGTGCGTGAACACGAGGACCTTCTCGTCGGCCGCGAACACGTTCTCGATGATCTCGTTGAGCCGAACCAGCTTGCCGGAGCGCCCCTCGATGCCCTTGTCGTCGGCCTGATAGTTGACCGGGTGGTTGCAGATCTGCTTGAGCGCGGTGATCGCGGCGAGCACCGCTCCCTTGCGCTCCGGCGTGCCCGGTTCCTTCTGCTCGCTGTCGGTGATCAGGGTGTCGATGACCGCCTGGTAGAGCCCGATCTGCTCGGCGGTCATCGCGCAGTGCTCGAGCTCGTCGATCCGGTCCGGCAGTTCGGCGGCGATGGCCGGTTCGGCCTTGGTCCGGCGATACACGAGGATGCCGTTGAGGGCACGAAGGGCCTGCTCACCGTCGTTGGGTGCGTGCCCGTTCTGCTTCTCGGGCGTGAGCTGACTCACGAATGCCGCCCGTGGTCCGAGCAATCCGGGATTGGCCCAGTCCATGATCGACCAGAGGTCGCCGAGTCCGTTCTCGATCGGCGTACCGGTGAGGGCGATCCGGCTGTGGGCGTCGAGTCGACGCAGTTCCTTGCTCGTCTCGGCGGCGGGGTTCTTGATCGCCTGGGCCTCGTCGATCACGACCTTGCCCCACGAGATCTCGCTGAGCTGGTCCATGTCGCGGACGGCGGTGCCGTAGGTGGTGATGACGACGTCGGCCTTGCGAATCGCCGCCGCGAGCGCCGGTCCCTTGGCCCGGGACCCGCCGTGGTGTACGAGGATCTTCAGGTCGGGCACGAAGGTGCGGGCCTCGACCGCCCAGTTGCCGACCACGGCCGGCGGGGCGATCACGAGTCCGGTGCCGAGGTGCCGGCTCGCGTAGAGGTTGGCGAGGGTGGTCGGGGTCTTGCCCAGGCCCATGTCGAGGGCGAGACAACCACCGAGGCCGGCATCGCTCAGGAAGTTGAGCCAGGCCAGCGCATCGGCCTGATAGCTGCGCAACTCGCCGTGGAAGCCCTCGGGCGTCGTGTCGGGCGTCTCGGGCAGCGACTCGACGCTGCGGAGGAGCTCGGCGGCCCAGCCGTCGCCCACGATGTTGATGCCGCCGGCGAGGGGCGACCCCTCGAGCCCGAGGGCGTGACGCAGCATGTCGGCCCCGGTGAGGCGGGTCGTGTCGGCCCGTTCGGCCAGGGCCGCCGCGGCCTCGACCAGGTCGGCTTTGTCGAGCTCGACCCACTGGCCCCGGGACTTGACGAGGGGACGGGCTTCGGCGGCGAGCTTGGCGATCTCCGCAGCCGACAACTCGACCTCGTCGAACACCGCAGACCAGCGCACGTCGGCGAGTTGCTGGGCGCCGACCACGCTCTCATCGGCCTCCGAGGTGAGGCGCAGCGATGCCACCGCCTTGCGGCGTCGGAGGTGGGGGACCCGCACGTCGAAGCCGGCAGAGCGCAACACGTCGCCCGACGTGGTCATCAGGCTCCACGCCTCGTCCTGCGAGAGGATCACCTCACCCCGCCGACGACCGCCCAGTCGCAGGAGTTCGGGGAACAGCCGTTCGAGACGGGCGAGTTGGGCCGCCGTCTGCTTGGCGCGCGTCTTCGACCCGGTCGTCACGGCGACCTCGACGGGTTCGAGCGTGCCGTCCTCGGATGGTGCGAGCACCGCCACGTGCCACGCGCCCATCTCGTCGGGCGGATCGAGCTGCACCACGAGGCGCTTGCCGACCGCGCCCAGTACGGGCTGGCCCCATTGAGTCATCCGGCGCACGAGCTCGCCACCGGCCTTGGTGGGAGCGAGGAACGCCTCGCCGTCGAGGCGGCACAGCGTGGCCTCGGCAACGTCCTGTCGGGTCATGATCTCGGGCGGCATGGCCGGCGTCTCGAGCTGACCGGCCGCGAACGACACGATGGCGTCGACGAGGTCGGTGAGCGCGGCCAGGGCGAACTTGTCCTTCTCCTGCTCGCGGCTCCCGAGCATCGCGGCGCCGGGGACCGACGCGGTCAGCCCGGCGAGCACGTCGTCGTCGATCAGCGCAGGGCTCCACCGCATGCGGAAGGTGCCCTGGTCGGGGGTGGAGGGGTCTTTGCGCCGCCGCTTCTGTTGCACGAGCTGGGGGACGTATCGGCCCTGCATCACCATCTCGATGGCTGCCGCGGTCGCGATGCCCATCCAGGTGACGCTCGTGCCGACACGATCGTCGTCGCCCGTGGCGCCGAGCGGCGCGAGCCAGCCGAGCACCTTCTCGATCGGCGCCGACACCGTGGAGACGCGCCCGTTGCCGGGGATCTTCACGGTCGCCCGTTCGTCCCAGTCGTCGACGACCCCACCGAGGTCGCGGATCCGCTGGAGGACCTGCTCGTCGCTGTCCGGCCGCTGTCCGGGACCCGACGCCCAGGCAACGATGCGCCCTTCGGAACGGGAGAGGTGGAGTTGGACCTCGCCGACCACTGCAGGGGCCGGTGCGGCGGGTTCGCGCTCTTCCGTCCTGGGCTGGAGATCGGCCTCGTCGGGTTCGCCCACGAGTTCGGTGAGCACCTCGTCGATGCGCCAACACTCGCGATCGAGATCGGCCACGACGACCGACCGCTCGGCCCCGCGGAGATCGCGACGGGCAGCGACGAGCATGGCCTCGGCCTCGTCGAGCAGGCGCCAGAGGCTGGCGATCCACGCCGGTCGGCGCTGTTGCAGATAGTCGGATTCCTCGGCGGTCGCACGTCCGTCGAGGTGGGCTTGGACCAGTCGGTCGAGCTGACTCGACGTCAGGACGGCCCCGTCGGTGGTGGTAACGGTGTTCTCCTACGGCAGGCGAGACTTCGGTGCGTGGGGGAGCGTTTCGGGTCGGAACCGCGCCTTCGTCGCCCGCAGGGGACGGCGCCTGACACGGCCACCCGGTGACGGCTCCGTGAACCGCACTGGACTTGCGCTGGAGTGCCCTTCGGCGCCAGCGGCCTCGTGAAGTGTACGAGGAAGCGAGCGAACCCCACACCTAGGCGGGACGGGGCTCCTTCGGCAGACCGAGCACCATCTCGCCCAGGATGTTGCGCTGGATCTGGGAGGTTCCGGCGTAGATCGTGCCGGCGCGGGCGTTGTAGAAGGCGCCGAGCCAGGATGCGGAATGGTTCCCCGAACCGGCCAGATCCCCCCAGAACGAACTGCCCGCGGGCTTGCCCTCGGCGACCATGGCGCCGGCCCCGAGCACGTCGACGGCCAGCTCCGTGACCCGCTGGTGGTATTCGCTCCAGTAGATCTTGAACATCGACTCGGTGGGGCCGGGCACACCACCGGCGAGGAAGTTCGTGAGTGATCGCTTGCCGAGATACCCCATGATCTCCACCTCGGTGTGGATCCGGGCGAGTCGATCGCGCAGGACCGGGTCGTCGGACGCGCCGGTCTCCTTGGCGAAGGCGAGGAGCTTCTCGGCTTCGGCCTTGAACATGATGGGCATGGTCGCGGCGGCCTCGCCGCGCTCGTAGCCGAGGAGCGTCATCGCCACCGCCCACCCGCCGTTGACCTCTCCCACGACGTTGTCCTTGTGGGTGCGTGCATCGGTGAAGAAGGTCTCGTTGAAGTCGGAATCGCCCGACAGCATCTCGATGGGCCGCACCTCGACGCCGTCCTGGTCCATCGGGCAGAGGATGAAGCTGATGCCGCGATGCTTGGGGGCATCGGGGTCGGTCCGACAGAGCACGAAGATCCAGTTGGCGGTCATGCCGGCCGAGGTCCAGATCTTCTGGCCGTCGATCACCCATTCGTCGCCGTCGAGCCGGGCCCGACAGCCCAGCCCGCCCAGGTCCGAACCGGCGTCGGGCTCGGAGTAGCCCTGGCACCAGACGTCGTCGCCGCTGATCACCCGGGGCAGGAAGTGGGCCTTCTGCTCGGGCGTCCCCCATTGCAGGATCGTGTTGCCGACCATCTGGATACTGAAGGAGTCGTTGAGTCCACCGGTGGGCACTCCGGCCCGTTGGAACTCCTCGGCCAGCACGACCTGCTCGAGCTCGCTGAGTCCGCCTCCGCCGAACTCGGTCGGCCAAGCCGGGGCCAGGTATCGATTGTCGGCCAGCGTGCGCCGCCACTCGGCGGTGAACGCATCGGCGTCGTCTCGGTCGAGGGCGCCGATGCCCTTCCAGTTGCTGGGGAGCTTCTCGGCGAGGAATGCCTGGATCTTCTCGCGGAACGCATCGGCCTCCGCGCTGTAGGACGGATCCATCAGCGGAGTCCCTCCGCCTTGGTCGCCAGAGCCGTGAGCAACTCGTCGAAGCTCTTCTCGAAGGCCGCAACGCCCTCGTCCTCGAGCAGACGGGTGACGTCGTCGAGGTCGACACCGACCGCCGCGAGACCGGCCATCACCGCACGGGCGTCGTCGAGACCGGCGTCGATCGTGCGGGCGACGGTGCCGTGGTCCTCGAAGGCCTCGAGGGTGTTGTCGGGCAGGGTGTTGACGGTGTCGGGACCGATCAATTCGTCGACGTAGAGGGTGTCGGGGTAGTCGGGATTCTTCGTGGACGTCGATGCCCAGAGCGGCCGCTGGACCCGGGCCCCGCGGGCGACCAATGCGTCCCAGCGCGGACCGGCGAACGTCTCCAGGAAGAGGGCGTAGGCCAGCTTGCCGTTGGCCACTGCGGCCTTGCCCCGCAGGGCCAGCGCCTCGTCGGTGCCGATGGCGTCGAGACGACGGTCGACTTCGACGTCGAGGCGGCTGATGAAGAACGACGCCACGCTCGAGATTGCGGACAGGTCGCCGTCGGCCCGCTCGAGACCGGCGATGTAGGCCTCCATCACCTCGGCGTAGCGCTCGAGCGAGAAGATCAGGGTGACGTTGATGGAGCGCTTCTCGGCGATCATCTGCTGAATGGGGGCGAGCCCTTCGGCAGTGGCCGGGATCTTCACGTAGAGGTTGGGGGCGTCGAGATGTTCGTCGAGGGCCCGGGCCGCCGCCTCGGTGCCCGCACTGTCGCGGGCGAGTCCGGGGTCGACCTCGACCGACACGTAGCCATCGAGCCCGTCGGATTCGTCGTGGACGGGGCGCAGGATGCCGAGCGCCGACCGGATGTCGCTGGTGACCAGTTGCCAGTAGGACGCCTCGACGTCGAGGCCGCCGCCGATCGCGTCGGCGAATTCGTCGTCGTACTCCTCGGAACCCTGGATCGCCTTCTGGAAGATCGATGGGTTCGAGGTGAGACCACGGACCCCTCGGGCCACCCAGTTCTCGAGTTCGCCGCTCGTGATCCACCCGCGGCGGATGTTGTCGAGCCAGGGACTCTGGCCCTGCTCGGCGAAGAGATCGTGCAAGCGGGTCATGGGTCCTCCGAGAGGGGGTCAGGCGTCGAGTAGGGCCTGGGCCCGAGCGACGAGGTTGTCGGCATCGATACCCAGTTCCTTCAGCACCGTACCGCCCGGCGCAGACGCACCGAACCGATCGATGCCCACCACGTCGTCGACCCATCGGTGCCAGCCCTGGGTGACACCGGCCTCGATGGCGAGCGACGGGGTCGTACGGGGGATCACCGACATCCGAACGGCCGGGTCGGCCGACTCGAACAGCTCCCAGCAGGGCATGGAGACCACGCGGGCGGCGACACCGATCTCGGCCAGCCGATCGGCGGCCTCGACACACACGGCCACCTCGGACCCGGTGCCGACGAGCGTGATGGCCGCATCGGCGGCGTCGCGCAGCACGTAGGCACCCTGGGCGACTCCCTCGGCCGAGGTGCCCTCGAGCACCGGCAGGTTCTGTCGGCTGGTGATCATCGCCGTCGGACCGCCCGACGCCACGGCAACCCGCCAGGCGGCCGCGGTCTCGTTGGCATCCGCCGGGCGCATCACCCGGAGACCCGGGATGGCACGCAACGACGCGATCTGCTCCACCGGCTGGTGCGTGGGCCCGTCCTCGCCCACGCCGACGGAGTCGTGGCTCCAGACGAAGATCGAGCGGGCTTCCGACAGGGCTGCGAGCCGCACCGCGGCCCGCATGTAGTCGGCGAAGACCAGGAAGGTCCCGACGACGGGGATCGCGCCACCGTGCAGCGCCATGCCGTTGGCGATCGCCCCCATTGCATGCTCGCGTACGCCGAAGTAGATCTGTCGGCCGCCCGGGTTCGCGGCCGAGAAGACGCCCTCGTCCTTGATGACCGTGCCGGTGTTGCCGGTGAGATCCGCGCCGCCGCCGGTCAGCCCCGGCACGAGCGGCACCAGTGCCTGGAGCGCCGCATTCGACGCCTTGCGGGTGGCGATCGACTCGCCGGGTTCGAACGACGGGAGGGCATCGTCCCAGCCCGGCAACCCGTTGCCGCCCAGCTGCGCCTCGAGCGTGGCGCGATCGCCGGCGAAGGCCGCCACGCGACCCTCCCATGCCTCGCGGGCCGCGGCGCCACGGACGCCCCGGGCGCGGTACTCCTCGAGCACGTCGGCCGGCACGTGGAAGGTCTCGTCGACGGGCATGCCCATCGCGGCCTTGGTGGCGGCGATCTCGTCGTCGAGGATCGCGTAACCGTGGGCATCGGGAGTGTTGGCCGAGGCCGTCGCCGGCGTGCCGATGATCGTGCGGATGATCACGAGTGACGGCTTGTCGGTGACGGCCATCGCCGACCGGATACCGGCTTCGAGCGCGTCGACATCTTCGCCGACCGCCCCGAGTTCGTGCACGTCCCAGCCGTAGGCCCGGAACCGGCCGGCGGCATCGTCGGTGAGGGCGAGTTCGGTCTCCCCGTCGATGGTGATGTGGTTGTCGTCGTAGCAGAGAACGATCTTGCCGAGGCCGAGGTGGCCCGCGAGCGACGCCGCCTCGTGGCTGATCCCCTCGGAGAGGTCGCCGTCACCACAGATGCCGAACACGTGGTGGTCGAACAGTTCGGCGCCGTGGCGCGAGCGCAGCTGCGCCTCGGCGATCGCCATACCGACCATGTTGGCCACGCCCTGACCGAGCGGGCCGGTGGTGACCTCGACACCCGCCGTGTGGCCCACCTCGGGGTGGCCGGGAGTGGCCGACCCCCACTGCCGGAAGGCCTCGAGATCCTCGAGCGTGAGACCGAAGCCCGCGAGGTGCAGGAGGGAGTACTGGAGAATCGACGCATGACCGGCCGACAGCACGAAGCGGTCGCGATCGGCCCAGTCGGGACGGCCCGAGTCGTAGCGCATGATGCGCGAGAAGAGCACGTGGGCCAGCGGTGCGAGCGACATCGCGGTGCCCTGGTGGCCCGAGCGTGCGGCATGCGGCGCGTCCATGGCGAGACCACGGATCGTGCTGATGGCGCGCGCGTCGAAATCGGTCATTCGTACTCCCAAGTCACGGAACTCGTCGGACCCTATCCGCGCGATCGTGGGTCGGTTCGGATGTTCTTCGGCCCGATGCTCAGCCGTAGAAAAGCAGCACCGACGCGGTGAACCCGTGCACGTGATTGCGGCCCTGCACCGGCCCGACCTCACCGGCGCAGAACATGCCGGCGACCGCGCCGCCGCGCACCGCGGCGTGGACCATCTCGGCGTCGTGATCGGGCGACTCGAACAACGCGGTCCCCCGACCGTTGCAGGTGAAGACCAACGCCGCGTCGGCATCGACGGGGGCCAACTTCTCCTGCAGGTCGGTCGACGCACTCGCGGCGTCGCGCACATGGAACTGCAGAGTGGTGCCGACCGGCGCGACGTCGCCGATGCGGATCGCCCCCTGACCGTGATCCGCACCCAGGACCCCGCGGATCAGAAAGTCGCCCCGATCGAACTCGGCCGGGCGTTCGTCGATCACCAGGCCCACGTGGAGTCCACGCGACAACAATGCCCGTTCCTCGTCGTCGGCCTCGTCGATCAGTGACTGGAGCCGTTCGAGGGCGGGGCGGGAGGCGAGCTCGCGCACGAGGTTGCGATCCGAGTCCGTGACGATCAACGGTTCGCCCACCGGACGACATCCCTGTGAGACCACCGTGGTGTCGTCCATCCCCTCGGGCAGGAGGACACCCACGGCCCCTTCGTCGTGGACCTCGGCCTGGACGACGAGCCGGTTCACCCCGGGACCTCCGGCCGACGCCATTCCGCCGACCACGGAGAGGTCGGGATACTGCTCGTTGGTGGCCTGCACGAAGGCCTCGGTCGGGAACGAGTGCGGTTCGGTCAGCAGGAGCAGTGTGCGGCGACCCACCGCAGCCGCATCGGGCATGCCCACCACCGCGGTTCCTTCGGGGCTCCGGACGACCTCCAACCGCACCGCCTCGGCCGGCCCGATACGCCCGGCCCACAGCGAGATCGCAGGCACGTCCTCGACCTCGGTCGGCCCGCCGATGACCCCGACGGTGGTGGACCCGACCAGGGTGACGGGTTCGAGGATCGCCCGGACGGCCGAGGCGATGTCGTCGAGGGCGCCGACGTGCGGTCGGGTCACGAACAGCACGACGAGATCGGCCCCGGGCCCGACCCGGTCGAGCACGGCCCCGGCTGCCTCGGCCACCGCCTGGGCCGCGTCGGGATGCTCGCTCACGGCGGCCCCGAAGGTCGCCGTGCCCGGCGCGCTCATCTCAGGCCTCGGCCGGCGGGAGCAGCGTGTAGGGAACGGCGGTGTGCGGACCGTGACCGATCCGGCAGCGGGCCTCGATCGTGCCGTAGTCCTCGAACTCCAGCTCGGCCCGCACCAGGCGATAGGTGAACTTGCCCGGCTCGACGTCGAAGGGCTGGACATTGCGGGCGATCTGCTCTTCACCCCGATGGAATGTCACCTCGAGCACGCCTTGACCGGCGGCGGCTTCCGGACACCGCACGATCACGCACAGGTGGGGGGCCCAGGTGAGCGGAACGGGCGTGGGAGCCGCAGCGCTGAACTGGATGCCCTTGAGATCGATCCGGGTCGAGGGACCGGGGACGGGTCGGAGGTCGATCTCGTCGATGAACAGCGCAGAAACGATCTGCATCTCGGGGGTGGCGTCGTTGACCATGCGCGCACGCTATCGGCGGCCCCGGCGCGCGTCCCACTACGCTGGCGCGCCGTGACGGTCACCAACACCGCCGAACCCGACGTTCCGACGCGCGAGGCGATCGTCGTCGCGGCGCGGCGGCTGTTCGCCGAGCGTGGATTCGATCGCACGTCGCTCAACGACATCGCCGGCGTGGTCGGGATCCGCCGTCAGAGCCTGCTGCACCACTTCCCGTCGAAGGAGGCCATGTACCGGGAGGTCTTCGAGCGGGCGCTCGCCGAGTGGTACGAGCGCGTCGAGACCGCGGTCTCCCAGTCGGCGCCGCGCGGCTGGGCCCAGGTCGAGTTCGTCCTCACCGCCGGGTTCGAGTTCTTCCAGGCCAACCCCGACTTCGTGCGCATCGTCCGCCGCGAGGCGCTGGCCGAGGAGGGGGCCGGCCACATCGAGCTCGGCGTTGCGCTGCAACCCCTGTTCGCCCGGGCCGTCGAGTACTTCGAGCGGGAGATGGACGCCGGGCGCTTCCGGCGGCACGACGCCGAACAGCTGCTCCTCACCGGCTACGGGGCACTGCTGTCGTACTTCTCCGACGTGACCTTCATCGGTGATCTGCTCCTGCGGGACCCGCTCGACCAGGCCTCGCTCGACGCCCGACTGGCCCACGTCCGTGAGCTGTTCCGGGCTGCGCTCGAACCCGCGAAGACGTGACCCGCGGCGCGCGGCGCGACCGCGGCCCCTCCGACGCGTAACCTGCGACCCACATGCGTCGGTTCATCCTTCCCGCTCTCGTGCTCTCGGTGGCCATCATCGCCTCGGTCCTCGCGGCCAACGCGAACGACGCCGCCAATCCCGACGACCCCTCGACCACCGACACCGGGCCCAGTCTCGCCACTCCGCTGCTGAGCGTGCGCCGGACCCCCGAATGGCTCCGGCAGCCCACGACCACCAACCTGCTCGACACTGCGGTGCGGCGCCCGGTCGATGCCGTGGGCGACACCGGCCTGGTGTGCCTCTCGGTCCACGTGAACGGTCAATCGGTGACCGAGGTTGCGAGCGACCTGCCGTTCAACCCCGGCGAGAGCCAACGTCTCCTCACCCTGGCGGCGCTCGACACGGTGGGGACCGGCGCGTTCACGACCGAAGTCGTGCGGGCGACCGACGGCGTGATCGACGACGACGGCGTGCTCCAGGGCGACCTCTGGCTGATCGGCGGCGCCGACCCGGTGCTGTCGACCAACGCCTTCATCAGCCGATTCGACGACAGCCGTGCGTTCACGTCGCTCGAGGAGCTCGCGTTGAACACCGCCACGGCCCTCGGCGAAGCCGGCATCACCGCGGTGGCCGGCCGGATCATCGGCGTCGACTCCAAGTACGAGGGAAGCCCGCAGGTCTTCGACTTCGAGGAACCCACGTGGACGCGGGCCGAGGTCGACTCGAAGGTGGTGGGCGTCACGTCCGGCCTCCTCGTGAACAACGGCTTCAGCTCCTACCCCGACGACACCGTCGACCCGACCGCCAACGTGCGGACCACCGACGCGGTCACCCACGCCGCGTCGGAGTTCGCGGTGTTGCTCAACTTCTTCGGGATCCCGGCCACCGGGGGAGTGGCGGGCGGCGACGCCCCACCGGCCGTCGACCGGGAGCCGGTCGCCAGCATCGATTCGCCGCCGCTCTCCGAAATCGCCCGACGCGCCCTCGTCGACGGCACCACCGCCGAGATGCTGTGGCGTGAGATCGCCGTGCGCGGTGGTGGGTCGGCGAGCAACTTCGACGTCGTGCTCGGGATCAACGCCGCGCTCATCGAGCTCGGCCTGTTGCAGAGCGAGGAGGCCGGCAACTTCGGGAAGTTCGACGGGTCGGGACTGTCGCTGCGCAACCGGACCCGGTGCGACGTACTCGCCGGTGTGCTCGATCTCGATCCCGACGGGCTGGCGGTGCAGGCGCTGCGCGACGTCGGCGAGTCGACCGTGGCTGAGTGCGCGCCGTCGTCGTTCGACTCGCTCCACGTCACTGCGTCAGCCCGGCCGGAGGTGACATCGATGGCCGGCAAGGCCGTCGCGTCCAACGGCGACGTCCTCACCTTCTCGGTGATCGCGAACTGGGTGGCCGGCGAATCCGGGCTGGCCGACCGTGGAGTCTGCGACGGGCTCCTCCCTGGCATCCTCGACGCCATCGCGGAGCATCCGGCCGGACCGGAGCTCGACGATCTCACCCCCCTCACCCCGGCGCTGCCCGCCGACGCCGACGAGTAGTCCGCCCGGGCATGACCGTCTACGAGCTCCCGATGTTCCCGCTGGAGCAGACGGTGTTGCCCACCGCGCCCGCCCCGCTCCACATCTTCGAACCCCGCTATCGAGCCTTCGCAGCCGACGTGACCCCGCGGCCCGATCCCGAGTTCGGCATCGCCCCGATCGAGCGGGGCCGAGAGGTCGGCGGCGACGACGTACGGGCCGACGTGGCCGTCGTGGCCCGGGTGATCCAGCACGAGGAGTTCCCCGACGGACGCTGGGCCGTGGTCTCGGTCGCCACCCGACGAGTCCGGGTCCACGACTGGCTCGCCGAAGACCCCTACCCGCGGGCGATGGTGGCCGATTGGCCCGACGACGATGCCGACACCTATCTCGCCGGCCTGGGAGAGACACCCCACGCGGGTCTGACCGAGGCGATCGAGCGCATCCGGGTTGCGGCCCAACGACTCCAACCGGGCCGCCCGGTGCCTGCCGCCCAGCTCAGCGACGACCCGGCCCGGGCCACATGGGAGGCCGCGGTGTTCGCCCAACTCAACCCGTTCGACGCGACATCCCTGCTCCGGGTGCCCGGAGCGATCGATCGCCTCGCCCGCGCCGAGGAACTGATTCGCGAACGCGCGGAGGTCCTGGAGGCTCTCGCCGAAGAGGCCGGATAGGGTGGGCGGCCCAATGGCAGAACGAATGGGCCCAGCCGACTTCTTCGAGTTGGTCAAGGCATACGCAAAACAGGAAACCGTCGAACCGCTCCGTGGGGCCGGCCGCTGGGTCGGCTTCGGCATCGCCGGCAGCCTCCTGCTCATGCTCGGCGGAATCTCGCTCACCCTGGCGATGTTGCGGGTCCTCCAGGAGGAGACCGGCACCTCGTTCACGGGCAACCTCTCCTGGGTGCCCTACCTCGCCACCCTCGTCGCGGCGATCGTCGTGCTCATGCTGCTGGTATGGCGGATCACCAAGAGGAGCCTGTGATGGCCGAGACCGACAAGACCACCGCTGCCGCGGACACGCCGATCACCCGTGACGACATCGAGGCCGGACTCCGCAGCGTCGTCGGCGAGGCGGAGCAGAAGGCCGAGTCCACCGCCAAGAAGCTGATCCCCGTCGCGGTCGGCGGTGCCCTCCTCGTGCTGTTCGTCGCCTACCGGATCGGCCGACGCGTCGGCACCACCAAGTCGACGGTCGTGGAGATCCGGCGCATCTGATGGCCGGTCGCGGCTTCGGCCCCACCTACGTCAAACGAACCGTCCGGATGAACAGCATCCGGAAGGGACTGCTCGGCGGCTCGCGCTTCTGGCTGGCGATCTTCGGGCTCGGGTATGTCGCCCGCTGGTCGGGCAAGGTCACCAAGCGCGGGGAGATGCCCGTGAAGTTCTCCGAGGCGTTGCAGCCCGGCGAGGAGATCGTGATCCGCCACACCGACGCCACCCGCGGTCGCGCGGAGTGAAGGTCGTCCTCCGCAACCCGTCGCGGGAGCTCGAGGTCGACGGTCCGGTCCAGGTCTCGGTGCTCCTCAAGCGACTCGACCTCAACCGCGAGTCACATCTCGTCATCGAGGACGGCCAGCTGGTGCCCGGCGACAAGACCCTGGGCAAGGACGCAGTCGTCGAGATCCGTTCGGTCATCTCCGGTGGCGCGTTCGGACCGCGGTCATGAAGTGTCAGGTCTGTCGAGGGCCGGCGATCATCGACGTCCGACGGCACAACGCCAACTTCTGCCAGGAACACTTCCTGCGGCTCTGTCGGGACCAGACGAAGAAGGCGATCGACGAGTTCTCCATGCTCGAGCCCGACGACCGAGTGCTCGTCGCCGTGAGCGGCGGCAAGGACTCCCTCGCCGTCTGGGACATCCTCGGCCAGCTCGGCTTCGCCGCCGACGGGTTCTACGTCGGGCTCGGAATCGGTGAGTACAGCGACGAGTCCCGCGGCTACGCCGAGCGTTTCGCCACCGAACGCGGGCTCACCCTCCACGTCGACGATCTGCTGCGTGACCACGGCTTCGACGTACCGAACGGCAGCCGGGCCGCGAAGCGGGCACCGTGCTCGGCCTGTGGGTTGTCGAAGCGCCACCTCTTCGACGAGGCCGCCCGCCGGGGCGGTTACGACGCCATCGTGACCGGCCACAATCTCGACGACGAGGCCGCCGTGCTGATGGGCAACGTGCTGCACTGGCAGACCGACTATCTCGGCCGCCAGTCGCCTCATCTCCCCGCCGCGAACGGCTTTCCCAAGAAGGTGAAACCGCTCGTTCGGCTGACCGAACGCGACACGGCCGCCTACTGCCTCCTGCGGGGCATCGACTATCTCGTCGACGAGTGCCCCATGTCGGTGGGCAACAAGCACCTTTCGTACAAGGCGGCGCTCAACGACATCGAGATCGACTCGCCCGGCGCAAAGCACGCGTTCTTCTTCGGCTTCCTCGATCGGGCCGCCGACCGCTTTGCCGACGGCAGCGGCGAGACTGCCCGCGTGACCATCTCTCCCTGCACCCGCTGCGGCGCCCCCAGCTCCAACGAGATCTGTGCGTTCTGCCGACTGACCGAGCGGGCCACCCAGGCCGTGCCGATCGAAATGGGCCGGACCCGCCGTCGCGCCGGGAGCCGACGATGAGCGGCCGTGGCCCCCTCCGGTCGGGCGAGCCGGTGATGCTCATCGACCGCAAGCGGCGTCGCTACCTGATCGATCTCGCCGACGGGGGAGAGTTCCACAGCCACTCGGGTGTCCTGCCCCACGACGACATGATCGGTGCCCCCGAGGGCACCACCTTCCGCTCCACCCGGGGGATGGTCTTCACGGCCCTGCGCCCGACGATCACCGACTTCATCCTCAAGATGCCGCGCGGCGCGCAGGTCATCTACCCGAAGGACATCGGCCCGATCCTCATCCTCGCCGACATCTTCCCGGGCGCCCGCGTGCTCGAGTCCGGCCTCGGCAGCGGCGCCCTGTCGACGGGCATGCTCCGCGCCGGCGCCGAGATCACCGGCTACGAGATCCGCGAAGACTTCGAGGCGAAGGCCCGCGAGAACGTCGCCCGCTTCCTCGGCGCAGAGTCGCTCGAGCGCTACGACACGCACGTACGCGACGTCTACGAGGGGATCGGGGAGACCGACCTCGACCGGATCGTCCTCGACCTTCCCGAACCGTGGCAGGTCGTGCCCCACGCCGAGACGGCCCTGCGGCCCGGCGGGATCTTCCTCGCCTACACGCCGAGCATCATCCAGGTCTCGCAACTCCACGACGCGCTGGAGGAATCGAAGCTCGGATTCGCCGAGACCGTCGAAGTGCTCAACCGCGGCTGGCACGTGCAGGGAACCGCCGTCCGGCCCGACCATCGAATGGTCGGACACACCGGTTTCCTGACCCACGCCAGGCTCCTCGACGAATGACGACGAGGTTGCGGCGTCGGCGCCTCCCGCGCCGGTGTGTCGCGGCCTTCGCGGCGCTCGCCCTCGTGGCGGCGGCCTGCGGCGACGACGCACCGGCGGCCGAGCCGACGGGCACGGGCATTCCCGAGACCCACGGGTTGTCCGATGCCATGCTCGCCCGGGTGCTTCCCTCCACCGTCGGCATCGAAGGGGTGGCCTGCGGCCGGCTCGCCTCGGGGAGCGGCTTCGCCCTGACCGAGGACCTCGTGGTGACCAATGCCCACGTGATCCTCGGGATCGACGAGATCGTGGTCCACACCTTCGACGGGCGTGAGCTCGCGGCCACTCCGGTGGCGTTCGAGCCCGACGACGACCTGGCCCTGCTCGACGTCGAGGGCGGCGGGTTCGCCCCGCTGCCGCTGACCGACACCGCACCGACCGGAAGCACCGGGGTCCTGGTCGGATGGGAGTCCGGCCCCGCGGCCGACCCGACCCCGTATCGCGTCGACCGTGCGGTCACCGTGCGGATCGAGACGGTGGGCGGCACCGAGCGGGTCGAGCGGCCGGCCTGGCTCATCGCAGCCGACATCGACGTCGGCGATTCCGGCGCGGCACTCATCGACCGGACCGGTGAGGTCATCGGCGTCGCGTTCGCGACCTCGACCGTGGGGGAGGGCGTCGGCTACGCAGTCCGCAGCAGCGCCATCGACGACCTCGTGGCCGCCGGCACCGACAAGAACCTCACCATCCCCGACTGCTGAAAACGAAGAGAGGACCCGTGAGGGTCCTCTCGTTCATTTCGTAGTGGCGCCGGGAGTTCGGCGAAGCCGAACTCGTCTCACCCCGGAGTTCGGCGAAGCCGAACTCCAAGCAACCCGAAGGGTTGCCTCAGACTTCGATGAAGATGCACTCGCCGGGGCACTCCTCGGCGGACTCGATGGTGGCCTCTTCCTGGCCGGCCTTGACCGCCGCCAGGCCCTCGGGCCCACCCGGGTCGGAGAAGACCTTGTCGCCTTCCTTGACATAGGCGAGGCCATCGTCGAGAAGGGTGAAGACGTCGGGAGCGATCTCCTCGCAGAGACCGTCGCCGGTGCAGAGATCCTGGTCGATCCAAACCTTCATGAGCGGTACTGACCTCACTGTGTTGCGCGGGGCGGACCCGCTCGGAATACGCGTCCCGATTGGGGACACCCAACAGATCGGCATTCTAACTCCCCGCATGAGGATCACGGATCATCCGGCGCCCGAATTCGCCACCGGCGGGTTCACGGAGGGTGATCACCCTTGAACGCGGCAGTGGGGCGTCCGACGACAGAACCAGCCGGAGGTCTAGGGTGACGCCGAGCAGCACCACGAGACGGAGGAACTGTGGACGACCACGACGCAAACGCCGAGATCAACCGGCTCCGCATGGTCGCTGCCGAGTTGGAGGACGAGGTCACGGCGCTGCGCCGCCGCCTGCAGGACTCCCCGAAGCGCGTTCGCACCCTCGAGGAACGACTTCTGGAGACGAAAGGGCAGCTCAGCAAGGCTGTCTCCCAGAACGAGAAGCTCACCTACACGCTGCGCGAGGCCCGTGAACACATCTCGACGTTGCGCGACGAGGTCGACAAGCTCACCCAGCCACCGTCGGGCTACGGCACCGTCCTCGGCGCCAACGACGACGGCACCGTCGACGTCCACGCCGGCGGTCGCAAGATGCGGGTCGCCGTGCAACCCGAGCTGGCCGGCTCGCTCGAGCTCGGCCAGGAGGTCGTGCTCAACGAGTCGTTCAACGTCGTGCTGGCCCGCAATCCCGACCGCACCGGCGAGGTCGCGACGCTGAAGGAAGTCCTCCAGGGCGGCGACCGGGCGCTCATCATCGGCCGGGCCGACGAGGAACGCGTCGTCGAGGTGGGCGATGCCGTCCGCAGCCAACCGCTGCGCAGCGGCGACACGCTCCTCATCGACACCCGTGCCGGCGTGATCCTCGAGCGCCTGCCCCGACCCGAGGTCGAGGACCTGGTGCTCGAAGAAGTGCCCGACGTCTCCTACGACGACGTCGGCGGCCTCGACTCGCAGATCGAGGAGATCACCGACGCGGTCGAGCTGCCGTTCGTCCACAGCGCGTTGTTCGCCGACTACGACCTGCCCGCCCCGAAGGGCATCCTCCTCTACGGACCGCCCGGCTGCGGCAAGACCCTGATCGCCAAGGCGGTCGCCAACTCGCTGGCCAAGAAGGTCGCGGAGGTCTCCGGCGACCAGGAGGCCCGCAGCTTCTTCCTCAACATCAAGGGCCCCGAGCTGCTCAACAAGTACGTCGGCGAGACCGAGCGGCAGATCCGCCTCGTCTTCCAGCGAGCCCGGGAGAAGAGCGAGGAGGGCTGGCCGGTCATCGTCTTCTTCGACGAGATGGAGTCGCTGTTCCGCACCCGGGGCAGTGGCATCAGCTCCGACATCGAGTCCACGATCGTGCCGCAGCTCCTGGCCGAGATCGACGGTGTCGAGACCCTGCGCAACGTCATCGTCATCGGGGCATCGAACCGCGAAGACCTCATCGACCCGGCCATCCTGCGCCCCGGCCGCCTCGACGTGAAGATCAAGATCGAGCGTCCCGATGCCGAGGCCGCGATCCCGATCTTCGCCCGCTACCTCACCGCCGACGTGCCGATCGACGAGGGGATGATCGAGACCCAGGGTGGCGGCGACATCCACAAGGCGATCCAGGCAATGATCGAGGACACCGTCCGGGAGATGTACCGCGAGGACGACGCCAACCGGTTCCTCGAGGTCACGTATCAGAACGGCGACAAGGAGGTCATGTTCTTCAAGGACTTCTCGTCGGGAGCCATGATCGAGAACGTCGTGCGCAGGGCCAAGAAGCTCGCGATCAAGCGGGAGATCGCCGGTGGCGATCGGGGCATCCGCACCGACGACCTCCTGGCGTCGATTCGCCAGGAGTTCAAGGAACACGAAGATCTGCCCAACACCACCAACCCCGACGACTGGGCGAAGATCTCGGGCAAGAAGGGTGAGCGGATCGTCTACGTCCGCACCCTGATCCACACCGACGACGACGCGTCCGGGGGCAAGTCGATCGACTCCGTCGCCACCGGCCAGTACCTCTAGGCGCGTCCGGCGAGGCCATGGAAACCTCCGCGACGACCGCCCGCCTCTACGAGGAGGCGACCGCCAATGTCGAGCAGGCCGCCATCGCGCTCGACATGGACCCGAAGGTCCGGCGGATCCTCTCCGCCCCCAAGACCGAGCTGATCATCAACTTCCCCGTGCTCCGCGACGACGGCGAGTACGAGATCCTGCAGGGCTACCGGATCCAGCACAACAACGTGCTCGGGCCCTACAAGGGCGGTATGCGGTTCCATCCGGCCGTCGACCTCGACGAGGTGCGGGCGCTGGCCACGTGGATGACGTTCAAGTGTGCGCTCATGCAGCTCCCGTTCGGCGGGGCGAAGGGCGGCGTCGCGATCGACCCCTACGCGCTGAGCGACGGCGAGCTGGAGCGAGTGGTCCGACGCTTCACCCACGCCCTCGGCGACAACATCGGTCCCGAGTTCGACATCCCGGCCCCCGACGCGGGTTCCGACGCTCGGATGATGGGCTGGATGATGGACACCTACCTCAACAGCCGCGGCCCGGGCGAACGCCAGAACGATCGCCGGGTCGTCACCGGCAAGCCCGTCGAGCTCGGTGGAAGCGCCGGCCGCGAGGAAGCCACCGGCAGGGGAGCGGCGTACGCGCTGCGCCACCTCTACGGCGAGTTCGATCGCAGCCTCGACGGGGGCACGACCGCGATCCAGGGCTTTGGCAACGTGGGCACCCACGCGGCCTACGCGCTCCACGAGCTCGGCATGAAGGTCGTCGCCATCGCCGACGTGACCGGCGTGGTCTACGACCCGAAGGGGCTCGACATCGAAAAGCTCGACGCCCACCGGGCCGCATCCGGTGGGGTGGCCGACTACATCGACGCCGACGCGCTCACGAGCGACGAGTTCTTCGCGCTCGACGTCGACGTGCTCGTCCCCGCTGCGCTCGAGTCGCAGATCACCGCCCGCAACGTCGACTCGGTGCGGGCCCACGTGATCCTCGAGGCGGCCAACGGCCCGGTCACGGCGGAAGCGGCCGCGGTCCTCGAGCACGGCGGCGTCCACGTCATCCCCGACATCCTGGCCAACGCGGGCGGCGTCGTGGTGTCGTACTACGAGTGGGTGCAGAACAAGACCAGCGACCGCTGGAACGCCACCGACGTGGGTGTGCGGCTGCGGAATTCGATCTGGGAAGCGGCCGATCGGGTCGCGGCGCGGCGCGACGAACGGGGCTGCACCCGTCGCCAGGCGGCCTACATGGAGGCCGCCGAGCTCCTGGAGCGGGCGTACTCGCTGCGGGGCATCTTCCCCTGACTGAACGGCGTTCCTCCCTTGCGCCGCAGCAGCCCAACGTTGCGAGCCCCTGAACGGCGAGTGTCGGATCCGGCAACACCTACTGACAACGAAGACGGAGCTGTGTAGGGTCCTGAGACCCAAATCGGGAATCATTGGAGGGAAAATGCGAAAGCATTGGACATTGCGGCTTCTGGCCGTTCTATTCAGTTTCACGCTGCTGGCGACCGCCTGCGGCGACGACGACTCAGACGACGCGACACCGGACGACACCACGGCGCCCGACGACACCACGGCGCCCGACGACACCACGGCACCGGACGACACCGTCGACCTGGTCCAGGACGGAAGCGTCCTCGCCAAGGTGACCAGCGCGGGCACGCTCGAGTGCGGCGGCAACGACACCCTGCCGGGCTTCGGCATCGTCGACGCCGACAGCGGTGCGTTCAGCGGCTTCGACATCGACTTCTGCAAGGTCATCGCGGCAGCCGTGCTCGGTGACGCCGAAGCGATCAACGTGACGCCCCTCGTGGCCGCGCAGCGCTTCCCGACCCTGCAGTCGGGCGAGATCGACGTGCTGATCCGCAACACCACGTGGACCGCCTCGCGCGACGGCAACGAGCAGGCCAACTTCCTGCACACCACGTTCTACGACGGCCAGGGCTTCATGGCCCGTGCCGACGGTGGCATCGCCACCCTCGACGACGTCGCCAACGCCTCGATCTGTGTGCTCCAGGGCACCACGACGCTGCTCAACCTCAACGCCGTGCTCGGCGATCTCGGTATCCCGTTCACGGCCGTCGAGTTCGAGTCGAACGACGAGCTGAACCCGGCCTTCCAGGCCGGCCAGTGCGAGGTCTGGACCTCCGATGCGTCGCAGCTCGCAGCGTTCGCGGCCAACATGGACATCGACACGGTGATCCTCCCCGAGATCATCTCGAAGGAGCCGCTGGGTCCCGTTGTCGCCGATGGCGACACGCAGTGGGCGCAGATCGTCAACTGGGCGACCATGGCGACCGTGCAGGCGTGGGAATACGGCATCAGCTCCGACAACGTCGCTTCGTTCGACAGCAGCGAAGACTCCAACATCCGCCGGTTCCTCGGCCTCCCCGTCACCGACAGCGACGGTAACGAAGCCATCACCGAGGTGGGCCTCGGTCTTCCGACCGACTTCGCCCGCAACATCGTCGAGCAGGTGGGCAACTACCAGGAGATCTTCGAGCGCAACCTCGCGCCGATCGGTCTGACCCTCGACGGAAGCCCCAACGACCTGTGGACCAACGGTGGTCTCCAGTACGTTCCGCCGTTCCGCTGATCCCAGCGTCGGCTAGCCAGTAAGTGACCACGCCGGTGCGGGTCGGGGAAACCCGACCCGCACCGGCAGGTCGACACCATCAATACGTCGACACCAACTCGTCGACGCAGCGAATACACAGGGGAGAGCGGCTCGTGAGCCGAATCACAGATCACACCGTCGGGGGACGTGTGTGAATCGTCGAACACTCAGCACCTGGGGCCAGACGCTGGGCCTTGCTGGAATCGTCATCGCCGTCATTGCGGTGCGCGGGACGTTCAACATCGTCACGCTGGGGCTCTCTCTGCTCGTTGCGGCCGCCGTGTTCTTCGCGCTGCGGGGCGTGCTCGACCTGACCGGACGCGACCGGACGGATCGGCCGCCGGCCTACCGCGACGTCAAGGTGCTCGCCCTGGGCGCACAGGTCCTCGCGGTCGCCGCGATCCACACCTTCCTGGCCTTCCTGTGGCAGAACTTCCGCGACCGGACCGACGACATCGGGCTCAATCTCAGCTTCGACTTCCTCGATCAACCCGGCGGCATCACGATCGCCGACAATCCACTCTCGGCCAACGACCAGGTGAGAGCGGCCATCCAGGCCGGCCTCGAGAACACGATCCGCATCATCATCCTCGGCATTCCGCTGGCCCTCGTGGTCGGCACCCTGGTCGGCATCGCCCGTCTCTCGAGCAACTGGCTGTTGGAGAAGATCGCCACGCTCTACGTAGAGGTGTTCCGCAACATCCCCGTGCTCGTGGTCATCCTCATCGCCTGGTCGGTCTACCTCAACGCCCTGCCCTCGAGCTTCGAGGGCAGCCGCAAACCACTCGGGGAGTGGTTCATCTTCAACAACTCCCGGTTCGCATTCCCGTCCGTGAAAGGCCTCGACAACTTCGAGACCTATCGGGTCGTCATCCTCGTGGCGATCGTCGCCGCGATCGCGGTCTGGATCTGGCGTACGCGCCTGTTCAACGAGACCGGCACACCTCACCGCCGGTCGCTGTGGTCGGCCGGCTCCTTCCTCGCGATCGGGGCCGTGGGATTCGTCGCTCTCGGCGGGCCGTTCGAACTCTCGAAGCCCGTCGTCGACGAAGCCGGCCGGGTCTACACCGACGGCGTCCGCATGCAGATGCCCTTCGCCGCGATCTTCACCGGACTCGTGGTCTACACGGGTACCCACATCTCCGAGATCGTCCGTGGCAGCATCCTCGCCGTCCACAAGGGCCAGGACGAGGCGGCAAACGCCCTCGCCCTCTCGGGCATCCAGCGCTATCGATTCGTCATCCTCCCGCAGGCGTTGCGCATCGCGTTCCCGCCGCTCATCAACCAGTTCCTCAACTTCTCGAAGAACAGCTCGCTTGCGATCGCCATCGGCTTCGCCGAGGTGACCGCAGTGGTCAACAACCTGTTCGGCCAGAGCCAGCCCGCACCCCAGTTGATCCTCATCCTCATGCTCTCCTACCTGGTGATCTCCTTGGTTCTGTCGTTGATCGGCAATCTCGTGAACCGACGACTGCAACTGGTGGGGAGGTGATCTGAGATGACCGATGTCGACGCCATGATCGCCGAAGCCGAGCGAAAGCAGCCCCCGAACGAGAAGCTCCCGCCTGGGGAGTGGGCCAAGAAGCACCTGTTCAACAACTGGTACAACACGGTCATCACCGTGGTGATGGCGGCCGTCATCATCGGACTCGCCGGCGGCGCGATCCGCTGGGTGTTGACCACCGACTTCGCAATCATCCGGAAGTCGTTGCGGCTGTTCATGATCGGCCAGTTCCCCCGCGAAGAACTCACCCGCCTCTGGGTCTCGTTCCTCCTCATGGCGGTCACCCTGGGCTTCACCTCCGGGGCGACCGCCCACAACAGTTACGAGGACGCGCTCGAGAAGGACCTCCCCGCGCGGAAGGAGTCCTGGCTCGACCTGTTCCGGCGCTTCTGGGCAATCGTCTTCGTCCTGATCTTCTTCGCGTCGTTCGCCCGGACGCTGCCGCCGTACCTCGGCCTCGCCGCCGTGTTCGCGACCGTCGTCATCACCCGGGAGTTGGGCTGGCGGATCACGCGGGCGGTCAGGGATCGGGCCGCGTTCATCGGGACGGGCATCGGAATCGCATCGTTCCTGGCGCTTGCGGGCACCGGCGGCCTCGGCCGCTGGGCCTACGCCCTGCTGTTCGCCGCCTGGGCGACATTCGAGCTCGGTCGCCGCGATGTCCGATCCGACAACGTCGGCACGCTGATCCGCATCGCCGTCGCGGTGGTCGCAGGAGGCGTCGCGTTCTTCATCGTCGACGCCCTCGACATCGACGGCTTCGGTTGGGACCGCTGGGGTGGACTCCACCTCAACATCTTCGTCACCGTGGTCGGACTCGGTCTCGGACTCCCGTTCGGGATCCTGCTCGCCATGGGCCGGCGCTCCGAACTCCCGATCATCAAGGCGGCGTCGGTGCTCTTCATCGAGTTCGTGCGCGGCGTTCCACTGATCTCGTTGCTGCTCTTCTCCAACCTGATGCTCGGCCTGTTCTTCCCCCTCGGATCGGACCTGCCCAGCGAACTGACGCTGGCGATGATCGTCATCATGGGCTTCTCGGCGGCCTACATCGCCGAGATCGTGCGCGGCGGACTCCAGTCGGTCCCGAAGGGGCAGATCGAGGCCGCCCAGGCATCCGGACTCTCCCCGGGAGCAGTTCAGCGGCTCGTCGTGCTTCCGCAGGCTCTGCGCAACGTCATCCCGGCGATGGTCGGCCAGTTCATCTCGTTGTTCAAGGACACCTCGTTGCTCAGCATCATCGGGGTCCTGGAGTTCCTCAATGTCTCCGCCGTGGCCAATGCCCAGACCGAGTTCATCGGCAAGGGCCTGGCCGTGGTCACCTATCCGTTCGTGGCGCTCGGCTTCTGGGCCTTCGCCTACACCATGTCGAAAGAGTCCAGGCGACTCGAAACGAAGCTGGGAGTCGGTATCCGATGAGTGACGCAACGATCAACGCGGACGCGACCGCGACCGTCGGAGGCGGCGAGACCGTCATCGAGCTGGAGGGTGTCGACAAGTTCTTCGGCGACTTCCAGGCCCTGACCGACATCAACATGAAGGTCGGACTCCAGGAAGTGGTGGTCGTCATCGGGCCCTCGGGTTCGGGCAAGTCGACGCTGATCCGCTGCATCAACCGCCTCGAGCAGCACAGTCGCGGGTCGATCACGGTCGACGGAATCGAGCTCACCGACGACATCCGCAACATCCAGGAGATCCGTCGCGAGACCGGGATGGTCTTCCAGAGCTTCAACCTCTTCCCGCACCTGACGATCCTCGACAACATCACGCTCGCTCCCCGCAACGTCCGCAACACGCCGAAGGCGGAGGCCGAGGCCAAGGCGATGGAATTGCTCGAGCGGGTCAAGATCCCCGAGCAGGCCCGGAAGTACCCCGGCCAGCTCTCGGGTGGCCAGCAGCAGCGCGTGGCGATCGCCCGGGCGCTCGCCATGAACCCGAAGGTGATGCTGTTCGACGAGCCCACGTCGGCGCTCGACCCCGAGATGATCTCCGAGGTGCTCGACACCATGAAGGACCTGGCTCGCGAAGGCATGACGATGATCTGCGTGACCCACGAGATGGGCTTCGCCCGTGAGGTTGCCGACCGGGTCGTGTTCATGGCCGACGGCGAGATCGTCGAGGTGGGCACACCGGAACACTTCTTCACGAACCCACAGGAAGAGCGGACGAAGCTCTTCCTGTCGCAGATCCTCTGAGCGACGCGCCGACGATCGGGATCATCGCCGGGTCCGGGCCCGACGCGGGTATCGATCTCTGGCAGAAGGTTCTCAGCCACGCGCGGGCGATGCTGGGCGCCGACTACGTGGGCGACACCGACGCGCCCCGCGTCGAGGTGGTGTCGGAGCCACTTCTCGGACACTCGATGGACCTGCCGTCGACCGACGCCGGAGTATGGGCGACGCTCGAGTCGACGGCGACGGCGCTGGCCGCGCGCTGCGACGTCTACGGGATCGCCTGCAACACGCTCAACGTCTACGCGCGCCGGCTGCGGGCGCTCGACCTCCCGGCGGACCTGGTGACGCCGCCCGATGCCGTGCGCGCCTGGGCAGCCGCTCACGAGGTGGAGTCCATCGGTCTGCTCGGTGCCCGACCCGTGGCGACGCTGACGGAGTGGTCGCCCTACGCGCCGTTGACCGCCGAACTGCGGATCGAGACGCCACCCGACGTCGACGCACTGCACCGGCTGATCGTCGACATCAAGGCCGACGGGGGAGCGGCCGCGTCGCTACGGGACCGATTCACACAGCTGGCGGGCGCGTTCGATTCTCGACATCTCCTCCTGGCCTGCACCGAGCTCCCGATCGTCGCCACGGCCGTCGAGGGCAAGCATCTCGTCGACCCGACCGACCTGCTGGCCGCCGAGCTGGTCCGCCGCTGGTCCGAGATGGCCGCGGACTAGGGTCGCCCCCGATGGCTATCCCCAAGACTCTCGGCATCGAGACCGAGTACGGCATCGTCCACAAGGGCACCGACGAGCCGAACCCGATCGCGGCCTCGTCCGTGCTCATCAACGCCTACCTCTACGACGCCGGTTACCGCACCGACACCGGCCACGAATCGGTCCACTGGGACTTCATCGACGAAACCCCCGGCATCGACGCTCGCGGCTATGCACCCACCGGGGCGATGCCCCCCGACGTCGAGACCCACCTGGTCAACGCCGTGCTCACCAACGGCGCCCGCTACTACGTCGACCACGCCCACCCCGAGCTGAGCACCCCCGAGTGCGCCGACGCCCGTGCGGTCGTGCTGTATGACCGCGCCGCCGAACTGATCGCGGTCCGCTCGATGGAGGCCGCCGTCAACCTGCTCCCGCCGGGCGAGGAGCTCGTCCTCTACAAGAACAACAGCGACGGCAAGGGCAACAGCTACGGCTGTCACGAGAACTATCTCGTCGACCGGTCCACCCCGTTCGGTCGCATCGTCAACCGGGCCACCGCCCACTTCGTCACCCGCCAGATCTACACCGGCGCCGGCAAGGTCGGCGCCGAGGCCCCGGGTCTGCGAGTCGACGACGTCGACTTCCAGCTGACCCAACGAGCCGACTTCTTCGAGGAGGAGGTCGGCCTCGAGACGACGCTCAAGCGGCCGATCATCAACACCCGCGACGAACCCCACGCCGACGCCCGGAAGTACCGACGGCTCCATGTGATCGTCGGCGATGCCAACCCCTCACAGGTCGCCACCTTCCTGAAGGTCGGCACCACCGCCCTCGTCCTCGCCCTCACCGAGGACGACGCCTTCACGAGCGACATCACCTTCCGCACGCCCGTCCCCGCCATGCGGCAGGTGTCGCACGACATGTCGCTGCGCCAGGCCCTCGAACTCGACGACGGGTCCACCATCACTGCGCTCGAGGTCCAGTGGGAGCTCCTCGACCAGTCGAAGAAGTACGTCGAGGCCCACGGCACCGACAACGTCGGTGGCGACGTGGCCCTCGAGGTGCTGCAGCGCTGGGAACACGTGCTCGCGGGGCTCGAGGACGACCCCATGACACTGGCCGACCAGCTCGACTGGGTGGCCAAGTACCGGCTGATCAACGGCTACCGCGAACGCCACGAGCTTCCCTGGTCCGACGCCCGTCTCCGGGCCATGGACATCCAGTACAGCGACATGCGCCCCGAGAAGTCGCTCGCCGCGAGAGTCGGACTCGAGACCATCGTCGACGATGCCGAGGCACTCGCGGCGACGACCGAACCGCCGCACGACACCCGGGCCTATTTCCGGGGTCGCTGCCTCCAGAAGTTCCCCGACGCGGTGGTGGCCGCCAACTGGGACTCACTGGTGTTCGACGTGGGCACCGATGCCCTTCGCCGGGTGCCGATGATGGAACCATTGCGCGGGACCGAGGCCCATGTGGGTACCTTGTTCGACGAGTGCGACTCAGCGGCGGAGCTACTGCGCCGACTGGGCAACTGAGCGAGACCGAGTACGAGGAGACGTCATGGCCGAACGTGAACAGATCCGCAAACCCGCCCCGGAAGAACGCGAGGCCGCGACGGCCGAAGCGCCGGCGGCGTCCGAGCGGGGCGACGAGCTCAAAGCGGAGCTCGACGACCTCCTCGACGAGATCGACGAGGTCCTCGAGACCAACGCCGAGGACTTCGTGAAGTCCTACATCCAGAAGGGCGGACAGTAGGCCCGTGAATCTGCCGCTGTTCCGGGCCCACGACGACCCGGGCCCCAGCTTCGCCGAACTGCTCCGACGCACGGGGTTCGACGAACCCGCCCTCACCTACGACGGCACCCTTCCGGCCTCGGACTTCCGGCACGGCACGACCTGCGTGGCCGTCCGCTACGCCGACGGTGTCCTGTTGGCCGGCGACCGCCGGGCCACGTCGGGCAACCTGATCAGCCATCGCAGTCTCGAAAAGGTCTTCCCCGCCGATCGTCACAGCGGCGTCGCCATCGCCGGCGCGGCCGGTCCGGCGATCGAGATGGTGAAGCTCTTCCAGCTCCAACTCGAGCACTACGAGAAGGTCGAAGGCGGCGCGCTGAGCCTCGAGGGCAAAGCGAACCAGCTCGGCCAGATGATCCGGGGCAACCTGCCGGCCGCGATGCAGGGGTTGGCCGTCGTGCCGATCTTCGCCGGCTTCGATGTCGGCCGCGACGAAGGACGCCTGTTCGAGTACGACGTGACGGGTGGACGCTACGAGGAGACCGAGACGGCCAGCACCGGTTCGGGCAGCCTCCACGCGGGCACCGTGTTGCGCATGGGCTACCGCGACTCCCTCGACGCGGCGACCGTCACCGATCTCGCCCTCGAGTCGCTCTTCGAAGCCGCCGACCAGGACTCCGCCACCGGCGGACCCGACCCGGTCCGCGGCATCTATCCCGTCGTCGCCCTCATCACCGCCGACGGCTACCGCCGACTCGACGACGACGAGTTGGCCGACCGCACGCAGGCGCTCATCGAGCGTCGGCGCAACCGGTAGGAGATCGCCATGAACATGCCGTTCTACGTCGCTCCCGAGCAGGTCATGAAGGACCGGGCCGACTACGCCCGCAAGGGCATCGCGAGAGGCCGGAGCCTGATCGCCTTCCGGTTCGAGGGTGGGATCGCCATCTGTGCCGAGAACACCTCGTCCACGCTGCGCAAGGTCAGCGAGATCTACGACCGCATCGCGTTCGCCGGCGTGGGCAAATACAACGAATTCGACCAGCTGCGCATCGCCGGTGTGCGCCACGCCGACCTCAAGGGCTACTCGTTCTCGCGCGAAGACGTGGATGCCCGGAGCCTCGCCAACCAGTACGCCCAGAGTCTCGGACAGGTCTTCACCCACGAGATGAAGCCCATGGAAGTCGAGATCCTCGTCGCCGAGATCGGCACCGCCGACGACGGCGGGGGCGACCAGCTGTTCCACATCCTCTACGACGGCACCGTGATGGACGAGGACAGGAGCGTCGTCCCCGGCGG
>Ga0213866_10000222_pt1 | contig 47484 bp, 48 predicted proteins | sample PICome_11_FD_160079 | JGI IMG/M metagenome (GOLD analysis project Ga0213866, IMG submission 160079) | Coastal seawater microbial communities near Pivers Island, North Carolina, United States - PICO284 | ecosystem: Environmental > Aquatic > Marine > Coastal | place: USA: North Carolina...
AAGCCCCCCTATGACGATATGAGCGCGCTCACCGCCTTCGCCGCTGAGGTTGATGTGGTGACTTATGAGTTTGAGAACATTCCGGTCGCTACGGTGGCGCAATTGGCGCGCAGCAAAAACGTGTTTCCGTCGGCGGACGCCTTAGAAGTGGCGCAAGACCGCTTGGTTGAAAAATCATTCATGCGCGCGCAAGGCTTCGACGTCGCCGGGTTTTTCGATATTACCGATTTGGACAGCCTTAAAGCCGCACTGGCGCAAACCGATGGGGCCGGTATTCTAAAAACCCGCCGCTTTGGCTATGATGGCAAAGGGCAATGGCGGCTTGATGGCGATAGCGACCTGACTGGCATGTTGCAAGAGCTGAACGGCCAACCAGCTATTTTGGAGGCGCTTGTGCCATTTGAACGCGAGGTCTCCATTTTGGTGGCGCGCGCGCAAGATGGCACCACCGCAGCCTATGATGTTATTGAAAATGTGCATCGCAATCATATTCTGCACAGCTCAACCCTGCCTGCCGCCCTGCCCGCGACCCAGCACGATGCGGCGCGTGATATGGCCGAGAAGCTGGCAACCGCGCTGGATTATGTCGGGGTGCTGGCGATTGAGTGTTTTATTGTCGGCGACGCTTTGCTGATTAATGAGATTGCGCCGCGCGTCCATAATTCAGGCCATTTAACGCAAGATGCCTGCCATTGCGGCCAGTTTGAACAACACATGCGCGCCATTGCCGGTTGGCCGCTGGGCGATGCGACCGCCCATAGCGATGCGGTGATGACCAATTTACTGGGCGATGAGATTGCGCAATGGCGTGACTTTGCCGCGCAAAAAGCCACTTATGTGCATCTTTATGGCAAAGCCGAAGCGCGTGCGGGTCGCAAAATGGGCCATGTCACCAAATTAAAGCCAAAGGCGTAAACCCGCGTTCAGTTTTGTCGGTAGCGCATTTTGGCAAATGCGCCGATAAGTCCATCAAGCGGGGCTTTATCGCCGTGTATTTTTTCAGACCAGTTTTTCGCTTTGGCTTTGACTTTTTCAAACTGCATGACGTTTTCAATGCGCCGCTCCAAAAAGGCGCGCGTATTGGCGAAATCATCACTTTTATCATCGAACCAATAAAGCCGTGTCGCGGTAATGACACCGCTCAAAATCAGCCTTTTGGAATAATAATTATAATCGGTGGCCTCATCACCGGCCCAACGCCACATAAGATGCGCCGAGGTGAACAGCAAATCAGCCGCCAGCTTTTGCCGCCCGGGCACGGATAAATAGCCCGCAGCACGGCGCGCAGCTTCGATATTATCGCCATCTGCCAGCAAACGTTGCCAGACGGCCTCGGTAATGCGGGCGCGTATTTTCAGACCGTCAGGCTTTGGCAAGGCCGCCAGCATGGCTGCATCGCCCGCCGCCGAATAGGTTTTGATGAGATTATCAACGCCATGCGGAAAGGCCAGTTCGGCCATGGCAGGGTCGATTTCTGCCTCTTCTATCGCCGCCGCCAGCATGGCCTTTGACCAGCCGTCAAACGCCACATTGGGCAGGGCTTTGGCCAGCACCGCTTGGCGGGTTTCTAAATAAGGGTCTTGCGCGCTCACGCCAGCGACTATCGGCTCAAATAGCCGCCATGACAAGCGGAAAACCGCCGCAGCTTCGTGGCTTTTTTGCTGCTTTTAGGCGTTTTAAGCCCCTAGACAAGCGCGTGGCAACTTGCTACATCAAGGTTTCTCAGGGGCTTTCGAGTCGTTGAAATCAAATTTGAAGAGGTGATGAAACGTGGAAGTTTCTGTTCGTGATAACAATGTTGATCAGGCCTATAAGGTTCTGAAGAAAAAGCTTCAGCGTGAAGGTGTCTTCCGTGAAATGAAGCTACGCAATCATTATGAAAAGCCGTCGGAAAAGCGCGCCCGCGAAAAAGCGGAAAGCGTGCGCCGTGTGCGCAAACTGGCTCGCAAGGCCGCCCAGCGCGAAGGCTTGGTTATCGGCAAGCGTAAATACTAGTTTTACGTGCCTTTTATAAAAAAAGCCCCGTTCGCGAAAACGGGGCTTTTCTTTTGCCTGAATGCCTATCTTTCCTAGAAAGACTTGACGATATTCTCGACCATTTTCTTGGCATCGGAGAACAACATCATCGTATTGTCGCGGAAGAATAATTCATTCTCTACACCGGCATAACCTGAGCCCATGCCACGCTTGATGAACAAGACAGTGGCCGCGCGGTCAACATCCAAAATCGGCATACCGTAAATCGGGCTTTGCGGATCGGTTTTGGCCGATGGATTGGTGACATCATTGGCCCCGATAACAAAAGCCACATCGGCTTGCGGAAACTCGGAGTTAATGTCTTCCAGTTCAAATACTTCGTCATAAGGCACATTGGCTTCGGCCAGCAGCACATTCATGTGGCCGGGCATACGACCCGCCACCGGGTGAATGGCATAGCTGACTTTGACGCCTTCTTTTTTCAGCTCATCGGCCATTTCGCGCAGCGCGTGCTGGGCTTGCGCCACAGCCATGCCATAACCCGGCACAATAATAACCGAACCGGCATTCTTCATGATAAAGGCTGCGTCTTCGGCACTGCCCTGCTTGACCGGACGTTGCTCAACAGCACCGCTCGCGGCAGCCGCATCGTCGCCGCCAAAGCCGCCAAGAATAACCGAGATGAAGGAGCGGTTCATGCCCTTACACATAATGTAAGACAAAATCGCGCCCGATGAACCGACCAGCGAGCCGGTGATAATCAACGCCAGATTGCCCAGCGTGAAACCGATACCGGCAGCCGCCCAACCCGAATAAGAGTTCAGCATGGACACAACAACCGGCATGTCTGCACCACCGATTGGAATGATGATGAGAAAGCCGATAACAAACGCCAAAACCGTCACAAAGAGGAAAACCTCAGGCAGTTGGTTTGACGCATCAAGGCAGAGATAAACAATGCCCGCAACAATGCTGACGGCCAAAATAATGTTAATCAAATGACGTTGCGGCAGCAAAATCGGCGCGCCTGACATGGTGCCTTGCAGCTTGGCAAAGGCAATGACAGACCCGGAGAAAGTAATCGCGCCAATGGCGACACCGATTGACATTTCAATCAGGCTGGCCGTCATAATCGAGCCGTTTTGAACAATGCCGAAAGCCTCCGGCGACAAAAACGCCGCCCAAGATACCAAGACGGCAGCCATGCCGACCAAAGAGTGGAAAGCGGCAACCAGTTGCGGCATATCCGTCATCGCAATGCGACGGGCAATCACCGCGCCGATAATGCCACCAATGGCAACGCCACCGGCGATAATGCCGAAACTTTCCAGCGAGTTATTGTCCAGCAAAGCCAGCGTTGTCGCCACCGCAATGGCCATGCCGACCATGCCGAAATAATTGCCTTGCCGCGCCGTTTCAGGGCCGGATAGGCCACGCAGCGACAGAATGAAAAATACGCCCGACAGCAAATAGAGAAGGGAAGATAAATTGGCACTCATGATGATTAACCCCTAATCTTTCTTGCGATACATGGCGAGCATGCGTTGGGTGACCAAAAAGCCACCGAAAATATTAATCGAAGCCAGAATAACCGCGCCGAAACCAAGCCAACGTGTCATCGCACCGGCTTGGTCATCAACGCTGACATCAGCACCAATGGCGACCAAAGCGCCAACGATAATGACCGATGAAATGGCGTTGGTGACCGACATAAGCGGTGTATGCAAAGCCGGTGTCACCGACCAGACAACGTAATAGCCAACAAACACGGCCATCACGAAAATACTCATTAAATAGACGATTGCATCTACGTTCATTTTTTTGCTCCTCGAGCCGATTTCTTAGCAGCCGGTTTTTTAGCGGCTGTCTTTTTCGCCGCCGGTTTCTTGGCAGCTTTCTTTTTTGCAGCGGCTTTTTTGGCCGGTTTGGCAGGTTGCAAAGCCGGATGCACCACAGCGCCATCGCGCGTCAGGCCAATACCGGCGATAATTTCATCTTCCCAATCCAAAGCCAGCGTCTTCTTTTCTTTGTCGAAAAACGCATCGATGAAATTGAACAGATTGCGTGAGAAAAGCTCGGACGCATTACCGGCCAAACGACCGGGCACATTATTATGCGCCACCAGTTTGACGCCCTTATGCTCGGTCACTTTACCCGCTTTAGACAATTTGCAATTACCGCCCTGCTCAACGGCCAAATCGACCAGCACAGAACCGGGCTTCATGCCCTCCAGCATTTTCTTGGTCACCAATTCCGGTGCCGGACGGCCCGGAATAAGCGCCGTGCAAATCACAATATCTTGCTTGGCAATATGCTCAGTCACCAAAGCCTGCTGGCGCTTTTGATAATCAGCGCTCATCTCTTTGGCGTAACCGCCTTCAGTCTCGCCGCTATCATCATCATCGGCTTCCACCATGACAAATGTGCCGCCCAAACTTTCAACTTGCTCGGCGGCAGCGCGGCGCACATCAGTGGCGCTTACAATCGCACCCAAACGCTTAGCTGTGGCAATGGCTTGCAAACCGGCAACACCTGCGCCCATCACGAAAATGCGCGCCGCAGGCACGGTGCCCGCCGCTGTCATCATCATTGGCAGGGCGCGGGTATATTCCGCGGTCGCATCAAGCACGGCTTTATAACCCGACAGATTGGATTGCGACGACAGAATATCCATTGATTGCGCGCGCGTGATACGCGGCATGAGTTCCATCGCCATCGCCTGAATTTTTGCCGCAGCATATGATTTAACACCGGCAGCATCTTGATAAGGATTTAGCGAGGCGACCAAAATTGCGTCGGCTTTCATGGCTTTAACCTGAGCCGCGCTTGGCGCGCGCACAGCAAAAACAACATCGGATTTCTTCAACACCGCGCTCATGGCTTTGGTCACGGTTGCACCGGCTGTTTTATAGGTGGCGTCGTCAAATCCGGCACCGGCACCGGCACCGGCTTCCACCGTCACTTTTATGCCAAGTGCAGACATTTTCTTCACCGTTTCCGGTGTTGCGGCAACACGCGGCTCACCGCCTGCTTCCTTCAATACAGTTAGGCTTACAGCCATAGGTTTCTCCCGATTATTAAAAATACGCGCAGTTAGACAAGCTCAGCACTTAGCCATACACAAACAGCAAAAGCATAATGAGAATAACCGCTATGCCAATGAGACCCCATTTTGAGAAGTCCAGAAAAGCCTCATAGGTCTTTTCATGCTCCGGACGATCCATTTCATCGCCCCAATCTTGGCTATCATTCGTATCGGTCATTTTTTTCTCCCCGCTCGGTAGGGCGCAAATATAGCAAAAGCCCTATCTCGCACAAGAGACGATTTAAGGTTTGAACAACTAATCATTCACCGATCCGAAATGACGGATTTCATTGCTGCCCTCGGCTTGCGCGACCAGCCGCATTATCTCGACCATATGCGCGGCCCAAAAGGCGCACCCCGCCTCACCGCCAATCAAGTCTTGGCGCAGTTCAATCAGCGCATGTGGCAGGCCTTTTTGCGTGCCATGCCGATACAGGCAGTCATTTTTAAGCCGTCCCGAATATGGCGCATTATCACCAAAATGAATATCCGGCTGGCGCGCCATATAATCAATCATGACATCGCGCAGGCGCGAATCTTGGTCCCACAACACCGCCGCCTGCCAGGGGCGCGCTTGGCCGCGCCAAACCGGTGTAAAGCTGTGCACTGAAAGAATAATCGGCACCTCACCGGCATTTAGGGCCGCATCAATCGCCGTCTCAATCGCCTGATTATACGGGTGATAATAAGCGTCAATGCGGTGCTGCCATGCCGTCCTGTCTTGAAACGGGTCGATATTTTTATTGGCCGGAATAATCGACCCATCAGACAGCTTCATCACCAAAGTCGGGTCATCGAGACCGCGATTGGGGTCAATCAGAAGGCGCGAAAACTGCGACGCCACAAGCGGGCAATCCAGCGTCACGGCAATCCGCTCCGCCACCCCCAGCGCGCCGATATCATAGGCAATATGGCGGTTCAGCTCTTTCGGCGGCAGGCCCAATGCGTTTAATTCCGGCGGCACAAAATTGCTCGCATGGTCGCAAATAATCAAAAAGCGGCGATTGCTGCTTGGCGCGTCCAATCGGCGTGTGAGGACGGGCGACACGGCGCCGCCCTAAACCGCTTTGCGGCGAATATGGCGACCCGGATTGGTTTTACCATCAGCCAGAAAGCGCAAAATCTCAGCCGTGATTTCGGTTTTCCATGTGTGGTGCAACATATGCCCCGCGCCTTTAAGCTCCAGCAATTCGGCATCGGGGCGCGCAACAAGAAACGAACCGGCATTATAATCAATATTCACTGTGCGGTCCTTATCGCCATGCATGATGAGCATTTTATTCTCAGTGCCCGCCATGTCTGCGAAGGTTTTTTGCATATCGGCCAAGTGATGCCGCAAATTCATCGCGTAAATCGCATTGGTACGAAAGGCGCGCGGTTGCAAAATCAACGGAATGGCGGCATCGCGCAAATAATTTTCAGGCGCGGTTTCCGGCCAGACCGACCAGTCAACACCGGGGGCCAGTTGCGTCGCGCCATATTTGGCCAGAATAATATTCGACAGAATCGGCCCGATAAGCGGCGCAGTCATCAGGCGATTGGCCCAAAAATCCGGCCCATACCAGGGTATCAGCGGTGGCGCGAGCATAATGGTTGCGCTAATCTCCTCGCCCAGCGCATGGGCATAGCCAAGCGCCACCGAGCCACCGAGACTTTGCCCGATAATCACCGGTTTTTCATAACCCAGCGCAAGCACCGCCTCATGAATTTCTTGCGCCTGCCGACGCGGGTCTGCCATTTCCTTATCCGATAATTTATTGCGCGAGCGCCCAATGCCCGGCCGGTCGAAACTCAAAACCGTGCCATGCACCGCCAATGTGTCGCCCAATGCCACCATCATGTCATACGCATTGGCGCTGGAGCCGTGTATCAACACAAAGACCGGCTTGTTTTTTGCCGCGCCGATATTTTTGGATAGATAATGCAAGGTCGCGCCGCGTGTTTCGATAAAATCACCGGCAGCGGGCAAATCGGCAAATAGCTTGGCGCGCAAACGCGCATCATGAACCCATGAAATCAGGCCCAAAATTATCGGGACAGCTAATATACCGGCCAGCATGCGTGAATATCGACGGTTCAAATTAACCCCGCGCCAACCCGAGTGGTGCCCGCGCAAGGCGCAGGCCAGATTAAGCGGCTTTGGCTAATTAGCCCTGGCGCGCCTTAAAGCGTTTATTGGTTTTGTTAATGACATAAAGACGGCCACGACGACGTACCAGTTGATTTTTCTGGTGACGGTCACGCAGCGACTTCAAAGAATTGCGGACTTTCATCTTCGGCTCCATAAACAATGCAAAGGCCGCAAAACGGCCTTTAGAAGCGGCGAACATATGAGAGAGACCGAATTCTGTCAAGCGCAGAAGCTGCCGCAAAACAATCGGTCAAACAGGCCATTATCGGGCTTCACAAAAAGCCGGATTTATGTAGATTGAGCGCCAATCTTGGGAGTTTTTCTATGAAAGCGCAAAATGGTGGCCAGCAAGACCTGCTTCCGGCCGGAGAACGTATTGATGAAGCCCCGCAGTGGTTTCAAGATGCGCTGGCCAATAAGCCGCAAGACAAATTTGTCGCCTATGAGCAAACCAAACTTCATTATCGCCAATGGCATGGGCCAAATGCCGATGCCCCCAATCTCGTATTGGTGCATGGCGGCGGCGCTCATGCGCGCTGGTATGACTTCATCGCCCCGCTGCTGACCGATTATTACAATGTCATTGCGGTTGACTTGCCCGGCATGGGCGATAGCGGTTGGCTGAAGGATTATAAGCGCGAGATTATGGCCGAGGCCCTGATTACCATGGTGCGCGATGCCGGCTTCACCGGCAAACCGGCAATTATCGGACATTCTATGGGCGGTATGGTGAGCTTGATAACCAGCCATCTTTATCATTCTGAACTGGCCGCCGTGATGATTTGCGACTATTACGTGCGCCCACCCCATGCCCATGAAGAATGGTATATGGAAGAAGATGAAAACGGCGTCATGCGCCCCCGCCAAACCCGCGAGACGCGGGTTTATGAAGATTTTGAAACGGCTTTAGCGCGGTTCCGCTTGCAACCCGAACAGCCTTGCGCCAATCAGTTTATTGTCGATTTCATCGGTGAACATTCACTGCGCGAAGTCGATGGCGGCTGGACGTGGAAATTTGACCCGCATATGTATCGCGACTTTCCGATGGGGACGAATTGGCCGGAAATGTATGAGGGTCTGCCGATTCCCAGCGCGGCCATGTTTGGCGAATTATCGCATGATTGGGAAAACATCACGCGAAATGACATTATCGCCTATATGAAAACTCTGCGCCCGACCATGCCGCATTTCGATTTATTGGCGGCGCGCCATCATGTGTTGCTCGACCAACCGCTCGCCTTTGCCTCATCAATTAACCAGCAAATGCAAAATTGGCAGGCGCAAAATATTTTCGCTTAAAAGTTTTTATGGCGGTCGGGACGCGTCATCGCGTCTTCTTCCACGCTTTCCGTATCAATCGGCGTTTCCATCACATCGAGCTGTTTTGAGCGCGTTGTCAAAAGCATCAAACCGGTGATGATAAAAGCCACCCAAAACGGTGCGGTCGGGGAATAGAGATAAAGCGGCATCAGCACTAATGGCACGAAAATAAAGCCGACCGCCGCAGTAGATGAATTGAGACCCGCAATCGACCCCTGCTCTTCAGGCTCAACCGCCAGCGAACCGCCTGCCGCAACGGCAGGCCGCATCAGACCCGAGCCCAATCCTTGCAAAGTCAGCGACACGGTAAACAAACCGCTATTCATAAACGGAATAAGCAGCAAAGCGATGCCCAGCATGGTGATGAGAATACCTATCACCAGCAAAGCGCGCACCGACGCATTGCTGCGCGGAATAATCACAAGCTGGGCAAATAGCGTCGCCATCGCCATGCCCATCATGCCGACGCCAACCACTTGCGCGGTTTCTTGGCCGCTTAATTGCATCGTATCCATGACGAAAAATGCCGCCACTTGCATCACGGCTGCGCCGACAGTCGATACGGCAACGCCCAAAAACAAGAATAAGCGAATCCGCTTATCGGTCAGCTTCAGGCGCGGTGTCCCTTTTCGACTGGTCGCAGGTTTTTGACGCTCCGGCAAAAACAAGGCAATCGCCACTGCCCCGCATAAAGCGAAAACAGCCACCGCAAAAAAAGGCGCGAGCAAATGCACCGCCGCCAAAGCCGCGGCGAAACCGGGGCCGATAATCGTGCCCATGCCAAAGGCGGCACCAATGGCGGCGACGCCGCTTGTGCGTTCCTCGCGCGTTGTGCGGTCGGCAATATAGGCCTGCGCCGCCGAGGGCGCGCCGGAGCCGAACAAACCGAAAATGCTTCGAATGAGTATCATCAGGACATAGAGCGTCATCAATGGTAGCCAGCCCTGTTGGCCAATGACCAATAAAAACGCCAATCCGCCGGTTGAAACACCGAAACCCACCAGCCCCAAAAGAATGACCGACTTTCGTCCCCAAACATCGCTGCGCCGCCCCCAAAACGGGCTCATCAGCACCCATAGGACGGCGGATAGGGTGAAAATCGCACTGGCTTGCACTTCTGTCAGACCGAGGTCGCGCGCCAATGGCGGGAAAATGGCAAAGAACAGCGAATGTCCCATGCCTAACGTCATCAGGCAAACAAATAGCAGCCCCATGCCACGGATACGTTCTTTTTGAGTTGTGACTTGTCCGGTCATTATTTGTCGTCGCCCCCGCGCAAAGCCCAGCTACGCCAGCCTGACAAAGCCAAAAAATAAAAACTCAGTGCCATAAACACCCAATCCATAAGCGGCGGCAATGCCACCCGCCCAATGCCGAGATAAGCGAAAACCATAAACGTCCAGACCGCCAGCAACACAATCGTGAGGCGGCGCAAAGCAACAACACGAACCGGATGGATAAACCGCGTCGGGGCGAAAGTCATCGCGCCAAAGAAGGCAATCGCTGCCAGATTGAGCCCCTGCCCGCTTTCAAAAACAATCATGTAAAAGACCACAATGTTCCACAGCGCCGGAAAGCCGCGAAAATCATTTTCTTTCGTCTTGGCGTCGCGATTGGCGAAAGTATAAAGCGAGGTCATCAGCAAAAAGCTGGTTGCGATAATGGCGAAACCCGCCGGCACCAACTCGAAATGATAAATCATCAAAGCCGGTAAAAAGCAGTAGCCAGTAAAATCAATCACATGGTCGAGAATGGTCCCGTCAATATGCGGCGTATGCTTGGCGACCTCAAAGCGGCGCGCCAATGGCCCATCAAGCCCGTCAATAATCATCGCCACGCCGAGCCAAATAAGCGCGAGGCGCTCATCGCCCTGCCATATTGCATCGACCGAAAGCATCATCGGAATAAGCCCCGAAGCCGTAAGCAGGTGAACTAAATAAGCGCGCTGTTTCATCAATACCAAACCTGTCCGCTTTGAGCGCGCACCAAATCGTGCTCCGCCATCAGTGTAACGAGATCTTCAAAATCTAACTTGGGGCGCCAATCGAGTTGCTTATGCGCTTTAGAGGCATCGCCGACAAGCGGGTCGGGTTCGCTGGGCCGGTAAAAATCTTGACTGATGCTTACCAATTGACGTCCGGTCTTTATGTCAATCCCACGCGCCTGCAATCCCTCACCTTCGAACTCAATCTGCATACCCATTGCCGCTGCCGCCAAGATGATGAATTCGCGCACACTATGGGTTTCTCCGCTAGCGACAATATAATCATCGGCTATTTCTTGCTGCAACATCAGCCACATGGCCTCGACATAGTCACCCGCAAAACCCCAATCGCGGGCATTATCGAGATTGCCGAGCATGAGCTGTTGCTGCCGGCCGCAAGCAATTTGCGCCAATGTGGTGGTAATCTTTCGGGTTACGAACTCCATGCCGCGCAACGGGCTTTCATGATTAAACATAAGGCCATTAGAGGCATGCAGATTATAGGCCTCGCGATAATTGACCACCGACCAATAAGCGAAGAGCTTGGCCACGCCATAAGGCGAACGTGGATGGAAATCATGACTCTCATCAATTTTACCGACCGGATTTTGACCGAAAATTTCACTACTGGCCGCCTCAAACAGGCGCGCCTCAGGGGCAATAATCCGCATGGCTTCGAGCAAGCTCATCGTGCCGCGCCCAGAGGTTTGGGCAGTGTAAAGCGGTTGCTTAAAGCTGGCCTGAACCGAGCTTTGCCCGCCAAGATTATAAATCTCATCAGGGACGACATCTTTAATGAGCTGGGTGATGGAAATGAAATCCTGCATATCCAACGTCATTAACTCAACATCATCAGCCACGCCAAGCGCAGCCAGCCTCGGCAGATTAAGCGTTGAGGCGCGGCGCATGGCACCAACCACGCGATAGTTTTTCTCAAGCAATAATTTTGTGAGATAGGCACCGTCTTGGCCGGTCACCCCTGTAATCAATGCCGTTTTTTGCGCGCGCACGAAGATTCCCCTACTTGCCGAGCGAGCAAGCTACTCAATTCGCACCGGCGCTGCAATGGACAAATGGGCGTAAACAAGATAGACAAAGCCAAATTTATTGAGGGAAATCAATGGCCCGCAAAAAGGCACTCATTACCGGCGTAACCGGCCAAGATGGCGCTTATTTGGCGCGTTTATTGCTGGAAAAAGGCTATGAAGTTCATGGCATGAAGCGGCGCGCTTCGTCATTCAACACCAAACGTATTGATGATATTTACGTCGATCCACACGAAGAAAATGTGCGCTTGTTTCTGCATTATGGCGATATGACCGATAGCAGCAATATCATGCGCCTAGTGCAGCAAATTGAGCCTGATGAAATCTACAATCTGGCGGCGCAAAGCCATGTGCAGGTCAGTTTTGACACGGCCGAATACACCTCCAATACAGACGCATTTGGCACGCTACGGTTTCTCGAAGCCCTGCGCACTTTGGGCATGGGAGATACAACGCGTTTTTATCAGGCATCAACCTCGGAGCTTTATGGCAAAGCCCAAGCCGTGCCGCAAAACGAAACCACGCCATTTTACCCTCGCTCGCCCTATGCCGTCGCCAAGCTTTACGCCTATTGGATATGCGTCAATTATCGCGAAGCCTATGGCATGCATGTGTCGAACGGCATTTTGTTCAATCATGAAAGCCCGCTGCGCGGCGAAACATTTGTGACCCAAAAAATCGCCACCGCCGCCGCGGAGATTGTCACCGGCGCGCAAGAAAAGCTCCATCTCGGCAATTTAGATGCGCGGCGCGACTGGGGCCATGCGCGCGAATATGTTGAGGGCATGCACGCCATTATCAACCACTATGAGGGAGATGATTTTGTGCTGGCAACCGGGCGCACCGAAACCGTGCGCCACTTTGTCGAACTAGCATTTGCCGAACTTGACCGCGAGATTGTTTGGCAAGGCAATGGCGTTGACGAGATTGGCTTAGACGCAAAAACTGGAGAGACATTGGTCGAAATCGACCCGAATTACTTCCGTCCCACAGAAACCGATTTATTGATTGGCGACCCAACGAAAGCCAAAGAAAAATTGGGCTGGGAAGCAAAAATCAGGCTAGAAGAGTTAGTATCGGAAATGGTTGGCGCGGCGCTTGAAAAGGCAGGCTGAGGTTTAGAGCTGCCAACAGCAGCAATGATGAAAGGTGAAGGCCAATGTCAGAAAAAAAAGTGCTTGTGGACGACACTTCGCCGTTCGGAACTTATGACGGTGGAGCCCGTTTCGAAAAACATATTGCCAGAATTCGCCTTCTCCCGCGCAACTGGCTGGGCAAGCGGCTTATGTTCGCGTTTCGCCGTATGGCGCGCAAGCATATTGGCGACTGTGTGGACATGGAGCTATTTGGATCAAAAATGCGTCTCTATCAAAGAGGCAATGCATCCGAAAAACGCGCCCTCTTCGCGCCTCAATTTTTTGACCATGATGACCGCCTCGCTCTTGCTGAACTGGCCGAAGACGCCGCAGTCTTTGTCGATATCGGCGCCAATATCGGCCTCTATAGCTTCTCGGTTGCCCGCGCCTTTGCCGATTTCAAGGATACAAAAATCGTTTCAGTCGAACCGCATCCGGAAATTCATCGTCGCCTCGCCTTTAATAAAAGCGTGAATCCCGCCTTGCCGATACATCTTTTCCAAGGCGGCATTGGCGCACAAGAAGATGAAATGCAATTGCTGACCGGCAACGGCAATCTCGGGCAAACCCGCATCCTACGTGATGATGAAGAACCGCATCCTGAAAGTATAACCGTTCCGATTATCACGCTGATGTCCTTGTGCGAAAAATTCGGCCTTTCGCGTATTGACGGCATGAAAGTCGATGTCGAAGGCTTTGAAGAAGCTGTTCTTTTGCCGTTCTTCAAAAATGCCCCCGACGCGCTTCTTCCCCGTGTCATTGTGATTGAAGACAATAGAAAGGATTGGGCAACCGATATCCTGGCCGCCGCTGCCATACGCGGATATCGGCTCGTCAAGAAAACACATATGAATTTACTTTTAGAGCGTTATTAATTTGAACTTTTTTGTTGATCGGAAATATTAAAAAATGACGCTAAAGCCTAAAAGAATATTGCACTGCAACTTCCTTAATGAAAAACGGGTCGGTATTTATTATTATTCAAACAATCGCCGCATTTCCAACGGTCTTATAAGAAACGGCCACTTTGTTTATGAATTTTCTTTTCGAGAAATGGCGCGCTCGGAAGCCTGGCTGGGTATTAAGAGTTTAGGAATCAACCGAATGAACCGAAAACTGCTCAAAGCTGCAGAGAACATCCAACCGGACATATTGCTATTGGGGCATGCTGAACTCGTTCAAGGATCAACGATAAGAGAGATGAGAAAACGTTTTCCGAACCTAAAGATTGTCATGTGGTGGGTTGATATGTGGCACATGTTTTACCGTGACGAGAAGGTTTTCGAAGAACGCATGGAGCTTTTGGATTGCCTGTTTACAACCTCCGACCCCGAGTTTGTTAGAGAGAAATATTTTCCGGCCAAAAATGCGGGAAAAGTATGCTTTATGCCAAATAGCAGTGACCCCTCCATCGACATAGGTCGGGCATTTGAACACGCGGATTATCGACATGATGTAATTTTTGTAGGCCGCGATACATCTGATAGAGGGGATGTCGTCAGCTATTTAAAATCAAATATGCAAGATCTAAACCTTGGACTTTATGGTCAAAGCCGCGCCAATTTAATAATGGCACATAAATATATTGAATTACTGGCAACCACACGCATTGGTCTCAACTATAGCCGTTACATAGATATGCCACTTTACTCTTCAAATAGGATGATACAGTTAGCAGCCAATGGATGTCTGGTGTTAACGCCAAACACCCCGAAAATGGAAGACTTATTTTCACAAAATGAGGTGGTTTTTTTTGATGGGCTTGAGGATATGGAAGAAAAAACGCGTTTCTTCATAGATAATGCTAGCGAAGCAAGAAAAATAGCAAAGGCAGGGTATTTGGCTGCTCATGACCGCTTCAATAACAAGGACGTCACCGCTGAAATGATCGCTAAGATTTACGCTGATTGAATCTTTTTTTCATTATTCTAGACGTCGTCACCCGAGCAAAAGCAAGAACATTGAGAATAAATATGAACCTTAGAAGACGCATTCAAGCCAAATTAGGTGGTTTATCTTGGCCCGGTGCAAGATAGCAAATATGAAAAGGTCTTAATCTTAGTTCGCTTTTCATCTTCGCATTACGATACATGCTATTCGAAATGCAGTGACTTAACCAAGTTCTGAATTTCTGTGATGCGTCGCGACGGCAGCCAAAATGACAAAATGGGCAAGAAACAACTGGCTGCGATAGAAATCGTAAGCAAACATGCCGACAATCATCATCATGAAAATAAGCAAAAGTGGAAAATAGTTCCGATATTTTATGGCCAAGCGCGCAATCGACACAAGCATTGTTGAGTAGGCAATCAAACCTGCTATCCCCATCGTAATTAACACTGAGATAAATATATTGTGCTCGTGATAAATATAATTATTCGTCAGCAAAGCATCCCGCACGTCAAGTCCATACCCGAATATGGGTTTTTGGATGAACAGGTTCCAAGCATTTTTCCATATATCGAACCGGTAGGATGAATAACCATCTAAAAGAAGCGCCAAGCGTTGAGCAGGGCCTGAGAATTGCGTGATCACGATGCCCACGAAGACGCCTAAGCTTATTGTAATGCCGATAATCTTTTTCGGATGTTTCGGCAGCATGGCAGCCAGAAAAATACCCAAACTTACGAAAACCGCGACCCAACTCCCACGATTGCCGGATGCGAGAAGAGCAATGAGGGCCATAGACCCGAGACCGATTGCCAAGGGATATCTTAGTCTACGTATCAAATTTTGAGAAAAAACCAAATATAGGCTGAGCATGGCCAACCCGGCAGCTTTGAAGCCCGCCGTATTTGAACTGCGATCCATGCCCTTAAAGCGTGTATCAAAGATACTCAGATCTAACATGTCCGGGATGTATGGAATGAAGTGAAGGGAGAGAGCCGCGATTGCCGCCCCAAAAAGGGTTTTCTCAGAAATAATGCGCCAGCCAAGCAAGCAATTGAAAACGGCAAAAAGCAACCAATAACGTGGCCCGAACTGGTACATTGTCCGCCAGGCCTCGTCGGATTGAGCATTTATCGCATTTGATATCAGCATAATGGCCCAAATGGCCGCGAAGGACACATGTACCCATTTGGCGTGATCGATAGCCGACTTCACCCGTTCCATGCCCATCCACCGCAAACTTGCGCAAAACGCGAGCAGCAGAAGCAAAGAAAAAAAGTGGAACAGTGCATTGTCGAACGGCAGGGACGCAGTCAGAGCAAATGTTAGAAATTGTATGGCCCGGATAAGGTTTAGCGGAATTATTAAATGCGGTTCTTGCATAGCACCGTATTAGTCAAATTGAGATATTTATCAACCATCACATTATCATTGGCATTTGAGAATAAGCACTCAACAGTTGCAATCTTCATGCCTAAGCCTTCACCACTGTGGCTTTTCCCGGAAAGTCTTTCATCGCATTGCGCGTGTCGATAATCAGCGTGGCGTTATCGGCCATCATTTGATAATCGAGCCCGTCATGATTGGTGCTGATTAACACGGCATCCGCTTGCGAGATTGTTTCGGGCGTCAACTCGAGGCTCTCTCGCCCGGCCAAATCATCATGCTGCCGCGTAGGCGGGATGACCGTCACATAGGGATCGTGATAAGACACCTTAGCGCCCTCGGCCTCTAATAATTCGGTCAATACGAGAGACGGGCTTTCACGCATATCATCCACATTCTTTTTATAGGCCATGCCGATAATCAGGACTTTGGACCCGTTAAGCGCTTTTTCAGAGACCAAACTCAGGGCTTGCCCGGTTTTGGCCACAACCAATTGCGGCATTTTGGTGTTTATTTCACCGGCCAGTTCGATAAAGCGTGTCGGCACATCATATTCGCGTGCCTTATAGGTCAAATAAAACGGGTCGATCGGGATGCAGTGTCCGCCTAAACCGGGGCCCGGATAAAACGGCATAAAGCCGAAAGGTTTGGTCGCCGCGCCGTCAATCACATCCCACACATCAATATCCATTGCATCGAAAATGACTTTCAACTCATTGACCATGGCAATATTGACCGAGCGGAAAACATTTTCGGTCAGCTTAATCGCCTCCGCCGTGCGCGACGAGGCGACCGGCACAATTTGAGAAATCACGCCCTCATAAACTGCGGCAACCAGGTCGCGCGAGAGCGGCGTATCGGCACCTACAATTTTCGGTATGGTCGAGGTGGAAAAATTTTCATTGCCCGGGTCTTCGCGTTCGGGTGAATAAGCGAGATAGAAATCTTCATCCTTTTTCAGTCCGGATTGCTCAAGAACACCGGCAAGCTCGCTATCCGTTGTGCCCGGATAAGTGCTCGATTCCAAAACAACCAATTGACCCTTTTGAAGGTGGGGCGCAATGGAGCGGCCGGTATTGAGAACCGGCCCCAAATCCGGCTCGCGGTGCTTGGACAAAGGCGTCGGCACGCAAATAATGATGACATCGACATCGGCAATTTTTGCAAAATCGGTTGTTACGTTAAACAGGCCATCGGCGCGCATCTCTTTAATCGCGTCGTCACCAATATGCTTGATGTAAGATTGGTTCTTCTCAATCGTGTTGATTTTTTCTTGATCAATATCAAAACCGACAACATGAATATTCTGTTGGCAGAAAGCGCATGCCAGCGGCAGCCCAACATATCCAAGCCCGACAATGCCGATAATGGCTTGCTTGGATTTAATTTTGTCCAATCTGTTCAATTCCATATTCCTTCGCGACTTAAAATAGACTACTCATCTGACTTGTTGCAGCCTATCAATGAAAGGGTAATATCCTTTTGTGTAAACCTATTTGCCCCCCATTTCCCAAGTTTTCTTGCATAAATCATTTTTGAACAAGAATTTCAACTTACAAGCAAAAAAAATTACCAGTCCCTTTTTTTTGGCTGAATATTTGTATATAAAAATAAAAGAGATTTTAATTATTCTGGTGATCTAGTGAAACATATAAAAACTTTATCAGACCGCGAGCTCGCTCAGTCGGCGAGGGAAATAGCCAAAGAAACCGCTGAGCGGGCTAACCGTAAGGCAGCAGCTACTGCAATATTAGCGGTTCTAAGGAAATATAAATTAAAGCCAGCGGACCTCGACAAATTAGATTTAGGGTCTCCTCGCAAAGGCCAATTGACCGCAACGGCACAAAGAAAAAAGGGGCGCCCTGCAAAGGCTCAGAAATCCAAAACAGCCCTCAAAACGAGAAAAGCAAGTGACAGGCGCGCAAAAGTGGTTTCAAAATATAAAAACCCCAAAGGCATGGAAAAGTGGAGTGGCCGTGGGCGTGCCCCTAAATGGGTCAGCGAAATTCTGACCAAGCACAAAATCACCATCGCACAATTTAAAACCGATAAACGCTTTAAAGCCTGATTATCAGACGTTAAATAAACATTAAGATAAGCGTTGCGTTAAACACTGAGATAAGTGTTTGAGGCAATCTCTAGGTACCCTTTGCAACTTACTGCAACTTTATGCGCCCAGTCATGGGGTATCTGGTCTCAAAATTTATATGAAAGCCAAATCGGTTCGCGCTGATTTGGCTTTGTTTTGTAAAAAACGTTAGACACGATAATCATTATTCTGTTCCTTCAAGGCCTTTAGAAGCTGGTTAAGGGATCTTTTGCGATAACGTTCAAAATGGGTTGTTGAATATACCTTATTCCAGAAAGCCTCGCCTCTGAGCCCGCCTGCTGGCAGTTTATTAATATATTGGCCGGCTTTCATTTTATGGGCCACCCATCCGGCAACACCGATTTCTCGGTCCTCTGCATTATCGAGCGGCAATGGTGCCAGATGATTGGGCGCATTTGGATCCATGAGGAAACAGGCAGATATTAGGCATTGCATGCGATGATCGAGCTCGCCCTCTGCCTTATTGACCCGTTCATAGTCGAGAAGACATAAGCTGATTTTAAAGGCGTGACTGGGCTGATAGCCGGCTTTAATGAGCACCGCCTGTAATTGGTCGAGCGCATCGCCAACTTGGCCTGGGTTTATCGGCTGGCTGAGGCCATGGCGGCGCGCATTTTGGCTGCTTTTCTTCTTACCAGAACGGGTTTTAGGTCCCGTTGACTTAAGAGCATTACGCCGATTTGAGTTTTGCTTGGCGGGGCTGCTCATCGCCCTCTCCTTTTGGGTCTTTTTTTGGGTCTTTGTGTTCAATTACCCGTTTTGCATCAGCCAAATCTTGTTCAATAAGCTCGCTTTGCGCCTCGAGGCGACGCTTCATAGCCGGCGTCAGGCTTGCCGCATTGAGCATTTTTTGAAGTTTGCCGATCTGGTCATGGCACTTATCAATTTCGCGCTCAAAATCGGGCGTATAATATTCCCGTCGGTCAAATATAGCGGCCTGTGTCTCACGCCAATCCCAGCCATCTTGGCTAAAAAACTGAGCGAGCGCTTTGTTTTCTGAAGGTGACTGGCCATCTTCAATAGCTTTTAGGACATCGTCGAAATTCTTTGGCTTTTTGAGGTCATCCTCATAGCACTCATGAACATATTGGCTCATATGTTCGTAGAAAATGCGGCGTCGTTTTAACTGGAGATATTCGATATTTTTGAACTGATAGAAGATTTCCTGGAGGAGAAACACTTCCATGGCGTTTAATTTACTGACATCGCCAGTAAAAACGGCCAATTGCTGGTCATATTCAGTTTGCGAGAGGTGCGGTGGCGGCGCCACTTCACCCAAAATGTCGCGAAGGGGGTTTGGGAGGGTTGTCATAATCAGTTCCTTTCTGTCTAAAACCACGACATATGGTATGAAGAAAGAACAAAACCGCAACGGATAGTGGCTGGTTATCCCCCTAAATTGAGCGTTACACCCGGATTTTTAAGGGGATTACCTGTGAATTCGATGCCAGCGGCTTCCAAAGTTGTCTTTAGTGCCATCAAAACCTTCGAATTTGAGGCAGGAATTCCAGATTGTTGCTCGTAACGCTTAACTGTAGCCGCTCCGACCCCAGCTCTTTCGGCGAGTTCAGTCGCACTCCATCCAAGCATATACCTGCCTGCCTTGATTTGCTCTGAAGATATCATTATAGTATCACTTTATATACTTTTCGAATCTTTACTAGTTACGAGGATATCATGATTGATGAATTATTTGCAAAATTTGAGGGCGCCTTTGCCGAAAATACCATTCGCGGATATCGGCATGATTTTGATCAGTTCGCCAAGTGGTGCGCAAATGAAGGCTTTCACCCCCTACCCGCGCCATCTATTAGTATCGCCGCGCATATTGATGCCCTTTCCAAGACCCATAAGGCAGCCTCTATCAGGAGGCGGGTAAACGCACTGAGCACGATTTACAGGCTGGGGCGCATGCAGGATACGACGAAAGATCCAGATGTGACGCTTGCCATGAAGCGCATGCATAGAAAACTGGGCCGAGCACAGCGCCAGGCCAAGCCGCTTACCAGACCTTACCTAAATAAGATGATTGAAGCGCAGGATGACAGCCCCCGAGGGCTTAGAAACAAGATCTTACTGCTTATGGGCTATGAAACCATGCGTCGGCGCTCTGAACTCGTCGGATTTGAATTCAGTGACGTGACTTGTTTGCTAAATGGAAAACCAGCTTTGAGGCTTAGGTTTTCGAAGGCCGACCAATATGGCGAAGGAAGACTTATTGAGATTTCTGAAGAGCTCCTGAAATTGATAAAAACCTGGCAGGAAATAGTCGGGCAAGAGGGACGTATACTTAGATCCATCGACAAGCACGGCAATATTGGAAATAAACTCGAGCCGTCTGCGATTAGTTATATCCTTCGGCAGGCTCAAGAAAATATTACCCTTCCCGGCAATAAAAAACCCCGTCAGTGGACGGGGCATTCTTTTCGCGTGGGAGCCGCGGTCGATTTAGTCGAGAGCGGTTATACGATTGAGCAGGTTATGCGGAAAGGTGATTGGAAAAGCGCTCAAGCTAGTATCCGTTATGTTATGGTCAAATAAGTAGGTGCAAATCAAAATTCTTCATCAAAACAAAGGCAAACCATCCATATGCTTAAATATCAAGATGTTTTTCTAACTTTAGCTTTAGCCTTAGCGATTATGTTTGGAGCGTTTTCACCATCCGATGAGCTACCAAACCCCTATGGTACAGATAAGATCCTACACTTCTTTGTATTTTCGGCTCTAGTCTTTCCATTTTCACGCTCAGGACGATTTAGACCATTGCCGATATTTATCGTTGCTAGCATTTTCGGCGGCGTCATTGAAATTTTGCAACCATCATTTGAGCGGAACATGGAAATGAGCGATTGGATTGCTGATAATCTCGGAATTATATTTGGAGTTTGGCTGGCTAGGCTTTATCGAAATCCGTGAGCATCAGTGACCGCCACCTTTGAGAATTAAGAGAAAACCCTTCCAAATAATCCAAAGGTCCAGTTTTACTAGACCGAATGCTGAGCGGTTCATATATTCTTCTATATACTCATACTCATATTCAGGATTACCCATTTGATCCGTACCCTTGTTAATGTGACCCAACCCCAGCAATCCACCTTTTAGAAGTGATCGGGTAACATTGCCTTGCGCTTTATCACGTTCATAGTGAAGTTCAGAAAGCGGGCGAGGACCAACTATACTCATGTCTCCGATAAGGACGCTCCAAAACTGAGGTAACTCATCCAAATACCATTTTTTTACAAAAGCCCCGAGATAGGTACGACTTTCCGGACTCCATTCCGCAGAAAAAGCTATCCAATCATGCCGGGACGCCCCTTCTGGCTCTATATATTTTGTTTTTATGAGCCGCATTTTCCACTTCTTAATTCTTTTTCCGCCGCTTACCCCCCAATAATAGAAAAGCATCGGACCCTTGTTCTCTGGAATTATTAAGCCCTCAATAAAGTAGCAAATTCTTAAAATGAAGAGGAGTGGGGTGGCCCCAGCCAGAAGGAGAAAGGAAGCAATTTTATCGATAAGGAGTTTTGAAAAACGAGACTTTAAGGGCTCGCTCATTTCGAAAATATGCTTGTAGCGCTCCTTTATCTCCTCCGTCGGCGGGGTATAGGGGAAGGCCTCAGTAGGTTCATTCATGTTTTTTTTAACAGACATCGCGATTCATCACACATAAAACCAAACAGGCACCTCAAACTTTTTTTGGGAATATTCTAGGCATCGCTATTTATAAAAAAACACTAATATTCTACTTTTTTTTAATACTAAATAAGTACCTAGATTAATTTCTTATTTGCGAAAAGAAAGTCTGCCTGCACAGCGATACCTCTTTTATTAACCGATGTGTTATGCACGCCGTTAAGGCGAAAGCCCCTAGCAAAAAGGAAGGAAATAATATCACTTGCTAGAAACTGGTCTCTATAAAGTTCCATAAATGAACATTCTACGTAGATAAATTCTATTTTATCTAATAATTCTGCGGCACCTTGGAGAACCTGAAGCTCAAACCCCTGAACATCTATCTTTAAAAGAGTAGTTTTCGCTAGAACCTCTTGTGATACAAAATTCGATAACCGACTCACAGAAACCACTTCAGTTCCAAGACTGTGTGTTCCTGGAAAGGTCTCAGTCTGTAAGTTTCCAATAGATAAGAGGGAGGACGAGTCTTCCCTGTTTGAAATATTGATGGCAATCTCACTATCCAAATCGCCGATTGCGGTTTTATGGATTAAGACACGATCATTCCACCTAAAAAGCGACGACAACACCGCAAAGGCAGAATTAAGTGGCTCAAAACAAGTAACATTAGCATTTGGAAGAACCTTCAAAGCAGCAAGGGCAAACTGACCACGGTTAGCCCCTATATCTATGACCAAATCTGGATTAAGCGAAGCCAAAACGTGTTCATGCTCCACGGCAGGAGCCACACGGTATTTTAACAGAGCTCGATACCAATGTTTATCGAGGGACATTAAAATAGAAATAAGTTTTTTTAACTTTCGAATGCTCATATACACTCAATTATAGATAACGTTATTGGGGGAAATTCTTGCAATTTTTGCACATTGTAAAGCGAAAAACGCACTGATCTTTCTAAGGTTTTTTTACAAACACAAAAAGATTTCCAAAAAGAAATGATGGCATTATTCTGTGTAGAAATGATAGCAGTTTAAATATCACACTTTTGCCAAAGTAGTAGGCTGGCTCAGAACGATATATAAAAGAAAAATTGTCCCATTCAGAGAATGTAGATTTAATGTCCCTCATTCGATTAAACTTATAGAGCGTAGGAAAAACATCTATCTCTCTTCGTTCTGGTTGTATAAATCTCAGAAATTTGGAGTGTAATCTGTTTGCAACGATAGAGGCAACTATTGCAACATAAGAATATCTGTGAGGTGTTCTTGCGCAAAACCAACCTCCACTTCTCAAACAACTGTCGATTTGGTCGAAAAACGCTTTTGGATCGTCGATGTGTTCAAGTACATAGTCAGCAACTATCAAGTCAACTTGATCTGACTCTAAATCAAGCTTTCCATCATTTATTACAATTTGCTTGTCGCTGCTTCTATTGCTGAGTACGACTTCATCAACATCAGCTGCAATTAGCTGTCTAACTTTCCCTTTAAGAAGCCTGATATCTCTTCGAGTAATACATAAATCATCTTCATACCAGGATGCTCGCCCTGCACCCAAGTCAAGCACAATTGAAGTGTCATCAATCAATGAATTTATACGTAAATAAAAGTCGATTGTTCCATCATTTTGAGTAAAACCGCCCACCATATTCTTACCAGGTTTCCAATTCATTTTTACCTCCGCCTTTATCTAAGACTCGTTTCGATCTGCAAACATTAAATCCAGAATTTTTGCATAGACGTTTTACTTCCTTCGACTATTGACAAAAGTACTTAATTTTAATTCATTCCAAATAATTCTGAATTAACACTCAGGTTGTCTAGGCTTTTGCATGCATTTTGACTATGAATCAATTCGCTTACCGACCTTCTAAATCTCTAATAAAGCGAGTTAAAATAGCTTCTTTGTCTAAATTATCACGGGCATAATTACTAGCAATGTGATTTGGCTTTCGCCACTTTAATATTGCCTCAATTCCATCGACGAGAGCGGGGAGCGATTCAGGCTCGATACATTTAGCAATTCCAGGGTGCTCCTCGCACAATTTTGCCAAAGTAGTATCGCGGTCTGCGGAAATCAATGAATTACCGCCGACCGCTAAGATATTGGTTAGCTTTGAAGGAAAAAATGCCTCCCCTGGGAAGCGCTTCTGTAAAACTAAGTGGCAATCAGCAGAAGCTAAAAGTAACGGGAAAACATCATTAGGCTGCAAGGGTGCGAATGTAACGTTTACAAGACTGAAGCTTTCCACCATCGTTACGAGGCGCTCTTTCTCTGCCCCGTCACCAACCAACAAGAAATGGATATTTTTCTTTTTCTGAAGACAACGTGCCGCCAAGATTATCAAATCTAACCCTTGTTTTTCACCCATATTGCCTGAGTATAAAACTATACTTTTTGAAGGGTCGACGCCAATCGACTTCAAAATGCCATCATCCCTATTTAAGCCCTGAAATCTGTGTGTTTCTGACCAGTTTGGTAATTTTAAAAGATTATTACTCTCAATGCCTTTGCCCTTAGCCAATTCCAGCATCCCATCAGAAATTGTTGAAACTCTGTCAAACCTCTTTAGTAAAATTCTTTCAATAAAGAGGATAATCCGTTTAGGCAAATTGGTCCTTGATTGCATTAGTCCAAAAAGCGCATTCACCTCAAAATCTTGCACGTGAAGAATACTTTGCGATCGCGCCATGCGCGCTAAAAGAAGAGCTTGGGGGGAACAAACTAGGCTAGGAGCGACCTGAATAACCAAGTCCGGCCGCCAGAAAACCTGGGAAATTAGAGGGAAAAAAGAACTAACAGCGAAACTCACCAAATGAGCTAGGCGCTTGAATTTGGTGAGCTTTTTTGGCACGTATAACGGGCACCGAACCACTCGTACGCCGTCTTCGATTGTTTTGTTATACCATCCCCCATATCCGTCAGCCACTTGCCAATCCGGGTAATAAGGAAAGGCTGTAATTACTCTCACTTCATGCCCTTGGCGAGCTAACCAAATCGCCTTTTCGCCACTATACCTACCGATACCAGTAGGCTCGGGATAATAGTTGATACCGTATAACAAAATTCTCATCTAAAAATGGCCTCTGGCATTGGTTTGATCCGAATATCTATAGCTCATTGGATGCTCAAGGACACGCCTCAAACTTTTAAGCCCTAAACTATGCGCCTCGTAAAAGAATGGAATTAAATTCCCTAATATTTCTTTGCGATACTTTTTCCATTTTATCTCTCCATTCTGAGGCCTGTATAGTGGTTCGTCGATTGACTAAGTTTCCCAATTCCGTATCCAGTGGATACCCAGGCGCCACCAGCGAAAGCTCTAAATAAACTCCCATATCTGATATCGATCCGACATCGTAAGAAAGTATTTCACAACCGAAGAAAGCCGCCTCAATTAAAACTAAGGGTTCTGCTTCATCAACATGCAGGGTTGGAAAGACGAATATGTCTATTTCCCTATAGAATTGAGCTTTATCTCGTGCATAGACTGGTCCGATATACTTAAACGGTTTCGCGCTTCGCTCTTCAGATTTTATCCGCTTATTCAGCTTTGGGTCATTACATGGACCAGCCATAATAAATTCTACTGTCAGGCCATCCTGTTCACATTTATCCAGAAGCTCCAAGAACCTATATCCACCTTTCTCTTTTGTTATATTGGACAAAAAACCTACCTTAGACTTCGGGCGGCTTATTGGAGTAGCACGAGTATATTCTTTTTTAAGATACTCAAAATATATGCCAACATTAGAAACTACAAAGCTGTTTTTGCACTCAATTGCCGGATAAAGTTTGCAGGCTGAATTTCTCATTTTATCGCTTAGAAAGATGTGTTTATTTTTATCGTTCGCAGCCAACCTTGTTAACATTGAAAACAAGAAGGACCTTTGTTTTAGATAACGATAGGAATGATGGTGAAATACAATACTAAAACCGAGCCAGCGCCCAATCAAAACATAAGATAAGTCAAAAATTATTCCATAACCACCAGATATCGACAAATACCATTGAGGCGGTAGTTTGAAAACACTAATAATCAAAAGAAACACGATACTTGCGCACCGCGCTGCACGGGAAATGTGGTAAATTACCCCGTTAAGGGTCCTCGAAAACCCAAAGGTATCGAATTCAATAACTTCATATCCCCTAGAACGAAGGTGCTCGACATACAACCTGTTCATAACCGACGCACCATTAACAGGAGGTGGCATTGCTCCAATAAATAGAATAGATGCAGCCTCTCTCTGCCTTCCAAAAATATTCTTGAGTTTCATTTCTCGCTTATCTTTTTCGGTTTTGTTTCTCAGCTAATAATAACTTAACTTTTCAGGTGGCCTTATTCTAAGCATTCTTCTACACCAAAAAGTGCACACCAAACTTTGTGAATTAACCTTTTTTGCAACAACACACTAATAATAAATAAATTACACAATTTTATCACCGCTTATATATCTACTATTCATAGTGTTCTTTCAACAGCTCTGGCCGCCATATACTTGCGTTTAAGATTTTTCATTACGCACAACGTTAAGGTTACTGCGCTACATTAAGCGGCAATTGAATGATAAGAGAAGCCGTTTTTTTATCCTCTGTGCAGCCTTGTCGAATTCGCCGAAACAGTAGGAGGTTTACCCCATGCCTTTTTTTAAAAACTCATCATGTTTACGAGGCAAAAGGGTCACTAATCTCACATTATTCCAACCGAAAAAGGCGACGCATAACGCTAACTCAAGATAGATATATCGAGTTGCTGGTCTCAGGTTGTACTGAAGTGAAAAAATAATAAATAGGAATATCACTGAGGTAATAATTATTTTAAAAAAATGGTTTCTATGTGATGCTGAAGTGCTTAAGCCAGATATCACGCCCGCCAAATAAAAATAAAGAATCAAATAGTGCGCACCCATACAATAAAGCTCGGAAATAGCATTGTATGGGGCAAAACGATTCAATCGTGTCAGTTCGGATATATTGGGCCACGCAGTCATAAATCCGGGCCTTGGATCAACTGCAATCCAAAAAAAGGACTCTGTATAAGCTATTTCAGACACGAGTGTAGCAGTAAGTCCATAAGAAAAAGACGATAAATAATTTACTACATAAGTAACCGCCTCCAATGATCCATGATCTATTTCAAAAAGTGAATAATGTGCCAATCCATGCGGACTTTGCCCCCTGAAATCGACAACAAGAACAATTGCAAATATGGTAATAATAGAAATCACGGCCGAGTTTTTCAACGTCAACTCATTTCTAGATATTTTGGCAAAAACATACCCTGCGCTGACAAGCAACACAGACCTCGATGCGCTACCAATAAAGAGGCAGCCAATAATAATTACCCAAATTATCTTTGAAATTTTATGTCCCTTTTTTGTCATCAGAAGAAGAACGGAAATAAATATCATTATTTGACTAGCACTCTTTAAGGTCCGATTTATGTCATTAGGAAGATATTCGCTTCGAGAATAAAGGCCACCATCCGGGTAAGACGCATAAAATGCTATCGCGGAAATCAATAGAGACAGATGAATAAAAAGTGTGCCTGCAGCCCCAGTGACTCGGTAGCTCTTTCTGCGATTTACATTAGTTACAAAGTGACGCGGAGGTTCTTGTCTATGAAGTGTTTTAAAACCGGCAAGATAACCGAGCATAGCCAGAAGGAAGGCTAACAAAGCCTCAACGTGATCCCCAGTATTAACCCCTGCACCCACACCAAAGGGAAGAGTATCCAAGCCGAGAAATAGCGTCCAGACAACGCCTAAAGCGGCTGAGAACCCATATATCAAAACAAAAATATAGCAATTGAAAGGAATTGATTTGGACGTATATGAATACCACATCAAACAAAACATGCTCAAAAGAATTAGGATAATCAGCGACATCCTGCCTCGGTGAAGTTTCTTATGAGACTAGCGCCCGCAACGAAAAACATAAATATATTCGCCAAACAACTTGAATAAATAAAAACCCATTGAATACTTAAAGTTGTCTGTGACAACGCCATTGCTGAAATCAAAAGTATAATTAAAGTTAAGACCTCATAAGCACTTGTTGCTAATGGTCTATTTGATGCTTTCCAGAACTCATAAATGAGACGCCGGGGCAAAAAAAATACATAAGAAATAGCCATGCCCAACAAAAGGCTATTTGCCGCTCTATACTTTGGGCCGACGATATCAACTAAATATAAATCTGCGACCGCAACCATAAAGCTGCCTGCCAAAATTGAGCAAGCGGAACCCACTGAAATAAATTGTAACAATATTTTCAATCGAACCAAATCGCTCTGCTCCTTCAATAAAATTGGTAATAGTATCTGTGAAAGTGACTGTGAGATAAACCGCATACTAGAGCATATTGATTTTGCAACTGCAAAAACAGCCAACGCAAGTGGAGAGGCAAAAAACCCCAAAATTATTTGATCAATCTTATAGACCTCAATAAATGAATTATTGCCAGCCATAGCCTTTGCTCCAAAAACAAAATCTTCGTAAAATGGATCTGACGTCTTTAGCAACTTTAGGTCACTGGTGATGAGGCTAGCCCTAGATACTAAGAACAAAAGTGCCATAAATTCGGATGCAATCCAAAAACTCATTAGAACCTCTAGGGAAATTGGGCCCCTCAAAGAAGCGATAACAACAGCAAAAAGTAACGTCGCAACTGGAAGTACTTTAGATGTCTGAAATTGTGCGTTTTTCCCAGAACCTAAAAAAGCAGACTGTAAATATATTTTCGCTATTAATAGGAATATTACGGCGTGAACTAAAAGAAAATATACTTGTTTTAGTCCATAAAATGCTAAAATAAGTGTAGAAATGGAAATGCAAATTGCTAAGTGGAATAATGAATAAAAAAACGTTTTTCTTAAAAATTTTTTGCTAATGCGCTGCAAAGAAAATTTTCGTATTAGTGAAGTCTGAAAACCAAAACCTGATAAAAATACAACAGTTATCGCCACAGCATTTACCATGGCAAAATCAGCCCGATCCTCAATAGACATAAGTGGTGTTATCCATATATGGAATGCCAATAATGTTATCTGAACTAGAATACCTACTGATAGCGCAGACTTAATTTTATTAATTATCAACACAAACCTCAGATAAATAAGGCTTTATAGATCCTAGGAAATTTTTACCTTCTAATGCCAAAGCAAGCTCATTAGTTGAACCGTCAATTATGTCTAAATATAAAATATTCTTCTTTGATAAATCGCCAAGCCAATAACTAGATTTGAATACTAATTGTGAACCACATACATCAATAATTGAAACCCAGTTTGGGTATCCAGCAATGTAAAGTCGGTAACCGTTCTCTATGGACCCTTTAGCGGATAATGAATGCGGGAACCCCGGAACTCGGATATGTTGGTTCGTTACAATGTTATTATTTTCTGAAATCCCAACTAGCTGAACGGTACTATTTTCACCATTTGCGGATACAACAATATTGGGATGTCTTTTCGAAGAGATTATTACATGATCTTTTGGTGTGTCTACTAGAGGAACTCTTAAAACTGGTGATCCACTGAACCCACTTTGATTATTATTTTCGAACACAATTAATGAGTTTGACCGGCGATTACTAACTGTAATATCTAAAAATCCATCTTTATTCCAATCCCATAAATATAGGGCTCCTGGCTCCATCTCAGTAGCCAGTTGAATCTTAGATTTAAGTTCACCTGAATTATTATAGAAAACAGAAACCGTATCGGAAAAATTATTAACGACAACAACATCGTTGTATCCATTTTTATCTAGATCTGAACAAACGAGGCTTCGAGGACGATAACCGGTATCGACTGACACCCAGCGATCCAAAGAAAAATTCGTATCACTGAAATATAATATGATAAAATCTGAACTATTTTCTGACCAATTAGGAATTAATGCCTCTGGAAGGCCATCAGCATCAATATCGCACCAAATAGAAATTCTCGGTGATGATATGAATTCACCACTGATTGATTTAGTCAAACCTGATTGTAAATCTGTAATAAAAACTTGTGATGTTTCCATAGAGGTGGATAAGGCATATTTTGTGCCATTTAACATAGCCACATCAACAGAAGAGGAGCCTAGAGCTGTTCGGAATTTATCACTAAATGGAATGTGTTCAGATTGAAAGTTGTCAAATTGAACATAGTTGCGTTGATCTATCATACCCCAAAATCTGGATATTAGATGGTGCGAACTTGAAATGGGTAAGCAAATAACCAGAAACGAACCTATAAGTGCTATTCCCGTTAGATATTTAACCCTAAATGACGTTGGAAATTTCACGGCTATATTTGTCCCAACAGTATTCGGCCTTCAATGCAGCTACATTTGGCAAGTTTTGAGACCCCTTTCCTGAAAAATGATTATCTAGAATCTTCTTAATCTCAGTAACATATTCATCTACATTATCCTCAAGCTCCGCGTTTTGATTTGCTACTTCTAAATACTCTTTGCAGGACTCCACATTTGATGAAACAACAGGAACTCCTGCCATTAACGTCTCAACCAAAGCCAATTGGGGATTTACGCTTAGTTTTCGGTAAGGGCTGCACACGCAAATACTTTGAGAGAGCAAACCTTCAAGCGTTGTAGGGTAAGCATAAGGAAAGTGATATATTTCGATATTACTATGATTGAAATCGTCTGGTATCAAAGAATCCCAATGTGGTCGGACAGCAAAAGTGAATTTCACCTGAGAATATTGTGGTGCCATCTTCTCAAAAATTCGCAATGCAATATCTGCACCATTTTCATAGGACGGATCCCTCCAAAAAAGAACACGATCTTTCGTCGCAGAGTCAATAACCGCAAGCTCTCTATTATTACCTTTGGGCAAATACTGTATTTTGGATCTAATTGCGGAACTAGATTTCACGAACTTTGTAGTTGAAAAGATTCTGCTAAACGTCATGCTTTTTAAAAAATCCAATGCCCTTGCTGGCGGCTCTGAAGAAAATTCAGTAATCCACACCAATTTTATAAAAGGATTTAAAAACTTGATAAGACCAGAAAAGGCTGCAAATTTTGGAGTTCCAAATACAAGCAGAGTCTTTATCCCGTTCTTGGATATCACTCCGTAAAGATCCCAAGCGAACCTTAAGAGGTCCACGAAGACAACTCCTTTTATATGACCTTCCTTTACTACTGATTTTTGTTTTTGCTTGTTTGGATCTGTTATGAATTTAATATCTCTGAAATCAACAGAATCAAAACTCGAGGGCAAAGTTTGATTGTCTGGGACTTTAGTGGTTATGATCTTGGTTGTGATACCCTGATCATGAAGCAAGAAATAAGTTTTCATTGGGAGTTGTATATGGCCAGACACTGCCTCTTCATGTTCTTTAAACACACCTGGCTTATTAAATAATATACCTACAGTCATAGAGAATAATCTCTGAGGTCATATCCTCGCCCAGTATACTTAAAAAGCTTCTCATTGCTTTCAATCAATCGAAACAAGATAGATTCATCTAATGCTGAAATATCAGGAATTTTGGCATTCTTTCTTTTTTTGATTTTGAAGATTAATTCTAAAGCCTGTTTGACTCTAAAGACCCTTAGCAATCTAAGCAGCCACCCTAAATGAGAAATTCGCATCCATCTTGATATTTCTGAGAACCGAGAGGAGTTAACGACGCCAGGTAATTTAAGTTCGATTTTATTCTTACAATAAGAAACGCCAATATGGTCTAGAATTTTAAGTGCAAAATCGCGAGGATTCGTAGCAAGATCCTCATAAAATAACACTAGAAGGTCATCAGCTCGCCCTAATTCATATATATTTTCAATCATTTCGCCATACAACGACCTATCAATGATTTCTGAGTCTTCATTTAATACCTGAACAAAACTTTTAGAGCCATACTCATCTCGTCTTTTTGCATAGTTACTGTAACATCTATCTATAGGGTCTCTAACGAGCAATATAAGCTTGGCGTCTGGAAAACGCCTATTCAATTCTGAAAAAGCTTCCCGTAAGCAATAGCCCGTTGCAACCTCTCCCTTTTTATAAGAACTATTAGCGTTTGAGAATTGCGAATGGTACCAATTTAGCCCAAGGTGAATGTTACGATCAAAAAAATATGTTTGCTTATTAATCGGTAAATTTAAGTCGTATTCTTCTAAAAACTTATGAACCCAAGTTGTTCCGCATCGCTGAGAGCCAATAATAAAAAAATCCATACTGTATTTCCTAATTCATAAAATCTTTTACAGCCGTTATGAAGTCACAGCGTCTCTGCCGTATAAATCCATAATTCTAACAATATCATCTTCACCGAGATAGCTTCCAAACTGAACTTCAACCAACACCAACTCGCCATCTCCCACATTCGTCAGCCGATGTTTTTCGCCCAACGGAATATATCGATATTCACCTGGGCCGGTTTCAAATTCTTCGTCACCTATTTGAACAATGGCTTTACCTTGCGTCACCACCCAGTGCTCGGCGCGCCTGTGATGATACTGCAGGCTAAGCTTCTGCCCCGGCGCCACAGTGATGCGTTTGACTTGATAGCCATCTTCTTGTTTCAGCGTCGCATAAGTTCCCCAAGGCCGATGCACGGTGGCCGGCAGTTCTGTCAATTTAGCGTTGGCACTCGCCTTTAATGCCTCAACCACCAACTTCACCTCTTGAGACTTAGAACGGTCAGCCACTAACAATGAATCGGGCGTATCCACAATGACTAGATCTTCAGTTCCAATGGCGGCAATTGCCTTCTCTGTGTGGCTTATACTTTCAATATGCGTGTTACGCGCTCCAATAAAGTGCATATTCTTGACACCAACAGTGCTATTACCGTCCTGATCAGCCTCATGTGCACCAGCCACGGCGTCCCAACTACCGACATCCGACCAGCCAAAACCGGCCGGCACCATGGCAATCCTTTCGGCTTTTTCCATCACCGCATAGTCGATGGAAATATCCGGCTGGGCTATGAAACTGTCTTCTTCAAAGCGCGTCACACCAGCCTCTTCGTTCGCTTCAGCAAAAGCCGCTTCTGAAGCCGCCCAGACATCGCTCGCATGTATTTCCATATTCTCGGCCATCACGCCGGCGGTGAAACAGAACATGCCTGAGTTCCAATAATAGCGCCCCTCAGCGAGATAAGCCTCAGCCGTCTCACGGTCAGGCTTTTCAATAAAGCTTTTGAGCGGTTGCGGACCATCACCTGTTTCAGCGACTTCCAGATAGCCATAGCCTGTCTCTGGAGCGGTCGGACGAATACCAAAGACGACAAGATTACCCTCTTGCGCCTGCTCTGTTGCCTCGGTGACGGCCTTTTCAAAAGCAGCATCATCAGAGATGAGATGGTCTGCGGCCAATACCAGGCATACGGCCCCATCGCCATGCGCTTTTTGAATATGACGCACAGCCAGAGCAATCGCGGGGGCCGTATTACGCCCCTTTGGCTCTAAGAGATAGGATACTTTCGGCGCCTTTGAAGTTTCTTTCAGTAAGTTTTCAGTTAGGAAATAATGATCTTGATTGGTCACAATCAAAGCTTCATCAGCAATAAGCGCTGCACGCTCTAAGGCATGCGCCAAAAGCGGTTTTCCTGCTACTTCCATGAACGGCTTGGGGTGCATGCGCCGAGAGATTGGCCACAGCCGCGTCCCAGCACCGCCCGACAGAATAATAGGTATGATTTTAGTCATTTCCGAACAAATCTCGCGTGAACACTTTTTCGCTCACATCGTTTAATTCATTGACCATGCGATTGGCAATAATCACATCGCAGCGGGACTTAAAGCCATCAAGCTCATGCGTGACTTCAGAGTTGAAGAAATGGGTCTCATCAAGAGACGGCTCATAGACGACGACCTCAATACCCTTTGCCTTAATCCGTTTCATCACGCCTTGCACGGCAGATGATCGGAAATTATCCGAGCCTGCCTTCATGGCAAGGCGATAAATGCCAACGGTTTGCGGTTGCTTGGCAATAATTTGATTAGCAATAAAATCTTTCCGCGTGGTGTTTGAGTTTACAATCGCTTGGATCAAATTTTGCGGCACGCGGTCATAATTGGCGAGCAATTGCTTGGTGTCTTTTGGTAGGCAATAGCCGCCATAGCCGAAGCTTGGATTATTATAATGGTCCCCAATGCGTGGATCGAGCGACACGCCATCAATAATCGAGCGCGTATCGAGACCCTCCCCCATTGCATAACTGTCGAGCTCATTAAAAAATGAGACCCGCATGGCGAGATAAGTATTGGCGAAGAGTTTAACCGCCTCTGCCTCAGTTGAGCGCATGAAGAGCGTGTCAATATCTGGCTTTTCTGCGGCCTGTTGCAAAAGATCGGCAAATGTCTGTGCGTGATCATGATCACTTCCCATAATAATACGCGAGGGATACAAATTATCCTTGAGCGCTTGGCCCTCTCGCAAAAACTCAGGCGAGAAGATGATACGCGCCGTGCCATACTTATCTTTCATGGACCCCGTAAAGCCGACAGGCACGGTTGATTTTATAATAATGGCAGCTGTTTCATTGATGGCTATCGCCTCGTCAATGACTGTTTCAACTGAGCTGGTGTCGAAATAATTCGTTTCGGGATCATAATCTGTTGGTGTCGCAATAATGATGAACTCAGCCTCTTCATAGGCTTCTTTTTTATCCATTGTCGCGGTTATGGAGAGCTCTCGATCATCCAGAAACTCTTGAATATCCGCATCTGCAACAGTCGATTTGCCTTGATTGATGAGTGCAACGCGCGCGCTATCAATATCAAGCGCAATCACCTCATTGTGCTGGCCTAAAAGAGCCGCCATGGACATGCCGACATAGCCAGTTCCGACAACAGTTATTTTATATTTGTGGGTCATTGCGCATATCCATCAGGGTTTTGCGATTGCCAATTCCAGGAGGATGACGTTGCATCATGAACTGATAATGTTGCAGACCAATTAAGCACCTCATTAGCCTTTTCAGGGCTGGCAACGGAGCTTGCGACATCGCCAGTTCGGCGTTGAACGGTCTCAAAGGGCAATTCTCGGCCAACAGTATCGCCATAGGCGGCCAGCAATTCTTTCACAGTCGTTCCCTGCCCCGTGCCGACATTGTAAACGGCAAAGCTAGCTGCCTCATTCATATCCCCAAGCGCTGCAATATGCGCCTTGGCAAGATCCGTTACGTGAATATAATCGCGCTCGCCTGTGCCATCGCGTGTCTCATAATCATCGCCAAATATTTGCAGAGCTTCTCGCTTGCCGATAGCGACTTGGGCAATGTAAGGCATGAGATTATTTGGAATATCATGCGGGTCTTCACCAATGCGACCCGAAACATGCGCGCCAATGGGATTGAAATAACGAAGCGCAATGGCGCTGCGCCCGTCTTGCGCCCAGTCTTTTAAGATGTTTTCAACCATGAGCTTTGTCTGGCCGTAAGGATTAACTGGCGCAACGGGGTGATCTTCATCCAATGGCAAATATTGCGGCGTTCCATAGACCGTGGCTGAGGAAGAAAAGACGATTTTCTTGCAATCATGTGAGTCCATCGCTTTTAGGAGCTCAACTGAACCGGCGACATTATTCTCATAATAGGTGAGCGGCTGTTCAACGCTCTCGCCAACGGCTTTGAGACCGGCAAAATGGATGACCGCCTCGGGCTTGAACTCAGCAAACGCCTCATCAAGCGCCTCACTATCGCGAATATCCCCCTTAGCAAAGCCAAAATCCTTATTGGCAAGCTGTTTGACACGAGACAAAGCCTCTTCATGCCCATTTGAGAGATTATCAATCACGAAGGCTTCGTGACCCTCCGTCAGAAGCTCGACCAATGTGTGACTGCCAATATAGCCAGCACCGCCTGTAATAAGCACACGCATCAGTTTTTTCTTACGATTTCCATTCTATGCGACACGCAAATTATTCTGGTTATCAACAAACCAGCCATATGTTTGCCCTAGGCCTGGCATCAGATCTATTTGCCGCTTCCAGCCAAGGCTTTTTAGCAAATCGACATTCATGAGTTTACGCGGTGAGCCATCTGGTTTGGATGTATCGAACGAGATTTGTCCCTCATAACCAACAACTTTGGCAATCATGGACGCTAGCTCAGCGATAGAAATATCCTGACCCGCCCCTACATTGATATGGGACTGCATCGGCGACGTTTGTTTTTGATAATCGTCTTTAGATATCCCCATGACGAATATACTTGCCGCGGCCATATCATCGACATGCAGAAACTCTCTCTTAGGCTCGCCCGAGCCCCAGACTACCACTTCTCTATCACCATTGATTTTGGCCTGGTGGAAACGCAGCATTAGAGCCGGCAAGACATGGCTATTTTCGGGGTGGAAATTATCGCCTGGACCATAGAGGTTTGTTGGCATGACTGAGCGATAGTCGCGGCCATATTGGCGGTTATAGCTTTCACACATTTTTATGCCTGCAATCTTTGCAATGGCATAAGGCTCATTGGTTGACTCCAGCTTGCCGGTCAACAGCGCGTCCTCCGCCATTGGCTGGCTTGCAAGTTTTGGATAAATGCACGACGAGCCCAAAAACAGAAGACTTTGGACATCGGCCAAATGACTTCCGTGAATGATATTATTCTGTATCTGCAGGTTCTCGTAAATAAACGCGGCCGGGTATTCATTATTGGCATGAATACCGCCAACTTTGGCAGCCGCAACGACAACTGCATCTGGGCGCTTTTGATTAAGAAAGTCCTGCACCTCGGTTTGAGACAATAAATCCAACTCATCGCGCGGCGCCGTCAAAACCGTTACATCGCTATCCTTCGCAAGGTGACGGCAAATGGCGCTGCCGACCATGCCCTTATGGCCGGCGACAAATATCTTACGATCACTCATTAGTTTTCCGTTGGGATTGGTAACTCAAAGCCATTATCTTTGAGCAAGCGATAGCGTTGTGCTGTTTTATAGTCTTCCTCAACCATTTCCTGGCACATTTCTTGAACGGTTATTTGTGGCTCCCAACCAAGCATCTCCTTGGCTTTACTGGGGTCACCCAAAAGCGTCTCAACTTCAGCAGGACGGAAATATCGCGGATCAATGCGAACAATTTCTTGTCCAACGTTGAGGTTTGGCGCCATGTCACCGTCAATAGCCGCGACGACACCCACTTCATCAATGCCGGAGCCTTTAAATTCAAGCGTTATGCCAAGCGCCTTGGCCGACCAATCAATGAACTCGCGCACGGAATATTGTTTGCCAGTCGCAATGACAAAATCATGCGGCGCATCTTGCTGCAGCATCATCCACTGCATGCGGACATAGTCTTTGGCATGGCCCCAATCACGCAGCGCATCAATATTGCCCATATAGAGGCAGTCCTCGAGACCCATAGCAATATTGGCAAGGCCTCGAGTAATTTTGCGCGTCACAAATGTCTCACCGCGGCGCGGACTTTCATGATTAAAGAGGATGCCGTTACACGCAAATAAATCATAGGCCTCACGGTAATTTACCGTAATCCAATAGGAGTAAAGCTTGGCGGCAGCATAAGGAGAGCGTGGATAGAACGGCGTCGTTTCTTTCTGCGGCGTTTCTTGGACCAAACCGTAAAGCTCAGAAGTTGAGGCCTGATAAAATTTTGCCTTCTTCTCAAGGCCCAGAATGCGAATACCTTCGAGCATGCGAAGCGTTCCAACACCGTCAACTTCAACTGTATATTCTGGGCTTTCAAAACTTACCGCCACATGGCTTTGCGCACCCAGATTGTAAACCTCATCTGGCTCAATCTCGCTCAGCAGCCGGATGACATTGCTGGTATCGCTGAGGTCGCCATAGTGAAGCTTGAATCGTTGGTGCTCGACATGTGGGTCTTCGTAAATATGATCAACACGCTGCGTATTGAAAAGCGATGATCGGCGTTTAATGCCGTGAACCTCATATCCCTTTTCGAGGAGGAATTCCGCGAGGTAGGAACCGTCCTGGCCGGTGACGCCTGTAATAAGTGCTTTTTTCATTATCTAGGGTTCTCCATGGGAGCTGTTATCACACGTCTCATAAGGGGTGTTATTCGGTTTTGAACGTCAGGCAGGCTACCGCACTCCCGGGTGAACTGGGGAGTGAAATCGAGGTAGAAGGCCGCACTAAATTGCATGAAGTTCTTCAAAACACAACTCTCATTTCAGTATTTTTTGGGCCAAGATTTCTCTTCTCGAGACAAGGCAGCCTCTAAGTCCTCAATCTCATCATTAAGACGCTCATATTCCTTGCGTTTGAGCTTCAAAAACCGAGCTGTTATCGAGGTTTTCTCCCTAACCCCTCTAGGCGTGAGGAGATAGAGATATTTGGTTTTACTCGGGCTTTCTTTAAAGCGTTCAACTTTTAAAGCCCCGGATTCAACCAGCGCCTTGAGACAATAATTTACGGTCCCTAGACTTACTTTGAGATTTTTTGCAATTTCGCGCTGACTTAAATAGGGAGATCGATCCAATAAGCGCAAAAGCTTGCTGGAGGTCTCCAAATTGGGCGTTCGGTTTTTATTTTTCATGGAAGACAATTTTATCTGTTTTTTTGTCAGGCACGCTACCGCACTCCTGGGTGAAACCAAGAGTGAGGAGGGCGTTCAATGCCTGAACACGAAGAAACCACACCACAAATATTCTCAAATTGAAACCATCAATTTCTGACGCTCAGAAAGGGCGTCGTCATCTGGAATTTTTAAAATAATTAAGTTTTGAAAAAGCGCCGTTTTTTTGCAAACCTCAATATTATGACCTGCCAACAACGTTAGCTTTCCTGACCCCAAATGATTATCGACCACGAAAAAAAATCATATTCATCTGCCCCCCTAAAACAGGGACCACGAGCCTCAGAAACGCTCTCGAAGACCAGCCAGGCGTCGATATTTATAGAGGACCATTGAGGCATATGCCATTTGAAGGGTGCCTGTCTGTCGTAAAGAAAGAAAAGCTCTTTGATTATGAAACATGCGCAGTTATCCGCCACCCAGTTAATAAACTCATATCCTGGTTTCAGTATCGCTCCCGGCCTCAATTGACCGGTAAACCGCGATATGCCGGCGATATGAGCTTCAAAGAGTTCATGAACTCACATGAAGGAGATTTCAAAAAATATTCAGATAAACGTTATATTGAGCACAATGAAAAAAAATGTTCACTGATTTTTAAGCATGAAATTTTTATTGAATTTTTGGATTTCTTTAATTTACACTATCCCAACAAAGAGCTGCGCCATCTAAATCAATCAGAAGAACGCAAAATTAGCGAAGCAGATAAAACACTTGCGTATAGCGAACTTCACGAAGAAATTAGGTGGTATGAAACCATCCAAACCCAGTAGCAAGCAAGATGCCATTTTCTTTTACTCCCGATAAAAAAATACGAAATAAGAATTCAAATTTTTCGAGGGACAGTTTTCGCCAAAAATTGAAACCACAAGCCATTTTGGCTCTAAACCCGGCTGGTTTCGGGGACATGTTAAGACAAATCAACAAATTCCTCTGGGTAAGCGACTATTATGGCTATCGCGCTAAGGTATTTACCACGGGTATAAATGATAGAAATGAAATTAGCATTTCTGAGTTTTTCGATGAACTCAACATTACGAGTGATAATTTATTATCTAATTATTTTGATTTTGATCGATCTTTGAGTTTCACGCGTTTTTTGGACTCAACGAAACGATTTAAAAATCCGCTCTCCACCCACTATTTTCGGTTTGATGGAAAAAGTTATCACACTTCTTTTAATCCCGACCTACAGAAAAGCTTCAACATTCAGCACCCTCGCCTTCTAAGTGCTCTAAAAAAAGGCAATTTTTACAAACAAGTCATCCAAACAAAAGAAACAAAGCAAAAACCAAAAATTTGCATTCATGTTCGACGAGGGGATACAGCACGCGTAAAAGTGGCTGATGCTAGATCCATAATAAAAGAAAAAGTGAATCCGGATAAATTTCTCTATCCACAGGGCGTATCTTTGCCTTTCTGGATGGAGAAAAAAGTCGAAGCCAGTTTCTTGGAAAGATATAAAAAAATAGATGACTATCAAACGAAACTTGAAGAAATTGTGAGTGGCCTCACTCAGCCATATGAAATTATCTTAATATCTGATGGCATGACCAAATTAGCTGATAATTTAAAACAAAATTTTAATTATATTTTTAAAAATCACGAAATTTCCAAACTGGAGATTGAGGACGCTCTAAATTCCGAGTTTGAGCAAATTCTCGAGAAAGTTGACCGATATTGGATAGGAGAAAAAGAAACTTTTTGGGATAGTCTTATTGAGGCCGCATCATCCGATATTATAATTTCTAACTCTCCGGCTTTTATAAAAGATACAACCAAGGGCTTAGGAATAAATATTCAATTTGTTAAGCCTTAAGAAAACGTTTCAGTCTATGAAAAAGAATAATAAAACTTTTTAGAGGATTTGTTTTGGCGAGCTTCAAGAAAACATAAAGAGCCAATATCGCTCTTTCTATTTTAGAAGTCATTGACCCAGTAGAGTTTCCGCGGGTGCATGCAATAAGAACGGGCGACTGGCAATAAATTCCAGATATTGCCCAACACTGTAGAGCCAATAGATATTCTTCGCCAAAACTTGGCAATATTGATTTATTACCTAGGCCCAGTAATTCATTGAAACCCAGCCTATGTTTGCGAATGAAATGCACATTCCAACATATTTGAACGGAAGCAATATTGGTAAGCGCTAGAGCCGATTCATCTTCCTCAAGGCTAATTGATTGATTTTTGTCCTGCCCCAATAGCTTCTGATGTGCCAGCTCAAAATCATCGGTGCGCAGCAAGCCAAGCCGTATAAATGGCACCTCACCTTTGATCGCCTGAACTTCAGAAACCAGCTTTACCAAAGGATCATTTGCGAAGCGGGTATCCCAGTCAGAGCAAATGAGAAATTTTGTCTTGCACTGCCTTAGGGCAATATTGCGCGATTTGGACAATCCAATATCTTGTGACCAAATGATTTTCTCAGGATTATCGCCAAGGAGGCCCTTAGGTCTTTCTCCCTCGCCCTGGACAATGAGCATCCAATCCAAAGAAAAAGTTTCGAGCTCAGAAAAATATTGCTCAAGCTTTGACTTTTGGCTGAAAAAGTCTGGAGCGAGGACGGAGAAGGCTATTGTCAGATCAGCCAAGCACTTTTGTCCCATGCTTTAATCTATATGCATCTTCCTTAACCCCAGGCAGCACCGTCAAAACCGCTTTACCATTAAGCTTTTCAAGTGCGGTTAAGAATTCTTTATCGGTTAAGGCTGAACAAAAGCGATGGGACTTAATTTCATCGCGATTAAAAAACTCTGCCCCTATATTACTTTCCTGCAACGTCAATAATGCGCCAACAATTAGCTTTTCTATATTACTAAATATTCTGAGCGCAGGATCCGCCTCCATTTGTTCAGCTATTCTTGCTATAGCTTCCAATTGAAGATCTGGTTTGTTTTTTGATAGTGTTACACCTCGGTCGATAAATCCATAATTTGTGAAAATATCGTCTATTGATGTTTTCCAGTTCCAAATATTCTTGGCTTTAAATACTGCTTGTGAATATAGAAATGAAAATATCAAGGGCAGCCGATAACCAACAGCATTCGAGTAAACCTTAAATTGATAATATACTTTTGCGAAAATATTGCGACTTAAGGAATCTGCTTCGATCACCCTGACCATATTTATCTTGGAACTATTAATTAGCTTAAATCCTACATCAATAAGATCTACCCATAATGCCAAATCATGCCTTAAACGATATGAAGGAAACTTAATATTTATATCTGACTTAATGACAACCGAGGAAGTCCCGAGAGGGCACAGCCTTAATATATCCTCTCGGCTGTCAATTTTATGGCTATGGCGGACGAGGTATTTTCCGCCAGTAATATCCCAATTAATATATGAGGGATAATAGATAAGCCTTTCCTCATCTTTGTTCTCTGCAATAGCATTATGGGCATCTTGCAAATGAGTTGGATGCCAGATATCGCCGCTATCCAACAGAGCGATTAGATTTCCGTCTTTTACCTTCTTTGTTCCAACATTTCTCGCCAACGCACCGCTTTGACGACGTCTAACTGAGATAATCTTCAATATGTGCTGAAGTTTTTTCGAACCAGCATATGTAAAATCGTCCAAAAATCCCTCAGCACTATTGTCGATGACAAATACTTCTTCTGGGAAAAGCTGCTGCTTTTCGATCGACCGCAGGCTACGATTGAGCAAAAGAAGATTTTTGTGAAAAGGCAGAACAACACTAATCATTTTTTGTTCTTTCCTGACGCGCCAATAGATTGGCCAAAAATCCGAAGGGAACACGCGGCACTAAAACAAGAACAAACAAGCCCCCCAAGCCCAGCTCCGGAGCGCCGTTTATGAAGAAATAGCAGCACAGAGCTAGGAAATAAGTGCTCAGAATAGCTAAATCGAGAATATTTTCTCCGAAAACATCCAACCACAGTCTGAAACCACCGCGCCAGCCCAATAGTTTTTTTATTGGAAATGAGGCCAAAAGAGCCAAAAAGAAAAAGGGAATGGCAAAAGCTGCGTCAAACCAAAGCATAATCAACGCTGCAATGATCGAAGAAATCCAAAGTTTTGAGAAGTTTTTATAGTCTTTTCCATCTTGAAAAAACTGAGGAGGCTTTACCCAAGTGCCCGGCTGGGCAAAAAACTTCCCCTTGCGGCTCATAACAAGCACATTCACGAGCCCTACAGCACCCAAAGCCAAAATAGCTAATAAAATTGCGCTCCCAATCCCCCAAAATGCCTCATAAAAACCCAGTCTTTCAGAACTACTGGCAGACTGATTGGCAATAAAGTCTCTGACAGCGCTCAAAAACACAACCAGCATAATCACGCGCTCAATAAACATGCGTAAAACAGCCACTAGGCACTCGAAAAACCAAAAGAATTTGGTCGATTTCTCAAATCCAATAATTGCTCTTAATGCTGCGGTCACGAGGTGAATCCTAAAACTGAGCCATGGTTAATCACGAGGATAGCTAAGGCTGGTCAAATACGCTAGCTTTCTAGACTATTCTTATAACTGCATCAAATCCAGGACGAGCATGTTCAAATTTTTAAGGAACCCGAGCCCTAATGGGTATGTGATTGATCAATTCAGCCTTGGTGTCAGCCTTTTCCCTAAAACCGGATCCACCTCCTTTAAACATTTTCTCTTTGAAGCGGAACATGGCCAAGCTTTTAATAAAGGGAAACATGGCCAAGCTTTTAAGAAAGGGAACAAGCACATTCACAACTGGGCCAGGAAAAACCGTATTGCATCCCTCAAAGACTGCAAGTATCGTCTAATTCTCATTCGAGACCCTATTGAGAGATTCATTTCTTGCTATAATAACAAGGTTCTTCAAGCGCGACTTCTGGATAATAGGGATATAGGCCCCTTGTCACTTTCCGATCCAAAGCGAGAATTTCCATACCCAAGCTTTGAAGAATTTGTAGATAATTTCCCTGAAATAAGGAAACTGCCTGTAATTAATCATCACACAAAGCCAATTTCAGAGTTTCTGGGAGCCAGGAATTTAAACTTTTACAGCGAAGTTTTCACATTCGAACAGATCGATAATTTAGCTGAAAGAATAAATCAAATTACACACGCAAATGTGGCCGTATCACATCATCAAAATAGTGCAAACAATGACTGGGACGAAGCACCCACGAGGGTTGATTTATCCAGCCTAACGCCACCACAATTTAATTATTTAACCAAACTATATTCAGCTGAATACCGTTTCTTGAAACCATATTACACCAAGGAGGGAATTCGCGAGAAGTGGCAAAATAAGAAGGACGAGCTGGGATACGTCCATGTATAGCCTCTCAAATATTGAGCGAATAGGTTATGAGTTTGGAACAAAAACGCAATGAAACTCCATCTTCACATAGGTGCTCATAAAACAGCCACCTCTCACCTTCAGGACTGTCTAAAAAAAATACCTGAAGGCGATGATTTTTATTTTTTAGAGACAGATATTGCGCGGAAAAATTTTTCAATGGAGGGAAATTCATGCACCCTCCAGGATTCCGAGAGGTTTTATAGAGACTTAGCCAACCAAAAATATAAATCTCTGCTCATCTCAGACGAAAATATATGCGGGCATTCTTATCATATTTTTAGAGATCAACGGCTTTATCAAACTATTGGAGAACGCCTTAAGAGAATTGTATTTTTTCGAAATATCTTCGATGATATTGAGATCTGGCTAACCTTAAGAAGCCAGGAGACATTTTTCCCATCCCTATATTGTGAGGCAGTCAGATGGGGGAGTTTCAAAAGTTTTTCTCATGTTTTTGAAGGGAATTTTCATCAAAGTTGGCTACCTGTGATTGATGAAGTTAAAAAATCATTTCCTAGCGCAAAATTGAATATTTTGCTTTACGAGAACTATGGTGAAAATTTTTCACCACTCATTTACGAAATTACGGGAATCACGCCGTCACAAGGAGTATTCTCGGAACAAGCCGTTTACACCTCTCTAAACGGTTTTTCTGTAAAGGCATCCTCGATGATCAATAAGTTTTGTCCAGTTCCGCAGCGGCCATTCCTCATTCGATCAATTAGCCGGCTCTCAAAACGCTTCAGTCAGGGCAAGTTCCAGCCCTTTTCCAAGCAACAAGCTATAGAACTAAAACAACTTTATGCTTCAGACATAAAAGCGTTAAAGGATGATCCAGCCATCTCAATGTTTCGTGGAAGAGGAGCCGACTTATGAGCTCTGAAAACGTTTCATTAATCAGCATCATAATTCCAGTCTACAACACCTCAACCTATCTAGAGGAGTGCTTGAACTCTGTACTCAGACAGGAAAAGGTGAATCTCGAGGTCATATGCGTAGATGACAAGTCCTTGGATAACTCTTTAGACATCCTCAAGAGTTACGAGAAGAGAGATCAAAGAATAAAAATCATAGAACACGAGAAAAATTTGGGCTTGCCTAATGCACGGAACACGGGCGTCCAACACGCGACGGGGAAATACCTCATTCACTTGGACAGTGACGATTATTGGATCGGACAGAAGACGCTTTATGATATTCTTTCCATCGCTGAAATAGACCAGTGTGATGTTTTACGATTTAACGGGAAATTTAAGATAAATCACGATGAGGCCAAAGAGTTGGCTCCGTCATCTGATACCATCAATACTGCGCTTGATCGAAACTCTTCCCTTTGGGTTTTCAGATCAGTTTTTCTATACTTATGGCGGACCGAGTTTCTTCAAGAAAACAATATTTCATTCCGGGAAGATATCACTATTGGAGAAGATGGAATATTTATTTCACATGCCTTAACCAAAACTAAAAATATCTCTACATGTTCGATTGATCTTTACCGCTACCGATACGCACCCCAAAGCATTATGCAAAGGGCATGGTCATTCGACGACTTTTTCGAAGAGCTAAAATCCAGCCAAATAATCGAGAACAATATTGAAGGTCTAAATACGGTTTTGGACTTTTACCAAATACATCGTGTTTTGATGTATCTTCCAATAAAACTGCTCCCGAGAGCCGGCAAAGATTTATCCAAATATGAACGAGAATGCTATCAATTCGAGCTTAGAAAATACCTGAAACACCTACGGGAACGAAGCTCGATAGGTTTTAGCCCGGCCCAACGCTTGCTGGTCAGTTTCTTTGATCTCTTTACCCGCCTACCATCAGTTCTTTTCTGGGTTCTTGCTCCAAAGCTAGGCTCCGTTATGAATAAATTAAAAGCGGGCATTTGGCGCTATAACCGGCTTAAAAAGAGAAGCCTTAACCAAAAAGCAAAACGATGGGGTCTACGTCGCCTTAGCTCAGCACAATTCCTCATAAAAAACCTATTTAGCCGACATCAAATGTCTTTCGAAAATATTGAAGGGGAGGAAGGCTTCAATTTCCAACTTCACGACAAAAAGAAGAAGTCAGGGATAAGTGCCATGGTCCGGGTAAAAAATGAGGAAGATAATATTCTAGATTGCCTGCGATCCATCGGCCAGATCGTTGACGAAATTATCCTCGTTGACAATGGAAGCTCGGATTTAACTCTCAAAAAGGCTCAACAATTGAAACAAGAGAGCGCTCTTGGCGAGAAGATTAGGATATTCGAATATCCCTTCAATGTCGCAAAATGCGGCTCTGAACATCAAAAGACACCCGAAAAATCAGTCCATAACCTTGCCTATTATTATAATTACTGTCTTTCAAAGTGCTCATATAGCTGCGTAATTAAGTGGGATGCAGATATGCGTCTTAACTTCTCTTATCAAAACATACCGGGAATTAGAGCTCTTATAGCCAAACGATTAAAAAAGGCTGGCGGTTTCATAATTTTCACCGCTGCGCGCCTCGCCTATTTTCAAAGTGGTGTTGGCTATTGGAAATCTCATAATCATTTTTTTTCAGAAGCCCGCATCTTTTCAAATACAATCGGAACATATTTCGCCAAAGGCGGTGATTGGGAGGTTCTACGGCAACCTAAGTTTACTCAGATCATCAAATATGGGCCAGCGATTGCATATGAAATAAAAAATGTAGAGAGGGATGAATTTTCTCATTGGAGTGAAACCTCTTTTCCAGGATATAGAAAGGCGCTGGAATATAGAGCATCAGCCTTAATTGCGGCTGGAAAAATTTCGAGAGACAGTAGGGAATTTGAAATCACCAATGAACTCAATCAGAAGGCAGAGCATTGATTAACAAAGTGATCATTCACATTGGCATTGAGAAGACCGCGACCACCTCGCTGCAGAGTTTCCTGCGAAAAAATGAACAAGAATTATTAAAACATGGCTATTTCTTTCCAAAATCTGGCGGCGATTTTAATCAAGAGTTATTTGCCATATCATTTAGTCGAGGGCCTGAAAATTTCCTAAAACGCCATGGTGTTTTTGAAAGAAGCGAGCAGGGCAAAATACGAGATCAACTTCGACGGGACCTAGAAGACGAGATAGCTCAGTTAAAAGATTTACCTAAGGCGATGATTATTACCAGCGAGTGGCTGCACTCAAAGCTTACAACTGCTGACGAGGTAATAGCCTTGGGGGCTTTTTTAGAAAATTTTGTCAAAAAAATTGAAGTTATTTGCTACTTAAAAGAGCAATCCGCATTGGCAAATTCGAGATACTCAACAAGCCTCAAATTTGGTTCAAGTCGATCCTTTGAGCAATATATTGGGGAATGCTCGCCTGGGGTTACTTATTTTAACCATCTTGAAACGCTGTCTCGTTGGTCCGAAGTCGCTTCAGGAAATAATATGAATTGTCGCCTCTTCTCAAGGCAAGATTTAAATGAAGGGTCGATCTTTACGGATTTCTTAAATCAATTAGATATTGTTCATGAAAACAGTGCTTGGATAGAGCCCTCAATATTAAATCAGTCTTTTTCATTCAAGGGGGCTATGATATTCCGGGCCCTCAATGAAACGCTAGCCGGTTCGCAAATACCTTGGAAATATAAAAAAGTGCTATCAGAGGCTCTCGCTGGAAGTCACAATTTCGTTACTGAAGCCGAATATAATAGAATTAGTGAAGCGTTTTCTTCCTCAAATGAATCCGTAAGGGAGCGTTTTTTCCCAAATAGAGAAGTACTATTTGAGAGACGAAAAAATTACTGCGAGAACCACTTATTAGAAGCTGAACTCTATCCAGAGTTTCTCTCGGCTGTTCAGGCCATTTTAGCGCGCTCTGAAAATAAATTTAATGAAGATGTTGTGCAGGAAATCTGCGATTTATCCTAATCATACTTCCACAAGGTTCTTGTCTCAGGGAACACTTCAAAGCAATAGTCATAGGTGCTTTGAAACCTAT
>Ga0213866_10000223_pt1 | contig 47347 bp, 46 predicted proteins | sample PICome_11_FD_160079 | JGI IMG/M metagenome (GOLD analysis project Ga0213866, IMG submission 160079) | Coastal seawater microbial communities near Pivers Island, North Carolina, United States - PICO284 | ecosystem: Environmental > Aquatic > Marine > Coastal | place: USA: North Carolina...
AGCACCCCATTGCGGTTGGGGTGGCGCAATTTGCGCAGGGCCTTGGCTTCGATCTGACGGATGCGTTCCCGGGTCACATCGAAGATCTGGCCGATTTCCTCAAGGGTCTTCATGCGTCCGTCATCCAAGCCATAACGGAGGCGAAGCACATCGCGTTCGCGGGGGCTGAGGGTGGCCAGAACGCCCTCTAGGTCTTCGCGAAGCAGGTTTTTCGCAACGTCCTGTTCTGGATTCTCAATATCGGCTTCGATGAAGTCGCCCAGACGGGAATCCTCTTCTTTACCGATGGGAGTCTCCAGGGAGATCGGCAGCTGGGCGCTCTTGGCAATAAACCGCAGTTTTTCGATGGTCATCTCCATCGATTCAGCGATTTCCTCTTCCGTTGGCTTTCGACCGAATTCCTGGGAGAGCACCTTGGTGGTTTTCTTGATCCTGGAGATGGTTTCGTAGAGGTGTACCGGCAGACGGATGGTGCGGCTCTGGTCCGCGATGGCGCGGGTGATGGCCTGACGAATCCACCAGGTGGCGTAGGTGGAGAACTTGTAGCCCTTTTCGTGGTCGAATTTTTCGGCCGCACGAATCAGTCCGAGGCTTCCTTCCTGAATCAGATCCTGGAAACTCAGGCCCCGGTTCATGTACTTCTTGGCAATGGAGACCACCAGGCGCAAGTTGGATTGCACCATTTTTTCCTTGGCCCGTCGGCCCAGCATCAAGCGACGGCGGAAGCGGATGAGCGGCATCTCCACCAGGGCAGCCCACTCTTTGTTGTCGGGTTCCCGGCCGTTGTCACTTTCAAATTGAGCCGCCAGTTCCTCGAGATAAAGAAGGTCGGCGATTTTGCGGGCCAGTTCGATCTCTTCGTCGGGCCGCAGCAGGCGAATCCGTCCGATTTCCTGCAGATAAACCCGAATGGAGTCTTCGGTGTAAACGCCTTTGGGGCCGACCTTGATGCTGGCCAGAGCTTTGGCCTTGGCGTCCTTCTCGGCAGCCGCGTTTTTGGCTTGCTCTTCGGCGGTGGGTTTCGCTGCAGCTGCCTTGGCTGTAGAAGCCTTGGCGGTGGTTTTCTTGGCGGTGGCTGCTTTTTTGGTGGTGGCTTTGGCCTTGGTGGTTTTCGCTGCAGCTTTTTTGGTGGTTCCCGCAGCCTTGGCTTGATCTGCAGCGGCAAGCAGTTCGTCCGCCGCGGCGCTCAAGTCCTTCGCGTTTGCCTTGCTGGTTCGTCGACGCGCGGGGGCTTTTTTGGCTTCTTTCTCGGAACTTTTGGCAACTTCTATCACCTTGCCCTCAGCATTGGCCAGAAGCACGATGTCTGGCTTGGCAGCTTTGGTGGCAGCAGGGGTCATGGCGAAAGTCGAAGTCGAATGAAGGGGGGACGCGCAAGCGGCAAGAAGTCACCAACGGCACAGGCCGCAGGGCTTTGATCTCACGTCAAACGAAAGGAAGCGACGCAGCTGACGCTGAGACGGAAATCATGGGCTGATGGTGATGTCCGCGAGTCGAAGAAACGCTGGAACTGGTTATCTGTGCTGTCCGGGGTGGTCTCAGACCGGTCAAAGTGGCAAGGACAAAACCTTGACTTCAGACTCTGTGTCTTCCCTCTGGATCGAGCGCAGGGTTGGCATAAATAGCCCAACCTGTTCACGTTAATGAAGTCTTCCGAAGTTTGCAAGGTCCTGTCGCATTCGAGTCGCTGCGTGGAGGTCTGGCTTGAGGCCGGCCGCGAGGGGCGCTCCTTCAGCTATTCCGCTGATCCGTCCCTGGGATTGATGCCAGGGGACCTTGTAAGGGTGCGCCTTCGGGGTCGAGCCATGCATGGGCTGGTGGTGGCGGAGCGGGAGTGCGACAAGGAGGCGCCCCAAGGACTGCAACCGGTGGAAGCAGTGCTGCAGCGAGCCGCTGTTGACGCGGATTGGTATGGCTGGTTGGAACGGGTGGCCGACCGTTGCCACCTCAGTGCTTTTCGCACGTTGAAGGCGGCTCTGCCGGCGGGTTGGATTGGTCAGGCCGGCCAGCGCTCCCTGGCGGGGGGCCGACAGATGTGGTGGCTCCAGAGCTGTGCTCCCCCCGATGACGCGGGCCAACCCACCCCTCGCCAGCAGGAGCTAATGGCTTGGTTGGAGGACCAAGGAGGTGGTGTCTGGCAACGGGATCTTGTGGCGACTGGGTTTGGCGCTCAATTGCTGGCGCCCTTGGTCCAGCAGGGTTATCTGGTGCGGGAGCGGCGCCGTTGTGAGGACAAGGGTCCCGCAGGTGGTGCTGGCCCCAAGGAGTCTCCCCAGGCTTTGACCGCCGAGCAGCAGGCCGTGGTCGATGCCTACCAGCAGCTTTCTCCGGGCCGAGGTTTGCTGCTGTGGGGAATCACCGGTTCCGGCAAGACCGAGGTGTACCTCCAACTCGCTGCCCAGGAGTTGGATCAGGGCCGTCACGTGCTGCTGCTCACCCCCGAGATCGGGTTGATCCCTCAACTCGTCGATCGCTGCCGCAAACGTTTTGGCACCCGCGTCCTCGAGTATCACAGCGGTTGTGGTGACGCCGAACGGGTCCGGACCTGGCGCCGCTGTCTTGCTGCGGAACAGCCATTGGTGGTGGTGGGAACTCGCTCCGCCGTGTTCGTTCCCCTGAAACCCCTGGGCTTGGTCGTTCTGGATGAGGAGCACGACAGCTCCTACAAACAAGACGCCCCGATGCCTTGCTACCACGCTCGTGATCTGGCCCTGGATCGGGTCGTGATGCAACAGGCACGGTTGGTGCTGGGCAGCGCCACACCGTCGCTCGAGAGTTGGATTCAATCGGGTTCCGATGGTCCCTTGACCCTGGTGCGCCTGACCGAGCGGATCTCGCGGCAGGCCCTACCTCCTGTCCATGTGATCGACATGCGGCATGAGCTGGCTGAAGGGCACAAGCGCCTGGTGAGCCGTGCCTTGATGGACCGGCTTGCGGCACTGCCGGAGCAGGGGGAACAAGCGGTTGTTTTGGTGCCGCGCCGGGGATACAGCCCGTTTTTGAGCTGCCGCAGCTGCGGTGAGGTGGTGATGTGCCCCCATTGCGATGTGGCGCTCACTGTTCACCGGGGCCATGGCGGTCGCCAGTGGTTGCGATGCCATTGGTGTGACCATCGTGAAGATCTGGAGAACCGTTGCAGTCACTGTGGTTCCACGGCCTTCAAACCCTTCGGAGCCGGAACGCAGAAGGTGTTGGAATTGCTCTCCCAGGAGCTCGAAGGTCTTCGCCTGCTTCGCTTCGATCGCGATTCCACGGGGGGGCGTGATGGTCATCGACGCCTGTTGGACCGCTTTGCCTCCGGGGAAGCGGACGTCTTGATCGGTACACAGATGCTGGCCAAGGGCATGGATCTGCCGCGGGTGACCCTGGCGGCGGTACTCGCGGCGGATGGGCTCCTGCATCGCCCCGACCTCCGGGCAGGAGAGCAAGCCCTCCAGTTGCTGTTGCAGTTGGCGGGCCGTGCCGGGCGGGGCGAGCGACCGGGGCAGGTGTTGGTGCAGACCTACACCCCTGAGCATCCGGTGATTCAGCACCTGGTGGATGGTCGTTATGAAGCGTTCCTCTCCAAGGAAGTGGCCCTTCGCAAGGAGGCTGGTCTGGTCCCCTTCAGTCGCGCTTGTCTGCTGCGTCTGTCTGGGGACTCCCCCAGCAAAACAGCAACGGCGGCAGCGGTGCTGGCGGAGCAGATCCGACCGATCTGTCAGCGCCAGAGCTGGTGGTTGTTGGGGCCGGCCCCGGCCCCGGTGGCCCGGGTGGCTGGTCGGAGCCGATGGCAGCTGCTGTTGCATGGGCCGGCAGGCTCCTCGCTTCCGTTGCCTCCGGGGCAGGCCCTCTGGGATGGCTTGCCCAAGGGTGTGGCGCTCACTGTGGATCCCGACCCGCAGCAGCTTTGATCAGGAGGGCAGTTCCGGGAAGCCAAAGCCCAGTTTCCGTCGCACCACCTGCAGCACCATGGTGCTGGCCAGCAGCATCAGGATCACCACGCCCCCCAGGCCAAGCGGATTCCAGCGCCAGCCCTGCCAGCTGACTTCGGTGGTGGTGCCGGAAAGAGCCGTGCGCTCCACCCGCCCATGGTTGAGACTCAGATGTACATCGAGCCCTGGGATCTCGGGCAGATCGTTGAGGTCCACCATCAGCTGCACGTGTTGCTGAACCCCCAGCAGCCAGTTGCGTTCTTCGAGCTTGAGCACCGGTGCGGGGAGTGAGACTCCCGCCGCGCGACCAGCCACGGCAACGACAGCCGCCATTTGTTGCGCCAGCTCTTGCGATGACACAACACGGCTGCTGATTTTTTGGCGTCCTGGGCCTGTTTGTTCGATCATCAGCCCGGGCACCTCCCGTTGCAGGTCTCGCTCGAATTGCTCCTGCCAGGGCAGCGCGCGTGCCTGAGTGCTCCGCATGTCCCAAGTGAGGGCCAGTCGATCTGGGCCGCGAAGGTCAAGATCGGCCTCGATTCGGACGCAGCCACTCAGCAACAGCGTGATCCCCAGCAGAACCGCCATCACCAGGAGGGCAAACCCTGCCGCGGGTGAACGCGTCGGCCCTGTTGGTGGTGGTGGCGGCGGTTCGGGGCGCCGCGACCGCCGCCGCCGCATGGTGGAGGTCTGCCCGCTGCCGGAGCCATTCAGCTCCAGTTGCGGCATCCGCATCGACCAGCGTTCCGGACGATCCAGGCTGGGGGCTTCAAGAACCCCAAGCAGTTGTTTGGCTTGTTGGCGCAACTTGGGATCACGGCAGCGACTCAGCAGCCTGCAGGTGGCGATGGCTTTGTCGTCCTGCCCTTGGCCCATCCAGGCGGTGATCATCAGGAGCCGAAGGCCCTGTCCCTCCGGGCTATTGATCGGGTGTTGCTCCGCCAGGGGGAGAAGCAGCTCCAGCCCCTGGCCGTAGTCCCCGCGCTCCAGGGCTGCCTCCGCTTCAGAGAGGTCCAGTGCTGCATCCTGCTCGCTCACCCTCTAACCGCGTCCCACCACCATGGTGCCGATGCCAGCGTCGGTGAAGACTTCGAGCAAGAGCGCATGAGGCACCCGGCCATCAACGATGTGGGCCGCTGACACGCCCTGGGCCAGGGCGCGGATGCAACATTCGGTTTTGGGCGTCATGCCCCCCGCGACCACGCCGTCCTCGATCAGCTGCCTCGCCTCCGAGAGGCGCAGTTTGCGGATCAGGGAGTCGGGATCGTCCCGGTTTTCAAGGATGCCTGGGGTGTCGGTCAGCAGGATCAGTTTTTCGGCCTCCAGGGCTGCTGCCAGTTCCCCCGCCACCGTATCGGCATTGATGTTGTGGGCTCGCCCGTCATCGGGGGTTGCGGCAACGCTGGAAATGACGGGCACATAGCCCTTCTCCAGCAGCGGTTCCAGCACATCGGGGTTCACGCGCGCAACGTCCCCCACCAGCCCATGGCTGCCGTCCCCCCAAGGGCGTGCCTCCACAAGGCTTCCGTCACTTCCGCTCAAACCAACAGCACGGGTCCCGAGTTGGTTGAGTCCATTCACGATCTGCTTGTTGACGCGACCGACCAACACCATCTCCACCACATCCATTGTGTCGGCGTCGGTGACGCGTAGTCCATCGCGGAATTCGGCTGGAATCTCCAGGCGCTGTAGCCACTGATTGATTTCAGGCCCACCACCGTGAACCACAACGGGTTGCACGCCAACACAGGCCAGCAGAGCCAGGTCGCGAAAGACGGCAGCACGCAGCTCGGCATGGGCCATGGCGGCTCCGCCGTACTTGATCACGATGCGCCGACCGGCGAAGCGCTGGATGTAGGGAAGGGCTTCGCTGAGCACCGACACCCTGAGGGCATCATCGTTGTTTTGGGTGGACTGGGCCATGGCTTAGGCCTCACCCGCTGGAAGCAGAAGAACGTCCAGTCGTTGCTGATCCAGTTCCTTGATTTCCGCTCGCATCCCCTTGGCAAAGAAACGCCCGAGCCGCTCTTGCCGCTCTTGCCAGCGCTTGAGGGGGACGGCTCCCAGCAGGAAACGCATCCGCAGGCCGTAGCCGCTGTCGGAGTGCAGCTCTTCGATCTCCTCCAACTGCGGCGGGGTGTCCTCGTCCCAGAGTTTGAGCGCTTCGAGCGACGACTCCAGATGTGCCTTCTGGCCGTAGCGCCAGCGCGTCACATCGCCGAGCAACTTGACCAGTTCAGGGGCCGCAGCTTCGCGTTCCTTTTGAAAGGTCTTGATCGGTGTTACCCGGATGGCGGGTGGCAGCTCCGACGATTTCAGGGCTAATCCCCCCAACAAAATCGGGATTCCATAGAAAATCGTTGGCAGGCTGAGGTTGGCGCTTCCCGTGGCGTAAGCGGTGGCGCCGACCACGGTCAGCACGCCTCCGGCGATGGTGACGAGGCTGCCGGGGGAGAAGAAATCCTTCATGAAGGCCTTGGCTTGATCGTCATTTTGACCTCTAGGCCATCAGGATGGAGATCCATTGCCTCGAGCTAGATGCCTGATCCATCGTCGACCGGCATGGATGATCTGCTCGAGCAGCTCGACCGTGATCGCAGCTGGTTGCTGCAGCAGATTGATGGTGGCCGCTGGCCCGAGCTGCGGCTGGATCTTGCCGCTCTTGAGAGGGAGCTCGGGCAACTAATCACCCGAGCCTCAGAACTGCAGGACGAAGCTCGTCGTTGAGTTGTTCCGACCCGCGAGCGTCCTCTGATTCAGAAGGGAATGTCGTCGGTGTCGGGCACGAGGGGCGCAGCATTCCAGCTGGCCGGTTCAGGCTCTTGCTCCACCTTGGTCGGCGCAGTTACGGGGGCCTGCCGGCCTGGGGCCGGGGCTGAGGGGTTGCCGGATGGAGGTGCACCCGTGGCCGCTGCGCCGATCGGATGAAGCCGAGCCAGGGTGAATTCAGCCCGTTTCTCCTTCATGCCATCGCCCCGGGGCATGGTGTTCATCCGCAGCCGGCCTTCAATCAGCAGCCGCTGCCCGGTCTGCACACGGTTCTGTAGCTCTTGGGCCAGGTTGCCCCAGCCCACCACTTTCAGTTCACCTGGTGGATCACCCTCACGAAGGGGATCAAACCGCACGGCCATCTCCGCAATGGGAGTCTGGTTGTCCTGGGTGTATCGAACCGTCGGTGCGTCGATCACCTCCACTTCGAGCACGCAATGGTTCATGGCTTGAGCTGGTGTCGGCGCACATCCTGATGCAAGGCCCCGCGAATGACCAGCGTCGTGTCCTGCTGCTGGCTGGAACCGGTGAAGGGCCGCGCTTGGTGAAGGAGCTCTCCCGCCGCAATTGGTGTGTGAGCGTGAGTGTGGTGACCGCAACTGCAGCGAAGGCCTATGCGGGATTGCCAGTGGAGCGCATCTCGATCGGTGCCCTGCAGGGCATTGGCGGAATTACGGCAGCTCTGCACCAGACCGGCCCTTTCCGTTGGGTGGTGGATGCCACCCATCCCTTTGCGGCTCAGATCAGCCAAGACCTGGTCTTGGCTTGTGCGGATCTTGGCCAACCGCTGCTGCGTTATGAGCGTCGCCTTGAACCGCTGGGAGCGGCCTCTCTTCTAGCTGATGCCGAGGCATTGGCCGCCCAGCCGCTCCAGGGCCAACGCCTGTTGCTGGCCATTGGAGGTCGACATCTTCCGGCCTTGGCTGCTGCTGTTCGTTGCGCCGGAGCCATCCCCTATGGCCGTGCGCTTCCCTCCCCCGATGGATTGCGCTCAGCCTTGCGGGCTGGTCTGCCCCCGGATCACCTGGCCGTGGTGCGTCCCCTGCAGGGGGAGGTGCCGGGGGCGATCGAGCGGTCCCTCTGCCGTCGCTGGGACATTGGCGTGGTGCTCTGCCGCCAGTCCGGTGGTGCGACGGAGCAGCTCTGGCATCAACTCACCGATGATCTGGGGCTGAGCTTGCTGCTTTTGCGGCGTCCATCCCCCCCCGATGGGATGAATTGTGTCGAGGATGTCAGCAGCCTGATGGATCGGCTTGAGCGTGATTGAAGCGAGTGGGCTTGTGCTGGCCCTCACCACGGAAGCGAACGCTGAGCGCGCCCAACAGCTGGCTGAGGCCTTGCTGGAGCGCCATCTCGTGGCCTGTGTGTCCATCCAAACGGTTCAGTCCTTCTATCGCTGGGAGGGGGTGATGCAGGCGTCCCATGAGGTGCAACTGCTGATGAAGACCTCCGCCCAGCACCTGGACGCACTGCGCTCGGCCGTCTCAGAGCTGCACAGCTATGACACCCCCGAGTGGTTGTGCTGGCCGGTGACGGCATCACCGGCCTATGGGGCCTGGGCAATCGCTGAGCTCAGTTCAGATGCGTCTCCACCAGCTGCTTGAGGGAGACCTGGGAGCGGGCCCCCAGTTGGGTCACAATCTGGCCAGCGCAGAGGGCTCCGAGCTCACCACAGCGCTCGAGTGATTCGCCCTGGGTGAAGCCATGCAGAAATCCCCCGGCATAGAGGTCGCCTGCTCCCGTGGTGTCCACCAGGCCTCCCAGGCTGAAAATGCCGACATCCCAGCGCTGGTCTCCACTCAGCACGACGGACCCCTCGGCACCACGGGTGATCGCAATCACTGAGCAGCAGCCGCGCACCCGCTCGAGGGCCTGCTCGAAATCGTCGGTTTCGTAGAGCGACTGAATTTCAACGTCATTGGCGAACAGCACATCGACGTGGCCATCCACCAGCTCGAGAAAGCTTTCCCTGTGCCGATCCACACAGAAGCCATCGGAGAGCGAAAGAGCCACCTTCCCGCCGGCTTCACGGCAGGCTTCGGCGGCGGCGATGAAGGCCCGTTTGGCGGCTGGACTATCCCAGAGGTAGCCCTCCAGGTAAAGCACCTTGGCCTGCTTGACCATGGAGAGGTCGAGATCCTCTGGCTCCAGCTGGGTTGAGGCCCCCAGGAAGGTGCACATGGTGCGCTCGGCATCGGGCGTGACGTAAATCAGGCAGCGCGCTGTTGTGGCCCCACTGGTGGCTGCTGGGGTCTCAAAGCGTGCACCAACGGCCCGGATGTCGTGGCTGAAAATGTTGCCGAGCTGGTCGTCCCGGACGCGGCCGATGAAACCAGCGCGACCGCCGAGCTGGGCGATGCCCACCATGGTGTTGGCAACCGAGCCACCGGAGGTCTCAAGGCCAGCGCCACTGGCCTTGTAGAGAGCCTCAGCCTGTTGTTCATCAATCAGCGCCATGCCGCCTTTCTGGAGGCCGTGTTCAGCGATGAAGCTTTCGTCGGTCTGCACCAGAACATCAACGATGGCGTTGCCGATGCCAACGACATCGAGACTGCAGTCGCTGGGGAAACGGGTCTCTGATGACATCGAGGCGTGGAAAGCAGCCCCGAAGTATGAACCTCAGAGGTTCAGGCGCTCAACAACGCCCGCTTGGGGCCATGGATCGGATCTTCGACAACGATGGTCTGATCACGGCTGGCGCCCAGGGAAACGATGGCGATCGGCACTTCCATTAAATCGGCGAGGAAACGCAGGTAATCCATGGCCGGTTTGGGGAGGTCCTCAAGGCTGCGGCATTCTTCGGTGGAGCACTGCCAGCCAGGCAGCGTTTCGAAGATGGGTTTGCACTCGGCGAAGTCATCGGCACTGCTCGGGAAGTGCTCGATTCGCTCGCCGTTGAGTTCATAGGCCACACACACTTGGATTTCGTCGAGTTCATCGAGAACATCCAGCTTGGTCACGGCCAGACAGTCCAAGCCGTTGACCTGCACGGCATAGCGACCGATCACGCCGTCAAACCAGCCACAGCGCCGTTGGCGGCCAGTGGTGGTGCCGAATTCACCACCGCGTTCCGTGAGCTGGTCATTCAGGCTTCCGCTTAGCTCGGTGGGGAAGGGGCCTTCACCCACGCGGGTGGTGTAGGCCTTGGCCACGCCGATGACGCGGTCAATCAGGGTCGGGCCGACGCCTGCACCGATGCAGGCACCACCGGAAACGGGATTGGAGGACGTGACGTACGGGTAGGTGCCGTGGTCCAGGTCCAACAGCGTGCCCTGGGCACCTTCGAACAGGATGTTTTTGCGAGCTCGCGCTGCCTGATGAATCGTCTGGGTGCACTCCACCACGTGGGGTGCGAGGCGCTTGCCGTATTCCAGATATTCCTGGATGACGTCTTCGGCGTTCAGGGGAGCAACGCCATAGATGGTTTGAAGAAGTTCATTCTTCTCTTGAAGTGGGCCTTCAAGGCGTTCGCTTAGCCGCTGTTCGTCCAGGAGGTCGATGACGCGGATGCCACTGCGCTGCGACTTGTCGGCGTAGGTGGGGCCGATTCCGCGGCCTGTGGTTCCGATTCGGCGTGCCCCCCGCTGCTTTTCCATCGCCTGATCGAGCAGGCGGTGGTAGGGCATCGTCACGTGGGCCGTGGATGCCAAACGAAGCCCTGAAATATCAATGTCGTTGGCGATGAGCATGTCCAGCTCACCGAGCATCACCTTGGGATCCACCACCGTGCCGGATCCGATCAGACAGATCGTGTCGGGGTAGAGGATTCCTGAGGGAATCAGGTGCAGCTTGAGCACACGATCGTCAACAACAATCGTGTGGCCTGCATTCACACCACCCTGATAGCGGACCACCACATCGGCGGAGCGGCTCAGGAGATCGGTGATCTTTCCTTTTCCCTCGTCACCCCACTGCGCTCCGATGACGACAACGTTGGCCAAGAACACGGCGGCCCGAAGCCGCAGATCTGCACAATCCGCGAGTATCTCAGATCTCGGGTGGCCTCGTCAAAACTGAGCTTGTCTTGGGGGCTCAGCTGCCACGGACCACTGATTTCTCAGCCTTGTTGAGTTCCTTGGCGATGCGGTCATGCAGGGCCTCAGGCAGCGGGCGATTGGCATAGGAGGCGTAATGACCAGCCAGAGAATTCAGCGCTGTCTGCATCGTTGTGAAGGAGCTGAGTCCGTTCACACGGGGCTGGGGCCGATAACGGGACATGTAATCGTTGATCAGGGCCCGCGCTTCGGCTTCAGCTTCGGCGTGGGTCGGATCGTCCTGAGGCAGGTCGATCACCGTCAGCAGGGTGTGGGAGACAGCCACGGTGTCTTCCACGTAGTCGCCGCTGAGACGAGCTTCAGCATCCCCACTGCAGGCCGTCAGGAGGAGGCATAACCCCAGCCCAAGGGCTACGGCAGCCCGGCTGAGGGGGCGAAGCAGGCGTGTCAGTCCGGAGAGCATGAAACCCTTCAATGTGAAACAACTTTAGGGGTGGAGTGCCTTGATCAGGCAGGTCACAGCCTCAGCGTGGGGAAGCTTCTGTACCTCGCGGCTGCTGCGGCACACCAATTCAACGGTTCCCTCGTTCGCGTCGCGTCCCACCACGATCCGCCAAGGGATGCCGATCAGATCCGCGTCTTTGAACTTGACGCCGGCGCGTTCTTTGCGGTCGTCGATGAGCACATCGACTCCGGCAGCCTGAAGCTCCGCGTAGAGCGCTTCCCCAAGCTGGGCCTGGGTCTCGTCCTGGATGTTGGCAACAACGACGATGGCTTCAAAGGGGGCGATGGCGGTCGGCCAACAGATGCCGCTGTCGTCGTGGTGCTGTTCGACGGCGGCCTGCGCCAGCCTGGAAACCCCGATCCCATAGCAACCCATCCAGAACGGTTCGGTCTTGCCGCTCTCGTTGGTGAAACGGCTCTCCATGGCTTCGGAGTATTTCCGGCCCAGCTGAAAAATGTGGCCGACTTCGATGCCACGTTTCTCGGTCAGCCGAGCTGCCGGGTTGTGTTGGCAGATGTCGCCTGCCCGTGCATTGCGCAGATCCAGGCTGGTCGGCTGCTGCCCGATGGCAGTCCAGCTGGTGTTGAAACGGTGCAGATCGGGCGCGTTCGCACCACAGATGAAGCTGCCGAGTTCGCTGGCGGTTTCATCCGCCAGACGCAGGAATGTTGGTTCCCAGGTCTTGGCTCCCTGCAGCACGGCATCGGATAGGTCTGGCCCGATCGATCCAAAGGGGATCGGATCAATCTGCTGACGGTTGTTGTCGTCTGGTGTGATCGGCCGGCAATCGAGAACACCCTTGTTGAGGATTCGGCTGAGGGCGTTCACGACTTTGGTGGGGTTGAGCTCCTGGTCACCACGGAGGCTCACCAGTAGCGGTTGGAGGGTTTCATCGTCCAGGGTCGCCACGAACAGCAGCACCTTCACCACTTGGCTCGGATCCCATCCTTTGGCATTGCAGAGGCTCTCGATGCTGCCCAATCCAGGGGTTGGAATCGATTTCTCCGGGCCGTCGGGGAGAGGAGCTGCCGCGGATGGGATCGAAACAGCCTTCTCTTGGTTGGCGGCGTACTGGCCGTCATCGCTGATCAGGATCAGGTCTTCCCCGGCATCCGCCGTCACCATGAACTCTTGGGAGGCGGCGCCGCCGATCGCTCCGCTATCGGCATCGACAGGGACGGCATCCAGGCCACAACGTTGAAAGATGCGGCGGTAGGCCTGATCCATGGCGCCGTAGGTCTCGCGAAGATCCGCTTCGCTGGCATGGAAGGAATACGCGTCCTTCATGATGAATTCGCGGCCTCGCATTAGGCCAAAGCGGGGACGGATCTCGTCGCGAAATTTGGTCTGGATCTGGTAAAGGTTCACCGGGAGCTGTCGGTATGACCTCAGCAGCTCGCCCGCCAGGCTGGTGATCACCTCCTCATGGGTTGGACCAAGCCCCAGTTCTCTGCCCTGGCGGTCTTCGAGGTGGAACATGATCCCCTCGCCGGCGGTGTAACCCTGCCAGCGCCCGCTCTTCTGCCAGAGCTCAGCAGGATGCAGCTGCGGCAGCAGAGTTTCCTGGGCGCCGGCGCGGTTCATCTCCTCGCGCACCACGGCGGTGATCTTTTGCAGCACCCTCCACATCAAGGGGAGGTAGGCGTAAATCCCTGATCCAACGCGACGGATATACCCAGCCCTGAGAAGCAACTGATGCGAGGTGATCTCCGCTTCGGCGGGAACATCCCGCAGCGTCACCAGCAGCAGGCGGGAGACGCGCATCGATCGGAAGAAAACGAGATTCGGAAGTTATCACCGCTTCGGGAGCATGCCGATTGTGGAAGTGTCTGTTTTGCTCGGATTCGCCTGTGCGCCCTGAGTCTCGACTGCTACCGTCCAGCTCAATCCAGCCTGTCCTAAGCACGTCTCATGTTTCCTCGGTCTGTTGAATCTGTGGCGTCAAGCGTTCAGCAACCGGTAGAACTTTCCATGGATTCAGCTCAGGTTTCCGCGCAGGCTGAGGCCCTGGTGGGAATTGACGACGTTCAAAAATCTCTTAATCGTTCCCGTGCATCGGTCTACCGCTACACCAACACGGACCCCCGTAATCTCAATCCTCCCTTCAACCCCCGCAAGCTGAATCCGGAATACCGCAGCGATCAGAAAGATCCGCTGATGTTTCATCCCAATGAAGTGGCGCGTTTCGCCAAGGATGTTCTTCGGATCAAAGAAGTCACCGTTGAGGTGTTGAACTCTCCTTCAACGGCGACGCAGCAAATCCTGGGATCGATCCTTGAGGAACTCCGGCTGATTCGAACCCAACTTCAGGGGAATGGGCAGTCGCCTTCCGATCTGAGTGCCCTCCTCGACCAGCAGGATCGGCCTGCTGCTTAACCATCGCTGCGCCCGGCTTTCGGCAGTGACAGAATGGAACGATCAACGTTGCATTTAAAGGGGGGCTTTTAGTGCTTCCCGTTCTATGGCCTCAGATGCTTTCCTCCCGTCAAATGATGACGCCATTGCGTCGTCGGAGGCGGATGAGCCTTTTAGTCGTCGCGCCTCGTTGACGGCCATCACCGGACTCCTGATCGCTGTTGTCAGCTTCAGTGCTCCTCTAGTGGCTGTGATCACGGATCGAACCTTCGCTGCTCCGCGACTGATCCCAACCGCTTCGGATCGGAATGGATCTCCATCAGCTTCCCCCGTCACCTTCGCAAGGATTGGTGAATCTCATCGTGGAGATTCCCGCTGGAAGCAGAAATAAGTACGAGTACTCCGCCGAAGCCGGCGTGATGATCCTCGACCGGGTGATGCACTCTTCAGTGCGTTACCCCTTCGATTACGGCTTCATCCCCAACACGTTGGCGGAGGATGGATCTCCCCTCGACGCCATGGTGATCATGGCCGAACCCACCTTCGCTGGTTGCCTGATCAAGGCCCGCCCCATCGGCGTCTTGGACCTCCAAGATCGGGATGTTTACGACGGGAAGATTCTTTGTGTCCCAGACGCAGACCCTCGTCAGGACGAGATCCGAAGCATTCGTCAGATCGCTGCATCCCAGCTGGAGGATGTCGCGGAATTCTTCAGGACTTACCGAACGTTGCAGGGCAGCGTCGTATCGATTGATGGTTGGCGCGACGTCGATGCAGTGCAGCCGTTGCTTGATTCCTGCATCAACGCAGCCAACTGATCTCAGAGAAGGCGCCCTTGATCAGGCCGGATGCTTGTAAGTTGGTGCGCACTGAGATTTGCAGAAACCGTGCCCACCATCCGATTCGAGCAGGAAGGCCAGCAGGTTGGCTGCATCGAGGGCGCGAATCTGCGTAAAGCTGCACTGGATGCCGGCATCAACCCTTACAAGAGTCTCAACAACCTGAACAACTGCAGTGGCGTTGGTCAGTGCGGCACCTGCGTTATGGAAGTGCTTGAGGGGCAGGCCAATCTTTCTCCCCGAAGTGATGTCGAGGAGGTCTATTTGGCTGACCGACCTGCGAACTTCCGCCTGAGCTGCCGTACCACCGTGAACGGCGACGTGACCGTTCGCACCCGTCCCGCGGAAGGTGTGGGCCGAGGTTCCAACAGCCTGGTTGGTGCGATCAAATCTCTGTTTGGCCGCTGAGTTTTGGCCGGAACTCTCCAGGTCTACAGCTACAACCGCTGCAGCACCTGTCGTAAGGCTTTGGCCTGGCTGATTGAGCGTGGCATCGCCCATGAGGTTCACGACATCACCCTGAATCCACCATCCAGGGACGTGTTGGCAGCTGCGCACAAATGTCTTGGGGACAGGAAGCTGTTGTTCAACACCAGCGGCCAGAGCTACCGCGCCATGGGAGCGGCGGCGGTGAAGGCTCTGTCAGATGACGAGGCCCTTGATGCCTTGGCTGCCGACGGAAAAATGATCAAACGCCCGTTCGTGGCGGTGGATGAGTCCACGTTCCTGACAGGTTTCAAGCCTGATCTTTGGGAGTCGGCACTCCAGGGCTGAAATTCAAGCCGTCCAGCTCGCTGATCAGGGCATCCACATCGCCTTGGTCCCGGATCTGTCTGAAGCTGGAGCGCTTGATCTCTTCGAGCAGTGCTACCAGCAGATCCTGGCTTCGGCTCAGTACGGGGCCCTGCTCCAACGTGTGGGCCAGTTCTTCCCAGAGTCGATCCAAGGCCTCGGATCCAAGCGATTCCAGAACCGGATCCCTTTGGCCAATGCGGTTTCCGGCTCCCTTCGACAGGTCGAGCACAGAGGTCACCATGCTTTCCGCAAGCTGGCGGCTGAATTCTGATTCAGCGTTTTGCAGTCCGGGGAGTCGCCGCAATGCGTCCGGCACCACATTTTGGTCCAAGCTCTGCTGCACCAGATGGCTGATCACGGCTTGCAGTTGCGGACGCATGGCAGGGCCAACCCGAGTCAGCAGCAGGGGAAGCCACAACCGCAGCAGCTCGATCAGCTCCCGCTCTTCATTCAGATCACTGCTTTGGTAGCTGCAGAGTCCGCGAACCCTTTCTGGCAGCTGTGGAGATCGAATCAGTTGCTGGAGCGCGTCGACCACCCGGATGGCGATCACTTCAAACAGCTCCACAGCCAACAGGGCCACCACGCCGCGGCTGATGACAGCCCGGAGAGGTTCCAGTTGCAGCAGCCCTGCTACGCATAGGCGCTCGGTAACCGGGATCACCCTGAGCCAGCGCGCAAAAGGCAGGAGCAGGGGTAGGTCGATCCAGCGGCGTAAAAGGGCGTCGCGCCAGCGGATCGCTGGGTAACGCTGTTTCAGGCGCCATGAGCGCAGAAGAATGTCAAGCAGGAAAAGGAGTTGAAACGGCGTGTCGATGCGCCAGCTCAGATCGCTGGGGCGTCCGTTCTCGTCGATGCTTCGCCAGTAATTGCTTTTCACCAGCGGCAGGATCTGCTGGCTCCAGAACTGACGCTCCTGGTTCCAGGGGGACCGTTCCAGATGCTCTGGGCTCAGCAGAAGGCTGGCCGATTCACGGGCTGATTCCAGGCCGGTGCGGGCGCGGAGCCGGTTCTTGAATTTCTCAAGCGCTCCGGCTTGGCCTGAACTGATGAACGGATTGCTCTCCATCAGCTCTGTGGTGAGCGCCGCCTGCCGCTCCAGCAGAGCGGTGCTTTCAGGTGTGCCCGACCCGCCCTCCTGCAGCGCGCGATCCAGGGCCGTGTAGGCCTGGAGATAAGCCTCGGTGTCGCGATGGGGTTCGATGCCCTTGAGGGGATCCAGCACTGGAGTGATGTCCGGTAGCCAGGGCAGGGGGACCATCAGGGGCAGTGATGGGACCGGATAAAGATTGCGTTGCAGCCAGAAATTGCGCAGGGGGATGTAGGTGAGGTCAACGGCCACCCAAGTGAGATTCACGGCGGCGATGACGGCAATGGCCTGGTCCCACCGGCGCCAGCTGAGTAGGTCGCGACGAGGCTTGAGGGCTTGCCAGCGTGGACGGATCATGGGGCCTGCAGGCTCCCCCTATCGTGGGTCGAAAGATTGAGCCTGCCCACATTGAACGCGGAGAAAGGATCTTCTGACGTGAAGGGCAGAGTGAGCGCGATCTGGGAGTTTTGGGCCCCCTTTCTGTTCACTGTTTCGATTTATCTCCTGCTCCGGCAGTTCGCCTTTGAAGCCCGTTACATCCCCTCGGGATCAATGCTTCCTGGGCTGCAGGTGGGGGACAAGTTGATCGTGGAGAAGTTGTCGTACCGCTCCCGTTCTCCCCAGCGGGGGGAGGTCGTTGTATTCAATTCCCCCAGTGCCTTTGATCCCGTCTGGAAATTGGAGTCGGGACAACCGAATCCACTGAAGTGCGGCTTTGTCACCTTCCCGGGCATCAGCTGGGTCGTTGATCGTGTTTTGGTGCAGCGCTATCCCGAATGCGAGGCCTGGATTAAACGGGTGGTCGGTGTTCCGGGAGATGTTGTGGAGGTCGACAGCCGTGGCGCCGTCAGCATCAATGGCAGCGCTTTCAACGAGCCTTACGTCACCAACTTCTGCCCCGATCGCGATGGAATGATCGGCTGCAAAGGCCTATATGCCGTTGTCCCTGAGGGCAATGTTGTCGTTTTGGGTGACAACCGTCGCAACAGTCAGGATGCCCGTCGTTGGCCCGGGGGGCCGTTCTTGCCGGACGATCAGATCATCGGGCGTGCCGTTTTCCGCTTCTGGCCTCCCGGGCGGATCGGTCCGCTCAGCAACTGAGTCCACAGGCCACAACGCGCCCCTGAAGTTCCCGTCCCAGCCAGGGAACGTTGGCTGCGCGCGGTGCCCCAAGCGTGTTGTTCTGGACGGTCCAGCAGTGATCAGGATCGAACAGCAGCCAGCGTCGGCTGCCACGCTCGAGCTGTTCAGGCGGCTGATCGATGAGGGCCGATGGCCCAAAACTGAGCGCCTGCCAAAGATCTTCCACGGTCCAGCGTTCAGGCCGCACCAGGGCATTCCAGAGTGCAGGAAGCACCAAATGGTGGCCGCTGAGGCCTGCGGGGCGTTGGTCGCCCGGCAACAGCATGTCCTCGGCATCCAGAGGCACAGCGTGCACAGCCACGGCAGTAATGGTTCGCTGCTGAACGGCCTGGATCAACTGCTGGCGATCCTCGGGGCCGCCGAGGGACGGGCAGACACGCCAGCCCGGATCGCTGCTGGCCAGCATGCTGCGGTCGGTCATGAGATGCCACCAGCTCACGCTGCTCAAGGGAGGGGGCTCGCAGGCTGAAAGCTGGTTCACCGCCGCTGCCGTGGAGAGGTTCATCAGCCGCAGTTGTCGTTCCGGATGGCGTTGATGCAGTAGCAGCAACTGGCTGAGGGGAAGGGTCTCGCTGGTGGTCGGATCCGCTGGCCACCCGGCCCGCAGCGTCTCCACCCCTTCCCTCACCAGGCCTTCCCCCTGCAGAGCGGGATCCCGGGGTGCCACCAGCACCGGGCACCCCCCCATCTCTCCGAGCAGCAGTCCCCGTTCCAGCAAAGGGATAGGAACCATGGCGTCGTCATCTGCAAGGCCGATGGCACCGTGTTCGAGCAGATCGCCATGGGGGGCCAGTTCCTCGGCCTTGCCGCCGCGGCTGAAGCTTCCCCAAAGATGGAGGCGAACCGTTGCCGCTTGATCCTGATCGATGCTGAACCCCTGCAGCCGTTCCGGGCCATCACGCCAACTGCTGCTGCGGGGAAGCACAGCAATCTGTCCATAGCCTGCTGCCGCGGCGCAGTGCCGCAAGCTCACGGCTGTCTCGTGATCTCCGCTGAAGGGGGTTTCAAGGATGGAATGGGGATCGACCAGGCAGGGGGCCACCAGTTGGTCCTGTGCGGGAGTGGCGTTGAGGCCAAGGCCGAGGGCCAGCTGTCGGGCCTCGTCGTCAAAGCCGACCAGCACACCCCGATCGATCAGAACTGCGCCCTGCTGCACTGCGTGTCCGGGGCCACGCAGGACGCGCACCGGATCCAGCAGCAAGGTGTCGTTCATGACGTCAGAGAGCGCCTGCTGCTGTGCGGTCAATCACGCTTCCGAAGTGGGAGGTGAGGTTGAGACAGGTCACCACTGCAGGCTGGCCTGGATCGGCAGCAATGTCGACCACCGTGACGCCACCATTGCCCTGTTTGACCGCCCAGATGTCGGCTGGAGTCAGTCCCAGCAGGTCGCACAGAATCGTCTTGTTCACGGCGTCGTGGGCCACCACCAGCACCGTTTCATCAGCCTTCAGCTGAGCAGCGATCTCTCCCCAGCTCCGGACAGAACGGGCCCAAACGTCCTGGATGGTCTCGCCCTCCGGCATTTGCACGGTTTCAGGAGCGCGCTTCCAGGTGTCCAGCAGCTCCGACCAGCCGTCTTTGATCTCGGATTCGAGTTTGCCTTCCCAAAGCCCGTGACCGATCTCCACCAGGCCGTCGATCTGGGTTAGGGACACGTCGGGGTGTGCCTCGAGAATGATCTGCGCCGTTTCGGTTGGGCGTGACAGGGTGCTGCTCCAGGCCCGATCTATGGGGATCTCTTTGAGGAAATCGCGGGCGGCCGCGGCTTGACGGCGACCGTTCTCGTTGAGCGGAATATCGATCTGCCCTTGGAAGCGGCCGGCTTTGTTCCAGTCGGTTTCGCCGTGTCGCACCAGGATGAGCCTGGCGTTTTTGCCCTTCTCAGGCAGAGGTTGCAGGTGCGTGGTGCTGTTCAGGCATTCGATCTGCACCTGGGGGCCGTTGTCTCCCGGCCGGAGGTTGAAGATGGAAAGTGAGGTGTTGTCGACGCGCAGTCTCCGGAAGCCGTTGTCCGGTTCCCCGAGCAACACCAGCATCAGGCAGCGCAGGATGGCGTTGTGGGCCACCACCAGCACCGTGTCGTTGCCATCGATGGGATGGCGTTTCAGCAGGTTGGAGATGAAGCCCCGCGCCTGTTCCATCAGCTCAGGAAGGGGCTTGTAGGTCGATCCATCCCGCCGTTGGAGCTCCAGCTCCATGGGGCGGTGCTTCCAGATGCTGTAGGTCTCTGCTGATCCTTCCATGAGCTCGGTGATGGTCTGGCCCGACCAAGGCTCCAGATCCACTTCCAGTAGGCCGTCATCGAACACGGCATCTGGTGTCTGACCGGCGTGGGCTTCCAGCAGGCTCGACGTCGTCGCTGCCGCCCGCTGCAGTGGGGAGCTGTAGATGGCCTGGAAGCTCACCTCCTGCAGGGAGCGGCCCAGGGCTCTCGCCTGCTCATGGCCCTCATCACTGAGGTTCGAAAGGTCATCCCGTCCCTGGATGCGCCGATCCTTGTTGAAACTGCTGAGACCGTGGCGGACCAGAAGAAGACGAAGGGGCACGGTTCGGCGTCAGGGCGCGGTCATCGTATGGAAGCGTCCTTTCGGGGGGACAATCGTGGGCAGTTGACGCCCGCTGGTGCCCAGTTCCCCACGACCGGTTTCCCCGCGCTGGAAGGGGCTTCTGGCGGCCTTGTCCCTCGCTTTGGCCGGTTTTATCTGGCTGTCGGGCTTGCTGGACAGCCTGTCGCGACCATCGGTGGCACCGGCCCTGAGCCTTCAGCAGCAGGAGCTGACGATTCTTGCTGAACCCGCGGTGCCCCCGTCGTTGCGGGAAGCCCTCCTGGGGGAGTCGCCGCGGGAGGCGCTGCTCAAGGCGCTGGAGGGGATCGCCTCGGAGGATCGCAGTGAGCGTCAACAACAGATGCTCCTGCTGTTGCAGGGCCAAGGCCTTGCATCAGCAGACCTCGAACGGGAAGGCGATGATCCCCTGCTCAAGCAGTTGCTGTGCGAATCCCGCGGCTCTGATCCGTCGCTTTGCATGGATGGTGCAGCTGCAGGCCGGGCGGCGTTCCGTTTGGCCGTCAGCACCGTGCTGCCCCTGGTGACGGCCCTGCTCGGTGGCCTGTTGCTTTTGAGCCAGGCCTGGCGGCTGCTGAGAGGCCGACTGATGGCGTGGCCAGAGGTTCAGGGCCCGGATCTGACCCTGATCGATATGGCCTTGCTGGTGGCGGGTGGCTTCGTGGTGATCAGTGCTGTCGGCGTTCCTTTGGTGGCGTTCCCCTTGGTCGGTGCCCTCACGGCTGGGCTGGGTAGTCCTGGCGGTGAAGCGGTCGGCGTGGTGATCAACTACGCCGTGATGGCCCTGCCCAGCCTGCTGATCCTCTGGCGCCAGGTGCGGGCCCTGCCGATGGAATGCGCTCCCCAGGGGGGCTGGATGCAGTGGCGGATCCGTCCGCTGTTCTCCGCCGTGCGGGATGCCGTGGCGGGCTGGTTGATGGTGACGCCGGTGGTGATGCTCACGGGGTGGTTGCTCGTGCGCCTGGTGGGTGATCCCGGTGGCAGTAATCCGCTGCTGGAGTTGGTGCTTGGCAGCCATGATCCGCTCGCCTTGGGATTGCTTGCTCTCACTGCTGTTGTGCTGGCGCCGTTGTTTGAAGAAACGATCTTCCGTGGCGCCTTGCTGCCGGTGTTGGCAGCAAGGCTCGGCCCCCTGGCGGGTGTTTTGCTCAGTGGTCTGTTGTTTGCCATGGCCCACATCAGTGTTGGCGAGTTGGCGCCGCTCACTGTGTTGGGGGTTGGGCTTGGGTTGGTGCGACTCCGCAGCGGACGGTTATGGCCCTCCGTGCTGATGCATGGGCTCTGGAATGCGGTGACGTTCTTGAACCTGCTGCTGCTCTGAGCCTTGCCCCACCTTTCCGCAGGTGGTTCACTGGCCTATTCGCTTGTGATCCCGGTGGTTGCCGCTCCGGAACAGCGTGCATCGACCACAGCGTTTGAGCTGATTCAAGGGTCACTGTCCTCCGGACGAATTGCACGACGATCCCCTCTCCTCGGGGGACTCCATCGTTTGATGGATGGCACCCTTCTGGGGTTGATTGCTGCGGTTGCTGTTCTGGCGGGTCTCACCCTGCATTGGCAGCACCGCTGGACCGTGGCCTTCCGCCTGCTGGAAGCAACACGCACCCAGGCGCACCGATTGACGGAATCAACGGCCGTGATGGAACAGCATCTGCTGAAGCGTTCCCAACAGCCGACGAGCCTGGTGCCAACCCAGGTGGCCAACCTCGTGCATCTCGATCGCCCTGCTCTGGGCTCGCTCCGGCCGGTCGCGTCCTCTCCAATGGCCTCGCTTCAGGCGCTGGGTGATCAGCCCATCAGAGCGGGGTACTGATGACGCGGCTGTCAGGGCATCGACCTGTTCGTTCGCGGCGCTCCCGCACTCGGGTCGTCCCTCTGACGCAGGTTCCGCCCAAACGGTTGTGGATCATTTTTTGGATCCTTGCGGCAGGCCTGACGGGTCTGGTTGGTCGTATGGCCTGGCTGCAGTTGGTGCAGGCTCCCTCCTTGGAGCAGCGGGCCCGTCAGCTGCAAACCCAGCGCACCCAGCCCCTGGGGCAGCGGCGCCCGATTGTTGATCGCACCGGCCGCCTGGTGGCCATGGATGAAAAGCGGTTTCGGCTCTGGGCCCATCCCCGCTACTTCAACATGCCTGGGGATGATCCCAATGCGGTTCGCCCTGCTGAGGATGTTGCAGTGGTGTTAGCGGATCCACTGGCTCGCCCCGCGTCTGAGCTTCTGGAAGCCATGGGAACCCGCGCGTCGGGGATCAAACTGGCCGAAGAGCTTGATCCTGAGACGGCCGATCGCATCCGTGCTCTTGGAATCAGCGGCCTGGATCTCGAGGCTTATCCCCAGCGGGTGTATCCCCAGGCCTCGTTGTTCGCCAACGTGGTGGGCTTTCTTAATGCTGAGCGGCAACCGCAAGCTGGACTTGAGCAAAGCCGTGATGGTGATCTGGCTCGCCATGAGCAAACCCGATACCTCCGCCGCGGAGCCGATGGCACCCCGTTGCCGGCCAATCTCGCTCCGGGATCCTTCTATGGAGATGATTTACGGCTTCAGTTAACGCTGGATTCCAGGCTTCAGCAGGTGGCCTTAACCGCTTTGGCTGAGCAGGTCGCCAAATGGAAGGCACAGAAAGGTGCCGCGATCGTGATGGATGCCACCAACGGTGAGCTGTTGGTGCTCGCATCCACACCCACCTATGACCCCAACCGCTATTGGGATTTCCCCGCCGGGCGGTTTCGGGAATGGTCCGTTCAGGATCTCTATGAGCCGGGTTCGACGTTCAAGCCGATCAATTTGGCGTTGGCACTTCAGGACGGTGCCATTCAGCCAACCGATCGGGTGAATGACATCGGGCAACTCACCATCGGGGGGTGGCCGATTTACAACCACGACAAGCGCGCCAATGGCCTTGTGGATTTCGCCACCGTGCTGCAGGTGTCAAGCAACGTCGGCATGGTTCAGGCCATGCGTCGTCTCGACGATGACGCCTACTGGAACTGGATGGAGCGTATCGGCATCAATCAGCGTCCCGACACTGACCTCCCCGGAGCGGTGGCTGGACAACTCAAGAGCAAGCAGCAGTTCACCACGCAGCCGATTGAGCCGGCGACCACGGCATTCGGTCAGGGTTTTTCACTCACACCGATCAAGCTGGTGCAGCTTCACGCGATGTTGGCCAATGGGGGCAAATTGATCAGTCCCCATATCACCCGTGGCTTCCGCTCGGGTGATGCTTTGGCACCGGCGGCGGCACCCAGTGGTCAGCAGCTGCTGAAGCCGGACGTCACCCGCACGGTGCTCCAGTGGATGGAATCGGTTGTGGACAAGGGCAGTGGCAAAGGTGTGAAAACACCGGGTTATCGGATCGGCGGCAAAACAGGAACGGCACAGAAGGCCCTGAATGGGATTTATCTGCCCGGCGCAAAAATTTGCAGTTTCGTGGCCACCTTGCCCATCGAGGATCCCCGTTACGTGGTTTTTGTTGTGGTGGATGAGCCCAAGGGGGAAAACGCCTATGGATCCACCGTGGCCGTTCCCGTCGCCAAGCAGATCATTGATGCCTTGCTTGTTGTCGAGCGCATTGCACCGTCAAAACCTGCTGAATTGAACAAGCTTTTGAACAGCTGACGCATCAAAAAGCGCCGCTACGTTGAGGGTATTGAGCCGACGTACATCATGGCCAGCCTGCTCGATCAGCTTTCGCAAATGACCGTGGTCGTTGCCGACACGGGTGATCTGGAGGCGATCCGTAAGTTCACCCCTCGCGATGCCACCACCAACCCCTCGTTAATCCTTGCTGCCGCTCAGATTCCGGCCTACCAGAGCCTGATTGATGAGGCTCTGCGGTCATCGCGCAAGTTGATCGGCAGCGACGCACCGGTGGAAGACGTGGTGCGGGAAGCCCTGGATGAAATCAGTGTGATCTTCGGCAAGGAGATTCTCAAGATCGTTCCCCGTCGTGTGTCAACGGAGGTGGATGCCCGCCTGAGTTTTGACACCGACGCCACGATTGAAAAGGGGCGCAAGCTGATTCGTTTGTACAACGATGCCGGCATCAGCAACGATCGCGTTCTGATCAAAATCGCCTCCACCTGGGAAGGCATCAAAGCCGCCGAGGTGCTGGAGAAAGAGGGGATTCACTGCAACCTCACCCTGCTGTTTGGTTTCGGTCAGGCGGTCGCCTGCGCCGAGGCCGGTGTCACCCTGATCTCCCCCTTCGTCGGGCGCATCCTGGATTGGTACAAGGCTGAAACCGGGCGCGATTCCTATCCCGGGCCGGAAGACCCCGGTGTGATTTCGGTGACCCGGATTTTCAACTACTACAAGACCCACGGCTACAGCACGGAAGTGATGGGGGCGAGCTTCCGCAACATTGATGAGATCACCGAGCTGGCCGGCTGTGATCTGCTCACGATTTCACCCAAGTTGTTGGATCAGCTCCGGGAGAGTGATGCTGCGCTGACCCGGAAATTGGATGCGGCCCATCCCACCGATGGCGAAGCCAAGATCCATGTCGATCGCGCCACCTTTGATGGGTTGATGAAGGACGACCGGATGGCCACCGACAAACTCACGGAAGGCATCAAAGGCTTCAGCAAGGCCATTGAAACCCTGGAGCATCAACTGGCCCATCGTCTTGCAGAACTGGAGGGCGGCTCCGCCTTCCGCCATGCCGTTTCTGAGATCTTCATGCTCAACGACATGAACGGCGATGGATCGATTACCCGCGATGAATGGCTCGGCAGTGATGCCATCTTTGACGCTCTGGATCAGGACCACGATGGTCTGATCTCCCAGGAGGATGTGCGTCAAGGTTTTGGGGCTGCTCTTGCTCTGACCTCCGTCTGAGTCACGCGGCTCCCCCTGTCTATGCATGCGCTCGACACCATGCGTGCTTTGGCCAGCAAGGCCGAAGTGATCCATTTGAAGCAGGGGGAGACTCTGTTTCGTACTGGAGAAACAGGAACCTGCATGTATGGCCTGCTGGAAGGATCGGTGCAGCTCACCTGGATCGATTCGGCAGGTCATGAGGGGCATGAGGACATCCCCGTAGGCCATGTGTTCGGTGCGGGGGCCTTGGTGATGGAGGACCATCAGCGGCTGAGCACAGCCACGGCCATCAGTGATTGCCGTTTGATTGCGATGAATCGCGAGAAGTTCCTGTTTGCGGTTCAGGAGACGCCGATGTTTGCGGTGCAACTGCTCGCCTCCATCGATGCGCGTTTGCGGGACATCAAATTGGCTGAGGGATGATCGGCGGTTCGATTTTTAAAGCGAAAACGGCATAATTTCGCAAGTTTTGGTCTGCCTTGGTGCACAGCCGTCCCCTGCGTCTCGCGCTGCAACTGGGCTTGTTCCAGCTCAGTCTGGGGATTCTCGGTGTCCTGATCCTGGGACTGCTGAACCGTCTGTTGATCCAAGACATCCAAGTGCCGGCCGTGCTGGCGGCTGTTGCCGTTGGTGGTCAGCAGCTGATGGGCTTCACCCGCGCCTGGTTCGGTCACCGCTCCGATCGCATCCCCCCTAGCCGGCTGCGGCGCACACCCTTCATCGTCATCAGCTCCTTGGCGATTGCCCTGTTGTTCGGCGTCGCTTGTCAGCTGGTACTGCGGTTGGCCACCAGCATGGAGGCCTCCGGCGGTGAGTTGAATGCACTTCTGATGGGTCTGTTGATCCTGGTTTTTGTGGGGATCGGTACCGCGATTGCCGCTGGTGGAACGGCCTTTTCAGCCCTGATCGCCGATCGCACCACGGAAGTGGGACGGCCACGGGTGCTGTCGGTGGTGTGGGGGATGCGTCTTCTTGGGGTGTTACTGGGCAGTGTTTTGGTTAATCAGGTGTTCGGCAGTGCGTGTGCGGCCGATGCCAGCAGAACGGCGGTACTTGCCGGATTGGAGCGACTGTCGGTGGTCACGCCGCTGGTGCTGCTGGGGCTTGGTGTGGCGTCGGTGTGCGGCGTGGAACGCCGCATCACAGGTTTGATGGCGCCGGTGGGGGCGGACCCCCCCGATGTTCCCCAGCGGTTGGCGTTGCCCCAGCTGCTCTTGAAACTGCGCTCGATCCCCCAGGCCGGTCGTTTCCTTGGTGTGCTGTGCCTGTTCACCTTCAGTATGTTTCTCAACGATGCGGTGTTGGAGCCCTACGGTGCCGCCGTGTTTGGCATGAGTGTCTGCGCCACCACCTTGCTGAATGTGTTGATTGCTCTGGGCTTCTTTGGCGGCTTGGGGCTCAGTGGTTTTTGGTTGATTGAGCGCGTTGGCAACATCCGTACGGCTCGGGTGGGTGCGGTGCTGGCCGCTTTGGCCTTGATGTTGATGTTGTGGGCTGGGGCTGAGCAGTCCATCCCCCTGTTGCGCGCTGGGGTGGCTCTGTTTGGTTTGTCGCTGGGGGTGTGCATGAATGCCTGCCTCACCTTGATGTTCAGTTTTGTGCAGCCCGGCCGCACCGGTTTTCTCCTCGGAATCTGGGGTGCGGGCTATGCCTATTCCTGTGGCCTGGCCACCATCAGTGGAGGTGGCCTGCTCACCTTGTTCCAAGCCTGGAGCGATGGTGATTTGTTCGCTGCCTATGGCGGGGTGTTTGCCCTGCAGATGGTTTGTTTCCTTGGTGCTGCGTTGCTGACGCGCCGCCTGGATGTGGTCGGTTTCCGCAACACAGTGAAAACCCGCTTCGGGGAGGTCATGGAAATGGCGCTGGATTGAGCGCCGGATCCACTAGAACCAGAGCCCTTGTTGGGCTGTGAATGGCAGCGCTGCAGATCGTCTGGTTCAAGCGTGATCTGCGGATTGTTGATCACCGTCCCTTGCGGGCTGCCGCGGAACGTGGTCCGGTGTTGCCGTTGTATGTGGTGGAGCCGGAGTTGTGGCAGCAGCCCGATGCCTCCGAGCGGCAGTGGCTCTTCTGCCGGGAGTCGCTGCTGGAGTTACGCCAGGCGCTGGCGGTCCTCGGCCAACCCTTGGTGGTGCGCGCAGGTGATGTGGTGCAGGTGCTCGAGCGGGCGCGGCGTCAGTTCGGCATCGACGGTCTGTGGAGCCATGAGGAAACCGGTAACGGCTGGACTTACCAGCGCGACAAACGCGTTGGCGCCTGGGCCCGTCGGCACGGCATCGCCTGGAGGGAAATTCCGCAGTTTGGGGTGACGCGCCGGATGCGCAGCCGCAATGGCTGGGCCAAACGCTGGGAGGTTCAGATGACGGAGCCCATCACGCCAGTGCCGGCCGCGTTGCAACGCCTTGAGGGCATGGATCCCGGTGTGATCCCGGAGCGCCCCTGCTCAGACCTGCTTTTGGATGCGTGTCCGCAGCGTCAGATCGGCGGGCGTTCGATCGGCCTTAAGGAGTTGAGCGGCTTTCTGCAGCACCGTGCCCCGCGCTATCCACGGGCGATGTCGAGTCCCAACACGGCGTTCACGGGTTGTTCTCGGCTTTCGACCTATCTCACCTGGGGTTGTCTTTCGATGCGGGAGGTGCTGCAGACCAGCCGCAACCACAGTGGTCGTGGGGTCAGCAGCTTTGAATCACGGCTGCACTGGCATTGCCATTTCATTCAGAAGCTGGAGGACCAGCCGGCGATTGAATTCAGCGATTTCCACCCGTTCATGCGGGGCATTCGCGAGGCGGATGCCGAGCGTTTGTCGGCTTGGAGTGAAGGTCGCACCGGCGTCCCCTTTGTTGACGCCTGCATGCGCGCTTTGCGGGCCCATGGCTGGATCAACTTCCGCATGCGGGCGATGTTGATGTCCTTTGCCAGCTACAACCTCTGGCTGCCATGGCGCGACAGCGGGTTGCACCTGGCGCGCCAGTTTGTCGATTACGAACCGGGGATCCATTGGAGCCAGTGCCAGATGCAGTCGGGCAGCACCTCGATCAACACGATTCGGATTTACAACCCGATCAAGCAGGGCATGGACCACGACCCCCAGGGGCTGTTCATCCGTCAGTGGTGCCCTGAGCTCAAGGATGTGCCCACGATTCACATTCATGAGCCCTGGATGCTCGGCGGCGGCAGGCCGGAACCGATCGTTGATGTCACCGCATCCATGCAGCAGGCGAAGGATCAGATCTGGGAAATTCGTCGCTCAGCCGGGTTTGATCGCCATGCCGACGCGATTCAGCGCAAGCATGGCTCCCGCAAGGCGGGGTTAAAGCCGGTGGCGGCAGGCCGCCGGCGCAAACCACAGAAGCCCGACAACGGCAGCCAGCAGCTCAGCCTTGGCCTTTAGTTGCGCTGCAGCAGCAGCCGTTTGATCACCCGTTGGGCGATGTCGCCGTAGCTCATCTCCCCAGAGAGAATCTGAGCGATCCGCTGTGGTGCGGTGGGTCGTTTGATCCCTAGCTGATATCCCACGCCGGGGAAGCGATAGAACACCTGGGCAATCCGCCGCCCCCAGGCCATCGACTCCCCCCAGCGCTCCCGCATGCTGCGGCTGTAGCCCCGCAGATCCCGGACGTCGCCCTTGAGCCATCTGTTGAGATGTTGAGCCGCCTCGCAGCCACTCATCAGGGCGGGGCGTAGCCCTTCCGCCAGAAAGGGATCGCACAGCGATGCTGCATCTCCCACCACCACAATGCCGTTGCCATCCAGACGGTGATGGCCGTTCCACACCCGCAGTTGGCCGCGCTGACGGATGCCGGCATCGGCGGGGAAGCCCAGATCCGGCAGCAGCTGAGCCAGCACCTGCTCCGGGTCGGCATCCTGTTTGCCGATGAAGCTGCCCACGCCGATGTTCACTCCACCAGCGAGGGGGAAGGCCCAGGCGAAGCCCTGTTTCACCAGGCCGAATTCAAAGCGGGTGGTGCCATCGCTGAGCTTGCCTTGACCCTCGAGCCTCACCGACATGGTGGTGGCCATCTGAGGTTGTTTGGCTCCCAGACCGAGCCGTTGGGGCCAGGGTGACCCGGAACCATCGGCGATCACCACGGCCCGCCCCCGCCAATGGCGACCATCGGTTGTCGTCACATGCCAGACGTCTCGATCGCGGCGAATGGCATTGACCTCAACGCCTGCAAGACGTTCAGCTCCCGCCTGAATGGCCTGATCCGCCAGCAGTTGATCCAGCCTTTCCCGGCGAACGATCCAGAACGGTGCATCTCCTGGGAGCTCGGCGACCACTGGATCCTCCAGGCACCAACTGAAGTCGACGCGACGGATCACCTGCTCCACCGCGGGTTCCAGAGAAAACGGAAACCACTGCTGCACGGAGGCCGCCATGCCACCACCGCAGGGTTTAATTCGCGGCTGGGCGTCGCGCTCAAGCGTCAGAACGTCATGGCCCGCTAATGCGAGATGCACCGCTGCTGCACCTCCAGCGGCCCCGGACCCGACGATCAGAACGTCGCGGGTCCGTTCCATGTCTTTGCTCACACCTTGAGGATGTCGGCTTCCTTGGTGGCTAGGTGCTGTTCCAGTTCAGCAATGAACTTGTCGAGCGTTTTCTGAACGCTGTCTTGCTCATCGCGGCTCTGGTCTTCGGAGAACTCGCCTTCCTTCTCCTGCTTCTTGATCTTGTCGATTGCGTCGCGGCGCAGGTTGCGAAGGGCCACCTTGCCTTCCTCGGCGTACTTGGACGCCAGCTTGCAGAACTCCTTGCGGCGCTCCTCGGTGAGGGGCGGCACGTTGATGCGGATGATCTTGCCGTCGTTGTTGGGGGTGAAGCCCAACTCACTCATGGCGATCGCCTTCTCGATCGAAGCCAGGGCGCTGATGTCGAACGGTTGGATCTGGATCGTTTGCGAATCAGGGGTCGACAGGGTGGCCAGCGATTTCAGCGGAGTTTCGGCGCCGTAGTACTCCACGCTGATCCGATCCAGCAGCGAGGAATTGGCACGGCCGGTGCGGATGGTGTTGAAGTTGCGCTGGGTGGCCTCCACCGACTTGCGCATGCTGGCTTCGAGGTCCTGGGTCGACATGGTTGCTGGAGGAGGAGGCGTGCGTACTGGGTGGCGTTATCAGGCGGGGTCGCCGATGCGGGATCCGATCGGTTCGCCGGCCACGGCTCTGCCGATGTTGCCAGGTTCGAACAGGTTGAAAACAACAATCGGGATGTTGTTGTCTTTGCAGAGGGCGATGGCGGTGCTGTCCATCACGCCCAATTCGCCACTCAGCACGTCTTGATAGCTGAGTTGGGCATGCTTAACCGCATCGGTGTGTTTGGCCGGATCCTTGTCATAGACCCCGTCCACCTTGGTGGCTTTGAACACCACGTCGGCATTGATCTCCGCGGCCCGCAGAGCTGCAGTGGTGTCGGTGGTGAAGAAAGGGTTGCCGCAACCGGCTCCGAACACCACCACCCGATTTTTTTCCAGATGCCGGATGGCTTTGCGGCGGATGTAGGGCTCCGCCACTTCCTGCATGGCGATGGCGGTTTGCACCCGGGTGGGAACGCCAGCCCTCTCGAGGCCGTCCTGAAGGGTGATGGCGTTCATCACCGTGGCCAACATGCCGACGTAGTCGGCTGTGGCCCGCTCCATTCCCGCTGCAGAACCCTTGAGGCCGCGGAAGATGTTGCCGCCGCCTACGACAATCGCCAGTTGCGTGCCATTGGCCACAACTTTGGCGACGTCGGAGGCAATCGACTGAACAATGGCTGGGTCTATGCCGTAGCCCTGAGATCCCATCAGAGCTTCGCCGCTGAGTTTCAGCAGGACGCGTGCGTAGGTCATCAACGGTCCAGATCCTTCTGACAGTAGCAACCACTGGCACAGGCCTTCGATCGCCGCTTGGATGGGGAAACTGCGGCTGTTTCATGCCCGAGACCGATGCCACCCAAAGCGGTGTGATGGCCCGCCTCACCCTTTCAGCCCTGGAACGGGCCAGCCAGGATCCGGACTGCTGGCGCGAACCGGTGGTGCATCGCGCCCTCCTGGTGAGCGGACTCTCGGTGCTCACCGCCGCCACCCGCCATCTTCAAGACGATCTCGAAGCTGCTGAAGCGGCCTAAGCCCGCTCCTTTCCCCCTTTAGAACTCGATGCCCGCCTGGGCCTTCACCCCCTGCTCGCGGAAGGGGTGGTGCACCAGGGTCATCTCCGTCACCAGATCGGCCCGCTCCACCAGCTCGGCTGGTGCGCCCCGGCCTGTCACCGCCACGTGGGTGAGTTCAGGGCGTTCGTTCAATCCGGCAATCACGGTGTCGGCTTCGATGTAACCCAGTTTCAAAGCCACATTCAGCTCGTCGAGCAGCACCAATTTCACCCTTGCATCGCGCAGGTAGTTCAAGGCGGTTTGCCAGGCCTGCTCCACCAGCTCTTGATCTCGCGCCCGGTCCTGGGTCTCCCAGGTGAAGCCCTCTCCGAGGGCATGCCAGCTCACCTGTTCACCGAAGGCCTGGAGCGCCCGTGCTTCGCCTGGCTCCCAGCCCCCCTTGATGAACTGAACAACCGCCACCCGCTCTCCATGGCCCAGGGTGCGCAGCACCAGCCCGAGCCCAGCGGTGGTTTTGCCTTTGCCCTGGCCGGTGAATACCAGCACCAGACCTTTCTCCTTGTTGCGCTCCTCCACCCGTTGCTTCTGAACCTGCTGCCGACGCTCCATGCGTTTGCGGTAGCCAGCGTTGTCTGTTTCGGGGGCAAGCTTGCCGCCCATGCCCAGTTCCGCGGCGGATTGATCGAGGTCGTGATTGCTCATGGAACGAGGGGGCTTGTTGGTTCTATTGAGGCCGCTTAGCGGTGATGAGCTGCAGGGCCTGTCCCGCCAGCAGCTCTTGGCTCACGCTGCTGAATCCGAGTTGTTCCAGTTGCGCGGGGAGGTTGTCCTCCAGCATGGCGGTCGCGGTGTCGGTTTCAAACAGGGCACAAAACAGTTGTTGGGGGAGCTGTAGCCAGGGCCCAGCCGGGTGCAGATCGACAACCACCAACCAGCCGCCGGGTTCCAGCAGCCGAAGGGCACTGCGCAGCACCCGCTCGCGATCGCTCCGGGGGAATTCGTGCAGGGCCACGCTCAGCTGGATGGCGCTGAAGCTGGCATCGGCCAGCGGCGGATCCTCCGCTAGCCCCTCCACCCGCTGCAGGGCGGGGTGGCGTTGGGCGGCGAGATCCAGGGCGCGGGGGGAGATATCGAGGCCCGTCACGGCATAGCCCGCCGCCAGCCAGGGGGCCGCTGCCTCGCCGCTGCCGCAGCAGAGATCAAGCACCGCAGCCCCGGATTGGAGATGGGGCTGCAACGCCTCCAGCCCGAGGCTCCGCAGGCGCTCCACTCCCCCCACACTCAGTGATGACACTGCCGTGACCGTGTCGTAAATCCAGCGGTAGCGGTAGGCCAGCGGCCTCAGAAACGACGTCATCTTTGAAGTGAAGTCAGGTTGATGTCAGGCCGGTTGGCGGGCCAGGGCTGCATCCACCGCCTGCTGCTGGTCACGCCGGGTGATCCAGTGGTGATACGTGCGGGTGTGGATCGTCACCGAGTGGCCCATCATCCTGGCGGCGACGGTGTCCGGCAGGCCGACATGAATGGTGCGCACGGCCCAGGCGTGGCGCAGGTCGTAGGGGGTGATCGGCAGGTCGTAGCGGCGGAACTGCTCACTCACCCTCCGTCCAACCTGTTGCAGGGTGGTGCGACGCAGATCGGTCTGGATCGCCGGCAGAGCGGTCGGGTTCTCCGCCAGCTCCTGCAGCCCGAAGCGCTCGACCCAGTCGGGGTGGAATGGCCAACTCTGATGCTCACCGGTTTTGGTGGTGGGCAGCACCCGCAACACCCGATCTCCTCCGGGTGCCAGAGAGGAGCAATCGCAGAAGAACACCTCGTGATTGCGCAGGCCGTAGGTGGCCATCAAGGCAAAGGCCAGGCGCCACTGAGGGTTGGGAATGCGTCCTGCGGCCTCAAGAATCTGCGGGTCGGTGGGCAGCTGGCGGAAGCGGGCCCGGTGCAGGCCATAGCCGCCGGCCTCCTGCCGCCAGTCTTCCGGTAAGGGCAGCTCCAGGTGCCGGGCCAGGGCCGCCAGGGCTGTGGCGCACTGCTGGCGGCTGCGGCTGCCGTCCTCGTAGCTGGTGAGCGTCTGCATCAGCAGCGCCGGCTCCAGCGGCTGGTCACCGAATTGATGGGCCAGGCGCCGCAGGTAGGGCAGATAGGCGCTGGTCCAGGTGGTGCGACTGCTCGCCGGGGAACGGCGTCGCCGTGGGTCGGCAAAAAACGCCACTTCAAAACTGCCGAGGGCGGTTTGGATGCTGATGGACCGCCCTTTGGCCTTGTTCGGCGAGCTGGGGGCCGACCACAGCGTCCAATCAAAGCTGCGCTGGTCCAACTGCATCTGCACCAGGGCCGCGGTGCTCAGCGCTTGACTGACCCCGGCTGGATCGGCCATCAACCCCAGACTGATCCGTTGCAAGCCGCTGCGACTGGGATCGCTGCGCAGGGGCAGAGGCCCGCGCAGGTTCAGCCGTCGCCCCCGCTGCTCGATGCGCAGCCGTGACCCCTGTGCCGCCAGTTGCACATTGGCGGTCTCCAGCGCACTTTTCAGCTCCATAAATGTGTCGTCGACGTCAAGGATCGCGTCCATGGCCGCTACGCTCAACCCCCGAAAACCGTTCTGCTCGATATGTCTCGCGTCGGTGTCGTCCTGCTGAATCTGGGTGGCCCGGAGCGGATTCAGGACGTTGGCCCTTTTCTTTACAACCTGTTCGCTGATCCGGAGATCATCCGGCTGCCCAGCCCGGCGCTGCAGAAACCGCTGGCCTGGTTGATCAGCACCCTGCGCAGTGGCAAGTCACAAGAGGCCTATCGCTCCATCGGCGGCGGATCACCGCTGCGGCGGATCACTGAGCAGCAGGCCCGGGAACTGCAGAGCTTGCTGCGTCAGCGCGGTATCGACGCCACCAGTTATGTGGCCATGCGCTACTGGCACCCCTTCACCGAATCCGCGGTGGCGGACATCAAGGCCGATGGGATGGATGAGGTGGTGGTGCTTCCTCTTTATCCCCATTTCTCGATCAGCACCAGCGGATCAAGCTTCCGCGAGCTTCAGCGCCTGCGTCAGGCAGATCCCGCGTTTGAGAAGTTGCCGATTCGCTGCATCCGCAGCTGGTTTGACCACCCGGGCTATGTGAAGGCCATGGCAGAGCTGATCGCTACGGAAGTCCGCAACAGCGACGACCCCACCAAGGCTCATGTCTTCTTCAGTGCCCATGGTGTGCCGAAGAGCTACGTCGAAGAGGCGGGCGACCCCTACCAAAAAGAGATCGAAACCTGCACGGGTTTGATCATGAAAGAGCTGGCGCTACAGATGGGCCACGACAACCCCTTCACCCTGGCGTACCAAAGCCGTGTGGGCCCGGTGGAGTGGCTCAAGCCATACACCGAGGAAGCCCTTGAGGAATTGGGCCAAGCCAAGACCAATGATCTGGTGGTGGTGCCGATCAGCTTCGTCAGCGAACACATCGAGACGCTCGAGGAAATCGACATCGAGTACCGGGAGTTGGCCACCGAGGCCGGCGTGGTGAATTTCCGACGGGTGCGCGCTCTCGACACCTATGCCCCCTTCATCGAAGGATTGGCGGATCTCGTGGCCACCAGCCTGCAGGGGCCTGAGGTGAGTCTCGATGCGGCGGCGGAGCTGCCCACCAAGGTGAAGCTTTATCCCCAGGAGAAGTGGGAATGGGGCTGGAATAATAGTTCTGAAGTCTGGAACGGCCGTCTGGCCATGGTCGGCTTTTCGGCCTTTTTGCTCGAGTTGATCAGCGGTCAAGGGCCGCTGCACGCCCTCGGCTTGCTCTGACCAAGCCAGGGGAGCTACGGGCCCTTAACCTTGAGGGTCATTGACCTGTCGCCTCTGTGACTCTTACCTCCGCGTCCTCGGTCGTCACTGGGCAGCAGGCCGGTAACGGAGGGCAGAGAATCTCTGGGGCCACAGCCCTGATGGATGCGTTACGGCGCCATGGCGTCGACACGATCTTCGGCTATCCAGGCGGCGCGATTCTTCCCATCTACGACGCACTCCACATCGCTGAGAGCGAGGGCTGGGTGCAGCACATCCTGGTGCGGCATGAGCAGGCCGGTACCCACGCTGCTGATGCCTACGCCCGCGCCACCGGCAAGGTTGGTGTTTGCTTCGGTACATCAGGGCCCGGTGCCACCAACCTCGTTACCGGCATCGCCACCGCTCAGATGGACTCGGTGCCCATGGTGGTGATCACCGGTCAGGTACCCCGTCCGGCGATCGGCACTGATGCTTTTCAGGAGACCGATATCTTCGGCATCACCCTCCCGATCGTGAAGCATTCCTGGGTGGTGCGGGACCCGGCGGATCTCGCCTCCATCGTTGCCCAGGCTTTCCTGATTGCCGCCAGCGGTCGTCCGGGCCCGGTGCTGATCGATATCCCGAAGGATGTCGGCCAGGAGATGTTCGACTACGTACCGGTTGAGCCCGGCTCGATCGTTCCCAAAGGCTTTCGCAAGCCTCAGCCGCCCCGGGATGAACCGATCCTCTCAGCGCTTGAGTTGATCGCCGAGGCGGAGCGTCCGCTGCTCTATGTGGGCGGTGGTGCGATCTCAGCCGGCGCCCACGACAGCCTGCGGGTGATTGCTGAGCGCTATCAGATCCCTGTCACCACCACCTTGATGGGGAAGGGTGCCTTCGATGAAAACGACCCCCTCTCGGTGGGCATGCTCGGCATGCACGGCACGGCTTATGCCAACTTCGCCGTCACCGAATGCGATCTGCTGATTGCCGTCGGCGCCCGCTTTGATGATCGCGTCACCGGCAAGCTCGACACCTTTGCACCTCGTGCTCGGGTGATCCACTTCGAGATTGACCCGGCCGAAATCGGCAAGACGCGCTGCCCCGAGGTAGCTGTGCTGGGTGATCTGGGCTTGAGCGTGGCTCGTTTGGTGGAGCTGAGCCTGCGACAGCAGGTGCAACCCCGCACGGCCCCCTGGCTGGCACGCATCGCTGAGTGGAAACAGACGTATCCCCTCACCATTCCTCCTTCTGAGGGCGCCCTTTTCCCCCAGGAGGTTTTGCTGGCCGTTCGCGACCTGGCGCCGAACGCCATCGTCACCACCGATGTGGGGCAACATCAGATGTGGGCGGCTCAGTACCTGCGCAATGGCCCCCGGGGCTGGATCAGCAGTGCCGGCCTCGGCACCATGGGTTTTGGCATGCCGGCCGCGATGGGTGCCCAGGTGGCTTGCCCCGACCGTCAGGTGGTGTGCATTGCCGGTGACGCCAGCATCCTGATGAACATTCAGGAGCTGGGAACCCTCGCGGCCTATGGCCTGCCGGTGAAGGTGGTGATCGTCAACAACCACTGGCAGGGCATGGTGCGCCAGTGGCAGGAGAGTTTCTACGAGGAGCGCTACTCCGCTTCCGACATGCTCAATGGCATGCCGGACTTCGTGGCTCTTGCCCGGTCCTTCGGTGTGGACGGCGTGCACATCCGTGAGCGGGAGTCGTTGCGCTCTGATCTTGAGGCAGCGCTCAAGGCTCCCGGACCGATGCTGATCGACATCCACGTTCGCCGTGGTGAGAACTGCTATCCGATGGTTCCCCCGGGCAAAAGCAATGCTGAAATGGTGGGCCTTCCGGCTCCAATGCCGGTTCTCAACGCTCCGACCTCTTGATTCGATTTGTCTTAATCGGCCTGCTGCTGCTGCTTTGGGCCGTGCCGGTGCAGGCTGCTGAGGTGCTTCAGGTGCGCAGCAGCACACTCCTGCAGGTGGGAGATCACAACCGCACTTACACCGTTGCCCTCGCCTGTTCTGCCGTTGAGGCGAGCCAAGAAGCCGAGGCCACAGCATGGCTGCGCCAGGAATTGCCGCGCCGGCGCAAGGTCAATCTGCGGCCGGTCGGCTCCAGCGAGGGGCAGCTGATGGCTCGGGTGACCCCAATCGGTGCTGAGCGTGACCTCAGCAGTGGCTTGATTGCCGCTGGTTTGGCCAGTAACAGCTGTGGGGTCGATGGCTGATAACCGAGTTGCCCGGGGCATTGTGTTGGTGCCCTGCCTGCTGCTTGGGGGTGCCTTTCTGGCCACAGCCGCCTGGGGGCAGGGTGCCGCAGCTGAAAATCGCACCCTGGCCATCGGAATCGGTGCGGGATTGCTTTTGGCCGGTTGGTTGTCTCAGTTGGGCGGCGGGCCAGATGGTGGGTCTGAGACCTCTGTGACAAAACCAGACGAGCCCAAGAGCTCTCCCTAATTTGCGGGGATCGGGTTACTCCTCTCCGATCCAATGTCGAAGCCTGAGTGGCGAGGTTGGCCTTGGCTGTCGTGGTGCGTTGTTGCAGCGACGCTGATCGGCTGTCAATCGATGGTGGCGAGTGGCGTTAGTCGCCCACGGTTGGCTGTGCTGTTGCCGATGGGGCAACGCGACAATCAAGTGCGGCAAGACTTCCTGCAGGGCTTTCGTCTTGGCCAGTCTTCGGTCGAGGCCTGCGGAGAGCCCTTCCCGCTGGTGGCGTGGCATGGCATCAACTCCGGTGATGCGCCCGATCCGCACTTGATGCCCTCCATCGAGCTCAAGCTGCTCGTGGCTCCACCGTCTGCCGATCTGCGCGCCTTCGCTGCCCTCGCGGCCGAGCGGGATCTCACTGTGCTTCTGCCGTATCAGCGCGGGCAGTCGCTCGACACCCTGCGCGGCCTTAAAGGCCGTGAACGCCTCTGGCCGATCGTTCCCTCCCAACAGGAGGATCTGAAGGCGATGGTGGCGGCGGCCTTGGAGGCCGGCTGGGGACGGGCCATGGTGGTGGAAGACCCCGCTGCTTTGGAGTCCACCAGCTCCAACACCTTTGTCGAGCTGTTCAAGGCCGCTGGTGGCATTGTTGAGAGCTACGAAGCAGAGCCGGTCCAGCGGGTTGATCCCAGCAACGACGGGCGTCTGCAACGGTTCAAGGACGACATGGCCTGGTCGTGGGTTCCCACCGTTGTGGTGGCCGATGCTCCGGACGGTCCTCTCTCCCAACAGCTGCGAGCAGAGCAGCAGCAGGGGCGTTTTGGCGGTGGTGCACCGCGAACTCCGAACTGGATCTGGCTCACGGAAGCTGAAGGTCTGCAGGATGCTCCCACGGTTCCGTGGCAACAGCTTGGGTTGCAGCACCCAGCTCGTGGTGATGCCTGGGCGGACTTCCAAAAGGACTTCCAGCAGCAGACCGGCAAGGCTCCATCCTTGCTCGCTGGGGCCGGCTTCGATACGGCGAGGCTGTTGGCCCTGGCGGATGCAGCTCCGTTGCCGCTGGCGGATGACGGGAGCATCGATGCCATGGGTTGGTTGGATCCCGATCAGAAGGAGGCCGTACCGATTTGCGATGCCTTTGATCAGCGTCGAAGCGGTGAGCGCCTGCGCTTGCAGGCCGTGGCCAGTGATTCCCGCTTTCGTGCTGGCCAGGCACCGTCCGGACAGGCCATGGCCGGTCTGATCGAATGAGGTCAGGGGACACGACCTCGAGATGCTGCGCCTGAGTGAACTGAAGCTGCCCCTGGACCATGGGGAGGAAGCGCTGCATGAGGCGGTGCTCAAGCGTTTGAGGATCCCTGCGGATCGTCTTGTGGGTCAGACCCTGGTGAAGCGCAGTGTTGATGCGCGGCGCCGTGACCGGATCCAGCTGATTTACAGCGTCGACGTGCAGGTGAAGGGTGAAGCCGCCCTGTTGCGGCGGATCGGTAACAAAGCCAGGGTGCGTCTGGCCCCAGACACCCGCTACCGGCCCGTGGGCCAGGCGCCGGATGGCTTCCCCTTGGATGTGGGCGATCGGCCTGTGGTGGTGGGGGCAGGTCCCTGCGGTTATTTCGCTGCTCTGCTGTTGGCGCAGATGGGCTTTCGCCCGCTGTTGCTGGAACGGGGTCAGGCCGTCAAGCAACGCACAGCTGACACCTTTGGTTTCTGGCGGGGCACCAGCCCCTTCAATCCGGAATCCAATGCCCAATTCGGCGAGGGCGGAGCCGGCACCTTCTCCGACGGCAAGCTCTACAGCCAGGTGAGCGATCCCGAGCACTACGGCCGCAAGGTGTTGGAGGAGCTGGTGGCCTGTGGTGCCAGTGAAGAGATCCTCACGCTGCAGCGACCCCACATCGGCACGTTCAAGCTCGCCACGGTCGTCCGTGGCTTGCGAGCTCGCATTGAAGCCCTGGGAGGTGAGGTGCGCTTCAACAGTCGGGTCACGCGCCTTCAGCTCAGCGCTAGTCGCGGTGAGAAGCCGCATCAACTCGATGGATTGGTACTGGCTGATGGCACGGAGATTTCCTGTCGCTATCTGGTGTTGGCCCCCGGTCATTCGGCGCGGGACTGCTTTGAAATGCTGGACGAGATCGGAGTGCAGCTGCAGCGCAAACCGTTTTCCGTGGGCGTGCGGATTGAGCATCCGCAGCACCTGATCGATGCAGCTCGCTGGGGAGAGGCGGCTGGCCATCCGCGTCTCGGGGCGGCCGAGTACAAGCTGGTGCACCACGCTGAGAACGGCCGCTGCGTTTACAGCTTCTGCATGTGCCCCGGTGGATTTGTGGTGGGAGCCACCTCGGAAGAAGGCCGGGTGGTGACCAATGGCATGAGCCAGCATTCCCGCAACGAGCGCAACGCCAACAGCGGCTTGGTTGTGGCTCTCGACGCCGACGATCTGGCCCCGTTTGAACGCTTCCCCGGGGATCCCTTAGCGGGGATTGGCCTGCAACGGGATCTGGAGGAGCGCGCTTTCAGACTTGGGGGCAGCAGTTATGCCGCACCGGCGCAGAGGTTGGAGGACTTTCTTGCTGCCCGGCCGTCCACATGTCTCGGCGCTATCGCAGCGTCCTATCAACCGGGGGTACATCCCGCCGATCTGGATGAGCTGCTTCCATCTCCCATCATTGAGGCCTTGCGCGAAGCGCTGCCGGTCTTTGCCCGCAAGCTCAAGGGCTACGACCACCCCGATGCGGTGCTCACCGGCGTGGAAACCCGCACGTCATCGCCCGTGCGCATCCCCAGGGATGAGGCGTTGGAATCGATCAACGTGAAGGGGCTGGTGCCGGCCGGTGAAGGGGCGGGCTACGCCGGCGGCATCCTGTCGGCTGGAATCGATGGCATTCGTGCCGCTGAGGCATTGGCCATCCAAATCCTGCAGACGAGTTCCCCGTCCCCTTGACCTTGCCCTATCGGTGATCAATAGCCAGCGAAGGGGGTCGAGGAGTGATGCACGACGATGCGCAGGGCACCTGCGTCATCCCTCACGTAGCCAAAGGTCTTGTCGACCTTGCTGGTGGTGCCATCGGCCGCCTCAATGTGCACCCAGCCCATGGCATTGGCGGTGTTGCCGAAGCTTTGGATGACGAAAATCTCGGGTTCGCATTTCACCCAGGGGCTGCGCTTCGCGCCGGGGGTTCCAATGGCAAAGCCGGGGTCGGCAAAGCTGGGATCGTCTCCAACGAAATAGGACACAGCACCAGCGCGAGTGTCGCGGAAGGTCACGTCCCCTTTGGCCCAGGTGGGCTTGAAGGCAACAGGGCCGAACTGGTAGCCGTAGGCCGCATCGATCACGTCGCCGGCCAGGGGTTTGGATTTAGCCAAACCGCCCTCAGCATGGGTTTTGCTGATGTTGATGAGCGCATCACACCAAGCGTCCTGGGCAGCTTTCACCTCGCTTACACGAATGGTTTCTGACATCACCGCTGGCTTGGCATCAGCAGAGGTTGCACAGGTCAGGAGTGGCGTGAGAGACACTGCGCTCACCAGTCCCAGGCGAAGGATTGATTGGAACATTGGGAAAGTTCAAAGGCTGTCTTCAAATTGGCTCGGATTTGAGTAGTTCTCAGCTTTTGTCATGGAGCTGTGATTGAAGTGGCTCAAGTTGTGGCCTGAGCCACGACCCCGCTCCACTGCACGGCTTTTACCTGATCCCGTCGCCAGGAGTGGAACAGCTCGGGTTCGCTGACGGTGCACATCGGGCAGTGGGCGATCCGTTCGCTGGGGATTCCCGCGCCTTGGAGCTGCACTCTGGCGGCAGTTCGAATGTCGAGGCGATGCCGCCCCGGTTGCTCATCCGGCAGCAGGGCCCCGGTCTCGGATAACGAAACCTCGTTGGGGACCGCGGCACTGACGGCCTCCACCACCTCGTCGCCAACCTGGTAACAGGGGCCGCTGACGGCCGGGCCCAGGGCAACGACCAGATCTTCCCGCCGGGCACCTCGCTCCACCAACCGATCCAGGGCTGTGATCAGGATTCCAGCCGCCACCCCACGCCAACCGGCATGACAGGCCGCGGCATGCCCGGTGCCGGGATCCGCGATCAGAACCGGGGTGCAGTCAGCGCCGCACACCCAGAGGCTCTGGCCCCCACGATCACTCACCAGGCCATCGGCTTCAGGCCAGGGATCCTTACGGGCGTCGCTTGCGTCCAGCACGATCCCACTGTGGATCTGCTGGGGCCGGTGGACGCTGATGCCGGCGCTGACATACCCCGCCAGTTCATCAGGACCACGGCCGTGCCAGAGCCGGGTGAAGAAGCCGTGCTCGAAGCCCTGCTCATGGAGAAGATCGCTCTGGAGGTAATAGCCCCCGTAACAACCGATCCAGGTCCAGCCCTTCAACGTGTTGAAGCGGCTGTCTGGTCGATCAAACGGCCCGTCTTTCATCAGCCCTTCGATCAGGCCATGGGGATGTCCCGCAGCATCCAGAAGCCGCCGAAGGTCTGTTCTTCGGGGCTCGACTGGATAGCGATGAATTGAAGGCCGCGCACCTGCTGCTGTGAGGTCGTCAGGGCTTCGGCGATTTCAGCAGCGACCGTTGGTTCCAGGTCGCTCACTAGCCAGCGATCATCCTGACCGGCCTCCAGCACCAGCTGCCGGTCTTCAACAATCAGCCGAACGGGCTCAAGACCGCCCAACCAGCCCGCCATGGCGAGGGAGCGGCTCTGGCTGAACAGGCGCAGGCCCGGCACGGAGGCCTCCGGATCGATGCCCTCCGGAACTGGCAAAAGCCCGCTGAAGCTCATCGGCCACTCCCATGCCTCCGAGAGAAGGCTCGCTGGCAAAGCGGCCCAGCTCCAGGCATCCCCTTGAACCTCCTCCGGCAGGGGGACCGGTGGCGTTGGAACGGGGGCCGGCGGCGGGGCGAGTGGTCCTGCCATGAACCCCTCCTCCTGCGGATAGACCTCCCGTTCGCGCTGTTGCAGCCAGTCGAGTAGCGCGAAGGTGCGGCGACTGGGAATCACCTCAAGATCTTGTTCGGCTGCGGCGCGCTGAACCATGGTGCGCATGGAACTGCGCCAGCAGCGCAAACGCACGGGGGATCCCCATCCCCCACTGGCGGATACCTCCTTGGCTTCCGCCAGGGCTTGGCTCAACCAGAGTGAATTCACCTCACCAGAGGGGCACACCTTGGCAAAGCGAAATGGCTCTGCATCGCCAGTTGCGGCCGGGGTGGAGGTGATCAGCAGTTCCCAACGTTTGCGGCCATCGGCCTCAAGAATTGGTCGCGAGTAGAAGTCGAGTTCCCAGTCTTCGGCGGCTGTCAGGGCAGCAGTGCTCATCCGGCGGATTGCTCCTGCTGTTTCAGCGTGTTCTGGGCCCGGCTGGCGCGATCGGCGGCTTCAGCCATCACTTTGTCTTTTTCGATCAGCAGCTCCCCCGGGGGGCCTTCCAGCAGGGCTGTGTTGAGGCCGATGCGTCCACGCCCCGGATCCAGTTCGGTGATCAGGGCCGAGACGCGGTCACCCTGATCGAACACCTCACGAATCGAGCGCAGGCTGCCGTTGGTGATCGCTGATTGGTGCAGCAGTCCACTGATGCCGCCTAGATCGATGAACAGGCCATAGGGCTTCACCGCTGCCACCTGGCCTTCCACCAGCTGGCCCACTTCCAGATCCTGGAAGCGTTCGGCGACGGTGGCTCGTTTCTCGGACAGCACAAGCTTGCGGGTCTCGGAATTGACCTCGATGAAGGCCACGCCCAGGGTCTTGCCCACCAGCTCTTGGTGGTTTTCACCGTTTTGAAGCTGTGAGCGGGGAATGAAGCCGCGCAGCCCTTCGAGATCGCAGGTGACACCACCGCGGTTGAAGCCATTGACGATGACCTGAACAACCTTCCCTTGCTTCTCCAGCTCCTTGACCCGGTCCCAGCTCTTGCGCAGCTCCAGTGCCCGACAACTGATCGTGACCATCCCATCAGCGTTCTGCTCACGGGTCACCAGAACTTCCACTTCCAGGCCCTTGGGGAAGCGCTCTCGAAAGTTGGTCACAACACCCAGGCCCGCTTCGCTCTTGGGCATGTAACCGGGGGCTTTGCCGCCGATGTCCACATACACGCCATCGCTTTCGATGCCGATCACCGTGCCCTTGATCACCTCACCGGTGGTGCCAACCGGAGCGTTCTCGTCCAGGGCGGCGAGGAAGGCTTCTTCATCGAAATCGAAGTCGTCCACGCTGCGCGGTTGGTTGCTCTGCTCCTTCCTGGGTCGCTGATCCGGCGCACCCATCAGGTCGGCCATGGTCATGCCTTCCATGCCGCCCATGTCGAACAGAGCGTCGTCATCCGTTCCTGGAGACGAGGCGGTTTCCTGCTGGACCTGTCGCGGAGGGGTGGCGAGACCCGCCCGTTCCTCAAGGATGCGTGCCTTCTCTGCGGCAGCCTCGGCAGCTGCCCGTGCTTCAGCCGCTTCCCGCTCCAGCTTCTCCTGCTCTTCGCGGCGATTGATCTGCATCACCTGCAGCGGTTTCGTCGCTGCCGGCTTCGGTGCCTTGGGGCGGTTGGGCTGCGGACTGCCGGCTGCGGGCATGGACCATGGTGCTTGTCGATCGCTCATTTTGACAGGCTGGGCTGGGATCAGCAGCCCCTTGCCTGTGCAACTCCATGGACCAGCTCCGCAAGCGATTTGATCACCTGACATGGCCCGAGGCCGGCCAAGCGGCCTCCAGGGCTGGTGCGACGGTGATTTGGCCGTTTGGAGCCTGTGAGCAACACGGCCCTCAGCTGCCGTTGTCGACGGACGCTGTGTTTGCTGACGGCATCCTCGATTTGGTGCTTTCTGGCCTTGATCCAGCTCTGCCGGTATGGCGATTGCCGTGTCAAGCCATCGGTTTTTCGCCTGAGCACCAGAACTTCCCGGGCACCCTCAGCATTTCGGCCTCTCTGCTTTTGGACTTGGTCGAACAGGTGGGCACGCAGTTGGCGGCGATGGGGGTGCAGCGCCTTGTTCTGTTCAACGCCCATGGCGGCCAGATCGGTTTGCTGCAGGTGGCGGCCCGACAGCTGCGGGCTCGCTGCCCTTCGCTGGCCGTGCTGCCGTGTTTCCTCTGGAGTGGCGTCGACGGGTTGGCTGATCTGCTGCCCAACCAGGAATTGCTCCATGGTCTTCATGCCGGCCAAGCCGAGACCAGCTTGATGCTGAAGATGGCCCCAGAACTGGTTGGATCGGCCCGCCCCGTGGATGGACGTCCAACTCCGGGTTCCGATCAGGAACCGCCGGAGGGGTGGAGCCTCGAAGGAGCGGCGCCCTGCGCATGGCTCGCCGACGACCTCAGTGCAACGGGCGTGATCGGAGATGCGCGCCAGGCATCGGTCGATCTGGGCAATCGCTTGGAAGAACGGCTGGTAAGCCACTGGCAGGCACGTTTTCAGGCCCTATTGGCCAGTCACTGGCCACCTACCCAAAGCCTTCTCCCCAAACCCTCATAGGCGCCCGCAGGTCCTGAACCTTGGACGCATGTGTCCCCAACTCCTGGGGCACTGGTTATTGTCGGTCCCACTGAATGTGGTGGACAGCGTCCTATGACGACCCTCAATGCACCTGAAGCACCCGTGCTGGAGGGCCAGGACGCACTGCCCGATTTCACAACTGAGGCCTACAAAGACGCCTACAGCCGGATCAACGCCATCGTGATCGAGGGAGAACAGGAAGCCCATGACAACTACATCTCTTTGGGCACCCTGATCCCCGATCAGGCCGAGGAGTTAAAGCGTCTGGCACGGATGGAGATGAAGCACATGAAGGGCTTCACCTCCTGCGGTCGCAACCTTGGTGTTGAAGCCGACCTGCCCTTCGCCAAAAAGTTCTTTGAGCCGCTTCACGACAATTTTCAGGCCGCTCTCAAGGAGGGCAAGGTTGTTACTTGTCTGTTGATTCAGGCTCTGTTGATCGAAGCATTTGCCATTTCGGCATATCACATCTACATCCCTGTTGCCGATCCCTTCGCCCGCAAGATCACAGAGGGTGTGGTGAAGGATGAGTACACCCACTTGAACTACGGCCAGGAATGGCTGAAAGCCAACTTCGAAGCCAGCAAGGACGAGCTGTTCGAGGCCAATAAAGCCAACCTTCCCCTCATCCGCTCGATGCTGGAAGACGTGGCTGCTGATGCTGCCGTCCTCCATATGGAGAAGGAAGACCTGATCGAAGACTTCCTGATCGCTTATCAGGAAGCTTTGGGTGAAATCGGCTTCACCTCCCGAGATATCGCTCGCATGGCCGCAGCAGCGCTTGCTGTTTGACCCGTTTCAGGGCTTAATCCATCGCCGGTTTATCGACAGGCACGTTGCTGTCGATACCGGTTGCCATGGGAGCATGGTCCTTCAAGGTGTTCTTTGAGACGTCAGCGGTAAGACATGTTTGGTCTGATCGGACATTCAACGAGTTTTGAGGCCGCTCGCCGCAAGGCAATGGAACTCGGGTTCGATCACATCGCTGATGGTGATCTCGATGTGTGGTGCAGCGCACCTCCCCAGCTCGTTGAGCACGTCGAAGTCACCAGTCCTGTTGGCACCACCATCGAGGGTGCCTACATCGACTCGTGCTTTGTGCCAGAAATGCTGAGCCGATTCAAGACGGCGCGGCGCAAGGTGCTCAATGCCATGGAACTTGCCCAGAAAAAGGGCATCAACATCACCGCCCTTGGCGGCTTCACCTCGATCATCTTCGAGAATTTCAACCTGCTGCAGCACCAGACGGTGCGGAGCACCACCCTGGATTGGCAGCGGTTCACCACCGGAAACACCCATACGGCCTGGGTGATCTGTCGTCAGGTTGAGAACAACGCTCCCACCCTCGGTATTGATCTCAGCAAAGCCAAGGTGGCCGTCGTTGGAGCGACCGGCGACATCGGCTCCGCGGTCTGTCGTTGGCTGCAGGCACGCACTGGAGTCGCTGAGCTTCTGCTGGTGGCCCGTCAGCAGCAGCCGCTGCTTGATCTTCAGCAAGAACTGGGAGGTGGACGGATCCTGCCGCTCGATCAGGCTTTGCCCGAGGCTGATGTGGTCGTGTGGGTGGCGAGCATGCCCCGCACCCTTGAGATCGACCACAACAGCTTGAAGAAGCCTTGCTTGATGATTGATGGGGGCTACCCCAAGAATCTCGATTCCAAGGTTGCTGGTGGTGGCATCCACGTTCTCAAGGGTGGAATCGTTGAGTTCTGCCGCGACATCGGCTGGTCGATGATGGCCATCGCCGAAATGGAGCGACCCCAGCGCCAGATGTTTGCCTGCTTCGCTGAAGCGATGCTGCTCGAGTTTGAACGCTGCCACACCAACTTCAGCTGGGGGCGCAACAACATCACCCTCGAGAAGATGGATTTCATCGGTGCGGCATCGGTCCGCCATGGGTTCAGCACCCTGAACCTCCATCCCAACCTGCAGGCCACTGCCGCCTGACCTCCGGAGAGCCAGAGCTATGCCCCGTCGTCCCCTGCTTGAGTTTGAAAAGCCGCTCGTCGAGCTGGAGCAGCAGATTGAGCAAATCCGCCAGCTGGCCAGGGATTCTGAAGTTGATGTCTCGCAGCAGTTGCAGCAGCTGGAGAGCCTCGCTGCCCGTCGCCGTCAGGAGATCTTTCAGGGGCTGACGCCTGCTCAGAAGATTCAGGTCGCCCGCCACCCGCAGCGTCCCAGCACGCTGGATTTCATCCAGATGTTTTGTGACGACTGGGTGGAACTGCATGGAGACCGTCGCGGCAACGACGATCAGGCCTTGATTGGTGGCGTCGGACGGGTGGGGAATCGCGCGGTGATGTTGATTGGCCATCAGAAGGGCCGCGACACCAAAGAAAATGTCGCCCGTAATTTCGGGATGGCCGCCCCGGGCGGTTACCGCAAAGCCATGCGGTTGATGGACCATGCCGATCGCTTCCGCTTGCCGATTCTCACGTTCATCGATACCCCCGGTGCCTATGCCGGCCTTGAGGCTGAGGAGCAAGGCCAGGGTGAAGCGATCGCCGTCAACCTGCGGGAGATGTTCCGCTTGCGTGTTCCAGTGATCGCCACCGTGATTGGTGAAGGCGGTTCCGGCGGTGCCTTAGGCATTGGCGTTGCAGACCGGTTGCTGATGTTCGAGCACAGTGTTTACACCGTGGCCAGCCCTGAAGCCTGTGCTTCCATCCTTTGGCGTGACGCGGCCAAGGCGCCGGATGCAGCGGCAGCCTTGCGGATCACAGGTCGCGATTTGCTGGAGCTCGGGGTGGTGGATGAAGTGCTTGAAGAGCCTTCCGGTGGCAATAACTGGGCGCCGCTGGAAGC
>Ga0213866_10000224_pt1 | contig 47338 bp, 45 predicted proteins | sample PICome_11_FD_160079 | JGI IMG/M metagenome (GOLD analysis project Ga0213866, IMG submission 160079) | Coastal seawater microbial communities near Pivers Island, North Carolina, United States - PICO284 | ecosystem: Environmental > Aquatic > Marine > Coastal | place: USA: North Carolina...
CAAATCGCCATCACCGTCGCCATTACATGTATTACCGGCAAGGTTTGTATCTACAGCACACCCAGAAAAGAAGTCACTCGCATTGTTTATATCTCCTGGTAATTGGTCATACTCTAAACGAAAAGCATTAACAGCAACTGAGTGCTTTTGTATATCAGTAATAATTCCTCTTAATTTAGCACTTTCAATAATAGATTGCCCTGCAACAATACCCGCAACAATTAACCCTATTATTATTATTACAATAGATAGCTCAACTAATGTAAAACCCTTTTCAATTTTCATGATTGCTTCTACAATGTCCCTTAATGTCTAAAATACGGCTTCCCCATAATATATTATACCATCAAAACACTAATTTTTCGTTAATATCTTAATGAATTAACTATCAATAATATCACTAAAAAGATAACACTAGATTCGCTTAAATTTTTATTCTAAATTTAATGAAGGATAAAAATTGTTGTCATGTTGAAATAAATTCAGATTTACAAAATAAACAAATCTTTGGGGAGAGGAAAATGACCGTAAAAAAAATATTAAAAGACCTTGGAGTAAAATTAGAAGATTATAAAGGACGTGATATTGAAGTATATTCGCCTATTGAAGGCTCACATATTGCAAGCCTTCATTCAGACCATCACCAAACGGTAGACGAAAAAATAGCCTTGTCTGTAGAAGCTTTTAATAAATGGCGTGACGTTCCCGCTCCCAAAAGAGGTGAGCTAATAAGATGCTTTGGTGACGAACTTAGAAAATCAAAAGATAACCTTGGAAAACTTGTTACCATAGAATGCGGCAAGATACTGCAAGAAGGCTTAGGTGAAGTTCAGGAAATGATAGATATATGCGACTTTGCTGTCGGCCTTTCGCGTCAGGTAGGTGGTTTAACACTACCATCAGAACGCCCCGCGCATGTCATGCATGAAAACTGGTTACCACTGGGCCCTGTAGGGGTTATTAGCGCTTTTAATTTCCCTGTTGCTGTTTGGGCATGGAATTTTACACTAGCTGTAATATGTGGCGATTCAGTAATCTGGAAACCCTCTGAAAAAACCCCTCTTACTGCCCTTGCCTGTCAGGAAATATATAAAAAAGCCGTAAAAAAATGTAAAATTGATGTCCCACAAGGGCTTTCTCAAGTCATATTAGGGTTTGCAAATATTGGTGAACAATTAGTAAATGACAGTAGAGTACCTCTTATAAGCGCAACAGGTAGCAGTGCAATGGGTCAAACCGTAGGTCAACATGTTGCAAAAAGATTTGGTCGTTCAATACTTGAGCTTGGTGGCAATAATGCAGTTATTGTAACTCCATCTGCTGATTTTAGCACTGCACTACCTTCAATATTGTTTGGAGCGGTAGGCACTGCCGGGCAACGCTGTACATCAACAAGGCGTGTATTTGTACATATTGATATTTACAACAAGTTCTTTGAACGCTTAAGAGTTGCATATGCAGGATTACCAAAAAAAGTCGGGGATCCTTTAAAAGAAGAGACGCTTATAGGGCCACTTATTGACGAACAATCATTTGAAGACATGCAAGATAGTCTAAACCACATTAAGAATCACAAAGGAGCAAAGATTATTGGTGGTCATAGATTATTTACCAAAAAATATTCTGAAGCATATTATGTAGAACCTGCTTTGGTAATGATAAATGAACAGATAGACATAATCAAAAACGAAACATTTGCACCTATTTTATATGTTATGCCATATGAAAATTTGGAACAAGCCATACAAATGCAAAATGATGTTCCGCAAGGCTTGTCATCTGCTATATTCACATCCAACATTAGCGAAGCTGAGGTCTTTAAGCAATATAGTGACTGTGGCATTGCCAATGTCAATATAGGTACGTCAGGTGCAGAAATAGGTGGTGCTTTCGGCGGTGAAAAAGAAACCGGCGGCGGACGTGAATCTGGCTCTGATGCTTGGAAATCATATATGCGCCGCCAAACCAGTACCACATATTACGGGGATGAAGCCCCTGAGCTTGCACAGGGTGTAAAATTTGGCTAAGCACTGAATTTTTTACTTAACATTGCCCAAAAGATTGCATTATGTTACACTGATAGTTTAAACGTCGTGTAACATAATGATTCTTATTATAAATATGTCTCAGAAAAAACAAAAATCGCAGAATTTCGTGGCTTCAGCTAGAAAAAGCCAGCAAGAACTTATGGACTTGAGAAATGGTATACAAGATATTTATGAATCACAGATCAAAGGCTATAATGACATATGTATAGCGGACTTTATAAAAAGTAAAAAACAAAACACCCCCGAGGATAACAAATCACTTAAAATAATGCAAAATATGACAGCATTATCCGAATCTATAATAGACCCTAATGGGTCACTATATAACAGAAAACGCTCCGAAAAAATAAAGATGGAAAAACGTGCATCCAAGATTAGTACAAAAGAAATAAATGATATGAGCCTATATTTCTTTGAGCAATTATTAGAAGGAGATAGAAGTAACTTCGAACAAGTTGAGTATATGCCTGAAGTACAATTGTTAGAAAAAATAAGTAACTACAAAGATATAACAAGCTCCAAACAACTTAACAATTCTAGATAGAATATCTAAAAAACGACATTTATTAAAAAAAACAAAAAGTTAATAAATTAACCACATTTGACCTTGTCTATGTTTTATGTTACAATTCGCAAGATTTAACAAAAGAAAAATGCAAGGAAGTAATAAACAAAATGCCAACATTAGAAAAAAAATACGACAATTTAGTGAAACACATAAGAACTGAAAAAGAGCTTGAAAAGTCAGAAAGTTCATCAAAAGCCCAAAAATCACACAATATATCACATCAAAAAAATAGCGGTGCCAAAAAGCAATTACACGACGATTCAGGTGCATTATTAAATGTATATAAACAAAATGCAAATTTTGCAGATATGATCAAAACTCAGCTTGCTATATACGAAAACGCCAAAACAAGTGGTAATCAGAAAGAACAAGTATATACAGCTTTGGTTATAGGCACTGCCATTCAGGATGCTTTTAATAATGATCCCAAAAAGCGAAAAAAATATACAAAAGATGAGCATTTATCCTCTGCAATAGGCAAAGTAAACAACGAAAACTATGGACTTATTCAACAAGAAATATTGCAAAGTAGACGCAACCTAGCACATAACATTGGTACAAGAGGAGTTAATAAGAATAGCGACTCAATAGTTGTAACTGCTGAAGATATACAAGATGCAGAAAATATAGTTGGTATCTCTGCCGGAGATTCTAAAGATGGAAAAGCAAAGGGTCTATACCGACTTGCAGAAATTCTAGACACCCAACAACAACGTGATACGTTTAGAAATGCCCGTCATACAGATTTTACTATCTATCAAAACCATCAAGCTGCATTAGCGGCGGCGGCATCTGCTCCCCCAGCACCAACTCCTGTCGCAAGCACTCCTGCACCAGCACCGGTAAAAGCTACTGCCCAAGAGAATTCATTTTCTGCATTAAGCCGCGGCCAAAGTAGTGGAAGTTCATCTTCTGAAAGCTCAAAGGAAGAGCCTAACAAGGCCGCAAAACAAAAAACCGAAACACAAAATAAAGAAAAAGACCTTACCTCAAAACAGAAAAGGAATCAAAGAAGACGACAAAATAGAAAGCGTAATAAAGAATCTGCAACAAATCAAGAATCAGGCCAACAAACAAGAACAGGCAGTGCATTACTAATTGCCGCTGGTGGCGCGATAGGAGCTGTGGCAGGATTTATACTAAATAGATTCTCAAACAAGTCCGCAGAATTAAATGGTGCTGAAGAGAGAGAACAAACTGACGCTAGCTCTATGGCAGTTGGTAGCGCTGTTGGTGCACTAGGTGCAGCCGCTTTACAAGCTGGAATGAACCACACTGAAAAATATCAAAACTCAGGAAAGAAGCAAAGGTAGACTAAAATACTAACCTCTTGCAAAACCACCACTTGAGTCATGTTCACTCGTGCTTAAACAGTCCCTATTTAAGCCCACTGTAGCTACATGGCTCCCCATATCAGGATATGAGTTCACTCTTAGCCTTTTTCCGGTTCCAACACCATTTCTGAGCATTTCAGACCTAATTTCCTTATCTACAACATCGCCAATAACCTTAACAAATGACTTACTAGACATTTTTGCATCGATTTGTGACTCATATCTATGAAAATCAAGTATTGACCTGCACTCACTTGGGTTGATAGATAATTTTGCTAAATTGAGCAAGCTTTCATTACCTTCCAGCTCCACTGAGCCTTCCGAATAATCATCCATTTTGGAACCGATATCTAGAATTATAGCAGGATCTTTCTTTAGAACCCTTTCCAAGTTAGAATTTAACTCATCTTTATCTTTATATGCCTGAGATACTTTTTTGAAGGCATACGGTATATATTCTTTAATTATACCCAATACAGTATCGTGAGGCTTAAATTCATCGTTTTTTTTAGTATTTGTGTTTTTCAAATTTCTGCTCAACTATTTATTTAGCAAGGCTATTACCGAAATTGTATCTTTAGCCTAACTAACAAACATCATCTCATTATTTATACACAACGTCAAATTAATTCGGTGTAACAATCATCTTAAGGTTGTTCACAACAACCCAAATTAACTTAAGTATAATATGATAAGCTAGTATTTAATTTTTGCAAAACAGAGTTAAAACAAATCGCAAATGAAGGTATATTAAACAGCTGCCGCCAATCTTTCAGCCTGATCCTCAGCAGTAAGTGCATCAATTATTTCGTCCAACTCCCCGCTTTCTATAATCTCAGTAATCTTGTACAAGGTTAAATTGATTCTATGTTCAGAAACTCGTCCCTGGGGATAGTTATACGTACGTATACGTTCAGAACGATCACCCGAACCAACCTGACTTTTTCTATCGGCTGCACGTTCTGCATCGGCCTTGGCTCGCTCTGCATCATAAATCCTTGCCATAAGTACTTTCATAGCTTTAGCACGATTCTTATGCTGTGACTTTTCATCTTGTTGAGATACTACTATGCCGGTCGGTATATGCGTTATTCTTACTGCACTATCTGTAGTATTCACACACTGTCCACCAGGTCCACTTGCCCTAAACACATCAATACGCAGGTCTTTTTCATCAATTTTTACATCAACTTCCTCGGCCTCAGGCAATACGGCAACTGTAGCTGCTGAAGTATGCACCCTGCCACTTGTTTCAGTTTCCGGAACACGCTGTACTCTGTGCACACCTGACTCAAATTTCAATCTAGCAAAAACGTCTTTTCCGGTAATACTGGCTGAAACCTCTTTTACTCCACCTATTCCGGTTTCAGAGATAGACATTATTTCCATTTTCCAACCACGTTTTTCAGCATAACGCTGATACATGCGGAATAAGTTTCCAGCAAATAAAGCGGCTTCTTCACCGCCAGTTCCTGCTCTTATCTCTAAAATTGCGTTTTTAGTATCAGCTTTATCTTTTGGTAATAATGCAATTTGAATTTTCTTTTTAACTTCAGGTAATTTTTTCTTGATTTGAGAAAGCTCTTCCTCTGCCATCTCCTTCATTTCAGGATCTTCAATCATTTCCTCAAGATCAGCTTGTTCTGAAAATGCTGCCAAATACTCTTTAGCTAACTCAACAACTGGCTGTCTGTCAGAATATTCCTTAGAAAACTCTGCAAATTCTTGCTGGTTCATCGAAGAAGGGTCTGCGATCTTCTTTTCCAGATCAAGATGCTGTTTGATTATATTTTCTAACTTTCCTTCAAAATCCATTACTATTCCTTACACAGTTATCTATCTTTTATAATTTTGCTAATTAACAAATTATAACGTTCATTCATTGCAATAAAGTTTCAATACTTAAACCTTATAACTATAATATCGCAGAAATGGCATCCAGAAGGCCATCTGTACTAACTTCAATTTCATTACCACTATCGAAATCTTTCAGCTTAGCTACCTTATTCGACATTTCCACATCTCCAAAAATAACTGCCGCTTTAGCATTGATATTATTTGCTTTTTTCATTCTTTTCTTAACATTTCCAGAATATCCTAATTCAATATATATCCCTTCTTTTCTTAAAACACCAGCTAAAAAAACAGCTTCTTTTTCAGCAACTTGTCCAATAGGTATTATTACAACCGGTCTTTTGGAAGAAATAGTCTTACCTGACAAAGCAACCAGCCGTTCAACACCACCTGCAAAACCAACCGCAGGAGTATCATTTCCACCCATCATAGAAATTAGTCCATCATATCTACCGCCAGCTAGAACTGCATTTTGCGCTCCCAAAGCATCAGTAGTGAACTCAAATGCCGTATGGCAATAATAATCAAGCCCCCTTACAAGTCGGTTATTTAATTCATATTTCACTCCAAGACCATCCAAACCTTCCTTAACCGAGCTAAAGAAGTCACTAGCCTCATTGCTATAATATTCGCCAATAACAGGAGCATCAGCTACTATTTTTTTATCTCCTTCATCTTTAGAATCTAAAATGCGCATTGGGTTTTTTAGCAACCTATTTTTGGAATCATCCGAAAGACTATCCTTGTAATCATTTAAATATTCCACCAAGGCATTGCGATATTTTTCGCGTGACTCTTTATCGCCTAATGAATTTAACTCCAATTTAGTTTTATCCGATATTCCTAAAGCCTCTAGAATATGCGCTCCCATAGATATAACTTCTACATCGGCTTGTGGCTGCGCGGCTCCCATTAACTCAAAATTAATTTGATGGAACTGGCGCTGTCTTCCTTTTTGAGGTCTTTCATATCTAAATAACGGGCCCGTTGCAAACAACTTTAACGGTAATTGGTTGGTTAGACCACCTGAAATAAAAGCTCTTGCTATACCTGCTGTGAATTCGGGGCGCAAAGTTATACTTTCCCCTCCTCTATCTTCAAAACTATACATCTCTTTACCAACTACATCGGACTCTTCGCCCAAAGTCTTGGCAAACACTTCAGTAAACTCAAATATAGGAGTTGATATCTCTTTAAAACCATACAGAGAACCTACATTTCTAGCTACATTTTGCACGTAGCTAAACTGTTTATAATCCTCTTCTAAAATATCTTTTGTTCCACGAACTGGCTGTAATTTATGATTCATCGCAAAAATTATTTATTATTTTTTGCATACTTATACATATTTGATTGACTAAAATCAAATCACAAATTCATTATTTCCATATAGTGTACACAAATAGTGGTAGTAGCGCGCTTTTAATGGCGCTGTTTCCACTTTTTAGCTTTTCCACATAAGGGGATCTTTTTAATCTGAGCATGATTTGTTCATGCTGTTATTTTCATTATTTCTTAAATTTAAAATAAAATCTCGTACACAAATTCTTTTATTTTAATTTACTTTCTTACCCGTAAATATTTTTAAAGATGCTGATATCTAATTGCATCGGTCTACCTTTAAAGCACAATTAAAAATTGCAGTACCAGAAGTATCACTTGCTACATTATCTTTACTAGCAATTGAATATTTTTCCATTATGCATGAAGATGCTTATATAAAAACAATTCTAAGATGGAGTACGTCCCTGACCTTCCTCTATGGCTCTTAACCTGTCGTCTGTCAAGCTTGCTGAATGCGAATGCCCCCTTTGCCTGACCATTGACGTAAACCTTGTTGAACGGCTACTGTCATCATCCAATAAAGGCGTTGTTTGTGATTGATCATCATCCTTTTTTGAACCGAACGTTGAGACGGCCTTTTCAATAACAGTAGCTGCCGCTACTTGTGCGACCTGACCAGCAGTTGCAGTAACAAAGGCCGCCATAAGGGGGTTGCCCTGAGCCACCTGAGAAACTGTTGCAAGAGCAATACCGGTAGCAAAACCAAGCTTGTCCGAGCTAATACCTAATTTTTCTTCTAAACCATAATATTTTTTGTTTTCCAGATGCCTACCAATTGCTGTAGTTGCAGAAGATTCTATAGTATCATTTAAAATACTTCCTTCCCTTCCAGTTGCATAAGCTAATGCAGCTTTTGCTCCTACTGATGCAGGGGTACTTAGATAAGATGAGAAATTTTTGCCTTTTCTTCATCCATTTTAAAGCATTTGTTTAATCCATAGGTCGTTGCTTTTTCACATACACCATCCGTACAGCCCAAAATAATTTCTTCAGTAACATCGCCGCTACCGCTGCTGCCTTGACTTCTTAATGAACCACTTGATAAAGATTGAAAACTTGTCATGCCTATATTAATACAATAAAAATATTAAACTTATATTAAAAAATTAATATTAATATAACATTTTTACTACTACATGTACATATTTAGTTACTTACAAGCCAAAAACCTCACCACAAGAATCTTTCCAGGCCTCATGAAACTCTTTTAAGTGCACTCTACCACTTCCTTCATTCTCAATTAACATAAGCACATCATCGATGGCCTTGTTATAGTTTATTCTGGATAACTCCCCCCTATGCTGCATATATCTTAAATAAACTAAATAAGTATTTAGAACATCGGTTTCACAATAATCCTTTATTTCCTTTATTTTACCTTCATCATACATTTCAGATACTTTTCCACCATCTACCCCGAATTTACCTGGAAACCCTAGAATAGCACAAACCTCATTAAGCTTTATTCTGGCCGAAGCACCAAAATCCGATAGTCCGTCTATCAGGTCACAATGCCAATCAAGACTGTATCTGGATGAATAGCTATTCCATTTATCACCTGCACTATAGAACCAAGAAGCTGATATACCATATTTCATAGCTCTATATTTCAACACTGGTATATCAAATGTCCTTCCATTAAAACTGACAAATCTTGGCTTTATCTTATTAAGGTAGCTAAAACAGCCTTCAATAAGCTCTTTTTCATTTGCATTTTCTTCCCCACCTGAGCGCAACTCTTTCAAGTGATATTGCTCACCATCTGATGAGCGGTCTATCTGTGCAACTAAAAAGCTTATCGCAACCACTTTATGAAAGGGCTGCCTTAAAAAAGCATTCCTGCCATCAGTTATCTGTAAGTGATAATCCTCAAGCTCTTTTCTTAGGGCCTGCTCATCATCACTTTCGATTCCGGTCAAATTATATGCAGCTTCAGTGTCGGGTATGGTTTCTATATCAAATACGAATAAAGTTTGGTGCATCAGAGTTATTATAGTTGTTGGTTTTCTTTAAATAGTGTAATTTATATAGGTAATAATCATATAAGCTAGATGTAATGAAGATATTTTCAACAATAATTTTAACGCTGTTATTATTATGCCAAAATGCATACTCGGCATCAATTATAAGAGATGCTGAAATAGAAAATGTGCTTCGCAACATCGCTGACCCGATATTTGAAGCTGCCGACCTGTCAAACGACTCAATTATTATATATATAGTGAACGATCCACAAATTAATGCATATGTCGCAGGTGGAAGTAATATATTCATAAATACAGGCTTACTTGGCATATCCGAAGACCCAAGCATTCTAACTGGTGTTCTAGCTCATGAGACCGGACATATAGCAGGAGGTCACCTTCTACGTAGTAGTCAGGAATTCAAAGCCACCTCTTTAAAAGCCACTTTGGGATATATGTTAGGTCTGGCGGCAGCTGCGGCTGGTTCTCCTCAAGCAGGTGTTGCAATTGCCCACGGTACAGGCCATGTAGTACAAAGACAATTGCTAAAACACTCAAGGACTCACGAAGAAGCCGCAGACCAGGCTGCTCTTTCATACCTTGACACTATTGGCAAATCCTCAGCAGGATTGCTGGAGCTATTAGAGGTTTTATACGCAAAAGAAAATCAAATTTATAGCGAGTTAAACCCATATACACTTACACACCCTCTAAGCCGGGAACGCATATCTCATGTAAAAAACCACTTGAAAAGTTCAAAACTAAAGAACAAGAAAATGAACACAAAAGAAGCTAAGGAATTCCAAAGAGCCATAATAAAATTGAACGCATTTTTAGAACCTTACGAAAAGACCCTAAAAAAATACCCGAAAAGCAATAAAAGCATTAATGCACATTATGCACGTGCAATTGCTCAATATAAAGTTCCCAATACAGAAGAGTCTATAAAAGAAATAAACGCCTTGCTTAAAATATCGCCTAATGACCCTTTCTTTAACGAATTAAAAGGTCAGGTCTTGTTCGAAAATGGCTTTGTTAAAGAATCAGTAAAATATTACCAAAAAGCGGTAGACTTGTTACCTAATTCACCTTTGCTTAAAATAATCTTAGCAACATCTCAGATATCAACTAATGATGACAAGCTTATAAAAAAGGCAATTTTAAATCTCAAGCAAGCATTACTTAAAGAGCGTAAAAACACATTTGCATGGCATCAGCTTGCAATTGCTTATGGCAGAAACGGAGATTTAGGCATGTCAAACCTCGCTCTTGCTGAAGAAGCATTTATTGCAGATAATAAAAGAGATGTAAGAAAATTCCTTGGGCTTGCTAAAGAGCATCTAAAGCCTGACTCCCCTGCACAACTAAGGGCAAATGACTTATTATCTTATATTGATAGGGATTAACGCCTTAAAAACATTATAAGAACGAACACAAGCACTATCAATCCAACAAAAACGGCTAAGGCACCGAATCCATATGCTGCCATTCCTATATAAGGAGAATTCTCAACTGTTGCTTTTGCTATCCTAACTTGCTCTTGTAATTCATACTTCCTTTGCGCTTGACTGAACTCTGCAAGAGAAACCGATGGAAATAAACATATTAAGCTTAAAATTATATTTTTCATGCAGGCATTTTACCAAAAAACAAGGCTTTTGTCACTAATTAAAAACTATACCACAATGAAACTGTTGCACCTATACCGTCACCAGCATTTTTTCCTAAAACCTCTTTAAATACTCCAAACTGTATTGCAGTACTGTTTGTCATCTGCTTTACTAGTGAGGTTTGTAACTTTACACTATAATAATCGTCTTTCTCCACAAATAGACCTTCATTACCAAAAAAGCCTCTGATTGGCTCATCTTCTGTACTAAATGTTGAAAATAACTGCCCTAAAATTAAGTAATCTTTTCTTGGACGCATGCCAATAGTTGCATCAAATCTTATCTGGTCAGAGAATTGCTCATTCCTTTTTCTATATGCTAACTCAGTATTAATAAAATGATATTGCCCTGCAAAAGGAATTTTTACGCCCTCTAAACTAATATCTGGCTCCCATTTAAATCCGTAACCACCCAACGCCCTTATCTCAAAATCTACCGTGTCTTCTGCAATAATAAACACACCATTTGAATAAAGTACACAAGGTAACTTTACAAGTGGCTGTAATGAAAATACAAAGTTATCGTTCGAATATATCTTCTGCCTTGCAAAGATTTCAGCATCCATCATAAAGGCATTAACATTCGAACCTTCAATACCGTTAAAAACACCACATTGCCTGAAATCATATATAATGTCAGTTGCTACCTCTTTTTCAAAATTCCAGTTTTGTATAGTAGGGTTTATTCCAACGGTTAAGTTCTCGGTGATACCAAATTCAAAAAATGGGTTTATCTCAAATTTAGTGAATTTTATAGAAGAACTGTTGCTACTTGAGTTTTCATCATAATAAGCTGATGAACTATAGCCCGAAAAATTAAAGATAAGCTGCCCTTCTCCAGCAACTTGAGTCCAGGCTGCCGTATTAGAATCGCTAGGTAAAAATATAAAAAAAAAGGTTATAGCAAGCGATATAAAAAATCTAATCACTACTATAACCTATGTATAATACATTATTTGCAATATGTCGCGTATAACCTCTAGTGAAGTTTTTTATCAATACCAGAGATAGCCTTGCCGATTAATTCATCGCTAGCTTCTTTGTTCAGATTATCCATAACTATTGAACGAACTGTGCTTATGGCAATATCAACAGCATCATTCTTTACTTGCTGAATAACAGCTGCTTCATAAGCTGCAATTTTTTGCATTGCAAGTTCAACCCTTTTATTCAAAGCTACATCCAATTCTTCTTCAGATTCTTTAGCAATTCTTTTTGCCTCAGCTTCGGCCTCAGCAACGATACTTTCAGCCTCCTCAGCCATTTCCTTCTGCTTGCGCTGATATGAAGCTAATAAAGCCTGTGCTTCCTCTTTCAAACGCAGAGCCTCACCAAGTTCATTCTTAATTCTTATCGCACGCTCATCAAGAGCTTTTACAATTAAATTGCCCACAGGCTTGTATACTAATGCAACAAATATAAAGAAAGATACTGCTACCCAAAACGACTCGTTAAATTCCATAAAAGACTCTCTATAATAATTTATTTTTCACCAAGTGATAATGCTACTTTTTCTATTTCTTTCTCATCTACATTTACGTTGATAAGTTTTTCAACTATTTTTTGCGTCACTTCTATCGTTACAGGAGCCATAGAATTAACCGCCTCCTTTTTTAGAACCTCAATACGATGCTCAGACTCTTTAGCCTGACGTACAAAAGTCTCATCTAACTTTGCATGACGTCTTTCAGATTCTATCGTGGAATCATCCCTAATTTTCGCTAACATTGTGCTTGCTTTACTTCTGGCATTTACAATTACCGAAGTAAAATCTTCCTCTGCTGATTCAGCTTCTTCTTTTAGCTTCTCTGCTTTTCTTAGATCCTCTGAAATACGGCTTTGTCTATTAAGCAAAACCTCCCTAATGGTTGGCAAGGCACTTCTTGCCATTATAAGATATAAAATCCCGAACGTTATAAGTAACCAGAATATCTGAGAAGCAAACGTATCAATGTTCAACTGCGGCATAGCAGCCCTTTCTGCCGGCTCTTCTTTAACGGCAACAGACTCTTTAAGCACAGCCTTTGTAGCCTCAGGAGCAATTATCTCTTCTGGTTTAACATTTAGGTTTTCTGAATCAGACATATTAACATAACCTTTTACATCAATTTTCAAGTGCCGACACTCTAAATTAAAAGCATCGGCACTTAAAACAACTTATTAACCGAATAGCATCATGAATGCTAATACTAGCGCGAAAAGTCCCATTGCCTCAGCAAGACCCGCACCTACATATACATATTTAGCTAACTTAGCTTCAGCAGATGGATTACGAGCAATACCGTTAAGCATTGCAGAGAAAATATTACCCACTCCAATTGCAGCACCTAACATACCAAAAGCCGTAAGACCAACACCAATATATTTTAAAGCTTCTAAACTATTACCTTCCATTTTCTTATCCTTTGTTTAAGATTTTAATTAAAAACAATCATTAACTTTAAGATTTGTTCTTTTTCCTTACGGACATCTTCCCCGTCACTAAAGCAAAAAACCAAAAATTATAATTAACAATATCCCTTTTTCGGTCAACTAGTGCAGATGAATCGCATCATTTAAATAAACACAAGTTAGAACCGTAAATATATACGCCTGTAATACGGCAACAAATATTTCAAAACCAGTTAGAACTACCAACATACCAAGCGGTGCCCAACCAAGTGCCCAGCCAAGACTTGCAACAAAGCCGGCAATAACCTTAAGCATAGTATGTCCTGCCATCATGTTTGCCGCCAAACGTATCGATAAGCTAATCGGCCTTGCCAAATATGCGAATAATTCAATAAAGAACATTAAAGGCGCCATCCACCAAGGCGTACCCGCCGGCAGGAAAAAACCAAAGAATTTCGTACCGTGCTTTACCAAAGCTAACAATGTCACACCAGCGAATATTAATATAGCCATTGCAAACGTTATTGAAATGTGACTCGTTACAGTAAAGCTATATGGCAACATACCAAATAAATTACAAAATAACACGAACATGAATAAAGAGAAAATAAGAGGAAAATAAGCTGCCCCCTGATTACCTACATTATCCTTTATAGTATTTGCGACCATCTCATAGCTAAGCTCTGCTAAACTCTGCCAACGCCCTGGCACTAGCTCTCTTTTCTTCATGCTGATTACCAAAAACAATGATATGGCAATAATTACAAAAACCATGAACATTGCTGAATTAGAAAAATTCAGATTGGCTCCGAATATTTCAGGAATATCCGTATAATATTTAATTTCAAATTGCTCTAATGGGCTGTGACCTTCAGACATAACTAGCTATCTTTATTATCTCGTTGAACTGACCTGTATATATTAAGAGCGCTTCCTGCAACTCCTAAGAAAAAACAAACTATAAAAAATATAGGCTTAGTATCTAACCACTTATCTATATAGTAACCAGCAAAAGAACCAACTGCTACTCCGGCAACCAGATCGACACTTGTACGAAAAGCACCACCTGAACTACCCTTAGAATTACCACCAGTTTCAGCTCTCTCTTTAGCCTCTTTTATAGACTTATCCAATTCTTGCAATGAAGGTAATTCATCTTCGTCACTCATATCGAATAATCCTACATTCTATAGCGATGGGCAATCTATGAATATATGTTGTTTATGTCAAGTTTAAAATATAGGCCAAGCTTTATTTTATTGTGGATTACTCAGGCTTTTTAGCATCAGTATCAGTAGCTACCGGCTCACCTTGAATCTCTACATTAGCCTCAGCTCCACCTAAAACAGCATCGATAGCCTCAGAAAGATATTTAAGATCCTTAGCGCCACGATGCAACTCACCATTTATATAAAATGAAGGAGTAGAACGTATTTCAAGAAACTTTGCGGCATGAAATTTGCCTTCCATAATAACGTGCTCAACATCTTTATTAACCATGCAGGCTTCAAAAGCTTCACCAGTCATACCACCTAATTTTGCGATATTGGATAACACTTCAAGATAATTTTTCTTTGATGCCCAATTAGGCTGCGTACGGAACATGGTCTTAATAAATTTAAGGAAGTCACCTTCACTATCAAGTCCGGCACATCTTGCTAGCATAGACCCTCTAAGCGCAGGTTCATCAAGTGGAAAGTCTCTAAACACAAACTTTACCTTCCCTGTATCTATATATTTTTTCTTCAGGTCATCAAAGGTTCTGTTATGAAAATTAGCACAATGGCCGCAAGACATAGAAGCATACTCTACCAAAGTTACGGGAGCATCGTCTTTTCCTATTACAAAATCATTATCCGATATAGTTAACACCTCTTCGGCTGTCATGTCCTCCTGTTTTGGAACATCAGGCTTATTTTCTTTGATACTTACAGCCTCTTCCTGTGCCATAGCAACAGATGAAAATGTTACAACAACTAATGACAAAAGCAATTTCTTTAACATATAACCCTCAACATCTCTTTTTAATAACTTCTTAACTGATACACTAATTATATGCATTAGCAATGTTCTTGTAAAAATATTTTTATAAAATAAGCATAAATAACTTTTTTTGGGTGTTTTATATAACTGCTTTTTGTGATAGAATTATACAATGCAAAATGAACAAAACCCTATGGGCACTGACGGATTTGAATTTGTAGAATTTGCCGCCTCCGACTTTACGGAGCTTGAGGATTTATTCTTTAAAATGGGCTTTGCAAAAATAGCCCGACATAAATCAAAAAATGTAAACCTTTATAGACAAGGTGATATTAATTTCATTATTAATGCCGAGCCAGATAGTCATGCATGGAAGTTCCAAAAAGAACATAACTCCTCTGTAAACTCTATCGCATTTAGAGTAAAAGATGCAGCTTACGCTTTCAAAAGAGCTATAGAACTTGGAGCCACCCCTCATATATCCGAAGCAAGGGCGATGGAAATCAACATCCCCGCAATTGAAGGTATTGGAGGCAGCCTTATTTATTTTGTCGACATGTATGGAGAAAAAAATATCTATGATATAGACTTTGTACCCGAAAAAGACATAGCACATCCTCACACAGGTAATGGACTTACTTACATTGACCACCTTACCCATAATGTTCAACGTGGTAACATGGATAAATGGGCATCTTTTTATGAGAAATATTTTAACTTTAAAGAAATACGTTATTTCGATATAGAAGGAAAGCTAACCGGGTTGGTCAGTCGCGCTATGACAAGCCCATGCGGCAAGATACGCATACCAATTAACGAATCAACAGATGAGAAATCGCAAATAGAAGAATTCCTTAAAGAATATAACGGTGAAGGAATTCAGCATATAGCACTTGGCACAGATGACATATACGAAACCGTAGACGGCATCACTACTAATGGAATAAAATTCATGGATACGCCTGATACCTATTATGCCAATGTTGAGAAACGAATTCCCGGTCACAATGAAAATCTTGAAGACCTTAAAAAGCTATCAATATTAATAGACGGCAAAAAAGACGACCTGCTTCTACAAATTTTTACCGAAAATCTTATAGGCCCCGTCTTCTTTGAGATAATACAACGCAAAGGAAATGAAGGCTTTGGCGAAGGTAATTTCCAGGCTTTATTTGAATCTATCGAGCAAGACCAAATAAAACGCGGCACCCTCAAGAACTGAAAAGCCTGCATTTAACAAAATCTTTACAAAATTAACATATAATAAAAATATATGAACGAAGAAGAAGCGCAGCAACAAGGCGCTGCACAAGAAAATAATATCGATTTGGAAATGGGAAGTATTCCCAATCCACCTACTGCGGCCGACACAAACAATAACAACTCAGAACAAGAGCAACAAAATAATTCTCAAAATAGAGCAAAGCAGATATATACTAGTGTAGCAAAATTCTTAGGCATGTCTTCAGGCGTAATCGGCGCTGCAACTGGGAACGACCCATTAAGGTTAGCGGGTATATTAGCAATAACATCTTCATTAGTAGAAGTTACAGATATAAAAGATAAAATTGATGCAGGAGCAAAAATAACACGGGCAACTGGCCTAATAGCAGGTATCACTTCTATTGCAACTCAAAACCCTATATTGGGTTACGCAGCCTCTGCAATGATAGGCATTGCAACCGGCACTGAAGTAGCAAGGAAAGGAATGAGCATGGCACAAAGAATACTTAATGAACGCTCTGCTCAACAAAACAATGAAGAACAAGGCATTCAAAGATAATACCAATCTAAAAAATAAAATCCTTTAAAACTATTGTAATCATCTTGCAATCTATAGTAAATTTTATCTAATAAAATTTAACCATGGACATATATGAAAAAACAGCCTTCATTTCCAAAAACATCCGGAATTCATTCAAAGCAAGCACATACAAATATACCAGAAGGCACATACGAAAGGGAATTTGGAAGCGGAGGGTTCTTTGGCCCCTCCTCTCATATTTATCACAAGAACCCTCCAACCGGATGGAGTAACTTTGAAGGTGACATTCGCCCCCGCGCTTTTAATTGCCTAAAACTAATTCAAGAAAGCACCTCACCATGGAGCGCTACTGAGATTATGCAAAACCAGCATATGCGGATGAGGATATGGTCAACTAACAACAGCATGAACCACCTTGTAAGGAATGCCGACGGTGCAGAACTTTTGTTCATTCACGAGGGTGAAGGTGAATTAATGTGTGACTTTGGTAACATGAGCTTTAAAGAAGGCGACTATATCATACTACCACGCTCAACGATGTGGCGTATACAAACTACGTCCAAAGTTACAATGCTAATGGTAGAAGCCACTAATGAAAGCTACTGCCTACCCGAGAAAGGCATGCTTGGTGACCATGCCATCTTTGATCCAGCTATGCTCCAAACACCACAAATAAATGAGAAGTTCCAACTTCAATATGATGATAATTACTGGAAGGTCTTAATAAAACGTAATAACAACATTTCAAAACAGACATTTCCATATAACCCTTTAGATGCGCTAGGATGGAAGGGTGATAATATACCTATAAAGATAAACTGGCGTGACATAAGGCCTATAATGAGTCACCGTTACCACATTCCTCCTTCAGTCCATACAACATTTGTTGCGCCTCGTTTTGTTGTATGCACGTTCGTTCCTCGTCCGATAGAAAGTGACCCAGATGCGTTAAAAGTTCCATTTTATCACTCAAACAATGATTTTGACGAAATAATTTTCTATCATATGGGTGAATTCTTCAGCCGTGATAACATCAATCCCGGCATGATGACAATCCATCCGGCTGGCTTTGCACATGGTCCCCATCCAAAAGCATTTAAAACAGGAAAGAAGAACAGCCGCAAAGAAACTGATGAAGTTGCAGTAATGATAGACACACAGGATGCCGTAAATATAAATGAAGAATTAGACAACGCCGAATGGCAAGGTTATGTCGATTCATGGCAAGGGGGTGACAAATGAAGCTTGCATCACTGAAAAAAGGCGGACGCGATGGAACTTTGATAGTAGTTTCAAAAGATCTTAAAAATGCCTGTAAAGTTCCCAACATAGCAAATACAATGCAGGAGCTACTTGAGAACTGGGAAAACACCGCACCGGCATTAGAAGAAATATACATCTCATTGAATAACGATGATTGCAAAGATTCGTTTAAAATTGAGGAAGAACCCTTAAGCTCTCCCCTACCTCGTTCACACCAGTGGCTGGATGGCTCGGCCTATGTTAATCACGTTGAACTGGTAAGAAAGGCACGTGGCGCTCAAATGCCTGAGAGCTTTTGGACAGACCCGTTAATGTACCAGGGAGCATCAGATAGTTTCACAGGGCCACATGATAATATAACCATTGAAAGTGAAGAATGGGGAATTGATTTTGAATCTGAAGTTGCCATCATAACCGATGATGTACCAATGGGAATTGACGCATTTGAAACAGAAAAACACATAAAACTTATAATGCTGGTAAATGATGTTTCATTACGTAATTTGATCCCTTCAGAATTAGCGAAGGGTTTTGGCTTTGTGCATGGCAAGCCAGCCTCGGCATTTTCTCCAGTAGCCGTAACACCTGATGAACTGGATGGCTCATGGCATGATAGCAAGCTTAACCTTCCACTGATAACCTATTTAAATAACGAAATATTTGGTCAACCAAATGCTGCAACAGACATGACCTTTAATTTTGCCCAGCTTATTTCACATGCTGCAAAATCCCGTTTTTTAGGCGCTGGAACAATAATAGGTTCAGGTACCGTATCTAATTTAGATAGAAGCAAAGGCAGCTCATGTATTGCTGAAAAACGCATGCTTGAAATAATTGAATCTGGTGAAGCAAAAACAGATTTCTTAAAATTCGGCGATGAAGTTCAAATAGAAATGAAAGACTCGAAGGGCAGTTCAATTTTCGGAGAAATAAAACAAAAGGTAGTCAAATATGAAACTTTATGAGTATTACCGTTCTTCATGTTCATATAGGCTACGCATTGCATTAAACATAAAAAATATTGCCGCAGAACAAATGCATATAAACCTTCTTAAAGGTGAACAATCAACAGACGATTATATCAAGATAAACCCACAAGGAACAGTCCCCACCCTTGTTGATGGTGACGTATCTATATATCAATCAATTGCCGCACTGGAATATTTAGAAGAATCACACCCCTTACCACCATTATTACCTGATAACCTTAATGACAAAGCTTACATTCGCACCCTATGTCACCATATAAGCAGCGGAATTCAACCAGTCAATAATATTGGTGTATTAAATTACTTAAAAAACACGCTAAATATATCCGAAGAACAAAAAAATAAATGGCTACATGATTGGATAGGAAAAGGATTATCATCCTTAGAGAGCATGCTTGATAAAAGTGAAGATTTTTGTTTTGGCAACAGCATCACAATGGCAGATATATGCCTTGTCCCACAGGTTTATAATGCAATGCGCTTTGAATGCAATATGTCCAACTTACCAAAAATAACATCAATATACGAAAAATGCATGCAACAAGATGAGTTCAGAAAAGCAAGCCCCGAGAATCACCCTTTTGCATCTTAAAACTATCCCAAATAATCTTTAGGCTTTCTGTTCCAATACTCAACGTCCCACTTACCGTCTTTAAATGACAGACATGAAACAGCGCCTGTGGATAACTTTATATTATTATTTGAAATGAACTCGCTAACATCATCAAGAATATAAGGCACGAACCTTGCCGTACCGTTACTTGTAACAACTAAAATAACCTCATCACTATCTTTGATAGAGTCTGTGAATTCTTTCCAGTTATATTTCAATTTTTCAACATCTACTAACCAACCATCAGGTGCTACAGCTTGTTCATCCCATTTTTTTATCGCATCCTCACCTACTCTTGCAACAACCTCATTCTCAGGTTTTCCTTCATCAGGGCCATAATCTATTTCATCAAAAATGTCTGACGGCATAACTGTAATATCATGCTGATCCATTGTATCAACAGCAATCTGCGCAGTATCAATAGTGCGAACCAAGCTTGATGAGAATACCTCATCTATCTGAGGGTGCTCTTTAGCAAGATATTCACCTAATTTAATTGCTTGTTCCTTTCCGCTTACCGATAGAGGAAGGTCAGTTCTTTTGCCAACCCTTAATAAGGTATCTCCTTTATCAAAGGTATTGCCATGTCTTGCAATTAATAACTTTGTCATGCGAATCCTTTCTTTGTAAATTAAACTATCTCGCCAAATTTATTAATGACCTCTTCAGCCCTTTTTGCATCTTCGGGTGTATCAACTCCGATTTGCGGTATATCTCCAAAATCGACTTTAACAGTTTTTATTTTCATGCCTACTTCTATCATACGCAACTGTTCAAGTCCTTCAAGCTTTTCATAAACTCCTTCAGGCAACGTTACGAACCTTTTCAATGCATCATATTTATAACCATACAACCCTACATGCTTGAAAACAGGCGAAGAATTACTTTCCTGACGTAAGGAATCCTCTTTTCTGATAGCTGGAATAATATTTTTTGAGAACCACAAGGCAAATCCATCACTATTTAAAATTGCTGTAGTTCCACTAAATGGAGTAGTTTTTTTGGACTCCCTTAATTTATCCAAGGCATCCCAAGATAATTTAACAACTGGGGTAACAACGTCAGATTCGTCACAGTCAAGCAACGACTTTGCAACGGCCTCTACGAACGTAACTGGAGTAAGTGGAGCATCACCTTGCAAATTCAATACTATATCAGGGATATAACCAATATTCTCACAAGCTGCCAATGCTCTATCCGAGCCTGTTTTGCAGCTATCAGGAGTCATTACGCAGTTTGCGCCAATAGACTCCGCATGCTCTTTGATACGCTCATCCTCGGTTGCTACAAAGATTTCGCCCTGCCCTATTTTTTCTACGGTTTTTTGAGCTATTTCATGCACACGCTGTAGCATGGATTTACCCGATATCTTTGCAAGCGGCTTCCCCTCAAATCTTGATGAGCCATATCTTGCAGGAATTATAATAACAAGTTTTTTCATTTTAAATATTATATGGAATTAATTATTCAAAGATGTAGTATGATTAGGCTTCTTTAGCAACAGTATATTTATGAAAATATTTTGTTATTTAGCGTTTTTGAGGTAAAATAAGGTATATGGCAAGTTACAAAAACAAAATCGCTTTAGTTTTTTCGATAGTTTTATTACTATCAATAGAAAGAGTTAAAGCATCAAATGAAAGTAAACCAGATAGTGTTTATACAAATTTTGTAAAAAATTATCTAGCTGGTGACTATGCAATAAGGCATAACAATCACGAAGAAGCATCTAAGATTTTTTTAAAAGCATCAAATGAAGCACCAAATAATAAGGTTCTGTTAAGCTACAGTTATAGCTTACATCAAAAATTAGGTAAAATAGATAAATCGGTAGATTTAGCTGAGAAATACTTAAAAATAGCTCCGACAGACTCTAATATAAATATCTTGAGAGCAACTAAGGCCATAAAGAACAAAGAATATGATAAGGCTGAAGAGATATTGAATATTTCAACGAAACATGAGCCTATAACTGTCGCTTCAAGTATCAACAGAGTAATATTACCTTTCTTAAAACTATGGGTAAAGATAGGACAAGGCAAGAACAGTGAGGCCATACTGGAAATAAACGAAAAAATTGAGAGCAGTTCAGCCCCTTCACTATTTACTCACTACCAAAAAGCCCTGATAAGTGACTTTACGGGTGACACTAAAGATGCAAAGGACAGCTTTTCAAATGTAATGGGCAAAGATGCCATCTTGCCATATCACTTTATAAAAAGCGCAGGCAACTTTTATGAAAGAATAGGAGAAAAAAAAGAAGCTGCAAAATTATATAAAAAATACCAAAGTCAATTTCCTCATTCTGGCTATTTTACAAAAAGCATTAAACGTATAGCTGAAAACAAGCCTAACCCTCAACATAATATCGCCGATGCTCGCTATGGCTTCGCCGAAGTGTTAGAAGAAGCCGCAAGAGTTCTATTTAACAGTGGTTACGGTGATGAGGGAATTTCATATTTACGCCTTGCCATGTATTTAAAGCCTGAAAATGATGAGACCAAGGTACTTCTATCAAGCTTTTATGAAGATAGTCAAAAATTCAAAAAAGCTGTTAAAATTTATAATAAAATAAAAAATGATTCTGATTTTTATCTAACAAGTCAAATTGCTATAGCTGAGAATCTGTATAACGCAGGTGAGAAAGAACAAGCCACAAGGCTTTTAAAGAAGCTGACGGCAAATAAAAACCCTTCAATGATAACTCTACTAACATTGGCCGACCTTTACCGCAAAGACTCCAAGTTCAAATATGCGGCTCAAACCTATACAAAAGTAATCTCATTGATAGACGCCCCCACTAAACAAAACTGGCCAATATTTTTTGCACGTGGTATTTGCTTTGAACGTTCCGGCCAATGGGTTCTCGCAGAAAAAGATTTGTTAAAAGCTTTAGAGCTAAACCCTAAACAACCTGAAGTACTGAATTATCTTGGTTATAGCTGGATAGACAGGAACGAAAATATCAAAGAAGCAAAGAAAATGATAGAAACCGCCGTAAAGGCAAGACCTAACGACCCTCAAATAATCGACTCAATGGGATGGGCTTTATATAAGATCAACGACTTTGATAATGCATCAATTTATCTTGAGCGCGCAGCGGAACTAACACCTTACGACTCTACAATAAACGACCATCTTGGTGATACCTACTGGCGTCAGGGAAGATTTAACGAAGCTCGCTTCCAATGGAACAGGGTTATAAAATACAACAATAGCGAAGAACTGCTAGAAAAAGACATTCGCAAAAAAATACGTTACGGATTACCTGAAAATAAAGATAATTCTTAAAGATATATTTAATATTTATAAGTTATTATTAAATATTAAATCAAGATATGTTTGTATTTTGCAATTTTAATACGGGTCTTACAAAATTATGATAATTGAGAATTTGCTAATATGCTTTCAAATGCAAAAATAAATCTATACCTGCATGTTACAGGGAAAATGCATAGTGGCTTTCATAGCCTTGAAAGCCTTTTGATTCCTATAGGTATTTGCGACAGCATCAATATTGCCTTATGCGAAGAGAAAATGATAACCATCACCATAAAAGGCGAATATGCTCACTTAATTAATGAAAGTGACAATCTAATTTTAAAAGCAGTTGATGCTATATGCAAATATGCAAATATTAAATCACCTGGTTTAAATATTTCATTACACAAAAACATACCTGTTGGTGCAGGACTTGGAGGCGGCTCATCAGATGCTGCTACAACTTTAAAGATAATGAACAAGCTTCTTGGACTTAATTATTCAAATGACGTACTGGAAAAAATTGGCTCCACTTTTGGTGCAGATATTCCGTTTTTTATTGAAAACAGACCCGCACTAATCAAAGGAGTTGGTGATATAGAAACATTGGTTGATATTCCTGAATTGCCTATTTTATTAATATACCCTAACATCGAGTTATCAACCGTCGATGTTTTCAAGCATGCGCCTTTTGAATTTTCAGAGCAAATGCCCATCGTAAACACTCATCACGATAGAATGGATTTCATTTCATACTTAGGTCTATGCAAAAATGAACTTGAATCCAATGCAATTGAATTAGTTCCACAAATAAAGGAGATTTTGGAGGTTTTGAATAAACAGCCGGGTTGTTCGATTGCACGCATGTCAGGCAGTGGCTCAACATGCTTCGGAGTATTTAAAAGCAACTTTGAACTACAGACCGCCTTTTCACAAATAAGCCAACAATACCCTCAATGGTGGGTTAAGACTGTATAGAAAAACTTATTAACTGAATAAATTTATGAATTTACCTCCCTTTATATATGACGCCATTCAACATTATGTTCATAATGGACATGTTGATGCATATAACAGTACTATTCACTTATTAGGCCTTAAAAAGAAAGATAAGATTATTGAAGTAGGCTGCGGAACAGGTTCTGTTGCAAAGCACTTTATAAATAATGGTCACGAATATTGGGGATTCGATATAGAAGAAGATAGAATAAAAATGGCACAAGAAAAGTTTCCTAAAGGAAACTTCTTAGTTGGCGATGTAAATAAAATAAACGACATGCAACTGCCAAATATTAATAATTTTTATATGCATGCATTCTTACATCATTTAAACGATGAAGAGTGCAATAAAATAATTGACCATGTTTTATCTAAAAAGGGTCGTAAGTTATTAATATTTGAACCTATCCGCCCTGATATTTGGTGGAAAAAACCAATGTCTACGTTAATGGTTAATATGGATGATGGAAATTACATACGCACCTTAGATGAATGGAAAGAATTATTTGGAAATAAAATGACAAAATATACTATAAAATCATTTCTTCCAAGATATCCGGCAACTGTTCTTGAAGTACTTTTAACAAAAGATTAGGAAAATTATAATTTAGCTACCTGTTAATTTTCTTTTGTAAATATCAAACTTATAGCACCATAAAGCATCTTCCTCACTAGCATCATCAGAACAAAAATCTAACTTTTCCACATATTGATAATTTTTCCATTCTTTAGCAAACATTTCATTTGCAATAAAGAAGTCTTCTACAGAAATGCCATCCATATGATTTTGGATAATAATAATATCAGGTTCTTTCTTAACATCCTCAGCTGTAGAGTCAGTTATAAATCTCCAAAAATATTTTTGTCTATCATTAAGAATTTCTTTATCAAATACTACTTTCTGCATCTCATTTTGCTCAAGAAATTTGCGGTAAAAAGGCATCATAAAATGGTAATAAGATTGAAATCTTTGAACCGATATTTTCTTATTATCTTCAGCAGTCGCAAAAGTACTATCCCATGGATACATTGCCGATGATATATACATAAACTTGCCCGATTCAGCATTATTCTCAATATATTCCTGCATTTTAGTAATGTATTGAGGAGGTTCTTTTAAATTATATTTTACATCCTTATGTATAGAAATAGCAGAGATAAAACAAATATATGCAACGCCAATCATACTTATATTAAAACCTTTAGAATATTTTTTTGAAAGCTTTACATCTTTCGTTGATTTTTTTGCATTATAAAACTCATACACTAACAAACATACTGCAAAAAATATGAATAGCTTAAACACATAGAAACTATTCGGCCAGCCGGCGCCAATAAAAACCAAAGCCATCCCCGCCATTACCAATGAGAATAAATACAAAATATTTACTCTCATTGGACTTTCCTCATTATTCTTAGCCAAATTCTGGGTGTAGTACATAAAGGAAAAATACGGCAGCACGAATAAATATAATATATACAACATCCTCATTGTAGAGTCGGTACCATTATTACTGTAATAATCAGTGATCATAGGAAGTATTTGAAACACATATTCTGGATAAAATAACATTACCAAGGATATATATGCTATTGCCACCAAATAAATAATTATATTTTCAAGCCTTAAAAACACTTTCCAGAATGATTTTTCATTAGCTACCAGAAAAATATTTGGCACTAGCCATATAATACTAAATTGAGGTTTTATACAAAAGCCAATGCCGGCAAGTATTGATATAATTATTCTATGCTTATTATCTACTTTAGCATTTCTAAGTAATGGCATTGAAATTAAAAAATACGGCAAAGCTAATACGCATAATAAATGGTCTCGGTCAGCAAAGAACACATTAACGAAATTTCCCCTGACCCCGAACGTAGCAAAAAATATTAGGCCAGTCGCTATTATTGCCAGAACTAATGACCGACTTTTCTTATCATTAAAACTTTCGGATCCGCTCATTATTACATTGCAATATAACAACGACACTCCTATCAAAGCAAAGGTAAATAAATCAAGTACATACTCTGTAGGAGTTCCGATAATTTTCGAAAGGTAAGAAGGTATAAGATAAATATAGAATATCAGAGGAGGATTCAAACCTATGATATCATTATAAAAAACATCTCCATTTAATATTCTTCTAGAAAAATATAAAATACCTTCATGATCTGGATTATTCCCAATAAAGAATAAATAAACAAAAGCAACTAATATACATATTAGTGATAAAATACATGTTGAAGCTGTTTGTAGATTTATTTTCATAAAACTATACCTTATTTATAATTTTGCGAAAAAACCCTAAACGACTCATGTACATGTTCTATCATTGGTCTTGTAAGACCGTGGTGACACGCCAATAAAACTCCGCCTTTCATTACTTTATCAGCTTCAGGATAGCCAGATTGCGCAACTTTCATTTCAATATTCTTAAATCCTGGTTGGCGTATGATATTCCCTGTAAATACCACCCTTGTCTGTATGTTTCTTTTTTCAAGGAATATTTGCATTTATTTACGAGAGAACGGAGCATGCTCTTTTATGGTCAAAGGAAATGCCAACCATCCTGTTTCAACTCCTTCCGTCTGCTTTGGCAAAACAAAATACTCTTCATACTGCTTAAAGAAGTCATGTTGCAGGTTATAATTATCAATTCTCTTATCGATATTTTCTTTTAACTTATCAAGCTGCACTAATCCAAAAGCCGCACCAACTTCTGAGGGCTCAAGATTATATCCTAAAGTTTCAAAAACAAATTTAGCATCATAATCGATACCATCTAAATTTATATTAAAGCGGTTCTCAATTTTTTCAGAGTCTTCCTTGAACAATGAAGAGCTTCTGCCCCAAGAGCGCAGTAATAATATCTTTTTCGCCATTTCATCATCATTAACACAGACCATACCACCATTACCGGCACAGTTAATTACGTGCGAACCATAGAAACTGGTAATACTTATATCTGCATATTTCCCGCTCGATTCACCACGCAATGTCCCCCCCAAAGTATCGGCAGAATCCTCGATAATCTTTAGGTCATATTTTTGCGCAATATCATATATTTGTTTCCAGTCTGGAATATTTCCCATTAAGTTTGGTATTGAGATAGCTTTCGTCTTGTCAGTTATCATTTCCTCTATTTTGGATATATCTATGACATAAGTCCCCTCTTCCACATCAACAAATGCTGGAACAAGTTTGTTTTTAACCAATGATGAGACTGTAGTAGCAAACGTCAAAGCAGGCGTTATTACCTCACTTCCCTCAGGCAGTCCCAACGCCTCAACTCCCAAAAACAAGGCAGAAGTTCCAGAGTTAACCATTACCCCATGTTTTTTATCGAAAAGTTCCGCTACCCTAGCCTCCATTTCATGCACGTTAGCTCCCATCTGGGTAGACCCTTGCATAACTTTTACAACCGCATCTATCTCTTCTTGACCATGCACACTCAAACCATAAGGCACATTCATATATTGACTATTTTCAGACATTTTCTACCCTTTTTGCTCTATTATTTTCTCATATTGTTCTATTTGTTCCATAGTGAATTCATACATATCAGTATTTTTTTCAATATGCTTTTTATACCATGAACATGTAAATTCTATTACATTATCAATATCCAGTAATGGTTTCCAACCTAATTGACTTATAGCCTTTTGGGAGTCAAGATATAACATCTGCATTTCATGTAGAATATTATCTTGATTTTCAACCAGATACTCCCCCTTTCCAAAGGTTTCTATAAGCTTTTTAGTAAGCTGTTCAACATTTACATAATTTTTATCAACAGGTGAAAAATTAAATGCACAATCAATAGCTTCATCTGAATTATTGAGCTTTGCTCCTAATATAAGATAGCCATACAGAACATCCAGCACATGCTGCCATGGCCTTACTGCGTTGGGATTTCTAATATTAACTGCCTCACCTTTAGCTATTGATTCAACTATATCTGGTATCAACCTATCCTGCGCAAAGTCACCGCCGCCTACGACATTCCCTGCCCTACCTGAGGCCAAAAGTGCTTTATCGGCAAAAAATGATTTTCTATATGATGTAACAACAATCTCTGCTGCGGCCTTACTGGCAGAGTAAGGATCATGCCCACCAAGCTTGTCGCTTTCAATGTAAGGTTTTCTTTGCTCCAGGTTCTCATAACATTTATCAGAAGTAACCACCACCACAGCCTTCACGCTATCACAACCACGCACAGCCTCCAAAAGATTGGCAGTTCCCATAACGTTAGTGCCAAATGTTTCTATCGGATCTGAATATGATTTTCTAACAATTGGCTGGGCAGCAAGGTGAAATATTATCTCAGGCTTACTTTCCTGCACAACTTTATTTAAAGAATCTAAGTCCCTAACGTCATTTATATGAGAACTCAACACTCCCTTACCATCAATATCGGCTATATTATATAGATTTCCCCTAACATCTTCAGGTTCAAGTGCATAACCTACAACATCAGCCCCAAGTTTTTTTAGCCATAATACAAGCCATATCCCTTTAAAACCCGTATGACCTGTTACTAGGACTTTTTTATTAAGATATGTTTTGTTTATTAGATTCAGCATTATTAGGTTTCCTTCTTGGATATTTTGCTAAATGGAAATTTACATTACTCGTCTGCACCCATACATGATTCATGTACCTTTATCACCATATCTTCTTTTAATTGCTGGCGTGATATTAATGGCGACATGTCCTCCAAAGGAGGCGAAACCATGTTTCCGTTTTTATCAATATACGTATCAACCTTAGGATAGAACTTTTGCTCTGGCTCCATATACACATCACAAATAGCAGCCTTGTCACTTTCCAAGAAAGTGCTTAGGTTATTATTATAATCTTCCCAAGTCTTAATAGAATAATATTCTAAATTAAATGCCTCAGCTACCTTAGAAAAATCAGGGCACGAAACTCCCGTTGAGCGGTTCGTACACACATATCTTTTATCAAAAAGGTTATTTTGCGTGTGCTTTATCATTAAATAACCATCATTATTAAAGATAATTATTTTTATAGGTAATTGGTGGTGGTCAAGAGTTTGTAGCTCTTGCAGATTCATCATTATTCCCCCATCACAATTAAGGCACAGAACCTTTCCCTTATCACTTGCAAATGAAGCTCCTATTGCAGCAGGCAAACCGAACCCCATCTCCCCCAATCCCGTTGAGGTTATCAATCTTTGCTTATCTTTTAGATTTAAAGCTTGGTGGCCCGATAAAAGCGCAGTTCCCATATCCGTAACAATATTCCAACCACCCTCTAAGTCTTCCGATAGCTTATCAATAAACCTATAGGAATTTATAAACTCTTGCGTATCATCATGCTCTTTTCCAATTACAGGATATTTATCTTTATATTTATTACAAATATCCAACCAAGGTTTAAATGATGGTAATTTCGTTTTAGAAGCCACCTCTATCAACTGCCCCACATAATCTTTAGCATTCGCACAGATAGGCAGATCGATCCTATCAGAGAATTTATTAAGCTCCTGCTCATCAATATCTAAAGTTATTATTTTTGCTTCTCTTGCCAACTCATTTACATTATAGCCAATTTGCGGATACGCCATTCTCGTACCTATACATATTAGCAAATCACAATTTTGTACTATAAAATTAGAATGCCTTTGGCCATAAACACCAGCTCTTCCAAAAACCAGCTCATGATCCGATGGCAACATATCCATAGCCTGCCATGTCAATAAAGCAGGGATTTGTGTTGACTCTAATAATGCCTCCAATTTATCAGTTGCTCCTGATAACCTGATGCCATGCCCTAACCATAATAATGGTCTTTGCGCATTTTCAATCATCTCAAATGTCTTTTGGATGCTACCAGCCAAGTTCTCAGCACTTATAACACTTGCTGGCCTTGGGTTATCAACCTCTTTTTCAAAATGCCTGATCTTATTAGCTTCAATTTTTGTTGCCTGAATATCCATTGGTACATCGATCCAGCATGGCCCGGGTCTATCAGATGAGCATATATCATAAGCTTTTTCTATTTCATATGTCGCATTTTTTGCATCTAATACTCTCGACGAATATTTGGTCACTTTATTGACCATAGCAACAGAGTCATAACCTTGCACCCCCCAAACTCTCAGGGTATTTTGTTCAGTAGTATGAACTGACTTCTCGTTTCCCGATATTATAAGAACCGGCAAAGAATCCATCCATGCGCTTACAACTCCTGTTACCGCATTACTTGAACCTCCACCTGTGGTAACTATAGCTGCGCTCACCTTATTACAAGTCCTGTAATACACGGCTGCACTCATCACAGCAGCTTGCTCATGATGCACGCTAATGATTTCAGTGTACCCTAATTTACCTATACTATCGAATATATGCGCGTTACCCGCACCTACAATACCAAACACATGACGGATACCTTTCTCTTTTAGAAAGAGAGCTATCTCATCACTAATCTTAACACTCGTATTATTATTCATCTTTCAACCATTGCACTGTTCTTTTAATAGACTCTTCTAACGGAATATTAACTTTTAATCCATATTTTGTTTTAGCCTTTTTTACATTTGGAACAAAGTACGATGGTGAAACGCTATCAGCATTTAGTGCAGTTTCAATAGATGGGTTATTATCAGAATTTTGCGCAACCAACTGTGCTATCTTTAACAAGCTTTGACCATCTGATGAGCCAAGATTTAAAAAGTCTCCATCATCAGAATCTTGCATATATTTCAATATCCAATATGCCATATCCGAGGGATACATATAACTTCTAACAGTATTACAATTCCCTTCAATGCGGATACTCCTCCCGCGCAATGCGTTATATATAAAATTATTTATCGCCCATGGCCTACTGACCAACTGATATGGCCCTATAAATGAAAACGGTCTGAGCACCGCGATGGGAAGTCGCATCTGACTGCGATATATTTGGCAGATATTTTCTGCCATTCTTTTTGCCTGGATATAGCACTCAATGGTGTTGGTACAATCACTAGGAAAAAAATTTTCTTCATCAATAGAACGACACTTGGCAGGCTGCTTGCCATATATATGTCCTGAACTTAAACAAACTATTTTATTTAAGTTAGTTATCCTGCTTGCTTCATTTAAAAGATTCTCAGTTCCTCTTATAATACTATTTATTGTATTTAATGGATCAGAAGCATGAAAGCGTCTGTCAGGTGTGCCGGCAAGATGAATTATCCATTTGCAATCCTCAGGTATATCAAACGTATGTCTTACATCAACAGTAAGAAAAGAAAAATACTCTTTATTATATAGGTGTGAGCGCTCTTTTTCTATTTCATCCCAGTTGCGTGAAGTTGCAACAACATTTATGTTGAAATTAAATTCATCATTTAAACAACTGATAAGCTCAAGCAGCCAACTGCCCATAAAACCGGCAGCCCCTGTCATATATACAGACTGGTTTTTTAAACCATCTAAAGCACTTACATCCGACAGCACATTTAAGCAGTCATTACGTATAAAATCTATTTGACTATTATTCATTTGCTATTTCTTTTTCACTAATTCCAAGGCTACTTCAACAATTAAGTCTTCCTGACCAGCTATAGCTTTACGCTTACCAAGTTCAAAAAACACATCTCTGGGATCAACTTTATATTCAGCCGCCACTTTATCAACACGTTTTAAAAAACCAGAGAACACTCCGGCCATTCCACTTACAATACTGTTAGTACTAATAGTAGGAATAGCAGGCACAACGTCTTTTTTAGCTATATCAGCTGCATCCAGTATTTTATAAAGGTCTATATCTGTTTTATAACCCAATCTTTGCAATACGGCTACCAGCACTTCAAGCTGAGTATTGCCGGAGCCTGCTCCAAACCCCAAAATGCAACCATCTATCATCACAGCTCCGCATTTTACCGCTTCTATAGAATTGGCCACAGCCATACCCATATTATTATGCCCATGAAAGCCAATATATACTTGCAAAGCATTTCTTAATGCTGTCACTCTTTCATTTACATCAGATGGAAGATAATAGCCCGCTGAATCCATGATAATAACTGCATCAGCTCCATATGACTCCATCTTAAGAGCCTCTTCAACCAACACATCAACCGGCGCCATATGGCTCATCATCAAAACGCCATAAACCTCTTTACCCTCTGACCTGCAATAATCAATATGTTTTTCTGTAACATTAGCTTCAGTGCAATGAGAGGCTACTCGAAAAACATCAACCCCTATGGATATTGCGCTCTTTAAGTCATTTTCTATTGTCGCAAAACCTGGGATAATATGAATACCCAACTTAGAATTCTTTAAATTCTCACGAGCAGTTTCCAACAACACTACATCAGTTTCTTTAGCTTGCCCTACCAGCATGGAGCTTGCACCAATTCCATTACCGTGACCAACCTCTACAATATTCACTCCTGCATTGTCGGCTGCTTTCGCATATGTCGCCACTTGTTTTTTAGTTAATTGATGCTGTACCGCATGATTACCATCTCTGAGCGTTGCATCGCTAATAATTATCTTCTTCATAACATTATACCAATTCTTTTTTAGCTATTTTTTCAGCCAGCTCTATAGCCGCACAATTTATTATGTCCAAGTTCCCCGCATAACTTGGCAAGTAATCCCCTAATCCTTTTACCCTTATCATAACCATTATTCTGTTATTCTCAAATATAGGGGCAATAACCATCTGATACCCCGGAATATATTGTTGCATCTGCTTTACTACATTATCAACAGATTTTTTTAGCTTTTCAATATCGCAATCCTTTACCTGCGCATATATCGTTGTTTGCATGTCAATGCACGGAACTGCCGGATTAAGATTAAGGATTATCTTTACATTATCGCAGCCGGACATTTCTTTTAAGCATCTTTGGGTAGTATAAATATACTCATCAATATTTGCCCTTGTTCCAAGACCTGCTGAACGTGATGCTATTGTTGAGATAACTTCAATATACTCAATTTCAGGCACTTCTTTTTTCAAAACTGTTGCAATAGGTATCGAAGCCTGCCCTCCGCAAGTAACCATATTCACATTATCATATTTAAGGCATTCCTTGATATTAATTACAGGTATGCACATCTGTCCGATCTGAGATGGCGTCATATCTATAACTTTCATTCCAAGCTCTTTGAAAACAGCAGCATGCTTTTTATGGCTTGCAGCCGAAGTTGCATCAAATACCAGATCACATATTTTTGGATTATTCTTAAAAGCATTTATACTTTGGTCAGAAACTCTAATGCCTAAATTAGAAGCTTTTCTCATACCGCTTGAAGATAAATTCCTACCTACAAATATGGTGCATTCCAAAATATCCGAGCGTAATATTTTTATTAACAGATCCGTACCGATATTTCCACTACCTAATATTCCGACTTTTAATTTTTTGCTCATATAAAATTATTACATATATTATTTTGTGACTTTTTTTATTTCATCAGCGTGCTTTTCATCATGCAAGAAAACAAAATTCGTCTCCACAGTTTGTTCAGTCATTTCCTCAACTTTGCTACAACCATTGGCTCCTATGTCATAGCAAGAATATCCCAACTTTTTAAACAGCTCGATAATCTCATTAGGGTGATAATCAAACTTTGCTGACCATTTTCTTAGCATTTCGGTAAATATTATAGGCAAATGCTCTTTAATGCATTTTTGCCCACCCTCGAAAACCAACAGCTCAGCTCCTTCGACATCACATTTTATAAAATCCAATGCTTTAATGCTGTTATCTGCAAAAAAATCATCAAACTTAGCAACTTCCACATCAACTCTTTCTACATTTTCTTGAGCAGTATGCTGCATTGATGTACAGCCGCTATTTTCCTTATCGTAGTAGAAAGATATACTGTCATTAACGTTCGAAAGGCCAATGTTATACAAACTAACGTTATCAAACTTATTAATTATAACATTATTTTCCAGATCTGTAAAAGTCTGCGGTATAGGCTCAAAAGAGTATATTTTAGTTTTTGGGAATTTTTTGGCTACATTACATGTATACCAACCGATATTCGCTCCAATATCAAAAAATACAAAATCATCCTGCATCAAGCTTAATATCAAATTAGTCTCAGCCAATTCATAATTGCCAAAATTAATAGCCTCGATGGGAGAAACTCGTTTATCTAAGTTCTTACATAGGAATTTTATGTCATTATCGGTAGTAAATACACAGCCAGATTTAGTTATATTAATTTCCTGAATTTCAGTTCCTGAGATATATTTAACATAATCAAACAGGCTTTTATGCTGCTCAAATGCCTGATTAATAAAATCATGCTTTTCTATTTCTTTGTTTACATATTTGTTCTTTATTTCAACTATACTCATTCTAAATTCCTAATTACTTTTGCAAACCCAGTTTCAATATCCACAACAGGGCTCCACCCTAATTGATTTATTTTATCAATACTAGGGCAATGCCTTGATAAAGGTGAGCTAATATACTCTTTACTTTTTTGTGAAATATCAACAATTACTTCCAGATTCTTTTCGGGAAATAAATTAACAAGCCTATTGGCAAAATCCAATATAGTAGTTTCCTGAGTAGGATTGCCTACATTATACACATACGAATCCGTTTGCTTTAACAGAACAAGCAATATTGCTGTAACACTATCACTTATATAACATAAAGCTCTTACATCACTTCCATCACTGTGAAGAATTATGTTCTTATTATTCACTATATTATTGACAAAATCTGAGAATACTCTTCCATCATTTAGATCCATGGTTGAACCATAAGTGTGAAACAAACGAACTATCTTTGCATTTAAGTTATGCTGCTTTCTCCAAGCTACGCACATATTCTCTGCTAGTCTTTTACTTTCAGCATAACATGCACGAACATCAGATATATCTATATAACCGTAATCACTTTCCTTAATATATCTTAAGTCACCAGTTACTCCATAAACCTCACCGCTACTTATGAACACAAAGCAATCAGATTTACTTTTATCAGCAATTTTCAATAAGTTCTTTGTACCTATAACATTTGCATCAATAGTGCCTATTGGATCCTTACCGTAAGCTTTTGAACTAGCTGGAGATGCTGTATGTATTATATAATCTATATGCTCATCAAAATCTGTAAGGTCACATATATCACCAATAACCAACTCTATCTGAGCAAGCGTATCTTCCAATAGTTTTAATTTCGCCTTTTTTTCAGACCTACATAAGGCAAATATTTTACACTTATTTTTAAGAACACCTTTATTCAAGGCTGCCAACGTTTCAACTATATAGCTTCCAAGCATACCTGTAGCACCACTAACCAATATGCTTTTACCTTCCAGATTCTGCCAAGGAATTATTTCATTATTTAGTATATTTTCAATATCGTCTTGTAATACATTACCCATTATAAAACCAAGCCTTATTATCTACTCTTACATATTATAGATAAGTCTTTTTAAGATTTTATTACTTATCACTTTTATCGTCATTAAATCCTATTTTTTCACTAACGACGAATACAGGCCGCCCCTTCACCTCCCTGAAGATCATGGAAACATATTCGCTTAATATACCGATAAGAACAAATAAAAAACCGAACAACAACAGGTTAAGGCAAACTATCGTTGCAAAACCAGGTACAGGACGCCCCAACACCAAAGATATCACTGCAAAATACACAATACCTAAAAATGAAAAGAACGACATCAGCATTCCAAATAACGAGGAAATCTTCAAAGGAATGTCGGAAAACATGAATATACCAGATAGAGCATATGATATTACATGCAAACTAGTTGCCTTAGACTCTCCTTTTTGTCTGGTATCCCTATCATACTCAATCCCTATTGAAGGAAAGCCTGACCATGCGAACATTCCCCTTTGGAAACGGTTCCTTTCAGGCATATTAGCAACCACTTTATATACATCTTTATCTACAAGCCTGTAATCACCTACAAATTTTGGAATAATATTTCCAGTAAGTTTATTTATAAGCCAGTAAAATATCTTAGAGTTCATCCTTCTTATGAAATTACCTTGCCTTCTCTTTATAATCCCATAAACATTCTTATACCCTTCTTCCCACTTCTCAATAAATTTTGTTGCAAGCTCTGGTGGCTCTTCCAGATCTGCATGCATTATAACTGCGGCATCACCTTTAACATGTCTTAGACCAGCGCACATTCCACCTTCTGCACCAAAATTTCTGGATAACCTGACAACCTTAAATCTACTATCTTTTTCACTGATCTTCTTTAATTCATCATAAGTGTTATCTATTGAGCCATTATCGACAATAACAGCTTCAAAGTCATATTTCTCATTAACTTCAAATAACTTAACCAGCCTTTCTGACAGGGGTTTTATATTTTCTTCTTCATTATATGCAGAAATAGATATGGATATTAATTTTTTCTTTTTCATATTAAATTCTTATTTTTCTTAAAAATATATAGCATTCTGATAGAGTTTACACTAATAATAATTAGTAGTTGAGAAATTATTTTATATAAAAAAGGGCTGCATACAACGCACAAATCAACAAGATGTATTACAAGTTTCATCAGTAAAAGTGTATGGAAGTTTTATTTTTATATAAATAGTAAATTGTATAAAAGGTATTAAATGAAGGCTGTTATTTTAGTAGGTGGCTTTGGAACAAGGATAGGAAAAGAAACTGAGTTTGTTCCCAAACCAATGATAGAGATCGGTGGTATGCCAATTCTTATCCATATCATGAAAACCTACTCTTACTATGGAATAAATGATTTTGTGTTATGCCTTGGTTACAAGGCCAATGTAATTAAAGATTATTTCCTGAATTACTACGAATATGAATCTGACTTTACTATTGATCTTAGCAATAATTCAATTGACTTACACAGTAATCGCTCCGAACCTTGGAAAATAACTTTGGTTGAAACTGGTTTAAATACCATGACAGGAGGCAGGCTTATTGCTGTTAAAGATTATATTAAGGATGAAGAAACCTTTTGTTTTACATATGGTGACGGACTTTCCGATATTAATGTCGGAAAACTGATAGAATATCATGAATCACATGGAAAACTCGCAACACTTACAGCAATTGAAGCTCCTAGCCGTTTTGGAGTAATTGAATCTAATGACAGCGGCCTTGTTACCAACTTCTTAGAAAAACCCCCTAGTGATGGTCGCAATATAAACGGCGGTTATTTTGTTCTGTCCAACAAGGTACTTGATTACATAGAACATGGCAGTGCAACTGTTTGGGAAAAAGGCCCTCTAGAAAGACTAGCTCAAGAAAAACAACTTATGAGCTATAAACATGAAGGCTTTTGGCATTGCATGGATACCCAAAGAGATAAAGAGCACCTTGAAGAGCTATGGCAAAATAACTCAGCACCTTGGAAGTTTTAATTAGCTTTAAAACTAATAATTTTCATAATATCCCATTTTTACATATGCTTTTTGTACTGCTGAATTTATTTCAGCGTCTTTAATTGACAACAGATAACATTAGCAACAGTTTGATTTAACAATACAATCACTTCCCTACCCCCTTCCCAATTAAAACTAATGGTAACTGCCACAATCATATAAAAGAAGTTTATTGCAGATAAAATAAAAAAAGGCAGACTAAAACTAGCCCGCCTTTTTTACTTGATATTATTGATGCTTATGCAGTAGCGCCAATCCCACCATCGTGACCTGCATCACCTTGGTTTTCATCATTGGCTATCAAATCAACACTTTCGTTCATATCGTCCTCAACCATACCTGCGGCAATAGCTTTGGCTTTATTTGCAGTGTCGATTTCATGGTCACGTTTTTTAGCAACTTTTTGAACTTTATCCATATAGAAACCTGTACCAGCCGGTATTAGGCGACCAACGATAACGTTCTCTTTCAAGCCACGCAATTTATCGATCTTACCAGCCACTGATGCTTCAGTAAGCACCCTTGTAGTCTCCTGGAATGAAGCTGCTGAAATAAATGAGTGAGTCTGCAAGCTTGCTTTAGTAATACCTTGAAGAACCGGTATTGCTTTAGCAGGTTTATAACCTTCTTTCTCAGCCTTTTTGTTTATTTCATCAAACTCTTCACGGTCAACATTCTCACCTTCAAGATAAGTAGTTTCACCTGAATCTATGATCTCCATTTTTTGAAGCATCTGGCGTATAATTACCTCAGGGTGTTTATCATCGATTTTCACACCTTGCAGACGATATACAGACTGAACTTCGTTAACCATATACTCAGCCAACGCCTCAACACCCATTACACGTAATATGTCATGTGGTACAGGGTTACCGTCCATAATAAGGTCACCTTTATGTACGTAGTCACCTTCGTTTACTGTTATGTGCTTACCTTTAGGTATCAAATACTCAACTGGCTTAGCTGCCGCATCTTCAGGCTGAATTATAATTCTACGCTTAGATTTATAGTCCTTGCCAAATTCAATAGTTCCATCGATATCACAAATAATAGCGTGATCTTTTGGTTTACGTGCTTCGAATAATTCCGCCACACGTGGTAGACCACCCGTAATATCACGAGTCTTAGAAGACTCTTTTGGAATACGTGCCAAAATATCACCTGCGTGAACTTTCTGGCTATCAGCAACATTCATGATCGCACCAATTGGTAAGAAGTATCTAGCTTCCAATCCGTTTGCCAAAGTAATAAGTTCACCGCTATCATCACGTAATGTAATACGTGGACGAAGTTCCGAACCACCAGACCTTTGTTTCCAGTCAGTAATTTTCTTACTTGCGATACCAGTTGCTTCATCAACCTGCTCTTCAACAGAAACTCCGTCGATAAGGTCACGATATACAGCCTCACCCGAACGCTCAGTAATAATAGGAATTGTATAAGGATCCCAGTCAGCAAGAAGTTGTCCTTTCTTAACTTTATCACCTTCATCAACGCTAAGCTTAGCACCGTAAGGTATTTTATATTGAGCAACTTCAATGCCTTTATCATTTACGATAATTATCTCACAAGTACGGCTCATTACAACTTTTCTATCTTTTGAGTCAACAACTACGTTTCTGTTAACCATCTTGATAGAACCTTCTTTACTGGCTTCCACGCTTGAAACTTCAACACCTCTTTGCGCTGCACCACCAATGTGGAACGTTCTCATTGTAAGCTGTGTACCCGGCTCACCGATTGATTGAGCGGCAACAACTCCAACAGCCTCACCAACACTCACCAAATCACCTGTTGCAAGGTCACGACCATAACAATTAGCGCAAATTCCGTTTGCAGTTTCACAAGTAAGTGGCGAACGTACTTTAATGAACTCAACACCCGCAGCATCAATTGCTTCAACTAAATCCTCATCAATTATTTGAGCTGCTTTTACAAGTAGCTCACCTGTTACAGGGTGGTGTACGTCAATAGCTGCAGGACGTCCTAATATTCTATCAGCTAGAGGAACAATAACCTCACCACCTTCAATAATAGGCTTTGCAACAATTCCGTTTTCAGTACCACAATCATCCACAGTAACGATACAATCCTGAGATACATCAACCAAACGACGTGTTAAATATCCAGAGTTTGCAGTCTTAAGTGCCGTATCTGCTAGTCCTTTACGTGCTCCGTGGGTGGAGTTAAAGTACTCTAATACCGTCAAACCTTCTTTAAAGTTTGAGATAATTGGACGCTCGATAATATCACCATTTGGCTTAGCCATCAATCCACGCATTCCCGCAAGCTGTTTTATCTGAGCTGCTGATCCACGTGCACCTGAGTGAGCCATCATATAAATTGAGTTAACTTTCTTTTTACCCTCTTTATCTCTTTGACACTCTTCCTCAGATTCACCAGAAATGATTTTCATCATGTCCGATGCAACACGGTCAGTACATTGCGACCATCCGTCAACAACCTTATTATATTTCTCACCTTGAGTAATAAGACCGTCAGCATATTGCTCTTCAAATTTTGCAACTTCACTTTTGGTATCATCGATATGCTTTTCCTTAGAAGCAGGTATCAACATATCATCTTTACCAAATGATATACCCGACTTACATGCATGACCAAAACCTAAGCTCATGATATGGTCAGCAAAGATAACCGTAGCTTTTGAACCACAGTGACGATAAACCGTATCAATAAGGTTAGTAACCTCTTTCTTGGTCATCAATCTGTTAGTCATTTCAAAAGTCATGTTCTTATTGTTCGGTAGTTGTTGGAACAATAATACACGTCCAGGAGTAGTATCAGCTATTCTGGTTACATTCTCCTCACCTTTTTTATTATATCTGAACTTAATCTTAGATTGTAAGCTCAAAACACCTTCATTAAGTGCATGGTGAATCTCAGCTATATCAGAGAACACCATCCCCTCACCCGGCTGATTATCTTCTTCTAATGTCAGGTAATACAACCCTAAAATTATATCCTGCGAAGGAACAATTATCGGCTTACCGTTTGACGGGCTTAAAATATTATTTGAAGACATCATCAACACACGAGCTTCAAGCTGCGCTTCTATTGATAACGGTACGTGAACTGCCATTTGGTCACCATCGAAGTCCGCATTAAATGCAGCACATACTAACGGGTGAAGCTGGACAGCCTTACCTTCAATCAACACAGGTTCGAAAGCCTGAATTCCAAGCCTGTGCAATGTAGGTGCACGGTTTAATAGAACCGGGTGCTCACGAATAACTTCATCTAATATATCCCAAACCTCAGGACGCTCACTTTCAACCATTTTCTTAGCGGTTTTAAGTGTTGTAGATAATCCGTAAAGCTCTAACTTAGAGTATATGAACGGCTTGAATAGCTCTAATGCCATCTTCTTAGGTAATCCACATTGGTGCAACTTCAACTCAGGGCCAACAACGATTACTGAACGACCAGAATAGTCAACACGCTTTCCAAGTAGGTTCTGACGGAAACGACCTGCCTTACCTTTTAACATATCTGATAATGACTTGAACGGACGTTTATTAGCATTTTTTACAACACGGCCACGACGACCATTATCAAACAATGCGTCAACGGCTTCTTGCAACATACGCTTTTCATTACGTATAATAATGTCAGGTGCCTTAAGTTCTAACAATCTCTTTAAACGGTTATTTCTGTTTATAACACGTCTGTATAGCTCATTCAGGTCAGACGTTGCAAAACGACCACCATCTAGCATAACTAGAGGACGAATTTCAGGTGGAATGATAGGAATCACATCCATTATCATCCACTCTGGTTTATTTCCAGAATCATAAAATGCCTCAACAAGTTTAAGGCGCTTTACAATCTTCTTACGTTTTAGCTCAGACTTAACTTCTGCTAATTCAGCACGTAAAGTAGACTTTTCTTCTGCCAAATCAATTTCAGAAAGTATATCTTTAATTGCCTCAGCACCTATCTTAGCTGAGAAAGTATCTTCACCAAATTCGTCCTGAGCTCTTAAATATTGCTCCTCTGAAAGTATTTGCCCTTTAGTGAAAGACGACATGCCAGGGTCAGTAACCACAAAAGCCTCGAAATAAAGAACTTTTTCAACATCCTTTAAAGCCATGTCAAGTAACGTAGATATTCTAGATGGAAGTGATTTCAAGAACCAAATATGCGCAACAGGAGCAGCCAAATCAATATGCCCCATTCTTTCACGACGAACTTTAGAAGTAGTAACTTCAACACCACATTTTTCACAGATAATTCCTCTGTACTTCATACGCTTATACTTACCGCACAGGCACTCATAATCCTTAACAGGACCAAATATCCTTGCACAGAATAATCCATCTTTTTCTGGCTTAAAGGTACGATAGTTAATAGTCTCAGGTTTTTTAACTTCACCATAAGACCAAGAACGAATCTTTTCAGGACTTGCAATTAATATTTTGATTTGATCAAAACTTAACGCTCCGCCGGTTTGTCCGAAAAAATTAACAAGTTCTTTCATTGATTGACTCCTGTTTTAGTTGCTTGTCATTACCTATAAACAACAAGCTAATACACAAAATATTGTAACGAACTAACTGGCAACCTAAAATAGGCTGCCAGTTATTTTATATTATGCTGCTTCCGCTGGCTGAGGTGTAACATCCTCTACTTCATCACTTTGCTCTAAAGCCACATTCAGACATAGAGAGCGAAGCTCTTTAACCATCACGTGGAATGATTCAGGGATACCAGACTCAAAGTTATTATCACCACGAACAATTGACTCATACATTTTAATACGTCCAGCCACGTCGTCTGATTTCACAGTTAACATTTCCTGCAATGTATATGATGAACCATATGCCTGCAACGCCCAGCACTCCATCTCTCCGAAACGCTGTCCACCAAAGTGTGACTTACCACCTAACGGTTGCTGTGTTACAAGTGAATACGGCCCAATTGACCTTGCGTGAATCTTATCATCTACTAAGTGATGTAGTTTCAACATATAGATATAACCTACAGTAACATCTCTATCGAATTTCTCACCAGTACGGCCATCATACAACGTAACCTGCCCCGAACTATCAAGACCCGCACGTTCTAGCTCGCTGATAACATCAACTTCCTTAGCACCATCGAATACCGGAGTGGCAAAAGGAACACCTTTACGCAAGTTTTTAGCCAACTCAACAACTTCATCGTCAGTCATGGAGTTCACTTCTTTAGTCACTTTAGCATCTTTATAAAGGTCAGTTATCTTCTTCTTTAAGTCATCAATAGTGGATTCCTTAGCTGATGCTTTTTCATAAGCGTCGCCAATTTTCTTACCAAGACCTGCTGAAGCCCAACCCAAATGTGTTTCCAATATCTGTCCCACGTTCATACGTGATGGTACACCAAGCGGATTTAGTACAACATCAACAGGAGTACCATCTTCCAAATAAGGCATATCCTCTTGAGGTAATATACGGGAAATAACACCTTTGTTACCGTGACGTCCTGCCATTTTATCACCAGGCTGTAACTTTCTCTTAACAGCAAGGAATACTTTAACAACTTTCAAAGCACCTTGTGGTAGATCATCACCAGATTGCAACTTTTCAACTTTATTATCAAAACGCTCTTTTGAATCACGTGTAATATCGTCAAGCTGACCTTTAAGGATTTCTATCTCATCCATGACCTTACTATCCGTAAGGACAATTTGCCATAGTTGACCTTTGCTAAGCTTCTCAAAAGTCTCATCTGTTACTTTTCCAGACTTAGCATCCTTAGGGCCATCAGATATTTCTTTATCTTTCATGATCTCTCGCAGTCTACCATATATAAAGTTCTCTACAATAGACAACTCATCATCACGGTCTTTAGCAAGTCTTTCTATTTCTGCCTGCTCTATTGAAAGCGCACGCTCATCTTTTTCAATACCACGTCTTGAGAACACTCTAACCTCAACTACAGTACCACCAACTCCAGGAGGTACACGTAAAGATGAATCTCTAACATCAGCCGCTTTTTCTCCGAATATAGCACGTAGTAATTTTTCCTCAGGTGTCATTGGAGATTCACTCTTCGGAGTAACCTTACCAACTAGTATGTCACCAGGCATTACTTCAGCACCTACATGCACTATACCTATTTCATCCAGATGCTTTAACTTTCTTCACCAACATTTGGAATATCACGAGTAACCTCTTCAGGCCCAATTCTAGTATCACGTGCAACAACCTCAAACTGTTCAATATGAACTGAAGTGAATACGTCATCTTTAACTATTCTTTCAGATATTAATATTGAATCCTCAAAGTTATATCCGTTCCATGGCATGAATGCTACCAACACGTTACGACCTAAGGCCAGTTCACCAAGATCAGTACTGGAACCATCTGCAATGATATCGCCCTTTTTAACCAAGTCACCAGCTTTCACTACAGGCCTTTGGTTAATAGACGTATTTTGGTTGGTGCGCTGATACTTCAAAAGATTATAAATGTTAACACCAGGAGATGTTGAGTCACCATCAGTTGACTTAACAACGATACGGTTTGCATCAACCTGATCAACAACACCATCACGCCCTGCAACTACAGTTACACCTGAATCTCTGGCAACAGTTGCCTCAATTCCGGTTCCTACCAATGGCGCATCATTTCTAAGTAACGGAACAGCTTGGCGCTGCATGTTCGATCCCATTAATGCACGATTCGCATCATCATTTTCTAAGAATGGTATCAAACAAGCTGCAACTGACACAACCTGCATAGGAGATACATCCATATAGTCAATATCGTTAGGATTGGCCATTACTAAGTCACCGTTCTTACGGCAACTTATTAAGCCATCAACAAATTGATTATCTTTAGTTAAATCAGCATTTGACTGTGCAATTGTGTATTTGCCCTCTTCTATAGCTGACAGATAATTAACTTCATTTGTTACCTTACCTTCAACAACTTTTCTATATGGGCTTTCAATAAATCCATACTTATTAATATTTGCAAATGTTGCAAGTGAATTAATAAGACCAATATTTGGTCCCTCCGGAGTCTCAATCGGGCAAATTCTACCATAGTGAGTCGTATGTACGTCACGCACCTCAAAACCGGCACGATCACGAGTTAAACCACCAGGTCCTAATGCAGATAGTCTACGTTTATGTGTAATTTCTGCTAAAGGATTAGTTTGGTCCATAAATTGTGACAACTGTGATGAACCAAAGAATTCACGTAGAACTGCAGCTAGTAATTTTGAATTTACTAAATCATGAGGCATGACAGTATCAATTTCAACTGCACCCATACGCTCTATAATAGCACGTTCCATACGTACCAGACCAATACGGAATTGATTCTCCATCAACTCACCTACTGAACGCACACGTCTATTACCTAAGTGGTCAATATCATCTATATCACCACGTCCATCTTTAATATCAACGAACTTTTTGATAATTGTTAAGATATCTTCTTTAGTAAGAACGCCTACTTCTTCTGCAGTACCAAGATCAAGTCTAGCATTTAATTTAACACGACCAACAGCTGAAAGATCATATCTTTCGTTATCAAAGAACAGGCTATTGAATAGCTCTTCAGCAGCCTCAACAGTTGTAGGCTCACCAGGGCGCATTACTTTATATATATCCAACAAGGCTTCTTCATAAGTAGTGTTTTTGTCAGACTCAACACTATTTCTTATGTAAGCACCACTAGCATTTGGATCTACAGACAATATCGAGAACGATTTATTACCCATATTTTCAATGAATGTAATGTTCTCAGCAGTTAGTTCATCGCCAGTAGATAGGAAAACCTCACCTGTTGATTCATCAATTATATCTTCGGCAATATATTTACCAACAAGCAACTCGGATGTAATAAGCTGCTCCTCCAACCCAGATTGAGCTAACTTTTTAAGAGCCCTTGGACTCATTTTAGTTCCAGCTTCGGCAACAACCTTTCCTGTAGCAGCATCTATAAGATCATCATGAAGCTTAGTTCCCTTAAGAACCTCAGGCTTAAATGGAATTGACCAGCCTTTTTTAACTTTTTTAAGAACATCTTTATTATAGAACGTCTCTAATATAGCCTTTTTATCAAGACCTAATGCTCTAAGTAATGTACCAATTAGTATTTTTCTACGACGGTCGATACGGAAGAACACAAGATCCTTTGCATCAAACTCAAAATCCAACCATGAGCCACGGTAAGGGATAATACGTGCTGAATACAAGAACTTACCAGAACTGTGAGTCTTTCCTTTATCATGGTCAAAGAAAACACCTGGAGAACGGTGCATTTGCGACACAATAACACGTTCAGTACCGTTTATTATGAACGTACCATTCTTTGTCATCAGAGGGATATCCCCCATATACACATCTTGCTCTTTAATGCCTTTAATTTCACGAGCGCCAGTATCTTCATCAACGTCCCAAACAATTAGACGCAAAGTGACTTTTAAAGGAGCTGAAAAATTAATTCCGCGCTGCCTACACTCTTCAACGTCATATTTAGGCTTATCAAATGAGTACCCTATGTATTCTAACGTACAAGTCTCTGCCATATCATTAATTGGAAAAACTGATGACAAAGCACCATTTAAACCAACATCTGAACGTTCAGTTTGAGCTATGCTCATTTGAAGGAAAGACTCATATGATTTACTTTGAATATCAATAAGATTAGGCATCTCTGCCACCGCCTCAATCTTACCAAAACTTTTACGAATACGTTTACGAGCTGTGAATGAATATGCCAAAGTAGTTCTCCACTAATAATTTTTATATTATGTGTTTGAAACTTTAAATTGCAACTTAAAAATACAAATTATCGCACAAACACAAAAGTGAGGCACGCATTAAAGCACGTGCCTCAATCTAATTGGTACTAAAGAGGTTAATTATTTAACCTCTACAGTAGCACCTGCAGCTTCAAGTTTTTTCTTGATTTCTTCAGCTTCGTCTTTAGAAGCACCTTCTTTAACTGGCTTAGGTGCACCTTCTACTAAATCTTTAGCTTCTTTTAAGCCAAGACCAGTAACAGCTCTTACTTCTTTAATAACATTGATTTTTTTGTCACCTGCAGAAGCAAGTATAACATCAAATTCAGTTTTTTCAGCAGCAGCTTCAGCGCCACCAGCAGCACCACCAGCAGCAGCAACTGCAACTGGAGCAGCAGCAGAAACGCCCCACTTCTCTTCTAATAATTTTGAAAGCTCAGCAGCCTCCAACACTGTCAAACCTGATAGTTCGTCAACAATTTTTGCTAAATCAGCCATTTTTTACATCCTCGTAAATTATAATATTAAAATAGTTAATTATTAAAAACATAATATTTATATATAGCGTGGGTTTCACTATAATTATATTATGAAATTACTCTTCACCTTGTTGTGATTTTGCATTAAGTACTCTTGCAATTTGTCCAGCCGGAGCTTGAACTACACCAGCTATTCTTGTAGCTGGAGTACTAATCATACCAACAATCTTCGCACGTAATTCATCAAGCGAAGGTAAACTTGCAAGTGACTTAATTTCATCAACATCAATCTTCTTATCACCGATAGCACCACCGATTATAACAAGTTTTTCATTTTCTTTTGCAAAATCGACTACACCCTTTGCAGCGGCAACTGGGTCATCTGAATATGCAACGGCAGTAGGTCCAACAAATTGCTCTGCTAACTGCTCATACTGAGTATCTTTCAGTGCAAGTTTCGCTAACCTGTTTTTTGTAACACGGAAGTTTCCACCTAATTCACCTAGTTTCTTTCTTAGCTCAGTTATTTCTTCCACTGGAAGACCTGAGTAATGCGTTATAACAACAGTATTCGCTCCTGCAAAAGCATCATTAAGCGATTCAACTGTTTGTTTTTTTTCTGCTCTATCCACTTATTTTCTCCAAATTATTTATGCAACTT